>WNGL01009175.1_pt1 | contig 20115 bp, 16 predicted proteins | sample 5400591 | NCBI WGS metagenome assembly WNGL01 (sample SAMN13153377, study PRJNA577476) | soil metagenome | isolation source: 80 cm soil or saprolite under Garry oak tree replicate 1 | place: USA:California | collected 2016-06-15 | reverse complement strand
GCTTTTCTGACCTCCTATTATTAGAGAACACAAGACCCCCAAACGTTATTCTCTTTTCGCCATTATGTAGGGAAAAACAGGTCTCTGTGAATTTGCACAACTGTTTGAACGTATACATATATGGACGTAACCACGTGCGCGGCTAGAAAATTGCATGCTTTCCCTGTCCCCAATGAATGAGAATGGTACACTTACCGGCAGGTGGGTATGATGGCGTGCCTGAAAGGAGTCGTTGCGTGCTTCGCAAAGACCGGGTACTTGAGACATTGCGATCATTGTGTTCGCAACGACCCGTACAGAATGGCGTCCTGCGTCGTTATTCCGGCTACAGCGCGGAGGAAGTCGCAAGGCAAGCTCAAGTAGATCGCACCAATGCCAGTCGTGATCTCAATCTCCTGGTTCAGGAAGGGTTGGTGGAACGCATTCCCGGCCGCCCCGTCCTGTTCACTTTGAAGACGCCTTCAATTTCACCTCTACAAGAAGAAACGTGGCGGGTTACAAGACCCGGGCAGACAAACGAACCAGCGCAAGAACACCCGCATCCCTTCACTCCCGCGGTCTTGAAGGAACCGGGCAAGCCTCCCATGATCTCGGCTTCAGTGCGAGTTGGAGCAATCGTGACCAGCTTCGACACGCTCATCGGCAGCGATGAGGGACTCAAGGTCGCGGTGCAGCAGGCAAAAGCTGCCATGCTCTATCCTCCACGCGGGCTGCACACCCTGCTCTGCGGGCCAAGTGGCGTCGGCAAAACCACCCTGGCGCGCTTGATGCATGCCTACGCGCTCGAACTCAAGGCGTTACCCCCCGACGCGCCATTTATTAGTTTCAACTGCGCGGATTACGCCAACAATCCACAACTGCTGATGGCGCACCTCTTTGGCTCCATGCGCGGAGCCTATACAGGCGCGGACCATGATCGCGAAGGACTGGTCGAGCAGGCGCACCGGGGGATATTGTTCCTCGACGAAGTGCATCGCCTGCCGCCGGAAGGCCAGGAGATGTTATTCTATCTCATGGACCGCGAGCGTTTCCGTCGCCTGGGAGATGTACACGAACGATCTGCCTCGTTGCTGCTGCTGGCGGCAACAACTGAGGACCCCTCCACCGCGCTTTTGCCCACCTTCCGGCGGCGCATTCCCATGACCATCACCCTCCCCGGCCTGCACGAGCGCACGGTGATGGAACGGTACGAGTTAGTGCGCGCTTTTTTCACGACGGAATGCAGCAGCATTGGCACCAACATTTCCGTTGAACCCCAGGTGCTGCACGCGCTGCTGGTCTATGAGTGTCCCGGCAACGTTGGCCAGCTGCGCACCGATATCCAGCTCACCTGCGCCCGCGCTTACCTGGAATATCGCACGCATAACCTGCCGGAACTGCACGTGCACCTGGGTGTGTTGCCAGATCACGTGCGGCGCGGTTTACTGCGCACGGCTGAATTACATCGCCTGCTCGAACCAATCAAGCAGGTGTTAGAAGCGGCGCACATCTTCACCCCCACCGGGCTTAACCTCGATAGCGTGCCGGAGTCCGCGCAGGACCTTTACGATACTATCAGCACGGACCTGAATAGATTGCGCAGAAGTGGACTGCCCGATAGTGAAATTCACCGGCTTTTGCACCTCGACATCCAGGACTATTTCCAGCGTTTCGCCGATGAAGTTCGGGAGAAGCAGGCGGGCTCAACAACAAACCTGATCGATGAACGCATCGCGGCCATCAGCAACGCTATCGCGCACTACGCGGAAGAGCAGCTGGGGCGCGCGCTGCCAGAAAAGCTGGCGCTGGTGCTGGCGATGCATCTCACCAGCACGCTCGAACACATCGCCCAGGGAGGCCAGATCGCAGGCCTGCCGCTTCAGTCTGTGCGGCGTACTTATCCCATCGAGTATGAGGTTGCGCGCAGCGCGTTCCTGCAATTTCGTGCGGAGCTTGGCGTATCTCTACCGGAAAGCGAAACAGATGTGCTGGCCGTTTTGCTGGCAAATGCCGACGCCTTGCTCAGCAGTGAACAGGCTACCGTTGGTATTGTTGTGGCGGCTCATGGACGCGGTATCGCCGCGGGCATGGCGGAGCTGGCCAATACCCTCGTGGGCATTAATTCGGTACGCTGGGTAGAACTAACGCTGGATGAATCGCCAGAAGAGTTACTGGGTAAAGTGATCCACTGGGTGCAGGTGGCTGACCAGGGCAGCGGCGTCCTCCTGCTCGTCGATTTTGCCTCGCTGCTTTCCCTGGGGGAACTGATCATTCGACAGACAGGGATACAGGTTCGCACGATTGCCGGGGCCTCGACGCCATTACTGGTTGAAGCAGTACGGCGGGCGCAGCGCACGCGGCACCTGACACTCGATCAACTGGCAGCCAGCCTGGCGCATACCCATTCCAACAATGATCGCGAAAACGGCTATATGTTCAGCGAAGAGGATGGCGCATCATCCCAGGAGCGGCAGCCGCTCAACGGATACAATGAAAGCCCTGCTCCCACCATCTCCTCTTTGAGACAGGCATCGCGCGTCATCCTCTCAGTGTGTTTAACCGGCTTTGGCAGCGCGTCCAAGATCGCGGAGCTGATCGAAGAACGCGTGCCAGGGCTGCACCTGCACGGTATAGAAATTCTCTGCATGGATATCAGCCTCTCCAGTAAAACAGCCGCGGAGGTGCAGCGCCTGGTGGGCAACCGGCACGTGGTAGCGGTGGTAGGAACGATCAATCCGCATCTCGAAAGCTATCCATTTATTGCGCTGACTGATTTTCTTTTTGGCGACGGCATCGCGCGCCTGCGCACCCTGCTGGGCGAGACGCTTATTGATCCCGCGCTGCTCAATCCATCTTCCATCAGCCAGGATAGGGTCTCTCCCTCACCGGCCCCAAAAAATACCCTGGTCTTTACGCAGCGCGCCGATCTCATGCGCGAAATTTCTTTTACGCTCAGCCAGCGGCTCATCTTCCTCAATCCCGTGCGCGTCATGCCATTGCTCGAGCGCATGATCGAACTGATCGAAGTTGAGGTGGGCGAAACCTTTGAGATAGAAGTATTGGCAGGGTTAATCCTGCACCTGGCCTGCATTCTGGAGCGAGGCGCGCAGGCGCGCGGCATACTCGTCAGCGAGACCGTGCGCTCCCAGGTAGAGCAGCTCTTTTCGCGTGAACTGAGTATCTGTCGTCGTGCGCTGCATATACTTAGCGCGCAGATAGCGCGCTCCATCCCGGACGAAGAGGCCTATAACATCGTCGGCATTCTGCGGCAGGTGGACATATTCATTGTAGAAGCCGCTAGAAAGCCAGGGTCTGTGAATGATCGCCCTGGAAGTCAAATCCTATTCCGAGAGTGACTCCCTGGAAGTGTGCTATGTGTGTAGCACACTTTTTGGCATGAAAATTGCGGTACTGATGAGTGTACCCGTAGAGTGTTGAAAGTCAATTTGCGGCTGGCGTCTATTCCAACTGCGAATACCTAGATCGATACTTGTGGGGGAGTCTTTATGATACGGGTCCTGATCGTTTGCAGTTGGGGCATGTCTACCAGCTTACTGGTGGAAAGCATGCTCACTGCCGCTGCTCACCTTAAGATTGTTTTGACGATTGAAGCGCTAAGCGCGGGGGAATATGCGGCAAAAGTGGAAGAGTGTGATGTGGTGTTGATCGCGCCACAGATTCGTCACTTGCGCAAGAGCATTGAAAAGTTGGCGCATTCTGTGGATAAACCGGTGGCATTGATTGAGCCATTTCACTATGCGACAATGGATGGACAGGCTGTACTGGGTCAGGTAATCGAACTGCTAGCCAGTACACAGGAAGGTGCGAATGAGCGTGATGGTTGAGCGCAGCAGCGCCTGGGTTGAACGCTATCTTGTTCCTCCCCTCGGCGCGCTGGCGAGCAATGTATATTTGCAGGCGGTGCGTGATGCCTTCATTATCTTTACCCTGCCGCTCATTCTGGCCGGCAGTCTGTTCCTCATCGTCGCCAACCCACCCATTCCGGCGCTGGCGGCGCTCATCGCACCCTACCAGCACGCGATCCTGGTGCCCTTTCAGCTGTCCTTTGGCATGATGGCCCTCTTCCTGTCGTTCGGCGTAGCCTACAGCCTGGCGCAGTATCGCCGCACCGAGGCCGTACAACCCGGTGTGCTGGCCATGGTGCTCTTTCTCATCGCCAGCGTGCCCGTCGGCGACCTCACCAATCTGAGCCTGGGCCAACTCTTACCGTACTTTGGCGGGAACGGGCTGCTCGTCGGTATCCTGATCGGCATTCTGACCACCGAAATCGTGCGCCGCTTTCGCGGATCACGTTTTACCATCCGGCTGCCCAAAAGTGTGCCGCCCAATGTCACACGCGCCTTTGAGGCGCTGGTGCCGGCCATCCTGCTGATCACGCTGGTCTGGGGCATCGAATGGTTCGTCAGCTCGTTTACCTTTAGCGGCGCCGATGGCAAAATTCAGCAAATGACGCTGCCTATCTTACTTATGCGGGCGTTCCAACCGCTGGTATTTGTGCAGGATAGCTACCCGGCAGCCCTGCTTGAGATCGTCCTGATGATGTTACTGTGGTCGGTAGGCATCCATGGTATGAACGTGGTGACAGCGATTGCGCTCCCATTCTGGCTGAGTACGCTGGCCACAAACGCCACGGCCAATGGTCATGGCATCGTCACCGAGCCATTTTTTCATATTTTCGCCCATCTCGGTGGTTCGGGCGCCACATGGCCGCTGGTGATCTACATGCTGCGCTCGCGTTCAGCACAGTTGCGCACGGTGGGCAAGGTAGCGCTAGGACCTGCCATTTTCAATATCAACGAGCCGGTCACCTTTGGGGTGCCGATGGCGCTCAATCCGTTAATGATGATCCCATTCGTGCTGGTACCTGTCATCATCGTTACCATCAACTACATCGTCTTCGCGGCGGGCCTGGTGCATGTGCCGGTCGTCCTGCAGCCATTTACCGTACCCATCGGAGTCAGTGGGTTCGTTGCCAGTGGAGGCGACATCAAAGGAAGTCTCCTGCAATTCTTCGACCTGGCTGTCTCCGCTCTCTTATATTACCCATTCTTCAAGGCCTGGGAACGCATCCTCATCGAACGGGAGGAAGCGGCGGCCCAGCGAGAAGAGCGTCCCACACGTATACCGGCAGAGGTCCATTAACTGACAGCGCTTTATTGGAACGCCTTTGCCGGCAAGAAAGGAGGAAGGATTCGATACTACAAGAGCAGGATTTCACTCAACCGTCGTATTGTACAGGTATCCGTTTAGTCTTACAGTGCGCACCTTTCCAAAGGGGGGCTTACCACGCACATGCCCTCGAGAGGTGTCGCGAGGAAGGACAAAATCGCAATGAACCTATTTGGCCGGCAAAGTAAAACCATTGCCTCAATTATCGGTACTCTTTTCCTGAGCGTGCTGATTGTCGCCTGCGGCAGCTCCAATGGCGGAAGCAGCAGTACCGTCAATGGCAACAACGGCAAGGGCTGTATGAAGATCGGCGTACTCCTACCGGAGACGGCCACATCTTACCGCTGGGATAGCGTCGACAGGCCAGATCTGCAGCGGGATATCCCTGCTACCCTCCCCGGCGCGACCGTTGATTACGCCAACGCACAAGGCAACGCTGACCAGCAGAAGACCCAGGCAGACGCAGCTCTGACAAAGGGTGACTGCATCCTGGTTGTTGCCCCCAGTGACGCCGTCAAGGCCGCGGCCATCGTAGCCGAAGCGAAGACAGACAACGTCCCTGTGATCACTTATGACCGCCTCATCCAGTCCAACGACCTGGCTGCCTACGTCTCCTTCGATGGAGTGGCGGTCGGTGAACTGCAGGGGCAGTACATCGCCGATCACTACAAAGACTTCGTCAAGAAAGGCGTCGGTAATGTGGCGATGATCAACGGCTCGAAGACGGACAACAATGCGTTACTCTTCGCCAAGGGTGCGCACAATAAGCTCGACCCGCTGTTCAGCAGTGGCGTACTTAAGAACGTTTACGAGCAGTTCACCCCCAACTGGGACAACCCAACCGCACAGACTGAGATGCAGGCCGCGTTGACTGCCAACGCGAACAACATCCAGATCGCCTACGTCGCCAACGACGGCATGGCCGCCACAGTGATCGCTGCGCTGAAGCAGCAGAAACTCAACGGGCATGTACTGGTCACAGGCCAGGACGCCTCGATTGCGGGTCTGCAGAACATCATGCTGGGCGATCAGTCCATGACCGTCTTCAAGGACATCTCTCTTGAAGCCCAGGCAACCGCGAACGTGGTCGCGGCCATCAGCAAGGGCAACAGCATCTCCACCCTGACGAATGGAGCAACTACGGCGACCCAGGGCGGCGCGAATATTCCGTCCGTGCTGGAGACTCCGGAGGCCATCGACAAGACCAACGTCATGAAGGTGATCAGCGCCGGCTTCTACACCCTTGCACAAGTCTGCCAGGGTTTGCCGTCGGGCACCGGTGGCATCTGTCCGTGACGGCAGTCTTTTTTATCCGTGTATAGATTTGCCTGGCGTCCAGTGGACGCCAGGCAAATCATAATTAGTAACCTGGGTTAATGGGTGATATACTAAGTTAGCTACATCTTTGCAGTACCTTTATTTTCAGGTGGTTATCAGATTGGAGGATCGAATGGCCGAGAATATTACTCCTTCGGTCGGCGAAACCGCAACTCCTGCGCAAGAGCCACAAGGCGAACCCTTGTTGCGTTTGCGCGGCATCAACAAATCCTTCGGCGCTGTGCGCGCTCTATCCGGCGTGGATTTCGAGGTCTACGCACGTGAAGTGGTTGGCCTCGTTGGCGACAATGGCGCAGGGAAATCAACCCTTATCAAAGTCATCAGTGGTGTCGAGCCTGCCGATGATGGCGAAATATTTGTAGAGGAGCAACCAGTTAAAATTGCCACTCCACAAGCTGCTACGCGCCTGGGCATCCAGACCGTTTACCAGGACCTCGCCCTCTGTGATAACCTGGACGTGGTCTCGAACCTCTTTTTAGGGCGCGAAGAACACAGTCCTGTGAGCATCTTGAATGAGAACGACATGGAGAGGCAGGGCGTACAGGTTCTTCGCACGCTCGATGTCAAGCTTCCTTCCGTTCGCGCAATTGTCAAGAGCCTGTCCGGTGGACAGCGACAATCGATCGCGGTTGCAAAATCTATTTTGCGCAACGCCAAAATCGTCCTGCTCGACGAACCGACTGCCGCGCTCGGTGTGGCACAGACGCGCCAGGTGCTCCAACTCATTCACCGTATGCGCGAACAGGGTCTGGCAGTAGTCGTCATTTCGCACAACCTGGCCGATGTATTTGAGGTCGTGGACCGCGTGATCGTCCTGCGACTTGGCAAGCGTGTCGGCACTTTCGATGTGAAGAACACGACTCCTGAACAAGTTGTGTCGGCCATTACGGGCGCTGAATTTGGTGAACTGTTAACAACAGGAGCAAATGGCAACTCAGGAGAAAATTGATCGATGAGTGATATTATAAAGAACACCCCTGCTACCGCTGAAGAGCAAGCCGCCTCTGTAGCAGCGGTCGAGGCAGCTGGTTACACGCAACGCCAAACCATAGGTCAACTACTGCGCGGTGATCTAGGCTTCATCCCGGTATTGCTTACGCTGATCGTTATCATGGTTTTCTTTCAGGCCATTACCAACGGCATCTTTTTTGAACCGGGCAACATCTCGAATCTCTTCCTGCAAACAAACACCATCGGCCTCGTTGGCCTGGGCGTAATTCTGGTACTGCTACTTGGGGAAATTGACCTCTCGGTTGCGGCGGTGAGTACGCTCTGTGGAGTAATATTGGGTATACTCTCAGAGCGCGTCGGCGGTGGTCTACCCGCCTGGGTCTCCATTTCAGGAGCGCTGCTGGCAGGCGCACTGGTGGGTTTCATCAATGGCTTTTTCGTTGCGGTGTTGCGCATTCCTTCTTTTATCGTCACCCTGGCCTCATCCATCGCCTATTCAGGCTTACTGATTACCCTGCTTGCAGGTCAGGCTACGCTCGAAATTCAAAATCCTTTCATAGATGCAATCGCAGGTTCTCCTAAGAGTTTCCTACCCGATTACCTGGGAATAGGACTGCCGACGCTGGCTGTTCTACTGTATGTTCTCAGCCTGGTCATCAACTATCGCAGGCGTCAAAGTATGGGGTTGAGAAATCCAGGAATTCCACAATTCCTGGTGCGGATCATCGTTCCCGTCGTTGTTGTCGAGGGTGCGGTCGTCGTTTTCGAAAGCTACAACGGCGTTCCCTACTCAACCGCGATCCTCTTCGGCGCGATCCTGCTTTTCTGGATTATCCTGACGAAAACGCCTTTCGGGCGTCACATCTACGCTGTTGGCGGCAACAAAGAGGCGGCTCGCCGCGCTGGTATCAACGTCGTCGCCATCCAACTGGCCGTCTTCACTCTGTGTTCGCTACTGGCCGCAGTCGGGGGCATCATCGAGGCATCGTACACCACCTCGGCCTCCACCCAGGTTTCCAACACATTACTGCTGGACGCCATCGCAGCAGCGGTCATCGGCGGCGTTAGCCTCTTCGGTGGCATAGGTTCGGTCTGGTCATTGGTGCTGGGCATGCTGATTATCGGCAGCCTGGGAAATGGCCTCGCGCTCAAAAATCTGGGAGCCGACATCGTGCAGATCGTCGAGGGGATAGTGCTGTTGATCGCGGTCACCGTCGATGCTGTCATTCGCAGGCTTCAGGCACGCAGCGGTCGCTAGTTATTCCCACCGCTCGTAGTGAATATATTCTTCATGCGCTTTGCGTCCGCGCTTGAGCGAAGGCGATGGTTTGTCGGATGCGCGATGCCCAATGGGGATAACCCCGACGGGCGTTACTTCAGCAGGAATGCCTAGCAATTCACGCAGGGTCTGCAGGTTTTCCTGCGAGGTAACGCCTGCATAGCCGGCGGCCAGCCCTTCGTTCACTGCCGCCAGCAGCAGCAGCATTACGGAGCAGCCGATATCCATGAACCAGAATGGTATGGGCCACACTATTTCAGTCCCATCCTCATTCACCTTGTCCGGTTCCTGGTAGCGGCGATGATAAGCCGCTTCACTGGTACAGGGGATAACCAGCACCGGAGCCTGTGAAATAAATGGATGAAATCCACCGGGTGCTCCTTCACTCTTGATACAAGAAGCGTTTCTCTATAGGCAATTATCTCACATCTTGATGACTTTCAATCTGGGCATCCATCCACACGCGCTTTTTCCTCTTGTCGCATCGGTGCGATTGTGCTAGTATCCACATGACATTCAAAGGAGTTCACGCCATTCATGCAGCAGCCAGATCCATCTGAAACCGGACAAGGAGTCGCAGGTCCAACACCCGCTGGTAGGGACGCGATGAATCGCGTCCAACCCCAGGCATCGACACAACAAAGAGGACGCGATGAATCGCGTCCCTACGAACATATCCCGAATGGTGTAAGGAAAGATGCTCATCACGTTGGTTTCGACTGGTTTGCAGTCGGCGTAGTGATCATCATTGCCGCGGTCTTCGCAATAGCGGCGCACCTTAACACACAACCCACTACATCACTTGTGCCCGCGGCCGTACTCAGCGCGACCGGGTGCGGCTTACTCGTCACTGCGTTGCGCAAGCTGCGTACGTTCAAGGGCGCCGGAGTATTCGAGGCTGCCCTGGGCGGCCTGTTTCTCGCCATCTTCCAGTTCATTAGCGCGCTCTCCTTCCCTGGTGTACTGCAGGCGTTGAGCGCCGACCCGTTATCACAGCCCGGGTTCTTCACCACATGGGGACTGGTTGCAATCTTCTCCATCGTGTTTAGTATGGCAGGCGCTGCGCTTGGACACCTGGCTTTTGCGCCTCTCCGTCCTCTACCCGCCAGAAAAAGCGCGAGGTCAGAACCTACCGATAATGAATTGGAAGCAGAGGATGAGATGGAGAACGCGCCTGAATCTATTGAAGATACCGATCAAGCGCGTGATGATGAGAGCCAGGATAGCGAGGATGCGTTTGTAGATGAGCAGTTGCCACAGCTGGCTCAATCGGGGCAACAGGCAGAGCAAACATCTTCCATAGGCGAGCAAATGCCGGACTCCGCCACACCAGCGAGATCAGGCGTTAGTTATTTGATAACTATCTTGCTGCTTGGATTAGCTCCCACACTGGTAGGTTACGTCTTTGCCGCCGCCTTTGATTTCGCGCTGACCCACAATCAATATCTCCCCGGACCGTTTCCAACATTACGGTTGCTCAGTGCGCTGCTGCCCTGGCAGGTACCACTGCCTGGACCGGGCATCCCTTCGTTTATACTGAGCCAGGCATGGCGCATTCCACTCTTCTTTGGCAACCCATCCTCATTTGACATCCAGGCGCTCGAACCATTTCTATTCAATGGGGCCGCTTTGGGTCTATTGCTGCGTACTACCTACGGACAGGATCACCAAGATTCAGCCATCAAACTGCATTGGGGAAAGCTGTTGTTGCTCGAAGCCGCGCTGGGCCTGGTACTGGTTGTGCCTGCTGATCTCTGGATATTCCGGGGGATACAAGGGCTTGTCCAGTTTCAGGGCATCGCCATCCCTATCCGCGCGCTGGAAATCCTCGATCCTTTTACTTTTACGCTCAATCTCATCACCGGGCCATTGGTCTGCATAATCGCAGGTATGGCATTTGCGAGACTGAAACGGGCGTAAGTGCTGGTAGGACCGCGAGAAACCAATAGCACAATTGTCGCTGTGTGATAACGATTGAAAGATCGGCACGTTTATATAGGCGAGGGTAATAGATCGTGGCCTTCTTATCAAGCATGTGCAAGTATACACTCTAGCAGAGTTTGATCACCGGAGTCGGGTATCGCTTAGCAGGCACGTCAAACTCATGGTAGAACAGTGTGTGAGAACAAACAATGAATCGTTGTCAGAAATGTAAGAATGAACTCGCAGCGGAAGCGCGCTTTTGCAATATCTGTGGCACACCCCAGGTACCATCACCATGGTCTATGAATCCAACGCGCACCATACAACCCGATATTAAACATGTCCATCCAGGTAGAGAGCATCGAGCCGACGCGACAAAATCATCCGCGTCCCCTACCTATGAGCAATTTCCCAAAGCCGACGACAAAAAAGACCTCGATAATGTAGGCCAGCCTGATAGCACGCGGCCATCGAACGCGCCTCTATCTACTACACCCCACACACCGGTCGGCTCGATTATTCGGCCAATCACGCCTGTACCGTCCATCCCACGACATCCTATTTTCCCAAAAACCACGATTGAATTTGCAACACTTAAAACTTCACAGCTTAACGAGCCGCCAAAGCCCGATGTAATAGAGCGCGCCGCGACAACACCCCTGCCACTGCCGGGAGAAAACGCCGCGCAAGCACAAACACCACCGCAACAAAAACGCACAAACACCACCGCAACAAAAACAGGGCATTATTCGTCCCATTGTGACATCATCATCCCTACGTCAAAACACTCCGACTCCGTCTTCTCAAATAAGTAAAACGCCGCCAAATCCACAGACGCCGCTTCCCAAACCTGCCGTTCAACAAAAGTCGATACCGGAGACGCCGACCACCGCTTTGCCTGCACAAGCGACTTCCAAAACAGAGCCACTACAACCTGAAAGAGTTTCGCGCCCAAGGCCACCTCAAACGCCGTCGCCAGACCTGTGGATGCAGCAAAAACAACGCCAGGCCGAGCAGCGCGCGAAACAGGAATCAGCTATTCCCACGCAGCCCCTTACCAGTCCAGCAGGCGAAAAACACCGTCAAGAATTCGTTGGTTTCAATTCGACCGCCTCATCTTCGCAAAGGTTGTCGTGGCACGATATGCCAACAAAGCACCTCGACCAGGGCAATGGAACATACAAACAGGTCGACCACCAGGAGTTAGCGCTCTTCAGTCCTGAAAGCTTCGCGTATACCAGCAAAGCCGCAGAACACTGGCGCAAAAGCTGGCGAGATCGACAATATGCCGAGGCCGGACCAGCCGAGGCCGTATCTAAAGGGCAGGCTTCTGTCCCCTCGCCGCTGATAGCCATGCAAAACAGTTTTGGTCGCATGCGCGCCATCATCAACAAACAAAAGCAGGATACGAGCAGTTCCAACCTTGGTTTCTGGGTGACGCTTTTCCTCATGATCTGCCTCATAGGCGGCCTGGGGACGTATATCGTCTCGACCTATCTGCCCAACGTCTCTTTCGGGGCTGCGCATATCGCACCACCTGGAGCATCACAACAGGCATCCTTAGCGCTAGAGGGAACATCCTCGACAACATTTATCATTGGTCAGACTTTGCATGTGCACGGGGAACACTTCGGCGCAAACGATCCTATCCGTATTTTGCTTGATACCACCACGCCTATACTTTCACTACACGCAAATAACCAGGGCGCCTTTGACGCAACTATGTCCATAGGCAACAATTGGCCTGTCGGGACTCGCATCATCCAGGCAATCGATGATCGTGCCAACATGAGCGCCTACCTGGATATCCAGGTCAACCCGGCTGCTTCTCCTGTCACTAGCAGTCCAAACCTCAGCATTACACTCAATGGAAAGGCTGTCCAGTCCTTGCCATTTTCCTATCAAATAGGTCAGCCCGCCCCGGAAGCGCAGCGTATTACGATTACCAACACGAGTGGCACGCCCTTGCATTGGTCAGCCGCAGCCAGCACGGATCACAATTTGAGCTGGCTGATCATCGAGGACAACAATATCGAGGGTCAGCTGGATATCTCCCAACCGCATTCCATCGGCATTGGCGTCAACGTTACGGGCCTGGGCAGTTCTCCCGCAAATAAGCCTTATAGGGGGCAAATCACCTTCACCATCAATTCAAACGAAGAGTTGACACTGCCTGTACAATTGACCATAATAGATGCTACACCCGAGATGATTTTCAGTCCTGAACCGATCCTGGCTGTAGCAAATCCAGATGGCACCTGCCAATCTGGAGTAACACTGACACTGATCAACTTAGGCACGGCTGTTATCCATTGGAGCGTGAATCCCGATCTGAAGGACAAGATCCAGTTCACCGATGACAAGGGCAATGTCAAGAAAACAGGCGACCTGGAGATTTCTGGTACGAATGGCGATACTGTAATACTAACCTTGCGTTGCTTTGGCGTCCAAAATGGGCAGCAATATGCCGTACAGATCTTTGCTAATTCATTGCAGTGGCATGAAACGGTGATCGTTCAATAAGAGCAGAAGTTGCGCAACTTCTTACAGCAACATTTAGCACAACCTGGGAGGATCAACCTGACCTATGAGCCCTCAGTTCCTGACACTTTTTAGCGCGGTTTTTATCCTCCTTGGTGCGTATAACCTGTTCACCGGGTTGAAACGCATGCGCGAGGCCAGGATACGCGAGATACCTTTTACCTGGTACAAGCAGATCAACCTGTTGACTGGCACTGAATATATCTTGCTGGCCCTGGTCTTTATGCTCAGCACCGCCTACCGTAACAACACGCTCCCCCCTGGCTTGAAGAACATTGTGCTCCCGCTGTATTTAGTATTTTTGCTGGCGGCGGCTGTTCTCGCGGGCCTGGTCATCCGCCAGGGCATTCTGAATACTCGCATGCTGCGCTCCCAGGCAAAATCAGGCGGTCGTACGCAAACCACAAACCGCAATGGAGCAAGCCCGGTCAGGGAGGTGGAGGCTGACCGTGCCGAGGATGATACACAACGATCGGTATACGTTGAACGCAGGCGAGAACGCCGCCGCAATGCAGCCGCTGCGCGCCGCAGACGCTCGGGAAAAGCATAAAGAGGATATTCCTTAAACTTATTTTGTAACCTCTTCTATCTCCTTGTTCTGCTTGCTTAGCTCCCCGTTTTGCCCTACGATAAATGTGGTCTTTTTCTTTATAGTGAAAGAGGTGTCTCATGCCATATTCGCTGCGTCTCGGCAAAATTGCCGGAATTGACATTTACATCAATTTTAGCTGGCTCATCATCCTGGTGTTTCTCACAGTGTCACTCGCCACGGGCTGGTTTTCCCAACTCTACCCACACTGGTCGCCCTCCACCTATTGGATCGTCAGTTTCATATCAGCACTTCTCTTGTTCGTCTCGGTTCTCTTGCATGAACTCGCTCACTCTCTCGTTGCTCGCGCGCGAGGTTTGCCCGTGAAGAGTATCGTCTTGTTCATCTTTGGAGGAGTTTCTAACATTGAACAGGAGCCGGGAAGTCCAGGTATAGAGTTTCAGATGGCATTTGTCGGCCCGCTCGTCAGCCTTCTCATCGGTGGGCTGTGTTTCCTTCTCGTGCTCCCTTTGCGGAGTAGCCAATCTCCTCTGGAAGCGATACTGGGCTACCTGGCTGTTACCAACATCCTGCTGGGTATCTTCAATCTGATTCCTGGTTTCCCACTTGATGGAGGACGGGTGCTGCGCTCGATCGTCTGGAAGATTAGTGGTAGCCTGCGTACAGCGACACGAGTAGCCTCCATGGTGGGTCAGATTATTGCCTACCTCTTCATTCTTTGGGGCATATTCCAGTTTTTCGGTGGCGACATACTGGACGGTATATGGATCGGTTTTATCGGCTGGTTCCTTTTGAGTGCAGCACAATCGGCCAACTCCCAGGCCATGTTAAACTCCATGTTCCAGGGAGTCACCGTAGGCCAGGTAATGAATCCCGCACCTGTTACGGTCCCTGCCAACATCTCCCTGCAGAGGCTCGTTGATGAATACTTTTTGCCCATGGGACTGCGCACTGCTTTAGTCGTGCAGGGTGATTATCTGGCTGGCCTGATAACGCTCAGCGATATTCGCCACGTGCCACGTGAACAGTGGAGCCAGGTTCCCGTTGGTCAAGTAATGATCCCCCTGGAGCGACTGCACGTTGTCTCGCCGCAACAAAACTTGAATGATGTGTTACCCTTAATGGCTGGCCGGGATGTCAATCAGTTGCCAGTAGTGCAAGATGGCCGTCCCGTAGGCATTCTGAGCCGGGATGCGATCGTGCGCTTCATGGAGGTACGGCGTAGCCTTGGCCTGGATGAAACAGCTAGCAGGAAACCACCGGAAAAGGAACGGTTGATCGCCTAACAGAGCGGCAAAGAACACATGCACAGAAAGGAGAATGAATCGTTCCATGCAAGAGAAATGGCCGTGGCCTGAGGGATCGCGTAGGATGCGTCTGAAGTTGCTAGACATCCTCAGCGATGCTGACCTGGCGTTCAGTCCTGGTGGACAGAATAGCACGTTGGGTGTGAGTTCATAAGGCGTCGTTCAGCCGGTATCCGAGATGTGGCTCAGTAATGATATATTGCGGATGGGCGGGATCAGGTTCTAGCTTAACGCGCAGGCGGCGTATAACACCTTTGATATAATCAGTTGCGTCATAATACTGAGGCCCCCATACGCGCTGTAAGAGCAGTCGAGTGGTCAACACGCGGCCCACGTTACCAGCCAGTTGAGCCAGCAGGGCATACTCGATGGGAGTGAGGGTAACTGAACGGCCTGCCACGCTGACTTTGTGCATCTCTATGTCAATCTCTAAATCGCCGCAGACGACCTTTGTTGTTACAAGCCCGGTTCCACGGCGCAACACCGCTCGCACTCGCGCGAGTAGTTCTGCTAAACGAAAAGGTTTGACCAGGTAGTCATCAGCGCCGAGATCGAGTACGGAGACGATGTCGGCTTCGCCGCCCTTGATGCTGAGTATGATGATTGGAATGGCCGAGTATTCACGGATACGCTGGCAGACTTCCAGGCCGCTACAGCGAGGCATCACCAGGTCGAGAAGCACCAGTTCTGGCGATTCGCGTTCGAACGCATCTAACGCTTCCAGTCCGTCGGTAGCTGTCACCATTTCGTATCCTTGTGTCGTCAGAGCCTGTTTCACAGCCACCATGATGCCAGGATCATCGTCTACTAGCAAAATTCGCTGTTTGGAGTGGCTCATAGAGTTCTCTCCTCTTTGCCCTGATATCGCCCAGTGCGGCTTCCCCCTCTTCCCCAAAAGCCTCAAGTTCGATAGGAGTGATCTTTGGCAATGGAAGCGTAAAGTAAAAGACACTCCCACCTCCCAATCGCTCCTCCATCCAGATCGATCCGCCATGCGCATCCACAATGCCCCGGCAGATGGCGAGACCCAGGCCGTTTCCTTGTATAGCTGCCCTATTATGACCTCGATCCAGTCGATAGAAACGCCGGAAAATCTTCTCCCGTTCTGCCAAAGGCACCCCTGGGCCGCAATCACTCACCCCAATCAGCACCTCGGTTCCAGTCCAGCTGGCTTCTACCTTAATCGCGGAATATGGTGGCGCATACCTATAAGCGTTTTCTAAGAGATTCCATAGTACCTGAACGAAGCAATCGGGATCGACATATTGTAACGGGAGAGGCGATAGGCTCTGCTCGATGCGACATCCTTTATTCAGCCCCTCAAACTTCGCTATTGTATCAGCAATCAAAACGGGCAGTTCAGTCCAATCGCGATCAAGAGAAAGGACTCCGGCTTCGATTTTCGAGAGGTCAAGCAGTTGATCGACGAGTCGCCCCAGTCTACTGGCCTGACTTGAGATATTATGCAGCAGATTTTCTTGCTCCCGCCCCGATTGAACTCTGCCCTGGTCGAGCAGGCTCTCAACCGAGGCGCGGATGGCCGTAAGAGGTGATCGTAGATCGTGAGAAACGCTTGCGAGGAATGCGCTTTTGAGTCGATCAGCCTCACGCAACATCCCCATCTCGCTCTCGGCGCGCAGCAGTTGGGCATTCTTGAGCGCCATACCAAGTTGCTGTCCAATGGTTTTGAACAAGGCCAGATCATCCTGGGTGAGTGCGCGTGCGCTATGACTACCAACAAGAAGTACGCCGAGGGTAGCACCACCGGCAGCAAGGGGGACGATCATCACGTCGCAGAAGTCTAGAGCGCGATGAAGCTGATGTATAATACGTCCGTCGCTCTTCAGGTCGTTAATCAGACATGCTTCGCCTGACATGATAACACGCTTCGCCACTTCATAAAGCGGCCTCAAGGGATGCGCACATAAATCTGACAGGATGATCTCAGGTTGGCCGTATTGCGCAACCAGGGTGAGACTATCCAAGAGATTATCCGCGCCCCCGTCACAGAGGAAGACCATGCCTGCGTCCAGGTTCATAATCTCCGCGATACGTTCCATAACGGTATCGAAGTGTTGACCAGGATCGGGCAGGGTGCTGAGGAGCTGCGCCATAGCGTTGAGAGCTTCGACATGGCGGTTGTGCTGCTGGAGAGTGTCGAAGAGCCTGGCATTCTCGATAGCAGTAGCCGACTGTGTGGCAAAAGCGAGACCAAGCCGCACATCATCAACTATCCAGTGATACGTAGTATATCTTGGAGCAGCGATAAAGCCGATGACGCCGCGCGCAGTCGTCAGAGGAAATAGAGCCATCGAGCGTATGCCCATCTTTTCCACAAAGGTGGCTGGTAAGAGAGATGAGGCGAGGATATCATCAATGAGTACCGGCTCGCCGCGTTCGCGAATGAGTGAGACGACCTCAACCTGCCCAAGCAGGGCCTGCATAGTGGAAAAGGTTTCAGCGCGCAATGGTTGCTGTTCGCTCCATATATACACATCCCCCTCACTTTTGTCTGTCTCATCGAACATGCAGACAGCAGCGCATTTGAGCCGTAATATATGAGCCAGTTGTTCAGCGACCTTATCGAGAGCGACGGATACATCCAAGCTGGCGCTGATCGCGCCGGATGCTGCTGCTAAACGCTCGGCATCCAGCGCCCGACGTTGCTGTAGAACGAGTTGCGCCTGGATGTAATCAACGCTGGGGATTTCTGACGTTGACCAGGGCAGGAGAGGCCGCGCAGGGGCAGACGAGGGCAGGAGGGACAAGCCTGGCCCGTACCCTGCACCGTTCGCAGCGGACGAGGGCGGAGGTAGAGCCATCGGCCCGTACCCTGCACGATTTAACGAGGCATGATCATTAGTAGTGAGGAGTGTTTGCACTTGCTGTGAAGCGTCGAGAGTGGCTTCTGCGAGGGTGCTGGTAAGAAATGTGCGAATGAGGCGATAATCGCCAGTGACATCAAGAATACCCATAACCTCGCCAGTGAATGGGTGCCGGATAGGCGCTGCCGTACAGGTAAGATCCTGCCAGCCATCGCAATAGTGTTCGGCAGCCATGAGTTGCACGCCATGCCCATCTGCCAGGGCGGTGCCGATAGCGTTGGTGCCGGCGGCGGCTTCACTCCAGTCTCCGCCTGGAACAAAGTCGATGCGCGCCAGGCGACGGCGAATGGTGGCATCTCCAACGACATCGAGCAGGCGTCCTTTGGCATCGCTTAATACCACGACATAGCCGGAAGCGGCTAGAAAGTCGGAGAGATAATCTAAAACGGAGCGCGTGGCGCGTACAAGTATCTCGTTAGCCTCGCGCAGATTCTGAAGTTGGGATTCACGGGCAACCGCTAGCGGCGCGTAACGCCGCGCGGGATTCACTTGAAGAACATTGCAACGCTGCCAGGAGCTGAGTATGATCGGGCGAGGAGTACGCCGGGTCAAAATCCCTGTGGTCAGAAATTCATTACGTACCGTTGTCAATTGCCGGGCGGTATGCTCGATCTCCGATGGGGAGGCAATTGATAAACCCACGTTGTATCGTTGGTTGGTCATACCTTCACCTCAATCAATGCAGGTGTGGCATGGCACTGGCCGCGTTGCCTTTGCCCGCCGTTTGGATGTACAGTTTGCCTGAAAACGCCCAGAATGGGATTTTTATGGAAGAATCAGTCTGTAAAGACGTGTGTGTTACAAATATAGTGACCACCAACGACAACTATCCACATAACACGTTATAGCATATTGTATTTCTTCTGTCCAGAAAACGCATAAGCCAGCTCTATTTTTTCACCGTTTTTTCACCGCCATACCGTCTTTTCTCACTCCCCACTCACCGGCATCATGTTATCATTAAAAGACCCCCGTAGTAAGGTACTTGTTATCAGACAAAATTCCTAGCCAGCCCTGTTAGTATCACTGTCACATAGCTCGGCGATGTTTGACAGCCAGCAGACTAGTTACACGAAAAAGGAGAAACATTATGGCTCGTGCAAGCCTCACAAGGGCGCACCAAAAGATCCAGGAGCTTTCCTGGGAGCCAACGTTTGCCACTCCGGTCAAGAAGTATCCGACCGACTACACATTTACCAAGGCTCCCAAGAAGGAACCACTGAAGCAGGTCCTGCAGTCCTATTTCCCCATGCAGGAGGAGAAAGACAATCGCGCCATGGGGGCCATGGATGGAGCGCTGCGTGGGAATATGTTCCGCTCGACACAGCCGCGTTGGATGGAGTGGATGAAGCTCTTCCTGGGCATCAGTCCGTTCCCCGAGATTGCCGCCGCTCGTGCCATGCCCTTGCTCACCTCAGCGGTGCCCAACCCAGAACTGCACAACGGACTCGTGCTTCAGATGATTGACGAAGTGCGTCACTCGACCATCCAGATGCACCTGAAGCGCTACTACATGAAGAACTACATCGATCCTGCCGGGTTCGACACCACCGAGAAGTCCTTCGACAGATGCTATGCGGGGACGATTGGGAGGCAGTTCGCCGAGGGCTTCATCACCGGTGACGCGATCACGGCGGGCAACATCTACCTCCAGGTCGTTGCCGAGACCGCCTTCACGAACACGCTGTTCGTGGCGATGCCGTCAGAGGCCGCCGCCAACGGCGACTACCTGCTGCCCACCGTCTTCCTGTCGGTCCAGGCCGACGAGTCACGACACATCAGCAACGGGTACGCCACCCTGTTGATGGCTCTAGCCGACCCCGATAACCAACTGCTGCTGGAGCGCGACCTGCAGTATGCCTTCTGGAACAACCACGCTCTCGTCGATGCAGCTATCGGCACCTTCATCGAGTACGGAACGAAGGATCGTCGCAAAGAGCGGGAAAGCTACGCCCAGATGTGGCGGCGCTGGATCTATGATGACTACTATCGCAGCTATCTGATGCCATTGGAGAAGTACGGTCTGAAGATCCACCACGAGGACATCGAGGAGGCCTGGAATCGCATTGCGAACAAGGGATACGTGCATAAGACGGCTCAGTTCTTTGCCACCGGCTGGTTCGCCAACTTCTGGCGCATCGATCCCATGACCGAAGAAGACTTCGAGTGGTT
>WNGL01003065.1_pt1 | contig 20117 bp, 17 predicted proteins | sample 5400591 | NCBI WGS metagenome assembly WNGL01 (sample SAMN13153377, study PRJNA577476) | soil metagenome | isolation source: 80 cm soil or saprolite under Garry oak tree replicate 1 | place: USA:California | collected 2016-06-15 | reverse complement strand
TCAAATCCCGCAGCTCCCGGATGACCGGGGGCGGCACGAAGCTGCCGCGCAGCAGCCCGTGCTCCAGCAGCTCGCACAGCCACGCCGCGTCGCCAACGTCGGTCTTGCGGCCGGGCAGGATCTTCACGTGCCGGGCGTTGACCAGCAGCAGCTCGAACCCGCGCTCCTCCAGCACCTACCAGCAAGACTTCCAGTACTGGCCGGTCGCCTTCATCACCACGTGGGTGACGGCTTGCTCGGTCAGCCAGTCGGCAAGGGCCTCAAGCCCCGAGCTGAACGTCCCAAAGGTGCGCACCTGCTGGCGGCGTCCGCCGGCGCCAGCGGGCACGCGGATGCAGGCGACGACCTCGTCCTTGCCGACGTCGAGCCCGGCGCAGCGTTCGGAGAGCACTCCACCGTCGACACACCTCCTCCCCGGTTGCTGCGACGCCCGGCGGGACCGACCGAACAAACGACGCTGCAAGACGTGCTCGCAGCCAACAGTCCGCGGTGCCGGGAAGGTCCCCGCATCAGTCTGAATGACGGGCTCGCACACACCCATGTGAGCCGAGCACAGCCGGCCGATGCTCATCCGTCGCGGCGGCCGCAGGCCATCAGGGTCTGAATGGTCATGGACATGCACACGATCGTGATGACGACTCCGGTCCTGTCCGCCACGCCGATGACCAGGCACGGCCCGTCGGCCGGTCACCGGTTTCGTGTCATCCTCGTCTGCGCGTTGAGCCGCTCAACGGCCGGTGAGCGCCACGTGCCGCATGAGCGGCGAACGCGCCTCGCGCTGATTTCGGCTCCACGCTCGGGCCGCGACACCAGTGCCACAGCAGGTAACCTTGGCCGGGTTGCTGGTTGGCGCCGACGCCAGCTGTAGCTGTGCAGGTTCGTCAGGCGGTGCGCTGCGGATCCTGCACTCTGGTTGGCACGGCCTGGAAGGTGGGTGGCCCCCGCCGCTGCTGCCATTCAGGCTCGGGAAGGCTGGTGGTCGACGGCATCGCTTGGTGCTTGTGCAAGCGTGTGGGTGCCGGTTATTCGGTCACCTCATGCGACCTGCGCATACTCATGGATCAGTCCACCGAGTCGATCTCGGCGCACCACCCTCCCAGCCGGCACGACGACCGCTGGCTCGCCAGGCCCGAGTGGCGGCAACTGTCCCAAGGCACGGTGTGGGCGGCGAACGTTGTAATGGTCGACGAACTCAGCTAACACCAGCCGCAGCTGCCCGCCTCCCAAGATGAGCATCCGATCGAGCACCTCACGCCGAACGGTACCCACCCATCGCTCCGCGTAGGCGTTCGCCCGCGGTGCCCGCACCGGCGTGCGCAGCACCTCGATTCCCTCAGCGGCGAAGACCGTGTCGAATGCGGCGGTGAACTTGGTATCACGATCACGGACCAGGAACCGGAACTCGGCCAGGTCCTCGTCGACTTGCATGACCAGGTTGCGGGCCTGCTGCGCCACCCAGTCCCCCACCGGATGCGCCGTCACCCCAAGCACATGGACCCGACGGGTCGCGATCTCGATCGCCAACAGGACGTACAGCCGCTGCAGGAAGACGGTGTCCACGGTGAAGAAGTCCACGGCCAGCACACTGGCGGCCTGAGCGCGTAGGAACTGCCGCCACGAGACAGCCGACCGCTTGGGTGCCGGAGCAACCCCGGCGCGCCGCAGGATCGTCCATACCGTGCTCGCCCCGATCCTGTCCCTGTATCCGAGGCGGCACAGCTCGCCGTGGATGCGGCGATACCCCCAGGTCGGGTTCTCCCTGGCCAACCGCAGCACCAGCGCGCGCAGCTCCGCCGCCACACTGGGCCGGCCACATTGGTGCGGGTAGGTCCAGCGGCGCCGAACCAGGTCGCGATGCCAGCGCAGCAGCGTCGCCGGCTGCACGAACAAGCCCCGCCAAGCCGGACGGGGCAGCAGCCGCGCCAGTCCAGCCAGCACTGCCCGGTCAGCCCAGTCGACCCGCGGCCGGGCCACCTGGCGTCGCAGCACCGCGACCTCGTGGCGCAACACGAGCAGCTCAGCGTCCTTTGCCGCCGCACTCCTCGTCACCAGTGCAAGCCACCGCAGCACCTGGCAGAACAGTAGATAGAGCAGTCGAAGAGCCATGTGCCGATCATCGCGGTCCGGCAACTCCTCTGGCGAACTCGCAGCTCAACCCCACGACCGACTTTCTGGCACCCACAGGTCGTGGTGGACGGGCTGGCGACCCGGGTGCAACGACCCGCCTCGTGGGCCAACCAGAAGGTGCTGTACGACTTCAAGCGGCACGCCCACACCGCCCAGGGCCTGTCGGTGAGCACGATCTGGGGTTACCTGTTGTGGTGGATGGCGGCTGGCCGGGCAGCTGCCACGAGCACGAGCTCATCGACCTGTCGGGGCTGGACTACGTGCTGGACGACATCCAAGTCGCCAGCCTGCTGGACCGCGGGTTCCGTGGGCTGGCCAAGACGCGCCAGCACTGGCATGCGCCGGTCGGGGACCGCCACACCAGGGGGACCGCCTCACCGACCAGCAGCGGGCCTACAACCGCCTGCAGGCGGGGCTGCGTGCGCTGGTGGAGCAGTCGATCGCCCACCTGGCCAACGCCTGGGCGCTGCGTCGCTGGCGCGGGCTGCTGTACCGGGTCCGGGACGTCTTCCGGGCCGCGGGCGCGCTGATCTGCCTTGGCCGCTGGCTTCACCGGGTCCCCACATGAAGAGCATCACGGACACCCTCAGTTAGGGGTCTGTGGCGACAGCCGTCCTCCCGTGCAAGCAACAGCCGTGTCCCAGCTGTATCAATCCACCTCTAGTGCGCTCTCTTTGTAGAGATCCGCTACGACTCAGCGGTCTGTACGCATTTGGGATGAACACCATGATCAACGAAGCAGACATCGAGACCGGACAACGCACGTCGCGGCCCCCAGGATCGGCTCGCTGCCCCAGTCCAAGCCTTCTGGAGCTGCTCAAGGCGTATCAGCGCGTCCAGGACGCCGCCGATGACCTCCCTCCGCTCGTCATGGTCCGGGCGAGGCACCAGGCATCTGAGGTTCTGAGCCGCTTCCGGAGTCTTCCTCGCCCCCGGTGGTTCCTGCGCTTCTTCGTCGCCTACCATGTGGACCAAGTCCTGGCCGCCCTCAATCGGCGCTACAACGCACGGGCTGCGCTCAACCAGGCATCCGAGTTCGACGAGCACGATCATCGGGCGGTCGAGGAGTTCCGCAGGTCACTCTCCCCGACCCGCGTCAAGACCTACATGGTCGCCCTGTTCCTGTTCACGCTGGCCTTGTCGCAACCTGTGGTCATTTGGCTTGTCGGCATCGCGATGACAGTGGTAGGCGAAAACGACGCCTACAGTGGCCCGACCGGCAAGTTCCAGCTCTTGAATCCGGATCAGATCAAGGAACTGATGAACAAGATCGGAGGGGTCGTCAGCCCCACGCCGAACTCTGTCGGTGACGCGTTGAGCGCGCTCGAGGCGGCGGGAATCAAGAGCGCTCTCATTGTCGCGGTCGGATGCGCGCTCACCCTCTACGCCCTGCTGCGGCTGCTCACCCCAGCGTTCCGGCTGAAGCGCATGCTCTTCAACCTGTACCCGTCGGTCGAGCATTACAAGGCGTCGACCACAGCCCGGTGGCACGTGTCCCACTCCACTGGTGTCTATGAGCTGGAGGCGGCGCACTTCCGGGCGCTTGGCATCACGCCCAAGAGCGAGTTCCCGGTCGACCTCGCCGCGCTAGGCCTCGTTGTGCTGTTTCCGCTGTTCCTCGGCGTCCTGGTCCTACGACGTTCCCTCCTCGAACCGGATCTCGTCACCCGTCTGTTCGAGGGCGTCTTTGGCCTGCTCCTACTGGCTACGGTGTTGCTTCGGTTCGGCTGGCTGCTTCGAACCTGGCATCGTCGCTCGAGCAGCGGCCGTGTCCCCTACGCGCCCTTCGAGGTCCTGTTGGACGACCACGGTGCGATCGCCCAGGTCCAGAGCCCCTCATCGGTCGGCACCCTCAGCTTCGCCAGCTTGTTTCTGTTGCTGTACTACCCGCTCGCCGTCGTTCCCTGGTGGTATCGCATCAATCGGGAATTGCGGGACCTCGGCCGTGCCCGTGGGGTGGAAAGTCTTGGCCGGTCGCCTGCCTTGAGTGCTGTGGCGTTTCTCGGCGCGACGCTCTACGGGCTTCCCGCGCTGATCACCGTCTACCGGACCTGCCGGAGAATACGGACCGCGCAACAGCTCGTTGGCGTCGCAGATCGTCTCAAGCCGCCCTGGGCCCTGATGCTCGGAATCCTCTTCTGTCCGCCGCTGCTTTTTGCCTACCTTCAGGGCGCGCTGAACAAGGTCTGGCTCGCCGCGGGAGAGCCGTTGACCGATGCTCCCCACCAGCGCCTGCTGTGGGTCGACGGGCGCAGCGCGGCGACCCCGCCAATCCGCGCCCAGGCGTAGCGCTGGGCTACGCCTACCGCCTGGCCGGCCGTGCCGGGGCGAGATCCCTGAGGAACTCGCGGCAGCGGATGGCCCCCGTCGGATGGCTTCGTCGGCTGCCGAGCGGGCAGTGTTGCATCTGCGCAGAAGACGTCGTCGGCGAATACCAGAGTGGAGGCTGGTCCTACGCCGAGGGCTGCGAGAACGGCCCAAAGCTGCCGATCGTAGACGTCATCGGGTCCCTCATGCCACCAAGTGGAGGACTCACTGGGCGCTGATTGCCAGATGCAATAGTGCCGCGTGCTCGAAGGGGCGATCCGTGCGCAACGGCCAACGCTGGAGGATCTTCCCAAGGTGGCCGGGCCGCGTCCGATGGCGTGGTGTAGGAGCTGCGCACCGCCGTGGCGGTCAGGTTGAGCGAGGCTGGGCGGACACGCAACGTCGTCGGCACGCATCCGTTCGTCCAGGCAGTTGGCATGTAGCTCGCGGCAGTTGTCAGTATTGCGTATCCCGATGGGCGGCTGTGGCCTGGATGGGGTACAGCGCACATGCGAGGGGTGTTCGGCCGCTCGGCGGAGCGTCGGGATCGCATTGTTCCTGGTCATGGCGCTGCTCAAGCTCGTCATGCAGCCCGTTTCCCCGTCTCGACCCTGCTGCGGGCCGTCTGAAGAGACGTTGAGAGCGAGGGCTCGAAGAAGGAGGCGCAAGTGCGCGGTACAGGTTCCAAACGGGGTGCCGGGGGAAGCTTGGTTTGGCACGATGTGATCCGCCAGCCGCATCACCGCCAATCCAGAGGTCAGACTCTCACATGCGAGGCTGCTGTTCTCTGGATACGTACAGGCTGGCTGAGCCCCCGGTGGGGTGCCAAGTCTGTGTCCAGATCAGGCCGGCGGCTGGAGCATCGGTGACTTTTGCTTCCCGATGTCTGGGTGTTCCTTTAAGCTCAACCTGGACAATCAGTGGCATAAGGGTGCGGGTGGCATGCTCTGCTATGAGGACCTCACCGAGCCGGAGCGGGCCGTGTGGTGTGCCGTTGAGGCCGGCATCCTGGTCGAGTTACCCATCGGCGCTTCGGATTCAGTGGATCCGTCCAGCGGTGGCGGCTGGGGCAAGGATCGCGAAGTTCGCGCTCAGCTCTTGGCCGAGCTGCTGACCGGCAGGAACGGCCCCACGGCGACAAGCCCCAGGGCGCTGAAGCTGCACGGTGCCCGCATCGTCGGCATGCTCGATTTGGAGGCCACAACACTGGTCTGCCCATTTATCCTGCAGGCCTGCTACTTCGAGGAAGCAGTGAACCTCAGTGAGGCCCAGGCCCCGGCGGTGCGCTTGCGCGGCTGTCACGTTCCAGGTCTGAACGCCAAGCAGTTGCAGACGCGTGGGGATCTGGAACTCGCTCAGGGGTTTGTCGCCAATGGCGAGGTCAACCTGCGTGGTGCCCATATCGGCGGCGATCTGCTCTTGGCCGGTGCCACACTAACGGGTCACGATGGAGTCGCGCTGCGAGGGGGTGGGCTGCGGGTCGAGCAGAGCATGCGGAGCGACGACGGGTTTACTGCCATGGGCGAGGTCAATCTGCTCAGCGCCCGCATCGGGGGCAACTTGTCCTTTGTCGGCGCCGCACTCAGCAATCCCAAGGGATCTGCGCTTCTTGCCGCCAGAATCTCGGTTGGCGGAGCGATGTTCTGCGGCCACGCCATCGACAACCCGGGCGGTTTCAGCGCCAAGGGTGAGGTCCGTTTAGTGGGAGCGCGCGTTGGTGGCTTCATCAGCTTTCGTGGAGCGACGCTGGCCAATCCCGGCGGGATCGCGCTGGCGGCGGATGGGCTGACCGTCGAGCAGAGCATCTCTTTCACCGACGGGTTCGCCGCCACGGGTGAGGTCCGACTGCTCGGCGCCCGCCTTGGCGGCGATCTCATCTTTACCGGTGCGACCCTCAGCAACCCCGGCGGGTACGCCCTCAACGCCTCCCGCCTGTCGGCTGGTGGAGCGATGTTCTGCGGCCACCAAATCGGGAACCCCGGTGGCTTCAGCGCCCAGGGTGAGGTCCGTCTGGTGGACGCGCACATCGGTGCGTTTCTGACCTTTGACGGCGCGTCCCTGGCCAATCCTGGTGGGGCGGCGCTCGCTGCGGATCGGCTGCGGGTGGACCAAACTGTCTTCTGCCGACGAGGATTCCACGCCCATGGTGAGGTTTGCCTGCGCGACGGACATGTCAAGTCGCTTGTCTGCTCCGATGGCGTGGTCACCAATCCCGATGGGGCGGCGGTGAATGCCGAGGGGCTCACCGTTGCCCACGACGTGCTGTGGACCAAGGAGTTCAAGGCTGAAGGAGAGGTCAGCTTCCGGGCAGCTCGCATCGGCGGCCAACTCGCCTTCGATGGGGCCATCCTCATCAGTCCAAATTCTGACCGGGGCGTCACCTTGCAAGAACTCGACGCCCAGGTCCTTGTCCTTCGACCGCACGCGCCACCGGATGGTCATGTGGATCTCACCCACGCCCGCGTTCGGGTCCTGGTCGATCCCCAAGCCGCTTGGCCGGGCAGTCTTGGCCTGTGGAGCTTCGTCTACGATGTGCTGCACGAGCATCCCAGGATCAGCGTCGCGGCCCGCCTGCGATGGCTGGAGCGCGACCCGCGCGGCTACTCGCCCCAGCCGTATGAGCAACTGGCGGGCGTGTATCGACGCGCGGGTCGGGACGACGACGCGCGGCGGGTGGCGATCGCCAAGCAACGCCGCCGCCGCAAGGACCAACACCTTGTGGGCAAGGCGTGGGGCCTGCTGTTGGACGGGCTGGTGGGCTACGGCTACCGAACCTGGCAGGCGGGCCTGTGGTTGCTTGGCTTTCTGCTGGTCGGCTGGCTGGTATTCGCGCGCGCCTATCCCCAACACATGACCCCGACCACCAGACCCGGCGAGCCGCTGCCCGCCTTCCAACCGTTGATGTATGCCTTGGACACCTTGCTACCGGTGATTGATCTGCACCAACAGGACAACTGGGTTCCTCATGGGCTTGCCCAATGGTGGGCGTGGGCGTCGATCCTGGCCGGTTGGGCGCTGACCACTGCTGTGGTTGCTGCCCTTACGGGAATAATGAAGAAGGAGTAGCCGGGCGCTCCTGCGGTCGCACCCTATTACGTGATGTGCAAGGACCAGCGCCGCTGCGGCGGCGAGTGCGTCCAGCGACGCCGAGCGCTCATCGCCGTCACGAGGGCCGGTTCGGCCAGAATCTCCGATGAGCAGTCGTTGCGTGACGTGGTCGAGCATGCGGCCCGGCCCCCGGTGACGCATAGCCGCGCTGGTAGGACTCATCTCGCGGGCGTAGTGCATGCCGAGAGCGTCCCTACGCGCGTGGCGTTCACCGGCATCATGCTCGGGCCAGCCGGGACACGTCACTGGCGCTACGCGGTCGAGCTGGGCCGCAAATGGCTGGATGTGGTATAGCGCACATACGAGGGTGGCTGGCCGAGTGGAGAGCTGGCCTTGCTGCATTGCTGCTGATCACAGCGCTGCTCTGTGGCGCCATGCAGCGCGTTTCCTGTCTCGGCCGTGCCGAGAGCCATCCGAAGCCGAGGTAGGAGTGATGGCTCGAAGAAGGACTCCTTGGAGCCCACACTTCCAAGGAGAATCTGACCTGTGAGGCACGCGCGGGTTCAGGCTACGGTCCGGGCGGCTGAGGATACGAAGCCCTCGGCCGCGGACGGCAATCCTGGTCGGGAGTCGCCGTTGCTGCCGCGAGCCGCTCGGTCGTGGGCTGCTCCAGTGATCTCCTTGTGAGAACCGCATCCGACTGGTCGAAGCCGATCTCGGTTTCCATGCTGGTTCTAACGCTGCTTCTAACGAACCGCGCCGGACGGTCGCGGACGGCGCCGGACTCGCCGTCGAGACGAGGGTCATTCGTGCAGCTCAGGCCGGACAAGGGCGTTCCCAGCGGATGGGTGCGGACGGCGGTCTCCGACCTCGAAAACCGTTGACGTGGCAACGCGTCCATGGGTTCGAATCCCATCCTTGCCGCCATCGACCTGCGGAAACGCGGCTTCCGATCAGGCAGATCGCGGCCGCGTCGCCGCCTGTTTCTACCATGTTTCTACCGCCAGCACGCCGGCCCTCCCAGGACCAGCCCGGACGGGGCTGGACCTGGGAACTGATCACTGTTGCCCAGGCCGCGCCCTTGAGAGGCCGACTGCGGCGGGTGGGACCACCCATTTCCAGGCGAATTCCGGGTCGCTGTCGTGCCAGACGCTGCTCGTACGCCTCTGACTCGTCCTTGAACCCCTCCCGCTGAGCCACCCACGCACGCCGTTCCTGCTCGCGTTTCGACTCTCTCGGCGCCATCCGACTGGGTCCCACGGCGGGGCGCTGACTCGCCGAGGGAGCCGTCCTGTTACCCAATGGTTACGGCGTCCCCCCATCCGCCACCACCTGTCCCTGATCAGCCTGTCCTGATCAGCCCCAGCGAGGGGCACCTTCACCTTGAGGTGCCCTCGGCCTGGGCTGGCAGGGGAGATCGGATCCGATAATCAGGCGAGGTCGGTAGCGTTCCATCCTGTGCGCCGCTCGTCGGACCCCGTAAAGGTCGGCTCGGCCGCCTCATGCGGCGGGCGGGAACGGCCGTGGGAGCCGCCCCGGCTCGTAGGTCACGAACGCCGGGTCGGCCGGGCGGGGCTGGAAGGTCACGCCCCAGTCCAGTGCGACCTGGAACTGGGGGCCCAGTGCCCTGGCGGCGGCATTGAGGTCGGCAGGGCCGGTCGCCGGCCAGCGGCCGGTCTGAAGCCGCGCCCGCAGCGCCTGGATCGTGACGATCAGCTCCGAGGGTGTGAAGGCGCAGTGCCCGCCCCGCTCGGTGAACAGCTGCCGCAGCAGGTCCTGGTCGCCGGCGTGGCGTACCTGCTGGGCGTAGCGCCGTTCGTGCTCGGGCACGGCCGCGCCGTCACCGGTGGCGTGCAGGGCCAGCACCGGCACCCGGATGCGCCCGGTCGGGGTGAACTGGGCCAGCCAGCCCACCGCGCCGTCGTCCGCGCCGATCCTGGGCGCGGCGGCCAGCCGCTCCAGGTCCAGGCCCGCCTCGTCGTAGGCGCGCCGGACCAGCCTGGACTGGCTGGAGTGGTCGAGCTGGCGGCCGTAGTCCACCCCGGTGTTCCACGACGGGTTGCCCCCGGCCCGCCGCTCCAGGTCCTGCCGCAGCGTGGTCCAGAAGTCGGTGTAGACAATAGTGTCGTACAGCGCCTGCTCGGCGACCTGCCCGGTGACGTCGTCGGGGCGCGGGTACAGCGCCCTTGCCCAGGGCACCACGTTGGCCAGGGCGTTGGCGAGCGCGAGCCGGGCGCGGCCCTGCGGGGTGCCGACCGCGCCCTGGACGATCTCGTCCACCCGCGCCGCGGTGGCATCGGGGTCGGTGATGCGCACAAGCTCCAGGTCGCTGCCTGGGGCCAGCAGGGTCCTGACCGCGAAGGCGAAGTCCAGGGTGAGGTTGAACTGGGTGCCGATGCCACCAAGCGGCCCGCACAGCGGGATCGCCCCGTCGATCCGGTCGGGATGGCGTTCGGCCAGCAGCGTCGCGAGCACCCCACCGCCGGAGTTGCCCAGGTGATGACCTGCCGTGGCCAGCCGACGTGCGCGTCGACCCAGTCCAGTAGGGCGACCTGGTCCTCCAGTGGCTCGGCGAAGACGACGCCGGCCAGGGTGCGGTAGTTGGACGCCGCCAGCGCCATGCCGTGCTCGAGCGGAGGCCTTCCACCGGGAGAGCCTGCTGCTCACGCGGGAGCTTTTCGATGAACTCCCGCTTGTTTCGCCCTCGAGGGGCTGGCTTGCGTGGCTGCCGCTCGGCAGCAGCCGCAGAGGGCCGCCGTACTGTTGGGGGCCGCGGAGTCAATCCGCAAGCGCGCCGGGACGCCTCTCCCCCCGCAGGAGCGGGTCGACGTCGATCGGGCGACCGACGTCGCCGTCAGTGCGCTCGGTCGGGAGGCCTTCACCGGGGTGCTCGAGCGGGGCCGGCGAATGAGCATCGAGGAGGCGGCCGGCTACGCGCTCTCTGGCGGCACGGTCGGGTGACCTCCGGTGGGCAAGACCCCATAGACCTGTGGCCAACCCTCTCGGGAGGGCAACGCCGGCCGTTACCTGGAGCTTCCCGTGTTGATCGAGGAGGACGTCCGCGACTTCCTGCACCGGATGACAGGAGATCCCTCACGCCACCTCCGCGACCACCTTCCCCCTGGCGTGGCCTTGTTCCAGGTAGGCGATCGCTGCGGGGATTTCGGCGAACGGATAGCGCCGGTCGATCTGCGGGCGCACCTTGCCGGCCTCAATCAGCTGCGAAAGGAGCCCCAGGTCCTTGGCGGCTACGTGCGCCGACACCATGGCGATATCCTTGCCGCCGCGCAGCGAAACGCCCATCAGCTTCGCCACGCTGGTGAACCCGGTGACGGCGGCCTTGCCGCCCTCGGCAAGCGCACGTCTGAGATCGGGCACCGATCGGTTCCCGACCGTGTCGAGGATGAGGTCGTAGCGCCGCCCGTCACGGACGAAGTCGGTCGTCGTGTAGTCGACGACGTGATCGGCGCCGAGCGAACGGACGAGGTCGATGTTCCGGGTGCTGGTCACGCCGGTCACCTCGGGGCCGTATGATTTGGCGATCTGGACCGCAAAGGTGCCGACGCCGCCGCAAGCGCCATTGATCAGCACCTTCTGCACGGGCTGGATCTCTCCGTGGTGGCGAAGGCCCTGGAGTGCGGTTACCGCCGCCATCGGAACTGCAGCCGCTTCCTCGAACGACAGGTTCGCCGGCTTCAACGACATTACGTCAACCGGCACCGAAACGTATTCTGCAAAGCCGCCGTAACCGTGGTCCAAGAGATTGGCATAGACCTCGTCGCCGGGCTTGAACTGGGTAACGCCGCTGCCGACCGCCTCCACCTGCCCGGCAATGTCGCCGCCGAGGATCTTGTGTTTCGGCCGCAGCAAGCCCAGGGTGGCGCGCGAAAAAAGGGGCTTGCCGCGCATGGAATGCCAGTCCGCTGGATTGACGGATATTGCCAGCACCTTCACCAGGACTTCATCGGCGTCCGGCGCAGGCCTGTCGACCTCCGCCATCCGAAGCGTCTCCGGCGGCCCGTACTTCTCCCATATGAACGCCTTCATGGCTGGCGCTCCCGGTTCCGATAGCGTCGCCGAGCCTAGTCCGAACGCACGGCTCCGTCAAAGTGGTGTGCTGTCTGTTCATCGGTTGTGACGGCGCTGGAGAATTGCCAGTAGCCGGTTAATGCTTTACGGCGTGGATACGCCTTCTAGGGTAATTCGTTGACTCTTGTGTGCGCGAGCGTGCCCTCTCTCGATCGGCGGATCATGAGGCGGGCGGCTCACATCACGCCGGGCGAGGCTTCCCGACAGCCGATTTGGAACGTGTGCAGCGCTTGCGCCTCCTCGTTCGAGGCAGCGCGGCAACCGACATGAGGACCAGCTCAGTCGGCAATGCGCAGGGCCACCGCGGGGCGGATTTGCGACGCCTGACGGGCCGGCCAGAAGGTCGCCAGGAGCGAAGCGACCGCCGAAGCGCCGACCAGGACTGCGATCGTCAGCCAGGGAATCGGGAAACCGACGCCGGTGCCCTGGAAGCTCGGGTCGTTCTGGAACAGCAGGTAGCTGGTGACGATCGACAGCGCGGTGCCGAGCACGATCCCCTCGAGGGCCACGAACGAGCTTTCGGTGAGGAACGCCCGCTGCACGGTCCTGGCAGGGAAGCCGAGGGCTCGCAGCACGCCGATGTTGCGGCGGCGCTCACGGACCGCGCGAACCATCACGACCCCGAGGCCGGCGATCCCGACCAGCAGCCCGAGCGCCAGGAAGCCCTGCATCAACTGAAAGAAGCTGCGGGTGGCGACGAAGTTCTTCTCGACCGTCTGGCGGACCTGGGTCGCGACCAGGCTCTGGGGCAGGAACTGGCCCTGCAGGTCGGCAGCGAGCGTGGCATCCGACACCCCGGGCGCCGGCTTGAGGAGCAGCGAAGTCAGCTTGGCCTGACTACCGAACTGCTCCCGCGCCGCCGTCGCCGACATGATGGTGGGGCTGGTGAAGTTGGTGCCGGCGATGCCGTAAAAGCCGCCGCCGGACTTGAGGATGCCCGCGATCGTCTTCTGCTCGGCCTTGCCGGTCGCCGGATCGGTCAGGGTCAGCGTGTCGCCCGGCTTGTAGGTGACCGACGACGGGCCGCCACCGGTCGAGCCCAGAAACTGGTCCAGGATCACGTACCGGCGGTCGGCCATGACCGCCTTCCAGGCCGCGCGGTCGTCGCCCAGACCCGCGAGCCGCTTGGTCAGCGGGTACAGGCCGGCCTCGGCGATCGCGGGGTCGGCGCCGACCACGATGCAGTCCACTGGCTTGCTCAAGCTCGCGAGGTTGGTGACCTTGCCCCCGCTGACCAGCAACGGCACGGTGGCGTCGATCCTGCCGGCGAACCGGCCCGAGGTGAGCGTGCGGGCGGGGTCGGGCACCGGGTTGGCGGGGTTGAAGTCGGCCCGGACCGCGAAGCCGCCGGAGGCGTTGGCGACCTCGTTGTCCACAGTGGCATTGATGAGGCCGCCGAGGACGGTGATGAGCACCAGCGTGAACACCACCAGGCTGTACATGATCAGGATCGCGCCCGTCCGGAAGCGCCGCGCCACCGGGTACGCGATCGCAAGACGCGAGGCCAGGCCGCCTGGTGTCGAGCGGACCATGAACGGCCGCAAGGGTCGGGTGATGATGTCCTGGTTCTGGCTGACCAGAAACACCGCCGAGAACGTGAGCATCGTCCCAAGAATGACGAAGGTAACCGTCGAGCCGCCTTGGAGGACCTCGGGCCGCACGGTGTTGGCGGCCAGCCCCCAGGCCAGCACGGCCAACGCCGCGCCCGTGTACACCCAGCGCTTGGGCCAGAACCGCACCAGCAGTGGGCACAGGAACAGCACCGCCAGCGCGGGGTACAGGTAGGTCCCGATCCCCTGGCTGGCGGCGATGGCAGGCACCGCGGCCGCCGCGAACACCACAGCGAGGATCGTCGAGGCGATCACCCAACGCCACCGCAAGCGACGCTCGCCCTGGGTCGGCAGGTCGCGGATGGCGGCGATGACGTTGATCCGGCTGATGCGCATGCTGGTGATCGCCACGGTGAGAAAGGCGATGAGGAAGCCGACGGCGAAGCCGTTGATGATGCTGATGAGCGTGACGTGGAAGGCCAGGGCGAGACCGCCTTCCTCGGCCGAGAAGCTGTTGAAGATCCGCGCCGCCACGATCACCACCGCCCGGCCCACGCCGATGCCGACCACGATGCCGACCAGCGACGCGACCAGCGCGTAGACCGTGCCTTCAATGACGAAGCTGCGCACCAGGCGGCTGCGCTTCATCCCGATCGCGCGCAGCATACCGAGCTCGGACTTCCGCTCCTCGGCCAGCATCACGAAGATGTTCACCAGCAACAGGACGCCGGCGATGATCGAGAAGCTGCCGATGAACAGGAAGAACGATCCCAGGCTGTCGCCCGACGCCTTGGCGGCGTCCAGCAACCGCTGCTTGGCCTTCTCGACCGAGGTGCCTTGCGCCGCCAGCGGGCCGAGCGCCGCCTTGATCTTGCTGTCGACCGCGTTGCTGAGGGCGTTTCCTCCCTCGACACCGCCCGTGTTGGAGACGAAGGTGAAGGTCTGCGGCTGGACCTTGCTACGGGTAGCCTTGGCTGCCTGAATCAGCGTGCCGGGCGCGAAGAACGCGTTGCGGGTGACCGCGCCGGTCCCGGCGCCGGCGACCCCCTTGGTCGGCACCACCCGCGCGACGCGAAACTGGGTCGGCCGGCCGTACAGGTAGACGGTCAGCACGTCACCGGCCCGGATGCCCAGCGCCGAGGCGAGGTCGGCGTTGACGACCGTCTCGCCCACCCCTGGCGCGGGCCCGCTCAGACCGGAGCCGCCGTCGGTGGTGCCGCCGAAGGCCGCGGCCTTGGCGAAGTCGACCTCCCAGACGCTGACCCTCGGGTCGGCCTTGCGCGTACCGCCGCTGCCCGTGGTCGCCGCCGCCTGGTCGCCGCGCACGGTCAGCAGGCCGTCCACCTGCGGGTCGCCGCGCAGGCGCTCCAGGCGGCGGGCGGCTTCGTCGCCCTGGACGATCGCGGGCGAGGCGACGATCTCGTCGATCGGTCCGAGGTTGTCGTATGCCCCTTGCTTGACCGAGAAGTTGAGCGTGTCACCGACGATCAGACTGCCGATGATGATCGCCGTGCCCAGCACCGAACCTGCCACCACGAGGGTGGCCTCACCGCGGCGGCGGGCGACCTGGCGCAAGGCGAGCTTGCGCAGGAACGGCCGTCGCACCGCGATGTACGCGGCCACCGCCGCGCAGATGACCAGCAGGGTCACCAGGAGGGGCGTGCGCTCGGGATACATGGCTCAGACCTCGGGACCGGGGATGACGTCCTCGGGACCGGGGAGGATGCCGCGCTGGGCGCCCGGCTCGAACTGTCCGTTACCAATGCGCCGCTCGTCCTTGACGAGCCGGCCGTCGCGCATGTGGATCAGCCGAGGGACCGACGCGCCGATGCTGGCGTCGTGGGTCACCAGCACGATCGTCTGCCCCTCGACGTGGTTCAGCTCGTGGAGCAGCTCGACGACCTGGTCCGCCATGCGGCTGTCGAGATTGCCGGTCGGCTCGTCCGCCCACACGATCATCGGTCTGGAGGCCAGCGCCCTGGCGATCGTGACCCGCTGCTGCTCGCCGCCGGACAGCTCGTTCGGCCGGTGCCCGGTGCGGCCGCCGAGCCCGACACGCTCCAGCATCTCGGTCGCCCGCTTCTGCGCCTGGCTTGCCGGCGTGCCGGCGAGCAGCAGGGGAAGCTCCACGTTCTCGGCCGCGGTGAAGACTGGGATCAGGTTGAACGACTGGAAGATGAAGCCCATCGCCTTTGCGCGATGGGTCGTCCGGGCGGCGTCGGACATCTTGAATAGGTCCTGGCCGTCCAGCAGCACGCGCCCGCCGTCGATGTCGTCCAGGCCGGACAGGCAGTTGAGCAGCGTGGTCTTGCCCGACCCCGAAGGACCCATGACCGCGACCATCTCACCGCGGCGCACGGTCAGATCGAGATCCACGAGCGCCTGGACCTGGATCTCCCCGGTCCGGTAGATCTTGTGGACGTGCTCGGCAGCGAGCAGCGGCTGCCCGTCCGCGCCAGTGCCCATGCCCCTCCAGTTGCGCTCGACTCAACGGCCACCGGTTCCCCATGCTGATCTTGTGGGCCGCCAAGCTCAAGGCCAGGCGGCCCCGAGCGACCGACGGATGGGCCCACTTGCGTCGCACGAGCTCGCGGTGTCGGCGCAGCAGTCTGGAGTGTGGCCAGAACGATGGGCGCACCCGGTCCATGTAGACCTCCGCGAGGCGCTGCAGCAACTCGTGCGCCATCGAGCGCTCGTGACATTCGCCGATGCTTGAAAGCGGGTGGTCGACCGGCAGCTCTTCGAGCTGCTGGAACGCTATGGCCGCGTGGGCATGGAGGTCTGAAGCTCGGGTGACACTGGTCCAGGTTTGCGACTGCCTTGTTCTCACCCCCGGCAGCACCGGGAAAGCCCCTGGCCCAGCGGTGGCCCCGCCGGTAGACTCACCGCCCATGACCAACCTGGACGAGCAGGGTCGCCCGGAACCTCCCCTCGCGGCCGACGAGACCGCGACGCTCCTGGGCTTCCTGGAGTACCAGCGCGCGACCCTGGCGTGGAAGTGCGGCGGACTGGACACGGCCGGCCTGCGGGCGACGGTCGCCGCCTCGTCGATGACCCTGGGCGGGCTGCTCAAGCACCTGGCCTACGTCGAGGACTTGTGGTGCTCCCGGTGGCTGCACGGGCGAGACCGGCAGCCCCCGTGGGACAAGGTGGACTGGAAGGCCGACCCCGACTGGGACTGGCACTCGGCCGCCGAGGACTCCCCCGAGCAGCTCCAGACGCTCTGGCAGGACGCCGTGGCCCGCTCCCGCTCCCTGGTCACGGAGGCGCTGGCCGACGGCGGCCTGGAGCGGCTGGCCCGACGGCCGGGCACCCAGCCTGCGATGGATCCTGTTCCACATGATCGAGGAGTACGCGCGGCACAACGGCCATGCCGACCTCCTCCGCGAGTCGGTGGACGGGCTCACCGGGGAGTAGCCGCCGGGCGGACAGCCCCATCTTGACGAGCGCCGGCGTCACCGGGCCGGACGCGGGTGGTGATGGCCGTCAGGCGTGCGTCGGGGTCAGCCGGCCGGCCCGGCGGGTGCGGACGGGGCGGTTGCGGTCTGGGTGGTGGCGCCGGGCTGGCCATCGGCCTGGCCGGCCGCTGGCCCAGCAACGTACTCGTGGCCGTACTTTGGCGCCAGGGCCAGCAGCAAGGGCACGTCAGGCGGCTGCGGGTCGGGCAGCGTCAGCTGGCCGGCCGGCCGGCCAGCCTCGGCGACGAAGCGCTCGAACCCGGCCGGGGTGTTGATCGTCAGCACCCGGCACGGCCCGGTCGCAGCCACCGTGAAGGCGTGCGGGATGCCGCGGGGTAGCAGGACGAACGAGCCCGGCGTCGCGGTCCACGTCTGGGTGCCGCAGGTCACCGTCATCTGGCCGTCGAGCACGTACAACGCCTCGTCCTCGCGGTGGTGGATGTGGGGCGGCGGGCCGAAGCCGGCCGGGCAGAGCGTCTCCACCACGCTGAGCGCGTCGTTGGTATCGCGCCCGCTGGCCTTGATGGTCATCAGCGTGTCCATGAACCAGATCGCTTCGCCCTGCCCGGTGGCGAGGTGGTGGCCGTGCTTGGCTGCCGTGGTCATGGCAATCCTTTCTATGCCGTAACTATAGAGTGACACTATAGTGTGGTAGCATAGCCGCATGAGCGAACTTGTCAACCCCCCCGGCCCACCACCCCCGCCGCCCACGGCCGGCTCCACCCGCACGCCGCGACGGCCCAAGGCGCAAGCCACCCGGCGCCGCATCCTGGACGCGGCCCGCGGGCTGTTCGTCGAGCGCGGCTATGTGGCCACCACCATCGAGGCGATCGCCGCCGAAGCCGGCGTCGCGGTCCCCACCGTCTACCTGGCGTTCGGCACCAAACGCGCGCTGCTGGTCGAACTGCTGGACATCGCTGCCGTCGGCGACGAGGAGCCCGTGGCCCTGCTCGAGCGACCCTGGGTCGACGAGATCCGTCACGACCCCGACCCCGAGAGCCAGCTGCGCCGCTGGGTCCGTGAGGGTCGCCACATCGCCGCTCGCGTGGCAGCCCTGTGGGAGGTCGCCCGCAACGCCGCCCCCGCCGACCCCGACATCGCCGCCCAGGTGCACCGCTACAAGACCCTGACCCTGCAAGGCCACCGCTACTTCGTCGCCGTGCTGGCCGCCAACGGTGGCCTGCGCGACGGGCTCGACCCCCAGCGGGCCACCGACATCGTCTTCGGCCTGCTCAGCCACGAACTCTACCGGCTGCTGGTCATCGAGCAGGGCTGGGCGCCCGAGGACTGGGAGCGGTGGGCGGCCGACACGCTGGCCGCACAGCTCCTGCCCGCACACTGAACCGCAACCCCAGCTCGCCTACCTGGCCCCCGCTGGACCAAACGCGGCTGCCGGCGCCATCACCGGAGCTGGGAGGCGAGCGGAACCGGACCGACTGCCGCGAGATTCCGCATATTTCCGCCCGGGCGCATCACGGCTTGCGTCCCACCCCGCCGAAGGCATCCAGCTCAGCGGGAAGGCCACCGCTTGTGTCGGTGGGATCGGGTCGCCACCGCGGACACGACAGCACGCCTGGCTCAACCAGCTCCAGACCGTCAAAGAAGCCGGCGATCTGCTCTGGGCTGCGGAGGATGTACGGAACCGCGCCGCTCTGGTTGTAGCCCTCCTGGGCCTGCTCGAACGCCTTGCTGATGACGTTGGTGCCGTCGTTGAGCGCCAGGTAGCTGCCTGACGGCAGCCCGCCCAGCAGCCGCCGCACGATCGACCGCGCCTCGTCATAGTCGGCGGTGTGCCCCATGATGCCCATCAGCATCAGCGCGATCGGCTGGGTGAAGTCCAAGGTCGCGCTGGCGGCCTCCAGGATCTTGTCGGGGTCGCGCAGATCAGCGTCGACGTAGTCGGTAGCGCCCACGGGGCTGCTGTTGAGCAGGGCTCGGGCGTGGACCAGCACCAGCGGGTCGTTGTCGACATAGACGATGCGGCACTCCGGAGCGACCGACTGCGCGACCTGGTGGGTGTTGTTGGCGGTCGGCAGGCCGGTGCCGATGTCCAGGAACTGGCGGACCTCCGCCTCACCGGCCAGATACCGCACGGCACGGGTGAGAAATCCCCGGGAGGCGCGGGCAATGTCGACGATTCCCGGGAAGACCTCGATATATTGATCGCCGGCCGCCCGGTCGACAGGAAAGTAGTCCTTGCCGCCCAGCCAGTAGTTCCAGATGCGGGCCGACTGCGGCACGCTGGTGTCGATCTCGGGCGCTGGCTGCTGGCCGGGAGCGGACGAACTGTCGGTCACGGCGGCGACTCCTCGGGAGGGGTTTGCAGCAAGGACATGGCCCGACCGTAGCCTCGCACCTCCACCAACCCACGGCAACTCCGTCCGCGTGCGGGCTGGAGCGACCGCTCACCCGGCGCCGGGGCGGTGTGGTGGGCGGGCGTGAGGTGTTCAGAGTCGGTGGGTGAGGTCACGGCCGGCGGTGCGGCCGGAGAACAGGCAGCCGCCGAGGCTCTTACGGGTGAGGATGTGCAGTTTCACAGCGATGAGCGGGCCGGCGGCGGGGTCGAGGATCTTATGCGGGGCCGCGACCCGGCCCAGCCGGTCGCCGAGGTAGCGGCGGGCGTTGCGGATGCCCTGGACCTGGGCATCCTTGCTGTAGGAGTTGTCCATTTACAGGTCCCGCGCCCGGATCTGGGCGCGAATCCCGGCGGCGTCGAGCAGCCGCTCGCCGGTCAGGCCGTTCATCTGCTCGACGAGCTGCTCGAGGGTGTCGGCGATGACGAAGTCCGCGCCGTGTTGCTTGAATGCCTCGACGGGACCAGGCGCCCCCTTGCTGAGCAGCCGCTCGCGCAGGAACGCGCGCCAGTCCTTGCCGGTGATGTCGGGGTTCTGCTCCGACCCCGAGAGCGCGAACTCCTTCTCGATGATCTTCTGGGTGAGGATGAACCACGAGTGGTCGTGGTCGGCGATGTCTGGCGTGGTGCGCAGGTAGCGCAGCGTGCCGAGGGTGTCGTAGCCGGGCAGGTAGGGCTCGGGCAGCCGCCGGCCCAGCGCGTCGAACCACATCGACGAGGGCCCGGGCAGGATGCGGATCCCATGATCGCGCCAGATCGGGTTGAAGTTCTGCACGCCTTCGGTGTAGTGCCACATGCGGTCGCGGTTGACCAGCCGCACACCGGATTCGGCGGCGATGTCGAGCATCCGGCCGTCCACGTAGGCGGGCACCCCAGCGATCATCGATTTCGGTGGGGTGCCGAGCCGCGCCGGCCGGTGGCGCGCAGGTCGCCGCGTTCGGCCCAGCCGACCGTGGGCAGGAAACGGATGCCATGGCCGGCCAGCCAGGACTGCTTCTCCCCGGCCGCGAACTCCACGTACGCCCGGGCCCACCGCACCGCCCATCAATCCTCGTCGGCCAGCCGATCAAACTGGGCGCTGCCCTGCCAGTCACTCCAGGCCAGCTCCACCGAGTCGGTCACGCCGAGGCGGCGCTGCTGGGCAGAGTTGACCAGGAACAGGCCACCGAAGGACCAGAACGCCTG
>WNGL01003064.1_pt1 | contig 20118 bp, 17 predicted proteins | sample 5400591 | NCBI WGS metagenome assembly WNGL01 (sample SAMN13153377, study PRJNA577476) | soil metagenome | isolation source: 80 cm soil or saprolite under Garry oak tree replicate 1 | place: USA:California | collected 2016-06-15 | reverse complement strand
AACTGGGCAGGCTATTTTCGCTCCACATGAACGCGCAGCTCACACCTGAAGATCGATTGTCGATTTTGCGTGCCGAGGATCAATTCAGACGCTGGAATTCCCTCGATGATGAGCGCTTATGTATCCTTTGCGAGAAAAAGTTCAACGGACATCAGGTAGAAATCCAGAGCTTTGCCAATGGTAAACATGAGTTGCATTGTCCGACCGAAGCGTGCGACTCGGGACCGCATCAATGGGTCTATCCGGGAACTCCGCTGATTTCCGACATCGTCGATCCAGATTGGTGGCGCGCTTTAGGAAAGGAACCTCCAGGATTGAGCGGCCAGGCTGGATTCCAAAGACAAGAACACGCATGATCGAAACCCTTGACAGAGCAGGCGCAGCAGATTCAACGGATGAGGCGCTGATGAACGATATTTCGCGTCGCCGGGACGACGCGCTCACGGAGTTATATGGACGCCACCGCCAAAGACTTAGGGCAATGGTTGATGGTGTGGTTCATGAAGACGCCGAGACTGATGATGTTTTACAGGAAATTCTTCTCCAGATTTGGAGAGAGGCCGGGCGCTATTCGCCAAGGACGGGCAGGCCGCTCGGTTGGATAGTGACGATCGCTCGTCGTCGCGCCATCGACCGATTGCGCAGGCGTCAAGCATATTCTCGCGCGCGAGAACGATACGGCAACGGACTAGCGCAACAGTCGCGAAATCTGCGTCGTGAAGCCTACGATCCTTTTGTGTTGAACGATCTGCATCGCTTTCTCGAGAAATGCATACGAGCGCTGCCGCGGCTTCAACGCGAAGCGGTCCAGCTTGCTTTCTTCGAGGGATTGAGTCACAGCGAAATTGCCGCTGCGACTCACGCTCCGCTTGGCACGGTAAAAACGCGCCTGGAACTGGGTCTGCGAAAACTAACCCATGCGATAAGACCGCTGCGTCACAAAATCTAACCACCAATGGACACCAAGAACACGAATTCTGAAGCCCGAACCCTGAATCATGTCATTCGTGGTTAATTCCGACCTGTAATTTTTTCCTTTTCATGCTATCTTTTGTGCAAATGGATACGCCTCAAATCACCGCTTACCTCAAGACTTACTGTGGCTGGAGCGCCGGCGTGCGCGCCGTGCTCACAAAGTACAACCTTGCCTACACGGAAAAGGACATCATTCAAAATCCCGCGTTTCGCTGGGAGATGGAAACTAAAAGCGGACAGCCGCTTTCGCCTTGTGTTGAAATCAATGGGCACATGCTCGCTGATGTCAGCGGCGAGGAAGTCGAGCAGTACTTGATCGACAGTAAGACTGTCCAGGCGAGCGACGCGGCGACGGACGTTCCGACGAACGCGCCGTGCCCCACTGAGCAACACGAAGGCGTGGTGAAGCTCAATTTGTAGCCGGCTGCCTTGTAGAAGCCGGCGGCCTGCCCATGTGACCCAGGCGTCGTATGGGTCATACCTCTTGATCACGTGCGTCCTACGGGTTTCGCGTACGCGAAATATGTGGCAAAGTTGTCTCTATATCTGGAATGAAATTGTTCGCTCGTCTCCGATCCAGAAATAAGAAAAGTGGAAGTCGCCTTTTCCGCTACGGCTGGAAGGTTGCGCTGCTCGTAGTGGTCGCCGCCAGTGGTCTCGCTGTTTTCCTGTTCTACGGAGCGTGGGCGCAGACCTTCGACATGAAAAAGGTCGACGAAATGCCGGAGCGAAATACCGTTTTCGATGTCGATGGAAAGATCTACAGTCGTCTCGCTGGCGCGAACCGTCTGAAAGTTTCGCTCAATCAAGTGTCACCGCTTTTTATTGCCGCGGTGCTGGCCCGCGAAGACACTCGCTTCTATCAGCATAAAGGGATTGATTGGAAGGGAATTCTTCGGGCTCTTCTCCACGATATCATGAGCGGCTCAGCCAAGGAAGGCGCCAGCAGCATTACCCAGCAGCTTGCGCGCAATAGTCTTCCACTCGGTGGTCGCACGATCAGCCGAAAATTACTGGAAGCCATGGTCGCTCTGCGCATCGAGCATCAGTTCACCAAGCAGCAAATTCTCGAGCTCTACGTAAACCGCATTTATTTCGGCACCGGCTGTTACGGGGTTGAAACCGCCTCACAAGCTTATTTCGGCAAGAGCGCGTCGAAGCTGAATCTTCCTGAAGCCGCGCTCCTTGCTGGATTGATCCGGAGTCCAAATCGTTTTTCGCCGCTAAAAAATCCGGAAGGCGCGAAGACCCAGCGCAACGCTGTTCTGAACCGCATGGTCGCATTGAAAAAACTTTCATCCGCCCAAGCCGAAGAGGCAAAGCGCGCGAAAATTACGCCGCACCCCAAACGTCTGCCTTTTATCCAGGAGAATTATGCGATGGACGCGGTTCAGCGCGATCTGAACCCGCTGTTAACACAAGACCAGATCGATAACGGCGGGCTTTCGATCTACACCACGCTGGATCCAGCCGTGCAAAACGCCACGCAGCAGGCGCTCGAGACGCAACTCACCAAGATCGAGCATCAATCCAATTTCCATCATCCGCTCAAGGCGAGTTATCAGCCGCCGGAGAGCGGAGAAGGGGATTCGTCCATGCCGTATCTGGAAGGCGCAGTTGTGGTGATCGATAACGCGAGCGGCGGAATTCGCGCGCTGGTTGGTGGGCGCGATTACGCGCAAAGCAAGTTCAATCGCGCGCTCGCGCCGGCAAACCGGCAGGTTGGTTCTGCATTCAAACCATTCGTTTATACCATCGCTTTCACTCACGGTCTCTTGCCGGGCGCTGCCATCAGCGACGGCCCCATTCAACCCGGCGAAATCGAAGGCGCTGGAAATTGGTCACCGGGCAATTCCGATGGAAGATATGGCGGCACTCTGCCTTGCTCTTACGGTCTCATCCATTCGCGCAACACCATGAGCGTGCGCGTCGGTCAATTCGCAGGGCTCGACTCAGTGCAAAAAGTGGTCAACACGCTCGGTCTCGCTCAAATTGTTCCTCGCGGGCCCGCGATTTACATCGGTTCATTCGAGACCGATCTGAAAGATCTTACTGCTGCGTACTCCGTTTTTCCGAATGCTGGTGTGCGCAAACAGGCTTACATCATCGAGCGCATCGACGACCAGCAGCACAAGCCAATCTATCGCTCCGCGCATATATCCGTGCCGGCGCTTGATCCGAGCGCGGCTTGGATGACCTCGGAGTTAATGGAAGACGTCTTGACGCGCGGGACGGCCGCCAGCGCGAGATCGTTGGGCTTCAAATTGCCAGCTGCGGGCAAAACCGGAACGACCAACGATTACAAAGATGCCTGGTTCCTCGGTTATACCAATACGCTGACTTGCGGTGTGTGGGTCGGATTTGATCAACCCACAACGATCATTCCTCACGGTTACGGCGCCGCGCTCGCGTTGCCCGTCTGGACGCAGGTGATGAACAAAGCGGCGGAGCATTATCCAGCGCAGCCGTTGCAACCAACCATGCCGATCCAGCACGCCATGGTCTGCTCGATTTCAAATCAGCTCGCCACCACTGGTTGCCAGGCGGCCGGGAGTGCTTACGAGATCGATCTGCCTGCCGGCAAAGTGCCGGCTGTCGCGTGCCAGGTGCATGGCGGCGAACAGTCGCCGTTTGCGCAGCAGTTCCAGGGTCTTCCTCAAAAAGCGGCGACCTTCCCAGGCCGCTTCTTCAAATCATTTCGCAAACTTTTTGGCGGAAGATGAGGCAGATAGGAGCTTTTCGTAATCTTCGAGCGTATCGATGTCGATCCTGGCTTCCGGAAACGGAAACTCCGCGACGCGTTCGCGGTTCGAGAGAATGACGGTCTTTGCGCCGGTCGCGTTATCGAGCGCGGCGAGCTCTTGAAAACAGGAGCGATCGAAGAGCGCCGGAACTCCCAACGTGTTCGCATAACGTGACGCAACGATTGCTCTCTTTGTTTTTTCTCGCAGCGTGATAAGTCGCGCAATCGTGCGCGCGTCCACAAAGGGTTGATCGCAGACCAGCAATACGACCGCCTCAAGAGTTGGGGCGTCGTCGATCAACCTTCGCACGCCGGCGCGAATCGATGTGCTCATTCCGAGTCGCCAGTTCTTATTTTCGACAATTACGACGCTTTCCGCCTTCAATTCGCGCTCGACTTCTTCGCGATCGCTCCCGATGACGACCACAGTCGGCGAGCATCGGGCTTTCCTCGCCGCATCGACCATTCGGCGCACCAGACTTTTGCCGTGAAATTGAATGAGTTGCTTGGGCTGGCCGAGGCGTGAAGATTCGCCCGCCGCCAAAATCAGCGCGCCGGTCTTTCCCATCTGGGCAAACTAATTCGTCTTGGTTCGCTCTTTGTCCCGTGGATCGACATCTTTCTTTCGCGAAGTGATTGACCTTACCCGGGTTGAATTGAGGTAAGAGCGAAAGTGCTCCGCTAATGTGTCTTGAAGGTTTTTACCTTGCTGGTCCCCCCGTCGTCCTTGCCGCTGGCTTCCATCGAGTCGACCTTATAATAGTAAGTTGTCCCAGGCTGGAGGCCTTCTATGCGCACGCGGAAAACCGTATCGGGATGGCCAGGGTTCAGCCTGATTGGAGATTTCGCTGTCTGGCTAAGGTCCTTGGGATTCGTACCGTAATGCACCACTCCGTAATGCTCGGGCGATCCCCCAGGGTTGTTGGTTGTCCACCTGACAATTGTCAAATAGGAGTCAGCCCGTTCAATTTCTGGCCCTTGGGTAATCTTGACGCTCGCAGCTTTTTTAGTAGTAGGGGCCACCTGCGCGGCTGCTGGCGTGGAGTAGAATAGGCTGGCCACCACCATACTCATCGCCAGCTTCAGAAGCAGTCTGTTCATCGGACCTCTCGCCGAATCATTCAATTCATATTCCCTTGGCAAGACGACGGAAAGGGGGCATGGAGGCCGCGGGCGACCCCCATTGCGTCCATATTTCGTTCGCACACATCCCTCGCATCTGCCGTTTAGCGTTTTGCACTACGGAATAGGCGGACTCGGACGAGGCGCAACGCCGCAAATTTCCGGTGCGCAGGGCGGAAGGGGCGGAGTAGGGATAAGAAACTCATTACCTTGGGTCGAAGCCGAACCACCGGACATGCAAGTACCCGTAAAGGTATCCCGGTTGGGGTAAGGTCTCGTGAAACCATCGGTAAGGGTTTGCAGGAACGCGACAATCTGGTCTTCTTCTTGATCGGTCAAGCCGAGATTACCGGTGGTCATATCGAGATTGTTCCGGACCTCGGGCCTGGGCCAGCAGTTTACTTTTTCGATCGTTCCATCCGGGCAGTGTCCGGAAGTAACGTCGAACGCAATCCCCTGAACGTCGCGCGTGTTGTAGAAGTGGACGAGTTGCTTCAGGCTCTTGATGTAGCCGTTGTGAAAGAACTCCTTCTGGAAGTAAGGGCCGGGCGCCTCGGTGGTGGGACACCGTGGCGGTGTCATAGCTACATTGCGCGCCGAAGAGACCTGGAATTGACCGTCGACAGTTGGTGCAAATTGTCTCCAAGTCCCGTTCGGGTTGGGGGCGGAACCGAAGCCGCTTCTGAGGAAGGTCCCCATGCCCAGGTCTCGATAGCCGAAGCCTAAAGGATTGCCAGTGAACCCAAAGGGATCCGGCGTGGTCTGATAATAGAAAGCGTCCCTGGAATTCAGGGGCAGGCCCTCATTGGCCGAGCCGAAGCAGGTGAACAGAGGAGGGTTCGCCGCCGCGTTTGTGCTGGTGTCCACCTGACCTGGGTGCAGAGTCGTCCCTCTTCCGTCGACGTGGCACGAGTTGCAATTGGCTTTGCCTTTGAACAGGTTGTAACCCGCCCGCTCGGGTCCAGTCATCGTGTAATTGCCCGCTATGAAGGCGTCGAATTTTGACGAGTAAGCGCTGACCTGCACGGACTGTTCGTATGAGCTAATGGACTGCGCCCAGTGGTCATAAACCGTGTTTGCGCGGGTGCGGTCCGCTGGACTCAGATTAACCGGTGTGACATCCCCGTGGAACGCCGCGGCCCCTCCAGGCGTTGCGCAGATCTGCTCAGTCTCGGGTGGAAAGTTGATATCGAACGAGCCCTGGCCCCACACTTCCACAAAGAGAGGCCGGTACACAGCGTTCGAAAGCCGGAATGCAACGCAAGCAGTGTCAGGGAAGCCCATTTCTTGAGTATCGACGGGAGGACCCTGCGACTGTTGGGCGTCGGGACTCCTTAGCAAATATCCGGTCGCTCGTGAATCCCAGAAGTTTCCACCAAAGAAAAGACCCTGTTCTTGGTTGTACTGGAGTACAGGGAAGAACGGTGAATATGTGTATCGCTGCGCTGTCCGCTTGCCAGCCCGAAAGTGAACCGTTCCGGGATACGCAATCATCGTCAGATTGACGGAGGGGATCGGCCCGCTAAAGCCGGCGTATGGCATGTGGCAAGACGAGCATGCTTGATTTCTGCCGGGTGACATATGTTTGTCGAAATTCATTAGCTGGCCCAGTGTTTCTATTCTCTCAGTGCCCGTGTCCTTGAGGGTTGGCGGTTGGCCGGTCACTATCGGGGGCGGTAAGCGGTGCCACCGTTCAATCGCTCTTCCTTCGATGACATCTATCTCCCGAAGGACCCTGTTTATCTCTGCGTTCAAATCGTTCGGGAGAATCCCAGGCGGGTACGGGTTGTAGATCGGCGCGGGTGTAGCTTGTGGTGTTCCAGTCTGTGTTGTTTCACTCTGTGCCAAAAAGCCTCGAAAAATAATCAAGGCCGCCAGCACCATTAAGCAACTTATGAACAGTCGCGTCAGAGTTGTCGCGCGCATGGTGTTTCCTCCAGGTTGACGTTATATCCTCAATTGGCAGTCCGAGAGAAACGCCCTGTCAATGCTATGGAGTTAGCCGTTTGTGCTTTTTGTTAGCAGTAACTGCTGCGCGCCACTTTTTCTGTAGCTCGTGGTTTCGATAATCAGTGGGTGACTCCCCCACGTCATGCTCAAAGGCTCGCGTAAAACTGGAGGTATGATGATATCCCAGCGTGTAAGCGATTGCCTTGATCGCCACCTCAGGAGTGTTCGCCAACATCGTCTTGGCTTTGCTAAACCGGCACGTGCGTCGGAACTTCCCGACTGTGGTCCCCACCTCCGCTTTAAACAAATGGCTCAGCCTGGAGGTACTCAGCGAACAAGCACCGGCAACTTCGGCGACAGTGCGCGATGAATTTTCGTGTAACAGATGAGTGGTTTTTTCAATCCGAAAATCCGAATGACTCGGCTCCATAACCATTCTCCTGATGATCTCGCCAATCATAGCAAGAAAGCTGACGCGTTGGCAAGGAAAAATTTCCCGCACCTCGCAAAAATGTTAGCGCGTGATGCAGCGTCAACACTTGGACGTTCTCAGGTTTTCACACCATTCGAGAATTGATTAGGACCTGACCCGTGCGCAAACTCGCGGACTTACGGAACGTTGTTGCCCTTGAGCGCGGCGTCATAAAGTCGAGTATGTGCTCGGCGATGCGCAGCGAAACTGGCTTGCAAAGCTGTGCGGAGGGCGGGGACCATTTGCAGCCGTGCAACTCGCGAGAGCATTCATTATGCGTTCACAGGCGAAGCCTAATTAAAGATTCATCTCCGGTTCGCTATCAAGTTGATTAAATTCCGCGGCGTGACCCGCGCCGCCTTGTAACTTTCAGCCGGCCATCCACGCGATTTATTGGTCGCCCGATCGGCGACGAAATGGCAACGGCACTTATGGCGTGGCCCGGGATTGGTGCTGGGGCCGGCTCGTTCAGATAAGCTTGTCGAGAGTGATCGGGAGATCGCGCACACGTTTGCCCGTCGCGTGGAAAATTGCGTTTGCTACGGCGGCGGGGACACCGACGATTCCAATCTCGCCGATTCCGCGCGCGCCGAGATCAGCCATGTGCGGATCGGGTTCGTTTATGAAATCGATATCGAATTCCGGCGGCGTGTCGGCGTGCACCGCGATGTGGTATTCAGCAAGATTCGGATTAACGATGCGGCCGACGTTTGGATCGGGAACCGTCGATTCCATCAAAGCCGTGCTGAAACCAAACAGCATCCCGCCCAGGATCTGGCTTCGCGCCAGGCGTGGATTAATCATGCGGCCCATGTCATAGACGCCTACCACACGCTTGACCCGCACTTGTCCAAAAGGATCGACCTGCACTTCGACGAAAACCGCGCCGTAGGAAAAGAACGAAAACTTCTCGCGCTCCGCTCTGTTGGGTTCTGAATTGAACTCCGCCTGAATTTGTTCCTGGCGGGAACGCTCGAACAAATTGGTCAGTTGCATCGAGTCGTTAGGCCAGCTCCCAGCAATATCGACTACTTTCTTTTTTAACTCCGTGCACGCACCCATCACCGCCGGAGCCACACTCGCTGTCAGCCACGATCCGCCGTTATTTGGCGCGTAGGGAAATTGTGAGTCACCAAGTTCGAAACGCACCTTCTCAATTGGAATCCCCAGCGTGTCCGCCGCGAATTGCGACATCCCCGTGTAGGTGCCCGTGCCGATCTCGTGCGTCGCGCTGCGCACGACAACCGTTCCATCTTTATTCAGGATCGCTGTCGCGCCCGCCTTTTGTTGGCCAGCTGGATAAATCGCCGTCGCCATTCCGTAGCCGATTTGCGATCCCTCCGCCGCTCGCATTGAACCCGGCTTTTTATTTCGATTTGACCAGCCGAATTTCTCCGCGCCTCGCTGGTAGCATTCGCGCAACTTTTTGCTCGACCACGGCCTGTTTTGGTATTCGTCGATTTCAGCGTAGTTGCGCAGACGAAACTCGACCGGATCGACGCCGATCTCATGCGCGAGTTCATCTAACGCGCACTCCAATGCGAACACGCCCGGCGTTTCACCCGGCGCGCGCATGGGACACGGCGTGGTCAAATTTAGCCTAACGAGTCGGTGCGAGACCTCGACGTTCGGGCACGAATACAACATGCGCGACGTGTTGCCGCATGGCTCGGTGTAATCGTGCGTGGGTGAAGAATGCGTGGTCGTCGCGTGACGCAACGCCACCAGCTTGCCAGTTTTGTCTACGCCGATGGAAAGTCTCTGCTCGGTGCGGGCGCGTTGGCCGGCGGAATCGAACATCTGCGGACGGCTGAGAGTCAGCTTCACCGGTCGCTGGACCTGTTTCGCCGCCGCCGCGGCGAGCAACGTGTGGCTCCATTGAAATCCCTTCGAGCCGAAGGCGCCACCTATGAATGGACAAACGATGCGCACATTTTCCTGTGGCAAACCGAAGGCGTTGGCAACGACTCGTTGCAGTTGTTTGATCCCGCGTGTGCATTCGTGAATGAGCACTCGGTCCGGCGCCTCCCATTCCGCAGTAGTCGAATATGTCTCGATCGGGTTGTGATTTTCGATCGGCGTCGAATATACAAAGTCGATCTTGTGCGCCGCGGTCGTGAGCGCTGCATCAACGTCGCCGCGTTTGACCTGTAACGCTTCGCGCCCGGCGAACTTTTCCGGCGAGATCGCATTTTTCTGCGCGCGTTCGTCATCGAGCGTCACCACAGGTGGTTGGGTTTGGTAAGTCACCCGGACCACCGACGCTGCGTACGTGGCTTGTTCAAAAGATTCCGCCACGACGACACCGAGATGTTGCCCGGCATAGTGAATCTCGTCGTCCTGCAGCGGCACACGGCTCTCACCTGGCGCGTCCGCTCGGCTCAGGTCGTCCGGATAGGGTCTGAAATGTGGCGCGTTTTCACGTGTTAGAATTCCAATGACGCCCGGAGCGGACTTCGCGGCGGACAGGTCGATCTTTACAATGTGGCCGTTGGCGATCGTGCTCTGAATCAGCGCGCCGTAAGTAAGTTTCGGGCGCGCAAATTCGGCGGCGTACGTGGCACGGCCCGTCACCTTGAGCCGTCCGTCAACGCGTGGGAGTGGTTGGCCGATAACTGTCGCGCTCATATCAGTTCATCTCCGCGACCGTGCTCAAAGCACGGATGATCGCGCGCTTGGCCAGCTCAATTTTGAAGGAATTGTACTTGTAGCCCTTCGCTGGCGCGAGCTCGGCTTCGGCTGCGGCACGGAACGTTTTCTCGTTCGCTTCTTGGCCAATCAATTTTTTCTCTGCGGCATTTGCGCGCCACGGTTTGTGCGCTACGCCGCCCAGCGCGAGGCGCGCGGCATTGATCTTTTTGTTCGAGCCGAGATCGATCGCAGCGGCGACACTCACCAATGCAAACGCGTAGCTCGCGCGGTCGCGCACTTTCAAATAATGAGACCGCGTCGCAAACGGCATTGCCGGAAGATCGACAGCGATAATCAATTCGTCGGGCTTAAGATTTGTGTCCCGGTCGGGTGTGTCTCCGGGCAGACGATGAAAGTCGGTCATCGGAATCTCGCGCTCACCATTCGGGCCGCGCACGCGTACGATTGCATCGAGCGCGGCAAGCGCGACGCACATGTCGCTCGGATGCGTGGCGATGCAGTCGTCGCTCTGTCCGAGAATGGCGTGGATACGATTGAATCCTTCGATCGCGCCGCAACCGCTTCCGGGCTTGCGCTTATTGCACGCTGGAAATGCCGGATCGTAAAAGTAGTAGCAGCGCGTGCGCTGCAAAAGATTCCCGCCCACCGTCGCCATGTTGCGCAACTGGGGACTGGCACCGGAGAGCAACGCTTGGCTCAAAACCGGATAGCGTTGCTTGATCAATTTGTGCTCGGCCACATCCGCGTTGCGCGCGAGGGCGCCGACGCGCACGCCCTTGCCGCCCGACAAGTCTTCCACTTCCGCCAGAGGTAATTTATTGATGTCGATCAACTGCGTGGGCGTCTCAACGCCCATCTTCATCAAATCGATCAGATTGGTTCCGCCGCCGAGGAATTTTCCGTGCGGTTTTGCAGAAATTTCTGCGACCGCCTGCTGCGCGTCATTCGTGCGTGAATACGTAAAGGGATTCATACGCCCGCCTTTGTTTTAACCTCCTTGATTGCAGCGAGGATATTTGGATATGCGCCGCAGCGACAGATATTGCCGCTCATCCATTCGCGGATTTCGTCATCGCTGTTCGCGTGACCTTCCTTCACACATGCGACCGCGGAACAAATCTGGCCCGGCGTGCAGTATCCGCATTGAAATCCGTCATGCTCGATGAAGGCGCTCTGCAGCGGATGCAGTTCTTCACCATTTGCGAGACCTTCGATGGTCGTGATCTCGTCGCCTTCATGCGTGACAGCGAGACTGAGGCAGGAATTGATGCGCCGCCCGTTCACCAAAACTGTGCATGCTCCACATTGGCCGTGGTCGCATCCTTTCTTCGAGCCGGTGAGATGCAACCGCTCGCGCAAGGCGTCGAGTAATGTGACGCGTGGATCGACATCGAGCGCGTAATCTTTGCCGTTGATTTTCAGGTTCACTTTAACCGAGGCGGTCCCCGGGCCGGCGGCGCTCGATGCCTCGGCCTGGTCGAGCGAAGCCGCGCTTAGAAGATTCGGGCCGATCGCAATTGCCGCGCTTGTTCCGGCGACTTGTTTGATAAATTTCCGGCGCGTTTTCGGATAACCGAGAATCGAAAGCTCGCTCGACTCGTCGGCTTCCGAGTCAAATGGAACATCCGATTCGCCGCCCATCGTTTATGGAATCGTGGCAGCGCAGGCGAATGGTGGTTCGAAACGTTTGCGCCCACTAAAAAAATTGGAGTGAAGGCCGATTCACTAAAGGGCGGAGCGCCCGCTGCATTCGACCTTGGATGTTCGATGTTGGATGTTCGATGTTTGCTTCTGAATTGCACACAAAACATCGAACACCGAACATCGAACGCCCAACCTCCAAAGCGAAGGCTGGAGCGGGTGAGGGGAATCGAACCCCCGTGTGCAGCTTGGGAAGCTGCCGTTCTACCATTGAACTACACCCGCAATGGAATTTTCGATTTTCGATTGCCGATCTACGATTTGCAAGCCGCGAAAATCACTGCCAGGAAATCACGTCGTCGGAGTTTGTGAAATTTGTACTGCCGCCTGCGGTGCCTTGTGCCTGATCTTTTCCATATGACCATGCAATCACGCCTTGCTGGATCGGATCAACCCCTGCACCTCCACTGGCACCGTATGGATTAGTTGTGCTGCTGTTGTAATCGCCGTCGATCCTCACGTTGTATTGCGTTCCCCATGGATCCCAAAATTGTCCAACCGGCGCGGGAGCACCCGTGCCAGGTATGCCAATGCCGCTTCTTGGTTGAGCCGGATTCTTTACGTAGGCTGGAGAGATAAAGACGATTTGCCGTGTGTTGAGCACACACGCGGCTGTACATGACGTATCTGTTGCAGTGCATGCCCGAAGTTCGTTGAACAAGAGATTGTTCGTGTTTCCTGGATTCGCGGGCCCCCAAGTGGCTGCCGTATCGGGAGTGAGTGATGTAGGATACTTTCCATATTCGGTGTAGAACGCGTTCACCGCGGTGACGATCTGTGTGAGATCGTTTTTCGCCTGCGTTCGTCTCGCCTGGTTCTGCACGGCGCTGAACGCGGGAAAAAGAAGACCGATCAAAATCGCGATGATCGCGATAACTACCAGCAGCTCGATAAGGGTGAAGGCGCCAGTCTTGCGTGAACTTTTCTGCATCGCGTCCGCATTATGGCGTGTGAGCTTAGTTTGCACAATGGTTTCGTTGAAGCGTTCAAGTGTTTTACGAGTTAGTTGTCCTGGCTTCCACGAATCACTTCCAGCTAGCCATTTGCTCGGGAAACGGGCATTGCGCGCAATCGGAATTGTCCTGCATGCAAAAGTCTTCGTAAATCTGAAGCAGACCTTGTTGATGCGCGACAGTTTTCAGAAACTGCTTGCGCCGCGGATCATTTCCGAAAAGACGAGTGGCGGCGGTTTCCAGCCGGCGATTCGATAAACGCGCCGGCAGTTTTGCGTATGGCGGCCAAGCATCGGGATCTTGCGAAAACCAGAATGGAAAAAGCACGTTGGCCAGAATGTCGGCAACGCGCGATTCGCCGATGAGCGCCATTTCCTTAGATGCTGCTTCGGAAGTGAGCGTGTAATGAATTTTCCAGAACGGATGATCGAGCTCGCTGAAAAATCCTTGAGCTGTAGTGGCAGGCGTGCGTGCCACTCCGAAGCCCGGCGAAGGAGCGTCGCCTGCAGTCGCTTTGCCGAGTATACGCTGAAACCGAGACCATTGGCGCGCCAATGCCGCCAGGGCGGCAAGCCGGCGTTGCGGATGATTCACTGGACGCGTGCCGCTCATGCGCCAAACCTTGGTCGGCAAAATCATCCTTTGCATGGCATCACGATGCGGCCACCACCGGTCCCATAATGTTCTCACATAGTTCCGCGTTGATCCTTTGAAGATGCCGAGATCCGGCGCTTCGAGAAAACCGGCCAGACCAAACAGCATCGCCTCCGTGTCATCGCGCTTTTCCTGCAGAAGTTTTAGTGGCAATCGTTGAGCGATCAGCGCGAACGGCAGTGTGTTTTGTTTGTAACCGAGCGCAGCCGCGATTTCCTGAAAAAACGCTTCGTCTCGGCCATGGCTGTCGATCTTGTTACGAATCCGATTCGCCTTTTGCTGCAACCGGAATTGTGCCGCCGCATCAAGCACGCTGTTTACTCGCTCTTCCGGCAAATCCTTCAGCGGTGACTGACACCGCCCCGGTCGCGCGAGCGGAATATTTCCGCTAAACGCGTCCGGTAAAATCGTTGGATCGACACAAACTTGCGGCACGTTGCGATTCGATTTCGTGCGCGTAAAAAATTGGCGCCCGCTTTTCTCGACAAAAACGTGCAACACTGTCTCTTCAAATGCTGGATTGGTCGCGTGACCGTGTGTTTCCCAACTGCGATCGCTCACATCGAGTTCGATGCAGCCTCGAATCGGATCGCTGCCATTTATCTTAATCGCCGCATCGCGAAAATCCGGTCCGGCTTCGCGGTTCCACGTGCCGAATTGGACAATGTCGATTTTATCGCCGGCAGTACTGACAAAGTGTTTCCCGAAATCTCCGGCGAACCAGCGTGCCTGGAGCTCCAGTTCATTTGGAATACGCGGAGTGAGGAACAACGCACGCTCACGAACGCGCGCGGTATCGCGTAATTGTGCGTAATGATCTGCGAGAGTCCTCACGCGCAGATTATGAGAAGCGCACCCGTAAATGTCACGCGTCGCGCGAAGGGCGCCTCTGGGTAGCGCATGCGTCTCGCGTGCTGGCGAACCCGTCTCGGGTTCGCGGACTTTCTGCAAAGGCTCATCCTTGCCCGCGGAGGCAACGTTCCAGGCAAGATTGTTTCGGCGCGACGCCGAAACCAGCACGCGAGACGCGTGCGCTACCCGATTGGACTCGCAGGATCTGCGGCGACCTGCTCATGCAACACCGGTTCGCGCAGCCGCTCGCGCAAACCTTCCACTATCTGCTCAACCAGCGCCGCATCTGGCCGTGGAAAAATAAACAAATACCTCGGGCCCTTCTCAACAGCGGGAAAAATAACGAGGTTCTCGGATAAAAATCTCGGTTCGTGCGTCACCATCGAGCCCTCCAGATCGATCGTTCGCGCAAAGGGCCGGCCGTTCTTGCGCGCCACGAACACAAGTTTGCGCGGCTCTTCGTTCGTGGCGACCAGCGCACCGGAAAGATTTGGTGGAATGCGGCGGCCGCGGCCGCTGATGCAGGGCGCAACCCAGGCGATTGTTTCGCCCAGAACATTTTCACGGCTGAAAACGGACGCAAGCCGCGCCGGCAGCGCAAGCGGCAGTTTCACGGGCATGCTGAGATCGGCCGGTCCATTCAATTTTTTCCAAGCCAGCCAAATCTTCGCTTTCATCGCGCGCAAAATCTTTGGCGCGAAATAGAAGAAGGCAGCAATGCCGATCAGAAAGATCACCAAGGCAAGGACAGGATTGAAGTGCACAAGAGCGAGTCCGCCCAGCACCGCGGCATCTTCGCCGAGACTCAGCCCAATGTTCGAAAACGGCTCTGGCGATGTGTTTGTGGTGAGACGTGTAGCCGCCTTTGCGGTGTGCGCGACAAGGCTCGTTCCGCCAGCAAGAAGCGCGACGATTACTGTAAATGCGGGACTCGGATGGCCGAGTACCTGAATTGCAAGCAGCGCGCCGCCGATCGGTCGGATTACAGTATGAACGGCATCCCAGGCCGAGTCGATCCACGGAATTTTGTCTGCGAAAAATTCGAGGAAATAGAGAATGCCGGCGACCGTAATAATCGCCGGATGCCCCAGCACTTCGAGCGATTGATACGCCGGTGCGAGAGTAATCCACTGGAAATGAATGGCGAGGCCAGTGGCGAAAACCGTGAGATAAAGGTTGATGCCAGCCAGGCAAGCCAAGCCGAGCGCAACAGCAAGAAGGTCAAGCTTCTCCACGCAGAAAGTATCGGCGCGCGCTAAAGTGGCGCAAGCGTCTGGCTTGCGATTTGATTCGGACACAAGCGAGACGCGTGTGCTACACTCCGCGTCATGCTCGACATTCGTTTGATCCGGGAGCGGCCGGATTTTGTCCGTGAGCGGCTCGCCACGCGTGGAGGGGGCGATGAAGCGAAGGTCGACAACGTCATTTCAATCGACGCGGAGCGACGCAAGACCGAGACCGAACTGCAGGGGTTACAGTCGGAGCGCAATCGCTTGAGCAAGGAGATCGGCGCGAAACGTTCGCGTAAAGAATCGAGCGAAGAACTTGAGGCGCGGGTGCGACAGATTGGCGAGCAAATTGTCGATCTAACACAACGCGCGAGCGCGTTCGACGAAGCGCAACGAAGCTTACTTCTCGAAACTCCGAATCTGCCTCACGAGAGCGTTCCAATTGGAAAGGATCCGAGCGCCAATCGCGTGGTACGCACTTGGGGAGAGAAGCCGCCGTTCACTGACCCTGCCGATCACGTGGCACTCGGCACAAGGCTCCAGCTTTTCGACTTGGAGCGCGCTGCGAAATTGAGCGGCAGCGGTTTTATCTGTTTCACGGGCGCGGGAGCGAAACTGGAACGCGCGTTAATCAATTTCATGATTGATCTGCATACACGGGAGCATGGCTACATCGAGATCAGTCCACCGTTTTTAGTGCGACGCGACTGCATGATTGGCACATCGCAGCTCCCGAAACTCGAAGCGGACATGTATGGGCTGGAAGAGAACCAGCTTTTCCTTGTGCCGACTGCGGAAGTTCCGCTGACGAATCTTCATCGCGATGAGATTTTGAACGTTGCCGATCTCCCGAAAAAGTTCGTTGCTTACACGTCTTGTTTTCGCCGCGAGGCTGGCGCAGCAGGGCGTGAGACACGCGGGATCATCCGTGTGCATCAGTTCGACAAAGTCGAGTTGGTGAAGATCACGACACCGGAAAAATCGTACGACGAGCTGGAATCGCTCACGGCTGATGCCGAACGCGTTTTGCAACTGCTGGGTTTGCATTATCGGGTCGTCGAGCTTTGCACCGGCGATTTGAGTTTCGGCTCGGCCAAGACTTACGACATCGAAGTCTGGGCGCCGGGCCAGAACACATACCTCGAAGTTTCGAGTTGCTCGAATTTTGAGGACTTCCAGGCCCGTCGGATGCAGCTCCGATATAAAGATTCGCAGGGGAAAAACCGGTTTTGCCACACGCTGAATGGGTCGGGAGTAGCATTGCCAAGATTATTCGCAGCGTTGATCGAAACCGGACAGCAGAAAGACGGCTCGATCCGTTTACCAGAAAAATTGCAGCCCTACTTCGGCGCGGAACGGTTAAATGCTGCCTGCTAAAGCTGAAATCCCCCGGTGAGCTTTGCCATCTCCGATTGCGTGAGCGCCTTGCCTTGTTCGACAGCTTGTTTCACAGCGCTTAAGACGATTTCCTCGAGAAATTCGACGTCGTCTGGATCGACAACTTCCTTATCGATCTTGATCGCGATAACGTCACCGGCGCCATTTGCTATCACTTTCACTTTGCCGCCGCCGGCACTCGCTTCGACGGTTTTCGTTTCGAGCTCAGCCTGTGTTTTGGCCATTTGCTCCTGCATTTTCTGCGCCTGCTTCATGAGCTTGTTGACGTTCATAAGATTTGGATCAGCCTTTTTGTCATTCCGAGCGCTTCGACTTCGCTTCGCTCCGCTCAACATGACAAAAAATCATAACGTTGGAATCAGGATTTGATTTCAGCTTTAAACATCTCAAGGGCTTCCTGGATGAGCGGATCATCTTTGAAATTCTCAGAACCCTTGCCGCTTTCTGAAGGCATTGCGTGCTTTGAAGGAAGCTCGTCATTTACGGTGAGTCTTACAATCCAGTCTCTTCCAGTGATTTCGTGGAGCAGGGTCTCAAGGAATTTACGATTCGTTTGCGTGCCCAAAATATCCATCATCGCTTTGTCATTCGGCGAAAAACCTAGCTGGAAATTGCGTCCTTCGATTCCGAGCACGTGGGCTGCCGCGGCGGAATTTCGGAGGAAAGCTTTTTGCACAGGAATTTTCGCGCTGAGCTGTTCCCACACTCGCGCAGGATCGACATTCGCGCTCGGCTCGGTGGCTTTGTATTTTGGGGACGACTCTGCCACGCGCGAAGTTTTGCTTTTATTGTAGCCGGGATCGATGATCCCGGTTTTTTGCGCGGGTTCCTCACGGCCGGCATCGCCGATGCCGGCGACAAGGGCGGACGGCGCACCGGGCGATCGTGCCCTACCGCCGTCGCGTAATGCGCTCAAGTTCTCGATCACTTCATCGAGTGTCGCTTGTCCCAGGCTTTGGATCGCCTTGATGATCGCAACTTCGAAATGAAGCTTTTTGTTCGGTGCCCATTTCATTCGGCCTTCGGCAGCGGCAAACTGATCGATCAGCTCGAGCAAACGATCCGTAGCGATCACTTCCGCATGAGAGGCGAGCGATTTTTGCGCGTCGGGATCGACATCTTCCTGCAGGGCATCGGGCTTGGCTTTAAACACGAGCAGATCGCGCAGATAAGCGATCAAGTCCGACATGAGTCGCATCATGTCCTTGCCGCTTTCGCTTTGCTGATGGAGCAAGTCGATGGCGTCAGGTGTTTCGCCGCGCAGAATCCGTCCAGTGAGATCAACCACGGTTTGTTCGCTCGTGAATCCGAACACGTTGAGCACATCGCTCTCCCCGATTTTTTCTCCGCAGAAAGCGACGAGCTGGTCGAGCATTGATTCCGCATCCCGCAAACCGCCCTCCGCGCCGCGCGCGATCGCATGTGCTGCCGCTGGCTCGAGGCTGATTTTTTCTTTTCCAGCGATGAATTGCAGATGCTGCGCGATCAGATTTGCCGGGATACGGTGCAGATCGAAGCGCTGGCAGCGGCTCAAGATGGTTGGCAAAACTTTCTGCGGCTCGGTGGTTGCGAAAATAAATTTCACATGCGCTGGCGGCTCCTCGAGCGTCTTCAAAAGTGCATTAAATGCCGCCGATGACAGCATGTGCACTTCGTCGATCAGGTAAATTTTGTAACGGCCCTTGGCCGGCGCATAACGAACGTTGTCGCGCAATTGGCGCACATCTTCGACGCTGTTGTTGCTGGCGCCATCAATCTCGATCACGTCGAGGCTATTGCCCGCCGCGATCTCGCGACAATTGTCGCAAACGCCGCATGGCGTCACGGTCGGCCCCTGGATGCAATTGAGCGACTTTGCCAGAATCCGCGCGGTTGATGTTTTGCCGACGCCGCGCGGCCCGACAAAAAGATAGGCATGCGCCAGCCGGTTCTGCGCGACCGCGTTTTTCAATGTGCGCGAGACATGCGGCTGCCCAACGAGATCGTCGAAAGTCTGCGGCCGATATTTTCGCGCGAAAACTTCGTAGCTCACGCTGTCAACTTAAACGGAAAAGTTGATGGTTGGTAGTTGATAGTTGATGGATCGGAAATGACATCGAAAAGCTTTGCCTCTCCCGTGCTCGTGCTCTTGCTCGTCCTCGTAATCGACGGACAAGGTCGCGAACCACAAAAATCTCCGCCAACGAGACCGACAATTGAGAGCAAGCAAATCCGTGCTCGGGATCTCGGCATTCCATTTGAGGGCACGCCGGGGAAATTTAACGCGATCACCGACGTGGCTGGTGTCGAAGTTGGATATACGACGCTTATCAGTGGCGACGGTAAACTTGAGGTTGGCAAAGGCCCTGTGCGCACTGGCGTAACCGCTATCCTGCCGCGGGGGCATGATTCGCTAAACGATCCGGTCTATGGCGGCTTTTTCAGTTTAAACGGCAACGGTGAAATGACCGGCACAGCCTGGGTTGAGGAGAGTGGGTTTCTCGAAGGCCCGATCGTGATCACAAACACGCACAGCGTCGGCGTCGCGCGCGATGCCGTAATTGGCTGGCGTATTACTCATGGGGCAGCCGATAAGACTGGCTACTGGTGGAGCTTGCCTGTTGTTGCCGAAACTTGGGACGGTTGGCTCAACGATATTAACGGCTTTCATGTTAAGCCAGAGAATGTCAGGCACGCGCTCGATACCGCGCACGGCGGCGTGCTTGAAGAGGGGAGTGTCGGCGGTGGGACCGGCATGATCTGCTACGAGTTTAAAGGTGGAAATGGGACCGCTTCGCGCAAGATCGAGATCCGCCCGGCAGGTGCCGGGAAAAACGCTTCGCCACAAAGTTTTATCGTCGGCGTGTTTCTACAAGCGAACTTCGGCCGCCGTCCGCAACTCACGATCGCGGGTGTACCGGTTGGCAAGAAAATTCCGGGCGAGGTTTACAAGGAAGAAAGCGGCTCCTGCATCGCCGTGGTCGCGACCGACGCGCCGCTGCTGCCCACTCAATTGAAGCGACTCGCGCGCCGGGTATCGCTCGGCCTCGCCCGGACGGGAACAATTTCGGGAAATGGCTCCGGTGATTTGTTCGTCGCCTTTTCAACTGCGAACCCGAACGTCGCGAATCCAGATCAAGTCACACACAATGTGCAAACAATTCCCAATGATCTCATGGACCCGCTTTTCGGAGGCGTTGTGCAGGCCACCGAAGAAGCCGTCGTGAATGCGTTAATCGACAACCGCTCCATGACCGGCCGCGATAATCATCGCGTCGATGCCCTGCCGCATGATCGCCTGCGCGAGTTGTTGAAAAAATACAATCGCTTGCCCTGATCGAATCCGACTGGCGATTATAACGCCGCCGCGATCAGCACCGGCACGATTTTGGTCGCCGCGACTTCGAGAAGGTGGATGGTCAGTTTTTCCGCGCGCTC
>WNGL01003307.1_pt1 | contig 20120 bp, 24 predicted proteins | sample 5400591 | NCBI WGS metagenome assembly WNGL01 (sample SAMN13153377, study PRJNA577476) | soil metagenome | isolation source: 80 cm soil or saprolite under Garry oak tree replicate 1 | place: USA:California | collected 2016-06-15 | reverse complement strand
TGGCCGAACGCAGGCCGTTGTCCAGCTCGGTGAAGGCGATGCCGGCCTTGGCCAGCTGGCGCTTGGCCCACTCGTGACCGTTGGCGTTGATCCACAACGGGTAGGGCGCGAACGGGCAGACCTTGACCAGCGCCGGGCCCCACTCCTCGTCCCAGAGGTAGAAGTACCAGTGATCCGGCACACGAGACTGCCGCGAGTAGGTGATGTGTACTGGCCGGTCCGGGCGGGTCTGGGTATGCCCGGCCCATGCCGCGACCCGTTCCTGGGCCTTGCCGGCCAGCACGACGCCGGGCCGGCCGGCCCGCGCGGCGGCCTGCTGGAACGGGCGGGCGATGTCCTCCTTGCACATGCCCTTGGCGAACCGGATCACCTCCAGGCCGTTGTCGGCGACGAACCGATCGAGCTCGCTCACCAGCCGCTCGTGGTTTTGGGCGAGCCCTCTCGGGGTTGGCAGCCGGTATCCCCGGTTGAGCAGGAACCGCACCAGGCCGCCCTCGTAGGCCAGCCGCTGGATGTACCCGTGCACGCCGATCCGGTCCACCGACGGCAGCCGCAGCGTGACATGCTCGCTCAGCAGATCCGCCACCCGTTCCATCGCCGCCTCCTCGCCACCGCAGCCCCGCCACCAAACCTGAGCATGCGCCCGACCTGGCAGCGCGCCGGATGCGGGGCCCGGACTGGTTCTCCGAGCGAGGCTCAGACTCCCCCGCCGCGCACCCGCCAGCACGCTGGCTGGCAACAGGAGCAGGGGTGAGTAGTCGGTGAGCGCGGTCTTCTTCGGCAGGATCGAAAGGCCCGCCAGCAGCGCGGGGGCCGGGTCGCACAGCAGGTCACCGGCGTGGCTGACGCGCCGGGTGGCGGTGAGCTTGAGGGCCAGCAGGGACAGCAGGTAGCCGGCGGCGGGGATCGCCTTGCTCCCGGGGTAGCCGGCCGCGGCGGCCAGCGCGGGCAGGTCGAGGGCGACCAGGTCCGGGATGGCCAGCAGCAGCCCGGCCATGGTGGTGTGGACGCGTGCGGGCAGGGCGGCGAAGCCGGTGACGGCGGCGGCCGGCAGCCGGGTGTCGCGGCCGGAGGTGGCCGGGCTGGTGCTGGCCTCGGGCGCTGGGCCGCGCAGCAGCCGGCCGAAGCCTTCCTCGCGCAGGATGCCGCCGGCGGCGGTGCGGCCCAGCGGGGTCCCCTCCCGGGTGAGCCGGGTGCTGATCTCGTAAATCGACAGGCCCTCGCGGCGCAGCCCGATGACCCGGCCGCGGGCGGCGTCTTTCTTCGGCGCGCTCTTGCGGCCGGGGACTCCTGGCGGCGCGAAGATGGTGAGCTTGCCTGCCCGCAGGTCGCGTACCAGCGAGGCCAGGGCGGCGCGGGTGTAGCCGGCGGCGTCGGCGGCCTGCTGCAGCGAGGCGCCCTCGAACAGGCAGGCGCGCAGCGCCTCGTAGCGGCGCTGGTTTACCTGGCCGGCGAGCAGCTCCCATCCCGGGCGTGGGGCCGATACCGCGGTCATGGTGTTGATCTATCACAGGCAAGCGGCGGCGGACGGTACCCGGCCAGCGCGCGGATCGCGCCCGGTAACGCCTTCCCCGTGCCTGCTTGCTGCCGTCTGAGGTGATTGAAATCCGGCATTTCACTCTGCACGGCTTATGTATCACGTAGATAACAATCTTCACTACAGCAGGTTCTTCCGGTACTCGAACCCTCACGTCGGTGCCAGTGTCAGGGTGGATCCGGGTAACACTGCAGGTCCGTAACCAGCCCTGTTCAACGGAGTGGGGTCGATTTACCGGAGCGGAAACCCGCGTTAGCCCTTGCGGATGCCTCGCCTCGCAAGTGCTGGCATCTGCAAGGGCTTCGCGTCATTTGGCCGTAAATGCGGGTCATTGCCCGTGGTGCCTGGTCTGTGGGGGCCTGTCGGCCCGCCCTCTGCCGAAACAGATACCGCCAAAGCGGCTGCCGTTCTTAGGCCCGGCTCGCTGAGCAAGCCAAGCCCCGGCACCAGCCAGAGACGGTTATACACCTCGATGCAGGCTGCGAGCCGCTCAGCGCGTGTGGCGCAGCCACCAGAGGCCGACGAACGGGAGCAGGAGGGGGATGAACCCGTAGCCGCTGCCAAACCCGGTCCACACTGTGGCGTCCGGGAACGCCTTAGAGAAGAGTTCGCTTGCGGCCCCGACCGTGATCACGCCGACCAACTCGATGCTGATCGCCACGGTGGCAATACGCCGGGAAGTGGCGTTCCCCCGCGCCAGCGACACCGTAGCGACGATGTACACGACAGCGGCGAACGCGGACAGCATGTACGCCGGCGGCGCCTGGTGGAACTTGGTTGCGATCTGAACAGCCGAACGGGAGGTCGCTGCGACGGCGAAAAGGCCGTAGACAGCGACCAGCGGTCGGCCGAACCCGCGGCTGGTCGGCCGGGCCGGCGCCCGGCCGCTGGTCTCAGCCAACGGGGCCCGCCCAGACCTGCTGCACTCGGATCACCATGACCGGCATGATCAGAAACCCGAGAGCGATCACAATTGTGCCCGCCCGGCTTCGCTCGCCCCATCCCCACGCGGCGGCAGCGGGCGGGATGGCCACGCAGGCCAGCAGATAAATGACGAACTCCGCCCGGGCGAAGTGCCTTCCGGTCCCTGCCATCTGGGCGATGCCGCCGATGAGGAAGCCGATGAGCAGTGCCTCAAGCACGGCGCCGCCCGCCAGCAGGTAGGCACTGGGCAGCCGGTTCGCCGCGGCGAGCCCGAAGGCCCAGGCCGCGAGCAACAGCGCGACAACAATGATCGCCATTGCGTAGGGACCCGTCACAACCGGAATTCTTTCACCGGTTCCGGACATCCACCCACCGATGAGATCCAAAAGACGCACCCGAAATCGTTTCTGCAACGCGCGTAACGTCTGACCGGGTGGCCGGAGCTATCACGGTGCCCCCCGCTTGATGGCTGGTCGCCCTGGGGGACCGCGGCAGCTAGTGCCGGAATTTCGGGTGTCCGGGCAAGCTGCCTTCGCAGTTTTGGATGGTGGCTGGGGGCTGGCGGCCGCCTGCGGTGACAGGTCGGGGATGTCGTGACACGCCGGGCCGGCGGGCTCTGGTTACGTGATCTTGCGGGCTGAAGGCGGAAGCATCGGCGGTGCGTGTATCCGCCTCATGCTGAGGGAACCCGCCGATGCTTCCGGGCCTGAATCTACCTGCCTCGCTGCTGTGCCTGCTGGGCGAGCTGCGGCCGCGCTTCACCGCGCCGGGTTTCGCCTCGTTCTGCGGCCTGGTGGCCGGGCTGTCGGGGCGGGTGCGCCGCCGCACCGTGGTGGGCATGCTGCTGGGCGGCTGCCTGCAGCATGCCTGGCCGCATGACCGGGCGCATTACTTCTTCGCCCGCGCCCGCTGGGAACTTGACCAGCTCGGCCTGGCGGTCGCGCAGCTGGCGGTGATGCTGCTGGCCTGGCCTGGCGCTGGTCTGCGCGTGGCCGTCGATGACTCGGTGTTCCGCCGCTGCGGGCGCAAGGGCACGGCGCCGGCTGGCAGCATGACGGCAGCTCCCCGGCGAGGAGCAAGCTCAGCTACGGCAACTGCTTCGTCACCGCCGCCATCTTGGTTCACCTGCCATTTTGCAGCCGGGAGATCGGCCTGCCGGTGCTGGCCCGGCTGCACCTGCCCGGCAAGGGCGCCGGGCCGGGCAAGGTGGAGACAGCCGCCGCGCTGGTCAGCCTGCTCGCGCTGGCCTTCGCCAGCCGGATCATCCAGGTGGTGGCCTATGCGGCCTGTCACGGCCCGGCGCTGCGCACCCTGCCGGGCAATGTGACCTGGACCTGCCGCATCCCCCGCAACGCGGTGCTGTATGACCTGGCGTCGCCGCGCACCGGCCGCCGCGGCCGCCCCAGAACCAAGGGAGACCGGCTCGGCACCGCCGGGGACATCGCCGCCGCCGCGGCCTGGGACACCGTCACCGTCCCCCCTACGGCCGCGAGCAGGTCAGGCACGTCACCGAGATCACCTGCCTGTGGCACGGGTCCTGGCACACCCGCACGGTGCGCCTGACCCTGGCCCGCGACGAGCACACCACCAGCGGCTATGACCTGGCGCTGGTCAGCACCGGCCTTCACGCCGCCCCCGCCGCGCTGGTAGCACGCTACGCCGCCCGGTGGGCCATCGAGCAGGCATCCGCCGATGCCCGCAACGTCCTGGGCGCCGGCGAAGCCCGCAACCGGGTCAGGCTCGCCGTCGAGCGCACCGTCCCGTTCGCGATGCTCGTGCACACCCTGATCATCTTGTGGTACGCCCGGTCAGGGCACGACCCCGCCGACATCAACGACCGCCGCGCAGCCCAGCCCTGGTACCGGACCAAGCACGAGCCCGCTTTCGAAGACATGCTCATCAAGCTCCGCAGAACCCTGATCGCAGCGCGATTTTCGGGCACCCACCCAGCTCAGCCATCCAGCGAGCAATCCGCACTGTGCTCATGGCCTGGGACGCCGCCACCGCCGCCGGGCACGCGGCAGCAGCCAACGGCTCCGCCGCCGGCTGCTGCCGCCTGCCCGGCTAAGGTCTAATTTTCGGATCAGTATCCGGCTCAGCGTCACCAGCCGCTGCCTCAGCGCGGTGATCTGCTCCCGCTGCGCGGCCACCGTCCCGGCCAGCGTGGCGTTCTCCGCAGCCAGCCGGCGCGCCTCGCCCTGCCAGTACTCCGCCCGCGCACGGCAAGACGCCGCCTCATCGGCGTAGTCCCTAAGCGACGCAGGGGAGCAAGCTGGCGCGGCCACGACGCCAAGGCTGCACGACGTCCCCGCCCGTGTCCAGCACCAGCGCACCTGGCCCGCGCACGTGTCGCGCCCGGGCTCGCACCGCTCAGGCCGACGGGATCACCGAATACTTACAAAAGATCAGCGTGTCCCGCGACTGGAGAAGCGTCCCGGCGTCAGGGGTGACTCTCGCACGCGTTATGGGCTGCTCGTCCACCGCGGCTCCGTTGCCAACAGCCGGCCTCCTATGCTGCCAGCCGCGGGCCGAGCGCTTGGTGCGCCCCATCCCGGCCGCCGCTGAGCTGGGCCTGGCCTCTTGCGGGACGGGCGCCTACCCTTGATGATGAGCACTGGAGATCTTTTGGGTGGATGCTCGCGGCTCTGTCTCCCTGTCCAATGCCAGGGCGGAGGGGCCACGGGCCAGACGCTTGGAGCGCATGCCGTGACTCATCCAGCCGGAACGGATACGACCTCACAGGTTCACAGTTATCGCTCTCGGGTGGCCGAGCAGGGCCGTTTCAAGACGGTGTTGGAGTCGTTCGCTTATCTGCCCCCCTTCGGGGGGCTGTTCAAGAAGACGTCGCCGTTTTACGCCGAATCGTATTGGTACTGCATGGGCGGCATCACCTTCTTGATGTTCGTCTACCTGACCGTCAGCGGGGTTCTCTTGACCTGGCTGGGGCCTTTCTGGTGGCTGACCAGCCCCGTTGGCAAAGCGATGAAGGGCAGCCACTACTGGGCCGCGCAGGCGTTCTTCTTCTTCCTGGTGCTTCATCTCATCCGGGTGTGGGCGACCGGGGCGTTCCGCGGTCGGCGCTGGCTGAACTGGGCGCTCGGATCGTCGGTGTTGCTCCTCGGGCTGGGTGAGAACCTGTTCGGGCTGCTAGCACGGGGCGACTGGGAGTCGCAGTTCGTTGCCATGCACTCCGACGACATGCTGTTCACCGAGCCGTGGTTCTTCCACCTGTTCAGCCCCGCGAACTTCACCGCGGACCTGGTCATCCACGTGGCGGTGATACCCGTCGTCTTGTTCGGGTTGATCATGGCGCACCTGACGCTGGTGCGCCTGCAGGGCATTGCGAGGCCGCTATGAGCGACACCGCAGCCTCACAGCCGTCTGATCGTGCTGCTGTCGAGCCGTCCGTGGCTGGGCTTGTCACCCAGCATGTGCGGCATGCGTACTGGAAGTACCCGATTATCGCGGTGGCGCTGGCGGTGCTGCTCGGTCTGCTCGGCGTCTTCGCCGGGTCGCCGAACTCCCCGCGGGCCACCATTGTCACCACAGCCCGTCAAGACCCCGGAGGCGCTGCCCTTGCCTTCACTCAGGAGCTGGTCGGCACGTCCGCCTCAGCGGGCAACCAGAAGGAGTTCGGGCTGGGGCCGCCGGGCGAGGTGTTCGTGACCGGGCCGCTGAGCTCGTTCGCGCCGCTGCTCGGCGGCGATGTCGCCGCTGCGCTCGACCAGTACCGGGCCGCGCCGGCCAGCCAGCAGGCAAGCTGGTCGAACAACTACCTCATGGCGCTTGGCACCATCACCCCGCAGATGGAAGGCGGAGGCATGGAAACCGCTACCAGCCCGGACTACTCCAAGATCGGCACCCTGCATGGCGATTTCGGGCCGGTCCCCACGCTTGTCAAGGCGGACGTGCAACTGGCCCAAAGCGGGCACCTGGAGCAGTACCTGGAGGGGCACGAGCCCGGGCACACGATGCACCTGGTCACCATCTGGCTCTACGACCACCCGAAAATGCTCAACGACGCCGTGGCCAACGGCCTAACCGACGACCAGTGGGGCATGGTGAAGGAACGCGACTACAACGTCGGCCCCTGGTACCTGATTATCCCGTCGATCATCCATGTCAAGCTGCCCGGTGGTGTCACCGGCACCGGGTTTGTGTTGTGGAACCTCGCGGTAGCGCTTTTCTTTATCTTCGTACTTCCTCTGGTGCCGGGCTTGCGCAGCCTTCCCCGGCTGCTGCGGCTGTACAGGGTGTTCGCGCGATACCAGGCCCGGGGCGAGGAGATTCCGCCGGACCCGAATGCCCGGCTGCACCCAGTCCTGCAGGAGGAGGGGCCGGCATGACCCGGCGGCGCGGCATCGCCGAGCTGTTGCTCTTCGTTGCCGCCTCCGCGATCGGAATCTTCGCGTTCGGGCGCGGGCTGGCTGGCTTCTTCGGCATGCCGCATTCCGACCCCCTGTGGCTGCCAGTTGGCTTTGCCGCGTTGTGGGTACTCGCCAAACAGATGGGCCGCATCCAAGACCGCTGGCCACGCCGCAGGCAGGCTCGCCGTCAGGCGGCCACCAGCGGTGCCGCACCGGGCACCAGGGGCCGGTCACGGACGGCCCGTGCCGCGCCGCCGGTCACTGATGGCGCGTCCCCCGCGCCCCCGAGAGGTTCGCCGGCAACCACACCCGGGAGGCGGGCATGAGACGAATCCACCGGGACGCCTACAGCACCATCATCGGCCTGGTAATCCTTGCGGGCGCCATCACCCTGATCCTCGCATTGGCCAACCCAGTACGCTGACGCTGCGGGCACCCACCCACGCGGCACGAGCGGGATTACCCCGTGATCTGGCCGCCGGATACCGTGGCCGTCCGTACCGCTAGCCGGCTCGGCCAGACTCGGCGCCGGGTTGCTTCGCGGATTGCCAGTTTACGGTCAGGTGCTCGCGTCCGCTGAACTTTTCGAGACGGATAGTGAGCATGTCCTGGATCCGGTGCAGGTTTGCCTCATCGGCGGCTTCGGCGCGCAGCGTCAGCGTGCCCGGGGCGGCCTGCATGGTCCACTGGCCCCAGTTCAGGCTGACCGTCCCGTAGGTGCCAGACCATTCCGCGCGCCGCACCTCGGGAGGCGGCTCACCGTTGTGGGTGCGCGGCCGGTGGCCCAGATGCTGGCCCATCTTGCTTGCGTGCTTGCCGAGCCGGGCGAGGTACCGGTCCGGGTGCCGGGTCCGGATGACGGCTTCAGCGGTCAGCATCGTGTTCCCTTTCTGGCCCCCCTGGGCTCAGGTCCTGGTGAGGGCGGCCAGCCAGGCCCGGATCCCGTCCGGGCTGGCGGTGATGTCGATGGTGGCGGGCTCGATCGAGTCGACCTGCCACCCTTTGGCAAACGAGGCTGTGATCTCGCCAAGGCTCACCCGGTGTACCCGCCTCCCAGGCACCGGGCGGCTGGGCGTCGCTGATGCACAGCATGAGGAAGCGCCCGCCGTGGGCAAGCGCTGACCGCAGGCTGCGGGTGTAGGCGGTGCGGTCGTGGTCGCCGAAGATGTGGAACAGCCCGCAGTCGAGCAGGGTGGCGAACGACTCCCCGAGCTCAGCCAGCCGCAGGGCGTCCCAGCGCAGGAACCGCGCGGGCAGGCACCGCTCACGTGCCTTCCGCTCGGCGGCACACAGCGCCGTGAAGGAGAGGTCGATGCCGGTGGCGTCCCGGGCCAGGCTTGCGGCCATGAGCGTGTGCTCGCCGGTCCCGCAGTCGGCATCCAGCACCCCGGCCCCGGATGGCGCCCTCACGGGCCAGGCGGAGGAAGGCGGGCTGGGGACGGCCGATATCCCACGGCGTGCTGGTGTACAGGTCCTCGGGCCCTGCCGGTCTCCCGGGCCCGGGGTGGGGGTGCCAGCCGATCATGGCGTCCTTACCTCCATTCGTCCGTGCACGGCCTCCAGGGCGGCGCGGCTACGCGTCGCGGTGGCTGATCAGGATAAATCCGGCTGCCAGGGCGGCAGCGGCGTAGAGGCAGAACACACCGAACCCGGCCCAGGGCTCCAGGGTGTGCGCCTGGTGGCGCACGGTATAGATGGCATCTCCGGCGTTCATCGGAAGGTAAGGGCCGATGGCGTCTTGCCAGGATTGCGGCAGCAGGGTTACGAGCAGGGTGGGCACGAACAGCAGGCCGAACAGCGCCGCGACCGCCCCGGCGCTGGAGCGGATGACCGCGCCGAGGCCGAAGCCGAGCAGCCCGAGGACCGCCAGGAACAGCCCGGCCCCGGTGACCGCCCGGAGCACCCCCGGGTCGGTCAGGGAAGTGCGCAGGGCGTCGCCGGTTGGCAGGAATGCCTGGAAGATGAGGTAGGCGGCGAAGCTCGCGCCAATTCCTGTGGTGAGCGCGGCTGCGGCGAACACGAGGGTCTTGGCGGCGAGCATCAGGCGGCGCTGCGGCACGGCGGCCAGCGTGGCGCGGATCATGCCGCTGCTGTACTCGCTGGTGACGGCGAGCACGCCGAGCAGCCCGATAGCGACTTGTGACAGATGCAGGCCGCCGAGGCTGACCCGGACCGAATCGAGGGCGGCCTTCTCGTGGGCGCTGAGACGGCCGGGGAGGAAAGCGGCCAGAAGCACGGCCAGGACCACGTTGAACAGCACGGCCGCGGCGAGCGCCCAGAAGGTGGAGCGGACTGAACGGAGCTTGCAGAATTCCGACCGCAAAACGCTGGCGAGCTGCGACAGCGAGCCGGGCTGCGGGGTTGCGATGACTGCCACGACGGCCCCTTACTGCCGGGCCTGGGCCAGGCCGTCGGCGGCCACCCGGTAGTCGGCGGAGTCCCTGGTGAGCTCCATGTATCTCTCCTCAAGAGACGCCTGGCGTGCGGACAGTTCGGCCAGGGTGAACCCGCTGGCACGGGCCAGCTCGCCGATTGCCTCTGCAGTTGTGCCGGTGACGGTGAGCGTGTCACCAGAGCGCTGGGTGACCGTGGCGCCCTGGGCCGTGAGCAGCGCCTCGAGCGCACCTGCCTGGGGTGAGCGGACTTTCACGAAGCTGCCTGGGCCGTTGGCCAGGAAGTCATGCATTGTCGTCTGCGCGATCAAACGGCCGCGCCCTATGACGATCAGCCGGTCGGCGGTCATGGCCATCTCGCTCATCAGGTGACTGGACAGCAAAACGGTGCGGCCCTCGGCGGCCAGTGACCTCAGCAGGGTGCGGATCCACAGCACGCCCTCGGGGTCCAGGCCGTTGACCGGCTCGTCGAGCATCAGCACCGGCGGGTCGCCTAGCAGTGCGGCGGCGATGCCCAGCCGCTGGGACATGCCAAGGGAGAAGCCGCCCGCCCGGCGGCGGGCGGCACTGCGCAACCCGACCAGGTCGAGGACCTTGTCCACCCGTGTGTGGCTGATCCCGTTGCTGAGTGCCAGGCACAGCAGATGGTTATAGGCGCTGCGCCCGCCGTGGAACGCCTTGGCCTCCAGCAGCGCCCCGGCCTGCAACAGCGGGCGGCGGTAACAGGCGTAAGGCCGCCCATTCACCGTGACCGTCCCTGAGTCTGGGGCATCTAGGCCGAGGGTCAGGCGCATGGTCGTGGACTTCCCGGCCCCGTTCGGGCCCAGAAACCCGGTTACCTGGCCGGGCGGCACGGTGAATGACAGGTCATCCACCGCCACGGTCGCGCCGTAGCGCTTGGACAGGCCGGTTGCCTCGATCATCAGCGGACTCCGTAGCTCGCCGGGGCGCTAGCCGTTGGTGCCAGGGCCGAGGGTGCCGGTCAGGTGCAGGATGAGCATCACCAGCAGCAGCGCGATCACGATGATCGAGATCGCGGCGGCCTTCCAGCGCGGCCGGCTAGCTGCCCCGCCGGCCTGTCCTGTGCCGGTGTCCTCTCTGGTGTTGCCGGTGCCGGGGTAGGACGGCGGGTCGGCCATGGCGGCGCCCTCTCCATCGGAAGCGATCGCGTAACGATCACCAGTCTTATCAATACACTCTGTCCCTGTCAATTCAATGTGTCTCGGGGCAAACATGGTGTATTCTTTGGGCCGTGCCAAGACTGTGGACCGACACGATCGAAGAGCACCGCCGGGCGGTACAAGATGCGGCTGTCGACGCCACCGCGGCACTGGTCGGCGAGCACGGGCTGGCATCGGTGACAATGTCACGGATCGCCGCCGAGACCGGCATCGGGCGCGCCACCCTGTACAAGTACTTCCCCGACGTCGAGGCGATCCTGATCGCCTGGCACCAGCGCCAGATCACCCGCCACCTCCAGCAGCTCGCCGAAGCCCGGGACGCCGCCGACCCTGGCAAGCAGCTCGTAGCCGTCCTTGAGGCGTACGCGCTGATCCAGCACCAACATCACAACCATGGCACCGAGCTCGCCGCGCTGCTGCACCGGGGTGAGTACGTCACCCGCGCACAGCATCAGCTGCACGCCTTCATCAGCGACCTGCTGGCCCAGGATGCCAGGAGCGGCGAAATCCGGGATGACGTAGCGCCTGGCGAACTGGCCAGCTACTGCCTGCACGCCCTCACCGCAGCCAGCAGCCTCCCCACCGAGGCTGCGGCCCGTCGGCTCGTCAGCGTCACCCTAGCCGGGCTGCGCCGCCGCACCGGTTCGCCATGATGCTCCCGGGGATGCATGCCAGGCTCGCCGGGGGTGTCCCCGGCCCCCGTCAGCGCCGGCCGGATACGCATTGATCAGCGGGGCGTGCGACAGAAGCCTGAACTCAGCACCGGGCACCCGCCTCTGAATCTCGCGCCAGACACCGCTTCTGCGGCTTTGCGCACGCCGTGCCAGAAGGTTCGGCGTCTGGCCGGGCCCGGCATTGCCTCAGGTCAGAATGCGCGATGGGCACATGACCACAGCCAAGCGGCCAGGGCTGCGGCCGCTACTGGCCAACGCTGGGTACCGGCACTTGTTCACCGCGCAGACCATCTCCCGGTGGGGCGACACCGTGAACACCGTCGCCCTGGTGGTGCTGGTGTTCCGGCTGACCGGCTCGGGCCGCGGGGTCAGCGGCGCGGTCATCGCGGAGATCCTGCCGGTGCTGCTGCTCGCCCCTATCGCGGGCGCAGTGGTGGATCGGCTGCCCCGGGTGCGGGCCATGGTCGCTGCGGACCTCTGGCGTACCGCCCTGGCCGCAGCCCTGCCGCTGGCCGATCATCACCTGGCGGCGGTCTATGCGATCGCGTTCGGGCTGTCGGCGGGCGCGGTGTTCTTCAACCCCGCCTCCGCGTCCGTGCTGCCTTCCATCGTGGAGGAGCAGGAACTGGTCGCCGCCAACAGCGGCCTATGGTCGGCGGCGGTGATCTCCCAGATCGCGCTCGCCCCGCTTGTGGCGCGCTGGTCGCCGCCTGGGGCGTGGCCCCCGCCTTCTAGATCAACTCCGGCCATCGACAGGTGCCGGATGCCGATCAGCAGGCCCGCTACCGACAGGTCCACGGTCGGACCGGCCAGCCGACGTTCTGCGGTCCGGAGAGGATGATCATTCTGGTTCATCGGGCTCTTCCTCCCGCTCAAGGATCTCCAGCACGGCCATACGAAATCCGCTGTCTGGGAGGCGCAGCGACTGCTCGATCCCGTTGAGCTTGCTCTCCGCATTCTCCGCCCGCCGACGCAGAGCGTCCACCTCGGTCATGAACGGGTGATCCAGCTCGCGCAGGCAGCCGGAGCAGAGGTTCAGTTCCTGCCAGCGGGCCTCTAGGTTCTCCCGGTACTGCGGGCCGCCATCGCCGCGTTCACGCTCCCAATCCAGTTGCGCCCACACGCACGCCGGATGCCAGTCACGAATCAGGCCGATATGGTGCACCGGCTTGGCGTGGGAGATGGGGCTTGCAGGGTCATAACCTGGGACGGCGGGGCAGTTGCTGATGGCTCGCATGCCTGCCATCCTCCCAGCGGCCTGTACGAGATGTGCCGCCGTTTAGCCGTCCCCGGCACCCGCTCCAGGCTTACCCCATGCCGATCGATCGTTCCACCAGTCTCTCCAGTACGCCGACCGCGATATCCCGGGCGGTCCGACGGCACCGGTGATGCCTACCTCGTTCAGCAGCGGTTTGACCTGGGTGATCTCGCTGGGCGATCACCGCCCGCGCCCTGCAGATCATCGCCGCCAGCAGGCGTGGGCGCCTTGCCATCTTTGGTCCTGGCGCCGGGCACCGTCTTGCCGTCCAGCGCGATCATGATCGCTTCGGCGTCGGCGAGCCCGGCCAGCACCTGGCAGATCAGCCAGGCGCCGCCCGCGGCGGCGGCGGCGGCATGCAGCAGCCGCAGCACCCGACGGAACGTGGACGCTGACGGCGGCACCCGGCAGCCCCACCAGTGGTTCGCGCATCCAGCGCCTGAAGAACCTCCGGGGCGCATCGGCCGCCCAGTCGATGATCGCGGTCACCGAATCGCCCCCCGCCAGCGCCGCCGCCGCCGCGCTGGGCGCAGATCATGCCGAGCCCGCCCACGCTGACCGACGTCCACGACGACCCGCACGCCGCCTGGGAATGCCATGGAGCGATCGTCTACTGGATGCATCGGCCGGGCCTGGATCGAGCCGAGGACAGCATTCAATGCGCGCCATACTGGCAGCGGCTGCGAACCGAGCTTCTACCAGCCGCGGCAGATCCGCTCTATTGGCTCCGGAACGCCAGCCAGTACCCCTGGGAGGACGGACCCTCCCTGCTCGACCGGATCATGCGCGCCTTCCCTGACGAGACGCGCCCGATCCTGGAGTGGAGCCTTCAGCACCCAGGCGACCTCACATCGATCTTCCCCCGCCACGCGAGCCACGACCAGGCAAAGTACCTGATCGGCATGCTCAGCGCCGTCGGCAACACTGACAGCGCCGAACTGCTGCGCCCCTACGCGGACGATCCGCTTCTCGGCAGCTCAGCCATCATGGCGATCAAGCTGCCGGGCGGTCCGTGAACCTCCCGTTACCCGTCCGCGTCCGCTCCGTCAGTGCTGTATTGGCAGATCTCGTACTGAAAATCGGCGCGCTGATCCAGTACGGCAAGCACCCCGTCATGGATGACGTAGAAAGCGGCGCGGAAGAGTTCTACCAGCCGGCCAACATCGACTTGCCGTGCATTTGTGCGGAGCTGGCCGTCGTAGCGGAAGGATTCTCCGGTTGGGTCGAGTTGGTGCAGCTGGGTGAGCAAGCGCATGGTTTCGGGTGGCAGCTTGTCGAGTCTGAGCTTGGCGAGCATGCTTGCCAGCTGCCGGGCAAGCGGGTCAAGGCGGTGACGCTGCTTCTGCTTGAAGTAAGTCTCCAGCGCTTCTGGGGCAAGGCCCGGATCGTCATCGCCGTCGAACCGGAACCGGGCCGCGGCCTGGCGGATGGCCTGTTTCAGAACGAGTTCCAGCGCGTGCCGGTAGTTATAGGCGAGCGGGGGGAGAAGACGATCATTGGAACGCGGTCCGCTTTCCCAGGCCGCGAAGATGGCCTCGGCTGCCTCCGCGAAGCCTTGCGCCAGCCCGGCATCGCCGTTGTAGTAGCCCACCCAGGCCAGGTCCCGCCGGTGCTCGGCGGCAGGCAGCGAATCGAGCAGGTCACTCATCCGTCCAGCATGACGCAATGAGACACCAGGACGCGCCTGGTGCTCTGAGTGTGCCGACGGGCGTAGCGGCCAAAGCCGAGCTTCAGGCGGCTCTGCGGTGGATCTACATGTAGCAGGCGTAGCGGCCCTGCGGGCGGTCGCACGGGCCGAGGTGGCGCAGGATTTCCCGACGCGGTCGGCGGCGCGTATGGTGATCGGCTTGCGGTCGTCGAGCTGGGTCTGTCTTGGTCAGGGCAAGCATCTCGTCGGCGAGGTACTCGGGGCTGGATTCGGTCTCGACGAGCTGCAACGGCAGCGGGGACGGGATGCACATGCCCGGGTAATAGCCGTAGAAGGGACGCTGCCGCGGGTGTAGAGGATGTGCCGCTGGTCATCGGCGCTGAGCATTCTCTCGGTGCCGTGCTGCTCAGCGAGGTTATGGCATGTCTTTGGCCCCAGTGCCAGGGTCGCGGGCCGCCTGTCGCAGAAGCTCGCCGCCGTTCAGCAATGGCCATGGCTTGCCCGATCTATCGGCCGGCACCCTTCAGCCGCGCCATGGCAGTCCCAAAGCCCAGGCGAACTCATCGATGGCGGGATGGGTAGCCGGTCCTGAGAACGGGCTTTTTTACCCTGGCGGATGCCTCCCCGCACGCGATGGAATACAGGAACGAGGAGGACCGTGGAGGTGAACCATGATCAAGGTTGGCATCATCGAGGATGATCCTGGATATCAAATCGGGCTGAGAGCCATCATCGAAACTCAGAGCGATCTGCAATTGATGGTCGCGGCGCGGTCGGTTGAGGAGTTTGAGGCTCGCCATATTCCGGTGCGCTGGCAGACGCTGACGGGTCACACTTGCCCGACTTCGCACGACCAACGAACGCGCCGGGCGCGGGCAGATACGACTCACGCGATTACACACGCAGAGCTGAAGCCGCCACCCGTAAGAGCAGCCACCCCGTCTATCCGCTCGCACCACAACAAAACGCCATAACCCCAGGTCAAGCTTATGGCAGATGGGAGGCCAGCTGGCCGGCGGGGGGCAGGATCCAGACCACGCCGCGCACGTCTTGCTTGCGCCGCTCGCCGCCGAGCACGTGGCAGTCATCCTGCCGGAACTGGGCGAGGAGCGGCTACGCGCCGGCATCGCCCGGCTCGCCCGCTCGGAATTTTGACCAAGCGGGCCGACGATCTCCGTCAGTCGCGCCCGGCACTATGACCTTGCCCGGTTGGTGCTCAGGCCCGCGCCACCTGCCGGGCTCGCCAACTAGGCGAGCCCGGCAGGTGGTTGAGCGTTTCAGTACGTGACGGCCGCCGCCATCGTGTCGGTGTTCCCGAAGGTGGTCGCGCAGGCCTGGTCCGGGTTGGGCGCGACCGGCCGCTCGCCGGCGTAGACCTGGGACCGGTAGGCGCCGACCGCCGCACAGGGAGTGGCGTTGCGTGAGTCGGCCCACACCAGATATGCCTGCGTTGGGCCTGCGACGATTCCGATGTAGTCACCGATGAACTGCTCCATGAGGTTGTTGTAACTGGAGCCGTCCGGGTTGGACGAGGCCGTGCTGACCCGAAGCGGACCGGTGAACGATGCATCGCCGGTGGAGGACTGGACGTAATAATTGTCATAGGTCTGGACGCCCGTCTGCCATGGGTCGTCCGCCGGCGGCTGGGTGAGCGCGTCAAAGGTCACGCTTACGGTCCCGCCGGGAGACACGGCCACCGCCGGGAAGAACGCGTTGCGGCCAGCCAGCGACGCCACGGTGCCAAGCGAGGTCCAGTGCACGCCGTCGGATGACACAGCGCCCTGAACGGTGCCATGCCCGCCGCTGAAGTCGCACCACACGACGTACACCCGCGACGATGACGGGTCGGCGGCGGGGTGGGGGTAGCAGTCGACCCGGGCGCTCATGCCCGGCACCCGGTTGAACAGGTCGACCACGTCGAACGGCGTGCCTGTCAACGGGTAGTCCGTCACCTGGGTGATTGTGATCGGGGCGGAGAACGTCTGCCCCCCGTCGGTGGAGACGGCCACCACCTGCAGGCTCGGGAACTTCTTGCTGTCAGCGTTCTCCGTCCAGAACACCTCGACCGTGCCGGCGCGGGAGACCGTCATCTGCCCTGTCTCCCGGAACCCCTGGGCAGAGTTGTTGGCGACGGCGCTGACCTGCACCGCAGGCGACCAGGACCGGCCCTCGTTGTCGGAGTGCGACACATACAGCTTGACGTTGCCATTGCCGAAGCAGGTGTTGCAGAAGACGGCCCAGTTCACATAGACCCGGCCGAAATGAGGGCTGGCCGGCGAGTTGTCAACGGCGACCCACTCGTGGTCGTCGAAGTTCGACTTGTTGTCGGTGTTGGTCGCGTACACCGGATCGGCCCAGGTGCGGCCGTCATCGTAGCTGCGGGACACGGTGACTTGCTCGCCCGCGAACTCGTTCACCGGATCCGCCAGGCTCGCGTAGTAGATCACCACGCCGCAGCTAAGGCTGAATGTGCCGTCGGCGCATCGGCGCGGCCCATAGCTGAGGCTCGGGTCGCCACCGGAGGTGCGCGGCGGGCTGAGCGTGTCGAACCCCGGCAGGTATCCGCCGGTCCACGTTTGCCCGTTGTCCGTCGAGTAGTAGTAGGCCGACGTGGGAACGCCGGGCACGAATGGGCATGGGCTTGCCAGCGGCGCGGTCGTGCCAGGACACGGGGGCTGGCCAATCTCGTCGTTCGCCCCCGCGACCAGCACCCCGGAGACCGGGTCACGGGTGATGGCAGGCTCGTTCTGCTTGTTTTGCGGAAACGCCAGCCCATGGTCGGTGTCGACCAGCGCGTTGGACGACACGACCGGGCCGGTGGCGCCCGCCGCGGACACTGAGGTGAGCGGCAAAGCAGCCATTCCCAGCAACGAGACAGCCGCTGCGAGCGGGATAAGACGGCGCATCTCCACACTCCTTGCGTAAACCATCACAGGGTCGGTCTAATCATGCTGACCCGTCGTGTAGCGATACAAGAGCCGGCGCTGATCTGGCTGCGATGCGCCGGCAGCCAGGTTCGCACATGATGCGGCGATCGTGCGGTCGCCCGCGGTCTTCCTGGCCCCGGCCGGTGAGCGTGCGGCGGGCGCTAAGCCCAGGAGGTGCTCCCATGTCCCCAGAGGACGCCAAGGCGATCATTCGCGAGCACGCTGAGGTGCTGTTCAACCGGCATCGAGTGGACCGGACCGACGAAACAGTGGCACCCGACTACCTCGACCACGCCCCCATCCCCGGGCAAGAACCGGGACTGGCGGGTGCGAAAAAGAAATGGGCGACGTACCTGACCGCCATCCCCGATTTGCACGTAGCGATCGAAGACATGGTCGCAGAAGGGGACAAGGTCGCGGTGCAATGGACGGGCCAAGGCACTCACCGGGCGGAACTTTTTGGCATCCCGCCCACAAACAAGCCCGTCCGGCTGAACGGCATCAGCATCTACCGGGTGGCAGACGGGAAGATTGCCGAACAGCAGGAGCAATGGGACCGGCTGGGGCTGTTGCAGCAGCTGGGCGTCCTCCCCCCCGTGGGGTCAAAGCCCGCAGCCGGTCGATGAGACCGCCGAGGCCGGGGACGATGGCGGCCCCGGCCTCGACGCCGATGTTGATCACGGGCCGAAGCGGCGGGCTATCCGTGGCCCGCCGGCCGCGCTGCTGGCCGGCGACGCGCGGGCCCCGGCGACGCGGGCATGACTGCCCCGGCCTGACCGTGTTCGGTGTCAGCGTCTGGCGCGTCTTCGGCACTCGGCCGACGAGACGAGGTTCGGCTGCGCGGGGTCGTAAGGAACGAGGCAAACGGCGCTGTTGTGGTTCAGCGTCACGGTGCAGTTGTCCGCGGCGCTGGTGGTGGCAGTGTCGCAACCCATCCAGTTCAGTGGGAGGCCACCAGGCTGGTAATTCGAGGTGAGTGTGAGCTGGGCGCCGGTCGTAAAGGCGTGGTGGCAGACGTGGTGGCAACGCAGCCCGGCCGGGGTGCTTCGCACCGTCAGGCGCCTGTCCGCCACCCACACGCTCAGCGTGGACTGCGAGGTGGGCCCCACGCCCCGCTGATGGTGCTTGAGGTAGTTGATCCCGCCAATGACGAGGCCGACCACGAATATGAGACTAAGAAGCGAGCGGACGCCCGAAAGGACCTTGCTGGCCGTGGTCGGGCCCGCCGGATTCCGCGCAGCTGGTTTCGGCCCGCTTCGTGAGCCGTTGCCGTGGCGTTTCTCACCCTTGTCCCGCTCCGCCGTCTGTTCGCGGGCGAGCTCCGCCGGGATCAAGATCAGCACAAACGCGGGGATGAGCTCCAGCGTGTCCTTGAGCTTGTCCCTGACGCCGGTGCAGACACCGCATTGGGCGACGTGGCGGGTGAGCTTGCTGCACAGTTTCTCGCCTAGCGGGCCGTCTCGCCATTCGCTCTGGCTCACCAGCCGCTGGAAGCGGGGACACGGGCGAGACTCGCTGGCGCCCTGCGCTATGGCCGCCGTGCGCCGCCGCGGCCAGTTCCTCGCTGGTGGGGGCTGGACCGGTGAGTTCACTCACAGCCACGCCTCCTCGCCAGACGCAGCCAAACCCAGCCCGCCTCGCAGGCTCGCTGGGTTTCGCCGTATTTAGGTCGCGTTGATACTACGCTCGGCACGTGGGTCGTGCCTGGATGCGCGCCCGGCGCCGTTGTGTTGCTCGACAGCCAGTGCTCCAGAACCTCGCGTATCAGTTGCTCGCCGATGAGCACAGCGAGTTCTTGGTCAAGCCCGTGCGGGACCCACGCATGCACACCAACCACGACGCTGGCCATCAAGGTCAGGTGAGCAGCGGGCACGACAAGCTTGTGAGGCATTGCTTTCTCCTTCCGACGAGTGCCGCCGGAAGAGGAGTGGTCTCAGGAAGGGGCGTTCTCCGCCCTGCCCCAGAAAAAGTTGCCGTCCTCACGCTAATGATCACGGAACGGGCGCCGGACCTCCGTTCCCCCTGATCACGCGGGGAACCCGCTGGCTTAGCAGCGTGTCGGCTGCCGCCCCCGGCCCGCGCAAGCTGGCGTGATAACGGGGAAAGTGATAGGGGGATGGCGAGCGAAATCCGAGTCGGCTACTTGGTTCGTAATCCCATGATCACGAAGAGGGGCCGGGGTTTGGTGATGGGGGTAGCGTGCTGCACAGATCATGATCATGGGATGGGTGCTGCTGGGGGATGGCGAGCCAGATCCGAAACCCGCCTTCTGGTTCATGATCATGGGAAAAGGTACGGCGGGGCATCACCTTTCCCTTGATCACGGGCGCTGGGCGGCATGTTCAGAACAATTGTTCAAGGGCAGCCGGGCGGCGCCGCGCGGGAGCGTGCGGTGGCGCAGATCGCCCGGCCCGCGCGGCGGCATTTGCCGGAGCGGTGCGACGTGGCGGTTCTGGGCGGCGGGATGGCGGGCATGGCCACGGGCTTGCGGCTCCAGGCGAGCCACATGTCCACCGTGGTGCTGGAGGCGCACGGCCACATCGGCGGATGCGCCGGTTACTTTCGGCGGCAGGGCTTCTCGTTTGATGTGGGGGCTACCACCCTCGTTGACTTCGAGCCTGGCGGCGTGGGGGCTGAGTTGCTCGATTCGGTGGGCCTGCCGGCGGTCGACGGCGAGCCGCTGCCCGGTTATCTGGCCTGGCTGCCCGACCGGGTCGTGACATTGCACCGCGACCAGGCTGCCTGGCACCTCGAGCGGCTGCGCATGCTGGGCGATACGCCGTCGCATCGCGCCTATTGGGCGCTGCTGGACCGGCTGGCCGAGGTGTTCTGGGCGGCGAGCCGTTCCGGCATCAGGCTGCCCGTGCGGCGCCCGGCGGATGCGCTGCACGATATGCGGGCCATGGGCCCCCGCCACCTGCCGCTGGCGCGTTATCTGCCGTGGACGATGGGCGACGCGCTGGAACGCTTTGGGTTGCGGGACCAGCCTTCGCTCGTGGGCCTGCTGGGGATGCTGGTGGAGGACACCGTCCACAGCAGCGTCGACCAGGCGCCCCTGATCAACGCCGCGCTCGGTGTGACGATCCGCGGCGCCGGCCTGACCCGTCACCGCGGCGGCATGCGCGGCTTGTGGCGGCGACTGGGGGCGCATTACCGGTCGCTGGGCGGTGAGCTGCGCTGTGGCTGCCGGGTGGAACGGGTCACCGGCCAG
>WNGL01007945.1_pt1 | contig 20122 bp, 14 predicted proteins | sample 5400591 | NCBI WGS metagenome assembly WNGL01 (sample SAMN13153377, study PRJNA577476) | soil metagenome | isolation source: 80 cm soil or saprolite under Garry oak tree replicate 1 | place: USA:California | collected 2016-06-15 | reverse complement strand
TGTCAATGCCCGAAGTCGTCTGCATGACTGACGTGGGGTTTCGCCCTTGCGTGCAGAGGACTTCGGATTCGCGGAGTGTCCGAACTCACCTGCACTACGGTCAACTTGGTTCGTACTCGTGTGCACGGCGGCAGGGATCTCGGCATCCCCGGCCGGCTGCTGCCGGACCATCGCGCGCTCGGTCGTGCGGACCTTCACCCCTGAACCGCGGAGTGTTCCCGGATAACTTTTGTTATCGGGCAACAGCGGCTACGATGACGGCATGCCGCCTGCGCGAACACCACCACGTCGGCCCGGTTCGGTTCCCGGTTATCGGGCAACTATGGGCACGCGGCCGGAACGGGCCGTCCGGGATGTGCTGCCCGGGCACCCGGTCGCCCGCCACATCGACGGCTTCCTCGCCGACCTGGCGAACGCGAACACGCCGCGGAACACGATCCGCGCCTACCGCGGTGACCTGATCGGGTTCGCCGCCCACCACGACGGCGACATCGGCGGGCTGACCGCGGCGCCGGTCCGGGCGTTCCTCGGCGAGATCGCCGGGCAGGCCCCGTCGACCCGCAAGCGCAAGCGCGCGGCGGTCGCCTCGTTCTGCAAGTGGGCCGTCCGGCACGAGCTGCTGGACGCCAGCCCGATCGGCCGCATCGACGCCATCGAGGTTCCCAGGACGCTGCCGAGGCCGGCGGCGGCCGCCGACGTCGCGGCGGTGCTGGATGCGATCTGCTCCCGGCGGCCGCGCAAGGACGTGCCCCTGGGCGTGCTGCGGGACCGGGTGCTGTTCGAGACCGCCTACGTCTGCGGCGCCCGCGCCTCGGAGGTCTGCGGGATGCACGTCGAGGACCTGGACCTGCGCGTCGACGACGAGCACGCCCGCCTCCACGGCAAGGGCGGCACCGTGCGCACCGTGCTGCTCGACGACCGGGGCTACGTCGCGCTGCTCCGGCTCTACCTGGCCCGGTCCGGGTACACCTCCGGCCCGCTGTTCCGCGCCAGCATCAACGGGCGGGGCGGGCCGCTGTCCTACGACGCGGCGCACAACCGGTGGCAGAAGTACTGCGCCGCCGCCGGTGCCGGGATCGGCATCCACCAGCTCCGCCACGCGCACGCCACCGAGCTGATCAACAGCGGCGTCTCCATCGAGGTCGTGCGCCGCCGCCTGGGGCACGCCTCCACCGAGACCACCCAGGTCTACACCCTGCTCGCCGACCAGGTCGCGGACGCCGAGATCCGCGCCGTACGCCGCAAACGCGAGACGAAACGCCGATTACCGGCCAGTCGGCCCGATATCAACAGCCACCAACCAGCACGCCGGTGAGAGCCTCGAGGATGCACGCCGCTAGCTTGCCACCCGGTGCGGATGGGCAGATCGCGGCCCTGCCAGCGCCTCCCGCCGTTCCTGCGCCTAGTTGTGTTTCTTGCCGTACTCAAGCAGGGCACCGGCACCACCACCCGGCCGGGCGGTTCACCTTCCACGTCCTGGCCGCGATGGACGAGATGCTCGCCGACCTCATCTCCGAAGGCACCCGACGAGGGCCTGGAATCGGCCCGGGCCCGCGGCCGGGTCGGCGGCCGCAAACCCAAGGTGACGGCCCGGCAGGCCGGGGTGGCCCGCGGCATGTATGACGAGACCGGTGACGGCGGCAGGCGTAAGTACACCGTCGCCGAGATCGCCGAAACCTTCGGCGTGGCCCGCAAAACCGTCTACCGGCACCTCGTATCATCCGGTGGCCGCCGCCAGCCCGGCAAGGGGCGCGAACCCACCACCAGGCACGAGGCAGTGCAGCGTCACCGAAGCCCGGCACTGCGTGGTATGCCAGCCGCACGGGCCCGTCATCGACGTCAGCTGCTCCTGCTGCGGCAACGGCCCCCTGATCACCGGGCAGCCATCCGCCGGCTGCCGGTGCACTGCCGGATCTGACTGTGTCGTATTCAGTGCCTCGGCGCGCCAGTGGCCGCCCCCCGTGCGCCCGGCGGCCTGGATGAGGTAATCGGCGCGGCATTTGTGACCCGGCCGGTAGGTGGGTCACTATGACATCCGCAGCCCTGAGGACGCGGGTCGCCCCATCAGGGACCACCGAACGCTCATTGGCGGTAGTGGGACGCCGCGTGGTGAGATATCGCCAACCACTGTTCGGATGCCTGCCTGCCGGGCTGATCGATGTTTCTGCGCTGGAAGCTACCGGAAGGCCTACAGGAACCGGATGATGCTCAGGGCGCCGAAAGCGAGACAGTAGATGGCGAACGGGGTCGGGGTCCGGGTCTGGAACCAGCGGACAAGGAACCGCACGGACAGGTACGCGGCGATCCCGCAGACGATGACGCCGAGGACGACCTGGCCGTGGATGTGCGCTCCGGGCGGGCCGAGCAGCGAAGGGACCTTGAGCACGCCGGCTGCCAGGATGACCGGCGTGGCCAGCAGGAAGGCGAACCGGGCCGCGTCCTCGTGATCCAGGCCGTGCCACAGCCCGCCGGCCATGGTGATCCCGGACCGGCTGATCCCCGCCAGCAACGCGAGAATCTGCATAGCTCCGATCAAGGTGCCGTCGACGTAGGAGAGCCGCGCGATGCGGGCGTCGCGCAGGTGCAGCGCCACGATGAATGGCCGAGGCTGGATACGGGGAACAGCTCGGTGACGCGTGGTAGCGCTGGCAGAGCTCGCCCCTGGATCGGGGATGTGCTGTCCGGCCGGGCGCTCGACGCGGCGTGGCTGAGCTTCCGGAGCTCGGTCGCCGCGGTGGCCTGATCGCCGGGAGCTGCGGCCGGTGTGCGGCAGGGATAGCAACGAACCTGCCAGGCAGGGAGCCTCTGCGTACGGCCTCCCGAAACCGCGGTGAAACGGCGGCGGCGCCGGGCGACCGCACGGGCGGTCTGACCGCATCAGAGCCCACGCACGGCGGGCCGCCGCCCGTGTGTTACCCCGGCACAGCCGGCACCGGCTCGGCGCCGTAACGCCGCGGCGGCCCTGCAAGGAGGCGGGATTTCACGCTGGGGCCGCCGATGGTCGCCGGCCGCGTCCGGCTCGGCAGGACCACCGACTCCGGGGATTGACATCTCGCCGGCACCTTACTAACGTGCCGTCCCGCATCGTCCCACGTTGGATCGCTTCGTGCCTGTTGCCACGAACGCCGCGAGGAAGGGGGCTGTTCGGGGCGCGGAGCGCGCGCGGACGCTCAGCCCGAACGAGGCGACCGATGAAACAGGCCTGTTTACGCCTGCCGGCACGACGTGTCCATCTGGCTGTGACCGGTGGGGCGTTGCTCCGGCCCGCGACTGCGGCAATGCAGGCGTCGTCGGCCGCGCCGCTGGCGCCGGGCACACGATCACTGAAGGCAGGACCGGGGTTCCGGACCAGTCCCTGTCACCACGCGCTGCTCTTGGGGGCGGGGGCTGACCCTTCTGCGCGGGGAGAAAGGAGGCATCAATGCCGGGCCTCCGACGGCGGGTTTGCCCGGGGATTCTCTCTGGACCTTGACGGCGCACCGCTTTCTGCGACGCCGCCGCTCGCTCGCCGAAGGCGGAATGAGACCGTCACACAAAGGAGCAAGCAGTGAAGGCTGCAAGACTCATCCCGATCGGGTTGGTCGCCGCTGTCACCTGCGCGGCCGCCGTGCTGATCCCAGCCGCGGCCAGCGCCGGTTCGCCCAGCCAGCACTACCGGTGGGACATCATCCACCTCTCGGGCCCACCCCCCGTCACCACCACCCTGCCGGGAGGGGAGGCCTCGGCATGCGCGGCCTCCTCGTGCGCCAACATGATCACGCTGACCGGAAGCGGTACCTTCCGCGCCAATCCGGGCCGACCCCAAGATGTCACCGGCGGCGGAACCTGGACGACCACCGGTTTCGGCGCCGGTAGCGGCACATACACGGTGACCGGGTTCGTCAGCTTCGTAGTCGCCCCGGGCAACCTGCCCTCACCCCCGTTCACCGACGGCGTCACCGGCGTGGCCGCGGATGCGCGCGCGGGCCTGGCGGTCCTGCAGATCGCCTACTCCGACGGCGACCAGGGAGTCCTGGTCGTCAGCTGCGACCTGCCGGGCACACCGGCCAACCTGCCGATCTTCGAGGGGGTTACCGCCTCCAAGGGCTTCGTCGACTACTGGAACCGGGTAGCGCCCGAAAGCGTCGCGCCGTTCGGCAACCGCACGGCGTTCCACGTCCTCGGCTAGCCCACCCAGACCGAGGGCGGCCGCGCCGCGGCCGCCCTCGGTCCTGCCTGGAGAAGCCGCCACCCTCGCCATCGTGACATCACCGCGTTGATGGGCCGCCAACGTCATCATTCGCATGATCCGCGGGACGACACGCGGTGGCGGCGCTGGCTACCATCGCCTGCGTTCCAGCACGAGGGCCGTTACTGCGCCTGGCTGACCGTGGCATACGATGCTTGTCGTGCACTGGCGTTTCCCGATCACCCCGCCGCCCCGCTCCTAGCGGGGCGATAGCCCGCGCGCGCCGAGCCCAGTCCGTGGGCTGACGCGCGCCTCTACGGCCTGGGCGAGCTCGCTCACCTGCTCGCCGCCTGGTGATTCCGGTCCGCCCCGCTTCCGCGACCATTCCCTTCTCGTCGCTGGAGCGATTTCCCTATGCGTGCGTTCACCACGGGGTCCGCGGCTGCCCGCCGCCGGCCCGCTACTGGTCTGCTGTACCTGGTCATGTCCGGGCTGTTGTGGGGCACTGGCGGCCTGACCGGCAGCCTGCTCGGCCGGGCCACCGGCTTGTCCGCGATCTCCGTCGCCGCCTACCGGCTCACCGCCGGCGGGGCGCTGATCGTCGTCTTCCTCACCGTGACCGGCAGGCGCTGGCCGGCGGGCCGGCCGGCCTGGCGCCGGATCACCGTGATCGGCCTGCTGGCCGCGCTCTACCAGAGCTGCTATTTCGTCGCCGTATCGCTGACCTCGGTGCCGCTGGCCACCCTGGTCACGATCGGCACCGCCCCGGTCCTCGTGCTCGGCGCGGACCGGGTGACCGGGCGGCGGACCGGCCGCTTCGCGGCCGCCACCACGGGGCTGGCCGTGACCGGCCTCGGCCTGCTCGTGGGGCTGCCGTCCGGGTTCAGCCAGACCGCGGTCCTGGCCAGCGCGGGCATGGCCGTGCTCGCCGCCGCCGGCTTCGCCGCGGTCACCGTGACCGGATCCAGGCCGGTGCCCGGACTCGACGATCTCACCCTGACCGGGTTCGGCTTCACCGCAGGCGGCCTGGCCCTGATGCCGCTGGCGCAGCTAGCCGGCGGGATCGGCTTCAGGCCAGGGCCCGCGGCCATCGGCCTGCTGGTCGCGCTGGGCACCGCCCCGACCGCCGTGGCCTACACGCTCTTCTTCAGAGGGCTGCGATCCGCCGCCCCGAGCACGGCCGCCCTGATGACCCTGCTCGAGCCGCTGACCGGCGCGATCCTCGCTGCCTTCCTGCTGGGGGAGCGGCTGAGCGCGACCGGGATCGCGGGCGCGGCCATCATCGCCGCGGCCGTGGTCCTGACGGTGCGGGCGAATCGCGGCATCTCGCGGGACCTGGTGGCGGACGGCGCTGGCTGCGTTGGCGGCGACGATGGCGGCGATGCTCAGCCACGCCTGCCAGGCCATCGACTGGTGCAGGATCACCAGGCCGATGAGCGCAGCCAGAACCGGGTTGACGCTCATGAACAGCCCGAAGTAGCCGGCCGGAACCCGGCGCAGCGCGAACAGGTCGGCCAGGAGGGGCATGGCCGAGGACAGGATTCCCGCCGCGGCCGCGCACGCCAGCGCGGCGACGGTCGGCGGGTGCCGGACCAGCACCACGATGCCGGCCGGCACGAAGGCCATCGCGGACAGGCCCGCCGCCGCCGCGGATCCTTGCGCCCCGGGCAGGCGCCGGCCGATCAGCCGGTTGAGCAGGATGTAGCTGGCCCAGCACGCGGCCGCCAGTAGGCCCAGGCCGATGCCGAGGTAGTCGGCGGCCGGACGCGGGCGGGTCAGCGCGACCACGCCCGCGCCGGCCACCAGCGCGCACGCCAGGTCCGCCCGGCGCCGCGACGTGGCCAGGGCCACGGCGAGCGGGCCGAGGAACTCTAGCGTCACCGCCAGCCCGAGGCCGAGCCGCCCGATCGCGCTGTACAAGGACAGGTTCATGGTGCCGTAGGCCATCGCCAGGAGCAGCACAGGCCACCACTGCGCCCAGGTAAACGAGCGCCACCGGGGCCGCGCGGCGGCCAGCAGCACGGTTCCGGCGATCCACTGGCGCACGGCGACCACGCCGGCCGGGCCGATCACCCCGAACGCCAGCGCTCCGGTCGCCGCGCCGAGCTGGTTGGAGAGCGCGCCGCCGAACATCATCGCCGGGCCCGTCCACGGGCGGGCGGCCGCCGGCCCGGTGCTGGCGGGCCCGGTGCTGGCCGACACGGTGCTAGAGGCTGACCGGGCGTGCACTGTCGTCGTCATACCGCCAGGGTGCACTGCTCCTGCTCTTGCGTAAAATGCATAGCGTAGAGCATCTATACACTCTAGTTATGAGTGTCGAGCTGCGTCAGCTGCGCTGCCTCGTCGCCGTCGCCGAGGCGGGCAGCTTCACCGACGCCGCGGTCGACCTGGGGATCTCCCAGGCGGCCGCGTCGCGCACCGTGGCGTCGCTCGAATCGGCGCTCGGGGTCCGGCTGCTGCGGCGCACCACCAGGGAGGTCGCCCTCACCGCGGCGGGAAGCCGGGTGCTGGCGCACGCGCGGCGCGCGCTGGCCGCGGCCGAGGACGTGGTGCGCGAGGCCGCCGCGGGGCGCGCCCTGCTGCGCATCGGCTACGCCTGGGCGGCCATGGGCCGGCACACCACGCCCTTCCAGCGCCGCTGGGCCGCGGAGCATCCCGACATCGAACTCCAGCTGATCCGGACCAACTCCGGCACGGCCGGCCTGGCCGAAGGCGCCTGCGATGTCGCGGTCATCCGCACCGAGCCGGATCAGCATCGTTTCCGCGACGCCATCGTCGGGCTGGAGCGCCGGTACTGCGCCATGGCCGCCGACGATCCGTGGGCCGCGCGACGTTCCCTGCGCCTCGCCGAGATCAGCGAACGTGTCCTGGTCATCGACCGGCGCACCGGAACGACCACCCCGGACTTGTGGCCGCCCGGAGCCCGCCCGCAGATCGAGTACACGGGCGACATCGACGACTGGCTCACCGCGATCGCCACCGGCCGCTACGTGGGCCTCACGCCGGAGTCCACGGTCACGCAGTATCCCAGGCCAGGGATCGTCTACCGGCCGCTGCGCGACGCCCCGCCCGTCCCGGTCCGCCTCGTGTGGTGGCGCGACGACGCGCATCCCGCCACCGCGGCGGCCGTCGGGCTGCTCACCAGCCTCTTCCGCGGCCGGTGAGCGCGTCCCAGACGACGAGCCTGGGTGCTCAGGCCGCCCCGAGGGCGGCCAGCAGCTCGCGCTCGCGCCCGGCGCTCAGTCCCGCCCGCCGCGGCCGGTCCAGGCCCTGTCCGCGTTCCCAGGACAGCACGTCGGCCTGCAGTTCGGCGCGCGGCCTGTGCCGCAGCCCGGCCAGGCCGAACGCCCGCCGGAAGGGTTCGGTGCTGCGGGCGAACTCCTTCCGGTCTAGTATGGTCGGCGCCTGTTGCGTCATCGCCACCCTCCCCAGGACCCGGTACCGATCCTTCCCGGCTCGCATGCGTACGGTGATGAAGACCGCCGGCCGTGCGGAAAGGAATCGCTCAGGCGGCCCGCACCCGCGAGCGGCAGGAAGGGCTGAGATTCGTGTTTGACAAGGTGACTATCGCGTACCGGGGTGCAAAGTACGAGATCGGCCGGGGTGGAGCCTTCTACGGCATCTGGGTGGTCGGCGCGCCGCGGTCGGAACCGCTCCAGTGGTGGCCGGAAACGCCTGAGGGCTGGAACGCGGCCTGGACCAGGTTCGCGAGCATCGAGGTGCCGGGCACCATCGTCCCGGTGGGCCGGAACGCCCCGCCGGCTGGCTCCGGTGCGGCGCAGGCAGGCACGCAGGCGGGCACGCGGGCAGGCGGCAGGGCCGGCGCCGTGGTCGCGGCCGGGCTGCTCGGCCTGGGCGTCGTCCTGGGGGTCGCCGGGCTCTTCCCCGGGTACTTCGGCGGGGCCGGCCTCACACAGCAGGCCTCCCAGCTCATCCCGCATGTCTTCTACCTTGCCGTCTGGACGGCGGGCGCCGTGCTCGTCCTCCTCGGCGGCACCCGCCTGCGGGTGGGGGCCCTGCTCAGCCTGGGGCTGAGCGTGGTCACCTTCGGGCTGTTCGTCGCCGACGCGGGCACGGCCATCGCGGGGCAGGCCAGCGGCGGCGCGGGCCTGGTGCTCTCCTTCCTGGGCTGGCTCGCCTGCGCGGCGGGCTCTGTGCTGGCCTTCCTGGCGCGCCCGCAGGCGGCAGCGCGCCAGGCGGGCCGCCGCGGCGCGCTGGCGCGGCCGCGCGGGGCCGAGTTCGGTCCCGTGGCGATGCTGGTGCTGGCTGGGCTGGGCACAGCCGCCGCGTTCGCCCCGGCGTGGGACAGTTTCACGCTGCGGACCTCGGCCGGGCAATCGCAGTCGCTGACGGCGGGCAACGCCTTCAGCAACCCGGGCCTGGTAATCACCGGGGACGTGATCGTGATGATCGCGCTCGCGGCGGTGGTCGTGGTGGCCGCGCTCTGGCGTCCGGTCCGGCACGGGGCGATCCTGCTCGGCGGGGCCGTCATCACCATGGCGGCCCAGGCCATCTCGGCCCTGGTGGCGTCCAGCGAGACTCCCTCGGCCTCCCAGTTCGGGATCTCCTCCGCCGACGCCTCGCGGCTCGGGCTCACGATCACGTCCGGTGTCACGCCGGCGTTCTGGATCTACTGCGGGTTCCTGCTCGTGCTGGCCGTCTCGTGCGCGTGGATGCTCTTCACGCCGTCTGCGGCGCCGGGCCCCGGCCCGTTCGCCACCCCCATCGACGCCGCCCATGCCGATGCCGACCCCATCGACGCCAGCCACGTCGACACTAGTGACGACGCCGCGGACGCCGAGGAGGCGCCCACGCCCGCGCCCACCGCGGCCGGCGCCCGCGAAGGCGACGGTCCCGCGGCCTGATCCTGCGCCCGCGCGCCGCCGCCCGCCCCGCTGCCCTTGACGCCGGCATGATCAAGAGACAAGGGTTACGTCAACCGGCCCAGGCCGGCGGGGTAGTCGCGGAAAGGGCGGCGTGATGCAGCAGCAGAGCATGATCCGGCGGCGCAGCGACGGCAAGGCGGTCACGGCCCGTCCGCTCGGCCCGGGCGGCGCCGCGCTCGGCCAGGCGCTGTCCCGGGCGTGGTCGCTGCCGCCGCGGCGGAACCGGGTCGCGGTCGAGCGCGACGTCCAGGTGCCGATGTCCGACGGGACGGTGCTGCTGGCCACCCACTACATCCCGGTCAGCGTCGCGTCGGCGGCCACCGTGCTGGTCCGCTGCCCCTACGGGCGAACAGGCCCGTTCGCCCTGCAGTGCGCCCAGATCCTGGCCGAACGCGGCTACCACGCGCTGCTGCAGAGCGTCCGGGGCACGTTCGGGTCCGGCGGAGAGTTCGAGCCGATGCGCCACGAGATCGCGGACGGGCAGGACACCGTGGCCTGGCTGCGCGAGCAGGACTGGTTCGACGGCCGGCTGGCCACCTACGGCCCCAGCTACCTCGGGTTCGTGCAGTGGGCGCTGGCCATGGACCCGCCGCCGGAGCTTGTCGCGGCCGTGGTGCACGTGGGCCCGCACGACTTCAGCCGGACCGGCTTCCGGCACGGCGTCTTCGACCTCTACAACTACATGTGCTGGAGCGAGCTGATCGCCCGCCAGGAGACCACCGGGCTGCTGCGCGGCCTGGCGAACATGGTCACGGCCGAACGGCGGCTGCGCCCCGCGCTGGACCGGCTGCCGGTCGAGGCGGGTTTCCGCGACCTGATCGGCCGCGAGCCGACCTGGGCCGAGAGGTGGCCGGAGCACCCGCAGGGCACCGACCCGTTCTGGGCGCCGCTGCAGTGCGGCGCCGCCCTGGACCGGATCACCGCCCCGGTCCTGCTGGTGGGCGGCTGGCACGACCTGTTCATCGAGCAGACCCTCGAGCAGTACCGCGCGCTGAGCGCGCGGGGCGCGCCGGTCCGGATGCTGGTCGGGCCCTGGTCCCACCTGGACCTCAACTCCAAGGGCGGGGTCGCGGTGGCGGAGAGCCTGGCCTGGCTCGACCGCTACGCGGGGCCGGGCAGGAACGGGACAGGCCGGGCCGCCGCCGCCCCTGATCGCCCGGTGCGCGTCTGGGTCGGCGGCGAGGGCGCGGGGGAGTGGCGCGAGATCCCCGGCTGGCCTCCGCCCGGCACCGCGACCCGGCACTGGTATCTCGGCGCTCACGGCTCGCTCGGCACCGGGGAGCCCGCCCCGGATGTCCCGGCGGCACGCTTCCGCTACGATCCGGCCGACCCCACCCCGTCGCCGGGCGGAGCGATCATGGCGCTGAACGCGGGGAGCCGCGACAACGGGGCGGTGGAGCGGCGGCTGGACGTGCTGGTGTTCAGCAGCGACCCGCTGGACGAGCCGGTCGAGGTCATCGGCGACGTCGCGGCCGAGCTCTCCGTGACCCGCGACAACCCGTACGCCGACCTGTTCGTGCGGCTGTGCGACGTCGACCGGCGCGGCCGCTCGCGCAACATCTGCGACGGCATCGTCCGCCTCAGCACAGCCGACCCGCTGTCCGGGCGGGTGCGGGTGAGCCTGTTCGGCGCGGCGCACCGGTTCGGCCGCGGACACCGCATCAGGCTCCAGGTGGCCGGCGGGGCGCATCCGCGCTTCGCCCGCAACCCGGGCAACGGGCAGGTCGATGCGGCTGCCGCCGACCTGGTGCCCGCCGACTACGAGATCGGCCTGGACGCGGCCCGCCCGTCCGTGCTCCTGCTGCCCGTGGCGGGGCGTGACACCAGGCCCGTTCGGGAAAATTATCCTTCCGAACGCGCCGGGTTAAACGCTGGTGGTAACGCGCTTGCTCCTCGTGGGTGGTGCGTATCCACTCCGCGCAGTCCTCCAGTCGCGAGTCGCTGACCGGCTTGCCGAGTTCGAGGGCGTCCAGGTAAGCGAAGTCCGCCGCCACTCGCCGCCGGAACTCGCCGAGGTCCCCGGCATGACCATGGCCAGGCACGACCTGGCGCACGTCAGGCAACGACGCCAGCCGTTCGAGGCCAGCCCGGTAGTCGCCGAGCGGATCGGCCGCGCCCAGGTCGAGCAGCGGTATCTCCACGTCGGAGCACATGTCGCCGGCGACGAGCACGCCGCTGTCCGGAAGGAACACGGCGCCATGGCCCGGCGCGTGCCCGGCGTGAACGACGACATGTGCCGCCGGGCCATCCCACGCAATGGCGGACGCGCCCAGCGGAGTCAGCCGCCCGACGAGCGAAAGGTCATGGCCCGGCGCGGCCTTCTCGACCTCTTCGAGGATGACATCGCGCTCAGCCTCGGCGATCGTCACGGCCGCGGCCGCGGCGTACCGGGGTACGTCGCCGAGTTCCCGGCTCCACAGGACGTGATCCCAGTGCGGATGGGTCGACCAGCCGACCGCGGGCCGCAGCCCTCGTGCGGCGAGCTCCGCTGTCAAGACGCTCAGGTCGTCCACGGTCACCGCCGGGAAAAACCGGCCACGACGGTGCTGGTGGTCAGCTCGTAAGAGCTGGTCGCTACCAGCACCCCCGGCGCGATCTCGTTCAGCCCTCCCATCGAACCGGTATACCACCGCCCAGTCAGCGGTCGCGACCGGGCTCGCCGGCCGGCCGCTGCCGGGACAGCCGGGACGGCCACCAGTTCCACCGGCCGATCAGCACCGCGGCCGACGGCACCAGCAGCGTCCTGACCAGGAAGGTGTCCATCAGCACGCCGAGCGCCAGGCCCACCCCGACGTCCACGATTGTCCTGACGTTCTGCGCCCCCGCGCTGCCCGAGCCCACGATCGCCAGCACCCCGAACGTCCCGGCCAGCACCAGCCCGGCCGAGGTCACCGTCGTCCCGGTGACGCTGAGCGCCCGGCCCACCGCCTCCCGCAGCGGCAGGTGGTGGGCCTCCTCCCTGATCCGCGTCATGACCAGGATGTTGTAATCCTCGCCGAGGGCCAGCAGGAACATGAACAGCAGGAACGGCAGGATGAACGTCAGCCCGGGCTGCCCGGCGGCCTTGATGAACACCAGCACGGTCAGCCCGAGAGCCGAGAAGTAGGAAAGCACCACCGATACGATCAGGTAGAGCGGCGCGATCAGCGACCGCATCACCAGCGCGAGCAGCACCGCGATGATCGCGACGGCGATCGGGATGACGGTGCGCAGGTCGCTGTCGGACAGCTGGGCCACGTCGTAGGTGAACGCCGCCTGCCCGGTGACCCCCGAGGCGGTGGCGCCGGCGGCCCGGGCCGCCCGGGCGGCCGCGGCCCTGATGGCGGGCACCGCCTGCGCCGCCGCGGTGGTGGCCGCGCTGCCCGCCGCCAGCGACGTGGCGAACGAGATCGTGCGCCCGTCCGTGCTCACGTACGAGCCGCTCGCCCGGTAGGCCTCGTACGCCCTGAGTTTCGCGGGCGGGACCTGAGCCGCCGCGCTGCCCATCACCGGGGCCGTCATCGCCCGCGGCGAGCCGTAGACCGCGTACAGCGCGGCGTACTGCGCCGCGGTCAGCGCCGTCCCGTTGGCGTCGAGCGGCCCGGAGACCGAGGTGAACACCGGGTCGGCCGCCAGCAGCCGTCCGGCGGCGGCTACCGCGGCCGCCTGCGCCCAGGCCGGCTGCCGCAGCCGCAGCACGATGACGGTCGGGTTGGCTGCCGTCTGCGGGAAGTGCCTGGCCAGCAGCGCGTCACCGGCTGCCGAGTCGCTCCCGGCCGGACCGGTCACCGCGCCGCCGAACCCGGCGGCCAGGTAGCCGGCGGAGGCCACCGCGAGCGCGCCGAACACGACGAGGCCGATGAGCAGCGTCGCCAGCGGCCGCCGCACGATCCGGGAGCAGGCCGGACCCCACCAGCCGACCCGTCCGGCGCCGGGCCGGACCGAGGAGGGCCAGAACGCGGCCGGCCCGCAGATCGCGAGCAGCGCGGGCAGCAGGGTGAGCCCGGCGATGAGCATCAGCCCGATGGCGATGGCCAGCGGCGCCGCCAGCCCGGAGTACAGGCTGAAGGCGGCGGTGGCCAGCGACAGCAGCGCGGCGATGAGGATGCCCGCGGAGAACGTGATCGTCTCGCCGACCCGCGCCACCGAGAAGACGATCGCCTCCCGGCAGGCTAGCCCGGCCCGCATCTCCTCCCGGACCCGGAACATCAGGAACAGCGCGTAGTCCGTGCCCGCGCCGAGCACCAGGACGATCAGCAGCAGCGAGGCGATCTGCGACACGCCCAGGCCGTGCACCGCGGCCTCGGCGGTGAAGCGCTCCGCGACCAGCACCACGACCACGGCGGGCAGCACGGCGATCAGCGGCGCCAGCGCGGACCGGAACACCGCGATGAGCAGCGCGATGACGAAGACGATCGAGAACCACTGGACCTGGCCGCCGGTCTTGGTCGACGTGGCGTTGGTATCTACCCGGGTCGCCACCGGGCCCGCCGTGTGCGCCGAGAACCCGCCGGGCCCTGCCTCCTCCCGGCCCGCCGCCCTGACCGCGTCGCGTACCTCCGCCACCAGGGTGGCCTGCTGGGACGTGGCCAGCCCGCCGGACTGGGCCAGCGCGGCCAGCACGGTGAGCCGCTCGGCCCGCCCGTCGGCGGACTGCCCGGCGTCCCGGACCGAGACGACCAGGGAAACCCGTGCCAGCGAGGCCGCCAGCCGCCCGACGAACGCCTGGTCCGCTGAGGTCAGCGTGCCGGCGGGGCGGGCGGCCACCAGCGTGACCGCGGTCAGCGTGGCCTCCTGCAGCGGCGAGGCCAGCTGGGCCGCCTGCTCGCTGGGCGCGCTGGCCGGCAGGAACGACGTGTTGTCGCTCTGCGTCACGCTCGACAGCGACGGCAGCAGCGCCATGGCCGCGACCGCGCCGGCCACCCAGGCCAGCACGATCGCCCAGCGGAACCGGACCGACAGCCGCCCCATGACGGCGAAAAAGCTACCCACGAAGGCCATCGTGGCCGGCCAGAGCCCGCTTGCGGGAGCCTAAACTTGCTTCGTGGCAGATCCGCACGGCTACAGGCCGGCGCCGGGCGAGACTCCCGAGTCCCCGGGAGTCTACAAATTCCGCGACCAGCGCGGCCGGGTGATCTACGTCGGCAAGGCCAAGTCGCTCCGGCAGCGGCTCAACTCCTACTTCGCCGACTTCGCCAGCCTGCACCCGCGCACCCAGATGATGCTGCAGACAGCCGCCGGCGTGGAGTGGACGGTGGTCGGCACCGAGGTCGAGGCGCTGCAGCTCGAGTACTCCTGGATCAAGGAGTTCGACCCGCGGTTCAACGTCAAGTACCGGGACGACAAGAGCTATCCGTACCTGGCCGTCACCATGGGCGAGGAGTACCCGCGGGTCATGGTCATGCGCGGCGCCAAGCGCAAGGGCACCAAGTACTTCGGCCCGTACAGCCACGCCTGGGCCATCAGGGACACGGTCGACACCCTGCTCCGGGTGTTCCCCGTGCGCACCTGCTCGGCGGGCGTGTTCAAGCGCTCCGGCCAGATCGGCCGTCCCTGCCTGCTGGGTTACATCGGCAAGTGCTCCGCGCCCTGCGTCAAGCGGATCAGCGCGGAGGAGCACCGCCAGCTGGCGGAAGACTTCTGCGACTTCATGGCCGGGCAGACCAGCCGGTTCGCCAGCCGCCTCGAAGCCGAGATGCGGCAGGCGGCGCGGGAGGAGGAGTTCGAGCGCGCCGCCCGGCTCCGCGACGACCTGAGGGCGCTGGAGCGGGCGATCGAGAAGCAGGCGGTGGTCCTCGGCGACGGCACAGACTGCGACGTGATCGCGCTGGCCGAGGACCAGCTCGAGGCGGCCGTCCAGGTGTTCTACGTGCGCGGCGGCCGGGTTCGCGGCCAGCGCGGCTGGGTTCTGGACAAGATCGAGGAGGTGACCCCGGCCGGCCTGGTGGAGCAGTTCCTCGGCCAGGTCTACGCGGACACCCCGTCCGATGCCGAGGCGATCAACGCGGGCATCCCGCGCGAGGTCCTGGTGCCCGAGCTGCCGCCGGACCCGGCCACCATGACGCAGTGGCTGGCCGAACGCCGCGACGGCCCGGTCAGCCTGCGGGTGCCGCGGCGCGGCGACAAGAAGGCCCTGCTCGAGACCGTGGCCCGCAACGCCGCGCAGACGCTCGCCCTGCACAAGACCCGCCGGGCCAGCGACCTGACCACCCGGAGCCGGGCGCTCAGCGAGATCCAGGAAGGTCTGCGCCTGGACGACGCGCCGCTGCGGATCGAGTGCTACGACGTGTCGAACCTGCAGGGCACACACGTGGTGGCCTCGATGGTGGTGTTCGAGGACGGCCTGGCGCGCAAGAGCGAGTACCGCCGGTTCGCGATCAAGGGGACCGACGGCACCGACGACATCTCGGCGATCCACGAGGTGATCACCCGGCGGTTCCGCCGCTACCTGGCCGAGCGGGAGAAGACCGGCGAGCTGGACACCCTCGGCGACCCCGACCCTGAAGAAGACCAGGACTTCGATTCCGAACGGGCCGGGGAGAGCGCTCAGAAGAAGTTCTCCTATCCGCCCAACCTGGTGGTCGTGGACGGCGGCCCACTGCAGGCTGACGCGGCGGCCAGGGCCCTGGCCGAGCTGGGCATCGACGACGTCGCGGTCTGCGGCCTGGCCAAGCGCCTGGAGGAAGTATGGCAGCCGGGCGAGGAGTACCCGGTGATCCTGCCCCGCAGCAGCGAGGGCCTCTACCTGCTGCAGCGGGTGCGGGACGAGGCGCACAGGTTCGCCATCGCCTACCATCGGGCCAAGCGCGGCAAGGCCGCCACCGCCAGCGTGCTCGACGACGTGCCCGGGCTCGGCCCGGCCCGGCGCAAGGCCCTGCTCAAGCAGTTCGGTTCGGTACGCAAGCTCACCGCGGCGAGCGTGGAGGAGATCGCCGCGGTGCCCGGCATCGGCCCCCGGCTCGCCGCCACCATCTCGGCGGCGCTGGCCCGCGAGGCCATAGGCTCCAATCAAGCGGGGGAACACGATGAGAACGGCTGACGACTCGACGGACATCGTCATCATCACCGGCCTGTCCGGGGCGGGGAGGTCCACCGCGGCCAAGTCGCTGGAGGACCTGGGCTGGTTCGTGGTCGACAACCTGCCCCCCGGCCTGCTGCCCACCATGGTCGACCTGGCGGCTAGGTCCAACGGTGCGGTCAGCCGGATGGCGGCGGTGGTCGACGTGCGCAGCCGGGCCTTCAGCACTGACCTGAAGTCGGCCATCAGCGACCTCGGCACCCGCGGCGCGACCGCCCGCGTGGTCTACCTCGAGGCGGCCGAGGACACGCTGGTGCGCCGGTTCGACAGCGAGCGGCGGCCGCACCCGCTGCAGGGCAACGGCCGGGTCACCGACGGCCTCGCGGCCGAGCGCGAACTGCTGCGCGAGGCGCGCGGCGACGCCGACCTGGTCCTGGACACCACCCGGCTCAACGTGCACGAGCTCAGGGCCAGGATGCGCGACTTCTTCGGCGGCGGCAGGGCCGCCGGACTGCGGCTGTCCATCGTCTCGTTCGGCTACAAGTACGGGCTGCCGGTGGACGCCGACCTGGTGGCGGACTGCCGGTTCCTGCCCAACCCGCACTGGATCCCCGAACTTGCCCCGATGACCGGGCAGGACAAGCTGGTACGCGAGTACATTCTTTCCCAGCCTGGCGCCGGGGAGTTCCTGCGTCATTACGCGGAGTTGCTCCGCGTGGTGCTGCCCGGCTACGAGCGTGAGGGCAAGCGGTTCGTCACCCTCGCGGTGGGCTGCACCGGCGGCAAGCACCGCAGCGTGGCGATCGCCGACGAGCTGGCGACGCGCGTCGCCGGCGACGATGCGGACGTTCAGGTAGTGCACCGGGATCTTGGTCGGGAGTAACCACGTGGCAACTGGCCCCAGGGCCGTAGCGCTCGGCGGCGGACACGGGCTGGCGGCCTCGCTGGCGGCGCTGCGCCGGGTGACCAGCGAGCTCACCGCGATCGTGACGGTCGCGGACGACGGCGGGTCGAGCGGCCGGCTGCGCCGCGACTTCGGCGTCCTGCCGCCCGGTGACCTGCGGATGGCACTGGCCGCGCTGTGCGGCGACGACGAATGGGGGACCACCTGGAGCAAGGTGGTGCAGCACAGGTTCGGCGGTGACTGCGACCTGGCCGGGCACTCCGTCGGCAACCTGCTCATCGTGGCGCTGTGGGAACTGCTCGACGACACGGTCGCGGGCCTGGACTGGGTGGGCAGGCTGCTGGGCACCGGCGGCCGGGTGCTGCCGATGGCCGCGGTCCCGCTGGACATCGTGGCCGAGGTGGTCGGCGCCGACCCGGCCAGGCCGCACGAGGTCAGCACGGTCCGCGGGCAGACGGAGTGCGCCTCCACGCCGGGCCAGGTGCGGTCGATCGCCCTGCTGCCGCCCGACCCGCCCGCGGTGCCCGAGGCGGTGCGCGCGGTACTCGACGCGGACTGGGTGGTGTTCGGCCCCGGCTCGTGGTTCACCAGCGTGCTGCCGCACCTGCTGGTGCCCGAGCTCTCCGCCGCCTTGCACGTCACCACGGCCCGGCGGCTGCTCGTCCTCAACCTGGCGCCGCAGCCGGGGGAGACGGAGGGATTTTCGCCACACAAGCACCTGGAGGTCCTCGCCGGGCACGCACCTGCGCTTACTGTGGATGTAGTCCTCGCTGACACCAAGGCCGCCGGAACCGGTAACCTGGCCGACCTGGAGAAGGCCGCCGCGGTGCTCGGCGCCCGGCTGGTGATGGCCGACGTGGCCGCGGCGGACGGCACGCCCCGGCATGACCCGAGGCTGCTGGCGGGGATGTACGCCCAGATTTTCCGAGACTGGGCCCGAGGGGGGAGTAGCGCGCTATGGCAATGACCAGCGTGGTGAAGGACGAGCTTAGCCGCGTCCAGGTGATCAAGCCCTGCTGCCGCAAGGCAGAGGTCTCCACGCTGCTCAGATTCGCCGGCGGCCTGCACCTGTCCGAGGGCCGGGTGGTGATCGAGGCCGAGCTCGACACCGGCGCCGCGGCCCGGCGGCTGCGCGCAAGCATCTCCGAGGTGTTCGGTCACCCGGCCGAGTTCCTCGTCCTCTCGCCGAGCGGCCTGCGCAGGGGCAACCGCTACCTGGTCCGGGTGAGCAAGGGGCAGGCGGGCGAGAGCCTGGCCCGCCAGGCCGGGCTGATCGACAGCTACGGCCGCCCGGTGCGCGGCCTGCCCAGGCAGGTGGTGTCCGGTTCGGCGTGCGACTGCGAGGCCGCCTGGCGCGGCGCGTTCCTGGCGCACGGGTCGCTGACCGAGCCGGGGCGCTCGATGGCCCTGGAGATCACCTGCCCGGGCTCCGAAGCCGCGCTCGCCCTGGTTGGCGCCGCGCGGCGGCTCAAGGTGCACGCCAAGGCGCGTGACGTGCGCGGTGTGGACCGGGTGGTGATCAGGGACGGCGAAGCGATCGCCGCCATGCTGACCAGGCTCGGCGCGCACCAGGCCGTGCTGGCCTGGGAGGAGCGGCGGATGCGCCGCGAGGTCCGGGCCACCGCCAACCGGCTGGCCAACTTCGACGACGCCAACCTGCGCCGCAGCGCCCGGGCCGCGGTGGCGGCGGGCGCGCGGGTGGAGCGCGCCCTGGAGATCCTAGGCCCGGACGCGCCGCGGCACCTGACCATGGCGGGCCAGCTTCGGATGGCGCACCGGCAGGCCAGCCTGGAGGAGCTCGGCCAGCTCGCGGACCCGCCGCTGACCAAGGACGCCATCGCGGGCCGCATCCGCCGCCTCCTGGCCATGGCCGACCGCCGAGCCAGCGAGCAGGGCATCCCGAGCACCGAAGCCTGCCTCACCGTCGACATGCTCCCCTGAAACCCGTTTCTGCCCGCGATCATGAAACCGAGGGCTGGTCCCGGCACAGATACGCGATCGCGGCGGCGGTGAGGGCCAGGAAGGCGAGGGTGGTCATGCCCGCCCGCAGGCCGAACTCGCTGGCCAGAAAGCCGATCGCGGGCGGCCCGAGCAGGAACCCGCTGTAGCCGAGCGTCGAGGTCAGGGCGACGCCGCTGGGTCCGGCGAGCCGCCCGGCCCGCGCGATCGCCGCCGGGAACAGGTTGGCCAGCCCGAGCCCGGTCGCGGCGAACCCGGCCAGGGCAAGCCACACGCCGGGAGCCAGCGAGGCGAGGAGCATGCCGGCGCACGCGGTCAGCCCGCCCAGGATCAGCACCGGCGTGCGGCCGAGCCGCTCGAGCAGCGCCGTCCCGGAGAGCCGGCCGCTGGCCTCGGCCAGCGCGAAGGCCGCGTAGCCCGCCGCCGCCAGGCCCGCACCGGCGCCGAGATCCTGCCGCAGGTGCAGCGCGCCCCAGTCGCCGATGGCGCCCTCGTCGTACGCCGCGCACAGCGCGATCAGGCCGAACAGCCCGACTGTGCGCCCGGTCCCGAGCGCCCGGCGCCACGCCGGGCCGCGCGCGCTCGCCTGGGGCGTGCCTGCGCGCGCGTCGTGGGTGGCGCCGGCCGCGGCCTGGCCCAGGACGCCGGCGCGGGTCAGCAGCGTATGCCCGGCGGCCGCGCTGACGATCAGGCAGGCCAGCGCGACCAGCAGCAGGTGCCGCTCCGGGGACAGGTGCGGTGCGAGCAGGCCGCCGAGACTCGCCCCGGCCAGGCCGCCGAAACTCCACGCGGCGTGGAAACCCGGCATCACCGGGCGCCGCAGCGCGGCCACCACGTCGACCGCGACGCTGTTCATGGCCACGTTGAGGCAGCCGTACGCGGCGCCGAAGACGGCCAGCAGGAGCCCGAGCGCCCACGCCGACCTGGCCAGCGCGGGAAGCGCCAGGGTCACCGACAGCAGGCCGCAGGAGAGCGCCGTCATCCGCGGGCTACCGAACCGGCGGCACAGCGCGCCCGCCAGCAGCATGGTCGCGACGGCGCCGGCCGACAGCCCGAGCAGCGCCAGGCCGAGGGCGGCGGGGGAGGCGCCGGCCTGCTCCTTGACGGCCGGGACGCGGACCGCCCAGCTCGCGAACATGAACCCGTGCGCGGCGAAGACCGCGCAGAGCGCCACCCGGACCCGGCCGAGGTCACCGGAGCGACGGCGT
>WNGL01017132.1_pt1 | contig 20126 bp, 21 predicted proteins | sample 5400591 | NCBI WGS metagenome assembly WNGL01 (sample SAMN13153377, study PRJNA577476) | soil metagenome | isolation source: 80 cm soil or saprolite under Garry oak tree replicate 1 | place: USA:California | collected 2016-06-15 | reverse complement strand
TCCCGCGAAGCTTCCCGCGGGGTTTGTGGAGGGACCGATGCCTTCGGGTCGAGGCGACACCAAAAAGAAGAATGAGAAAAAGAAGTCCAAAGAGCAGCTCGAGAGAGAGTTGAAGAAGAAGGGCGTGGCGCAACCGGTCCAGCCCATGACCTTCGAGATCGTGAAGCCGAAACGCAAGGAAAAAGAGACCTGGTGACAAGCCACTCCGGAAAAAACGGAGGGGAGCGGGGCGGCGCCGGTGTGAAGCAAGCCGGCGCCGCTCTTTTTGGGAGCGCTAAGGAGCAGAAGGTGGCTGTAACAGAGAAATCGCGAGCGATCGAGCAGGCGATCCAGCAGATCGAAAAGCAGTTCGGTAAGGGCTCGATCATGAAGCTCGGCGCGAACACCGGCGAGAAGATCGACGTCATCTCCACGGGCTCGCTCGCCGTGGACATGGCTCTTGGCGTCGGCGGCTTCCCGCGCGGCCGGGTCGTCGAGATCTACGGCCCCGAGGCCTCCGGTAAGACGACGCTCGCTCTCCACGTCGTGGCCTCGGCGCAGAAGGCCGGCGGCACGGCCGCCTTCATCGACGCCGAGCACGCGCTGGATGCGGCCTGGGCCCGCACCTGCGGCGTCAGCACCGACGATCTGCTCATCTCGCAGCCCGACAACGGCCAGCAGGCGCTCGAGATCGCAGACACGCTCGTCCGGTCGGGCGCCGTCGACATCGTCGTCATCGACTCGGTCGCGGCGCTCGTGCCGCGCGAGGAGATCGAGGGCGAGATGGGCGACTCCTTCATGGGATTGCAGGCGCGGCTCATGAGCCAGGCGCTTCGCAAGCTCACCGGGACGATCTCCAAGACGAAGACCACCGTGGTCTTCATCAACCAGCTGCGCGAGAAGATCGGCGTGATGTTTGGGTGCTTCTCCTATTCGACAAGGGTCACCCTCGCCGACGGCAAACAGATGAAGATTGGGGCGCTTGTAAACCAGCGACGTCAGGTCGAGGTTCTGACTGCCGATTTAGCGACGGGCGAGATCGTTGCCCGACCCGTGACCAACTGGTTCAACAATGGGGCGACGAGCGAGTTCTTGTCGGTCCGTGTCCATAAGCCGAGCGGAAACGGCAGAGCTCAATTCAGCGCCACTCCCGACCACGAGGTGATGACGCCAGAAGGTTTCGCGCCCCTCAAGGAGTTGGCCCCCGGCGATGCCGTCATGACCGCTCAGACTCTGAGGCTGAGCGCCTTCCAGCTCGACGTCATACGTGGAAGCTTGCTCGGCGACGGATCACTTGGAGTCACGAAGAGACGCAGCTCATCCAAAAGTGTGAAGTTCCGTTTAGGGCACGGAATCGCCCAGACTGAATATCTCGACTGGAAGGTCTCACTTTTCGCGAACATCCGAGGGACCTATTGGGTCAATCAGGGCCGCGCTGCTTTCTGGGACAGCACTCCACTCCCCGAGCTCCACGAACTTCGGCATGAGGTCTATCGCGATGGCCAAAAGGAATTCTCAGACCCCTACCTGGAGACGCTGAGCCCCTTGGCGCTCGCGATCTGGTACATGGACGACGGCGGCTTCGATCTCCGCGGAGTGCATCAAGATCGAGGCCGGATCTCGATCTGCGTTGAGGCAATGACTCCGCCTACTCGCGAACGAGTCATTGCTTACCTGCGCCGTCGGCATGGGATCGACACGCACCTCGCGGAAGTGAACGACAAAGCGATCATCCGGTTCGACCAACCCGCGACCGAGCGATTCCACGAGCTCGTGGCTCGATATGTCCACCCGTCGATGAGCAGGAAACTGCTCCCGAGGTGGCGCGGACGCTTCGACGTAGAGCCAGCGTTTGTTGAGCCTCGTCGAGAACTTGTTCCCGCGACGATCGCCAGCATCACGCCCAAGCCGGCGGCCTGGGGCGGACGCCGGTGGTACCGCTACGACATCCAGGTCGACGGGACCCATAACTACGTGGTCGATGGCGTGGTCGTGCACAACTCACCTGAAACAACTTCGGGCGGGCGCGCGCTCAAGTTCTACGCCTCGGTGCGCATCGACATCCGCCCGATCGAGCCGATCAAGCAGGGCGACGTCGTTATCGGCCGTCGCGTGAAGGTCAAGGTCGTGAAGAACAAGGTCGCCCCGCCCTTCCGCATCGCCGAGATCGAGATCCTCGCGAGCGAGGGCATCTCGCGCGAGGGCGGGCTCATCGACATGGGCATCACGATGGGCGTGCTCGACAAATCCGGCGCGTGGATCAATTACGGCAAGACGCGGATCGGGCAGGGCCGCGAGAACGCGAAGCAGTTCCTGCGCGACCACCCCGATGTCGCGGCCGAGATCGACGCCAAGGTACGCGCAGGCAACCTGACCGTCGGCGCCGAAAGCCCGAACGGTGAGGAGAGCTAGCCCCCGAGCGAAGCAGCTCGGCAGCCCGTACGAGGCTGCCGTTCAGTTCCTCGGGAACCGGCCGCGCAGCGTCTCCGAGATCCGCCGGCATCTCCGCGGCAAGCGCTACGAGGACGAGGCCATCGACGGCGCGATCGACAAGCTGCGCGCGCAGCGATACGTCGACGACCTCGACTTCGCGAAGTACTGGGTCGAGCAGCGCTCGCGCTTTCGCCCAAAGGGCGACCGCGCCCTGGTGAGCGAGCTCAGCAGCAAAGGCGTCGCTCGCGAAACGATCGACGCGGCCCTCGGGGAGATGCCCGCGGAGAGCGAAACCGACCGCGCGCGACGAGCGATCACGCGCCAGCTGAGGCGGTGGCAATCGCTCGAGCCTACCGAGCGGAAGCGAAAGATCCACGCATTCCTCGCGGCGCGCGGGTTCGGCTACGACGTGATCGACGAGGTCATTGCGAGGCCGGAGGCAGAGGTTCCAACCGACTAGGCCGACTGTCGGGAGCGGGGAAGCGCGGCCGCGAGTGCGCTGACGTGGACGGGCAAAAGCAGCAGGGACGCGATGCGCGCCATGGCGGTGGTCGTGCGTCCCGCGAAGGGCGCGAACGATGCGAGCGCGAGGGCCATCTGGGTTATCCCGAGATTCCGCGCGCGGTCGCTCTTGCCGACCGCGTGCACGTCCTCGTAGGAGATCGGCGATGCCATTGCAAAGTAGCGGAGCGATGGCGTGACGAGGCAAATGGCATCGAGCGTCCCGAGCCGCGTTCCCGCGAAGGTCGTGGCAAGCGTCAGCCAGCTGTCGAGCTCGAGATCGAGCACGCGACCGAGACGGGTTGGCCCGCGCAAACGCCGGCGCGCGAGCGGACCGTCGATCCAGTCGGTCAGCGTTGACCCGGTGACTGCGAGGGGCCACGCAAGCTTCGTCGCGTAGGTCCGCCGATCGCGAGGTCCCGCGAACGCCGCCGCGGCAACGATCGATGCGGCGAGGCCCCTGCTCAGCGTCAGGGCATCGATGGCATCGAGGTCGTCGGGCTCACCGTCATCGTGGTTGGCGAGAGCCTTCGCGATCAGGACCTGCTGGAGAAGGAAGGACCCGAGCGCCGTCGCCACGAAGGTCGCGCCGCGTCGGCGACGATCTCCGGCAAACGGGACCGAGGCGAGGAGAATCGCGACGACCCCAACGACCGTGATACGAAGCCATCCTGCGCCCACGCCTGCGCATGATGCCGCGAGTATCGTCCCGGGCGGTGGCGGAGACTGCCAAGAGATCGTCACTCCGGATCGAGCTCTACGGATGGGCGGCGACACTGGCCTTCGTCGCGTTCTCCTACGCGCTCCGGCGTCTGCTGAATCGCAGGGGTAGGGGCCCCTGACCGCGAAGCGGCGTCGGTGAGGCCCCGCACTGAACGGGCCCTGTGGCTCACCGCACCGATCCTGATCGCAGGGCTCGTGCACGTCGCAGTGATCACCCTCGACCTCGCGCCCGGGCTGGCGCGACCGATCGACGGCGGCCGTCCCTGGGGAGGGCGGCCGCTGCTCGGGCGCAACAAGACCTGGCGCGGCTTCGTCGTGATGCCGGCGGCCACGGCGATCACGATCGCGGCCCAGCAGGCTGTTGCCCGGCGCTCGCGCCGCCTTGCCGCGCTCGCTCCGCTCGCACGTAGTGCGCCACCCGCGTGGCTCGTCGGCGCGATCTGCGGAGCCGCGTACGTCGTGGCCGAGCTCCCGAACAGCTTCATCAAGCGACGGCTCGGAATCGCGCCGGGAATGTCTGCCCGTCGAGCGCGCGTGGCGCAGTACGTCGTCGATCAGCTCGATTCGGTGACGGCGTGCGCCGTCGCGATTCGTGTCTTCTACCGGATCGACTCGACGGACGCGGCCGTGTCAGCGTTGCTCGGCACCGCGTTCCATGTGGCGGTCGAGCGGACCATGCGCCTGTTGCCGCAAGGACGCCGTGCACGCGGGTGAGCTCGCCGCGGTCGCTGCCGCGATCGGCGGGCTCTTTGCATCCGCCGAGATGCTGCGCCGGCGTGGCGTCTCGACGGATGCGACGCGGCGCTACACCCACGCGACCGGCGCGACGATCGCCGCGATGCTTCCCGCCTTTCTGTCACTGGGGGAATACCTCGGTCTTGCGCTCGTCGTCGCCGCGTTTCTTGCGTGGACGCGCATGCGCGGAATGCTGAGCTCGGTGCACGCCGCCACCGTCGGCGACCGTATCCCCAGTGCCCGATGGCGCGTGTGGCGAGGGACGAAGTCGCTCAGCGGTTCGCTGGCGTTCATCGGCGTCGCGCTGTTGATCGGCCTCGTCGCGGCGGCGTGGTCGCCGATCGGTCTCGGGCCAATCGTGGCCACGGCCGTCATTCTTGCGGTCGTTGAAGGGTCCCTGGGTTTCGGGCTCGACAACCTCGCGCTGCCACCGATCGCTGTGCTGAGCTGGCGGGCTGTCGTCGGCCCGTAGTCCGCGGGTCTCAGGCGAACGAGTGAATCTCAAGGAATGATTTGCTCTGCGTAAGAGGGCCAGTATCGCTCGCTCCCGACGTACGTCGCCTCGACGATGAGCTTGCCCGCGAGGCGATCGGCGTCCGCGATCGTGAAGACTCCGCTGGCGTTGGTCACGGCCGAGCCGATTACGACTGCTTCGGGATCGACCCGGAGGGTAACCCGCGATGTCTCCGTTGTCGCGAGAAAAATTACGGTGAAGTACCCGCTTCCGGCCGACGTCGGGCCAACGCGCGCGGAGAATTTCGCGGTGTAGGAGGCTCCGACGGTCACCGGGAACGAGGCGGAGTTGAGCCCGACGAACTGAGTGGATGTCGCGCTCACATGAAGCATTCGCGCGCGGTCCCCGCGGTCGCTCGGCTCGATGCGTGTCGTGCCGCTTCCCCACAGACCCCATCGGTCGATACCGCTTGCGAAGTCTGCGTTCGCGACGCGGTTCGTGGCCCCTCCGGCGTCCGTGTAGCTCACGCCATACAGAGCCAGATCGCTTGCGTTTGAACACCCGCATTCGGTATTCACGCGCAGACCGAGGATCGCCTGCGTAGCTCCCACGGGAACGGTGCCGCTTAGCGTGCGCTCCGCATAGCGACCCGGTCCGTCGAGCTCACGAACTGACACGTCCACGGTCGCCGCGTCGAGGCCCTTCCCTGCATCGTCGGTGAGCCGCCCGACGACGGATCGCGACGCCGCCGGATCGCTCGAAACAGTCAGCGCGGTCCGCGTCCGGAAGTAGCGATCGATGAGCGCTGTGAACGTGGTTCCATCGGTCTCGGGAAGCACGCGGTCGGGATGGTCGTGCCACGACTGGAAGATCACGTGTTCGGGCTTTCCCCCGGTCCTCCCCTCGTACACGGCCATCCGGTCAGCGGCGTGGGCGACCCACGCCGCGTCCGACACGTCGTCGGGATTCCCGAAATAGATGATCCCGAACTCGATGCCACGTTGCCTCGCCGCCGCCTCGATCGACCTCGCGGCAGCGGGCCAATCCTGGCGCGACCAGTCAAGATCCAGATGGAAGAACGGCAAGGTTTCGCCGGTCGTGGAGCGGTACGCATCCAGCCAACGGACGTAGACGTCGCTCGCGAGATCCGCGGTAAGCGGCTCGATGTCACCTATCACGATGTCAGGAGCAGCGTTGCGGATCGATCGGACGTAACTCGAGACCTCCTGTGCGACCTGCTCCGCCGACCGCCGGCAGGCGTTCAAGCCCGTGTACAGGCTTCCGAAGTAGTACGGCTCGTCGAGCGCGATGTACCGGACCGTCCCGCCGGCGGACCTGATCCGCTGGACGCTGCGAAGACCGTTCGCGAGACCGCCGAATCCTTCGACGCCACGGCCGCACGTCGCACTCGCCGTGAGCGGGCCGTCCTCCAGGGCGATGGCGATGCCGCGCCGATTCAGGTCCGTCACCACTCGCACGAGGTCGACGTCGCTCGCGGTCCCCATGAACTGCGGGTAGAGCTTGAAGACATGCACCCGCGTCGCCGCGTCGGACCAAGGGGCGGTCGCCGAGAACAGGTCGAGGAAGTCGGGCGATCCAACAAGCGTGACGCCATTCGCGAGCGGGCGCGGGTATGGGTCGAGGGGGGCGAACCAGATCAGCGGTCTCGCGCTCGGCGGCGTCCATCGTGATGGTGCTGCTGTAGGAGGGGGCAGCGGTGGGCTCGGGGAAGGTGTTGTGACGGCGTTCGGCGGGAAACACGCGACGAGTGCCGCGAGCGCACAGATCAGTGTCCCAAGTCGAGCCCGCTGAGGCCCGTTGCGCTGCTCTGTTTGCTCAAGGCCTCTCGGTAGCATCGATCCTCTTCGCAAGGTCAACGTCCGCGTCCGTCAGGCCATGCGCGATGTGCGTCGTGAGGACAATCCGGACGGTCTTGTAGGCCTCGAGGTGGATATCGGGGTGGTGGTTCGCCGCATTCGACGCCTCAGCCACCCGGTTGACGAACGACACCGCTCCCTTGAAGCCCTTGAACGTGAAGGTCTTGGTCAGGGCGTTGCCTTCGCGGGTCCAGCCTGTGCCGGAGGCGAGAAGGGAAGCCAGCGCGGCCTCGTCGAGTCGTGTCTCGTTCTCAGGGACCGGCACGGCTCGACACTAGCCTGTACGCGTTTCGTACGAGCCGTCCGAACTGCGTTATCCTGACGACACCAAACTTTGTGAACCAACGTGGCTGGCGGAGCGCCCCGTTCCGCCGGTCACTTACGCGAAAACGGGGGCGAGCGCACCCAGTCAAGCGAGCGTCCCCGCACACGCGGCACGGAAAGGATCGCCGTCATGCCCGACATGCTCGTCGTGGGCCTTGTGGCCCTCGTCGCGGCGCTCGTCGGCTTCGGGATTGCCCTTCTTCTGCGACGCTCGTTCGCGCTCGCGAGCGAGACGACCGCGCGGGCGAACGCTGATCGCCTGCTCGCCGAGGCGCGAGCCAGGCAGAACCAGATCATCCTCGAGGCCAAGGATGAGGCTCTCAAGGTCGCCAAGACCGCCGAACTGGAGAACCGCGAGCGCCGAGCCGAGCTTCAGCGCTACGAGGGCCGGCTCGACAAGAAGGACGAACAGCTCGACCAGAAGATCGCGCAGGTCGACGAGCGCGACCGTCGCGTCGGTCAGAAGGAGCAGGAGCTCGAGGGTGAGCGGGGGAAAATCGCACAGCTCCAGGACGAGCAGCGCACGGAGCTGGCTCGGGTCGCCTCCCTGACCATGGAGGAGGCCCGCGGGCTTCTCCTGGACCGGGTCGAGGAAGAGATGCGTGACATCACCGGCCGCAAGGTCCGGGAGCTCGAGATCGAGGCTCGGGAGCGGGCGGACGAGCGGGCACGCGACATCATCACCATGGCCCTCCAGCGATACGCAGCCGAGCACACCGCCGAGCACAGCGTGACCGTCGTGGCGCTTCCGAGCGACGACATGAAGGGACGGATCATCGGTCGTGAAGGCCGGAACATCCGGACCCTCGAAACCCTGACGGGAGTCGACCTGATCATCGACGACACCCCCGAGGCTGTCGTTGTGTCGGGATTCGACCCGATCCGACGAGAGATCGCCAAGCGTGCGCTCGAGCGACTTCTCGTCGATGGGCGCATCCATCCCGCGCGCATCGAGGAGATGGTCGGCAAGGCTCGCACCGAGATCGACCAGGTCATGAAGGAAGCGGCCGAGGCTGCGATCTACGAGGTCGGCATCGGTGGACTGAACCCTGACCTCGTGAAATTGCTTGGCCGTTTGCACTTCCGCACGTCGTACGGCCAGAACGTGCTGCGTCACTCGATCGAGGTCGCGCACGTCGCGGGAATGCTCGCATCCGAGACCGGCTACGACCCGCAGACGATGAAGCGCGCCGGTCTACTTCACGACATCGGCAAGGCGATCGACCACGAGGTCGAGGGCCCGCACACCGTGATCGGCGGCGAGCTCCTCAAGCGGTACGGCTTTCCGCAGGCGGTCATCGACGGCGTCGTCGGCCATCACGGCGACGTGGAGCCGGTGACGATGGTCGGCACCCTCATCTCGGCCGCCGACGCCATCAGCGCGGCGCGGCCCGGCGCTCGCAGCGAGATCGTCTCGAATTACATCCAGCGTCTGCAGGAGCTCGAGAGCGTCGCAAACAGCTTCCCCGGCGTCGAGAAATCGTTCGCGATCCAAGCGGGTCGGGAGGTCCGCGTCGTGGTCAAGCCTGAGCAGCTCGACGACCTTCAGACCGCGCGCCTCTCCATCCAGGACACGTTGCAGTACCCAGGTCAGGTGAAAGTCACGGTCATTCGCGAGACTCGAGCGGTGGAGTATGCCAAATAACGCTCCACTCCGGAAACACCGCCGCCTAGGACCGGCCCTCACAATCGACGCAAGTGAGGGGTGCGCGGCTCGTCCTGCTCGCGTCGATCCTCGTGTCCGCATGCGCGCCGGCAGGAACACCGCGCGGCGCGCCGGACAAGACCGCCGACGCCGGCGCCACGGCGACCATCGCGCCCACCGCATCGCCGGTCCCGTTGACCATCGCGAGCTCGAGCTACGGAGCGCTCGAGTTGAAAACGCTGCCGGGTGACAGCTGCGATGTCGCGATCAAGGTCGAGCCCGGCGTCTTCGGCGACGGCCCGCCCAAGACGCTCGCTGGAAAAGCCGACGCGACCGGCACCGTGAGCTTCACCTATGCCGCGCCACTCGTTCCTGCCGGCAATGGACGGCACGAGGTGACCTGCACCGGCGCGGTGGGCGCGCGGAGCACGTGGTCGCAGTTCGACATCGGCCTCAAGAGCCTCGACGCGAAGAGCTTCACGGCGCGGGTCCAAGGCGTCGACCCGATCACTGGCCTCGACGGTCTCACCGCCAAGCTCGACCCATCACTCGTCGCCGCGCGCGATGCGAGCGTGGCGCGGCTCAACAACACGCTCGTCAAGGAGTGGTCCTCGGCCACGAGAGCACTCGGCACGCTGAAGCTCGTGCCGTCATCCGCGGACATCGTCATCTATGTCGTACCGGGACGGAGCAATTCGGTGCACCTCACTTCGCCAGATGGCTCTCAGCGGATTCTGCTTTTCATGGTCGACGACCTCGGCCCGGTCTCGACCGAGAACTCCGTCGCGGTGGCTCTGCACGAGCTCGGTCACATCTGGTGCTGCCGTGGCTCCGATGCCGGACCGGATGGGCATTGGCTCACATCGATCGCGGACCCGCTTCTTCAAGGCGTCGATCGCTTTGGCCTGATGACGCATCCGGTGACCTGTCTCGTGTTCCCGGGATTCGTTACGTGCCCGAATCGCTTCAGCGAGCGCGAGCTACACACCATGGGGTTCGCCGAGGTCCCACCGCCCCCGGCCGACCCGTGCGTCACGCAGGCGAACGCCCTGGTCGCCAAGATCACCGCCCTCGACGCGAGCCTTGCGTCCAGCCGCGCGACGATTGATGCGACTAACGCGCGCCTGGGGAACATCGAGGGCCAGATCGCATCGATGGAACGCGCCTATCCCGGGGGTATGCCGCCGGACGTCTATGCCGTCTACACGTCGCTGATCAACCAGTACAACGGTCTTGTGAACGAGAACAACGCTCGCGTCGACGCCTTCAATCAGGACCTCGAACAACGGAACGCGCTCGCACGACAGCCGCTGCGTTGCTGACCCTCGCTCACACGCGATGAAGGTCCTCTTCGTGGGCGACGTCGTCGGCAAGCCCGGACGTCAAGCGGTCGCGGCGCTCGTTCCCGCGATCAAGCGCGAGGAACGCATCAACCTCGCGATCGTCAACGGTGAGAACGCCGCGGGCGGCGCGGGACTAACGGGCGAGATCGCGCGCGAGATTCACGACGCGGGCGCGGACGTCATCACCAACGGGAACCACGTCTGGGACCAGCGGGCTTTTCTCAAAGAGATCGACACGCTCGAGTACTGCGTTCGCCCGCTGAACCTTCCGCCGGGGAATCCCGGCAAGGGCTGGGTCATCCAGAACGGAGCGCTCGTCGTGAACGCGATCGGGCGTGTCTTCATGGCCGAGCAGGACGACCCGTTCCGCGCCGTCGATGCGCTCCTCGCGGAGCTCGGCGAGGGCGCGCCGAAAATACGCATCCTCGACTGGCACGCGGAAGCGACGAGCGAGAAGCTCGCGATGGGGTGGCACCTCGACGGGCGGTTTTCCGCCGTGCTCGGGAGCCACACCCATGTGCCGACCGCGGATGCGCGGATCCTCCCGCAGGGAACCGCCCTCGTCGCGGACGCCGGCATGGTCGGGCCGCGCGATTCGGTGCTGGGCATCGAGCCCTCGATCATCGTGTCGCGTTACCTCGACCACCTCCCGCGGCGCTTCGAGCTGGCCTCGGGGGTCCTGCAGTTCAACAGCGTCGTCATCGACATCGATGATGAGACCGGCCGCGCGAGATCGATCGGACGCCTTGACCGGGAGTGGGCGCCATAGCCGCGGGCTACGCGATCGACCTGCACACGCACTCGCTGCGCTCGGACGGCGCGCTCTCGCCGGCGGACCTTGTGAAACGCGGGGCGGCGCGCGGCGTGAAGATCCAGGCGCTGTCCGATCACGACACGCTGGCGGGAGTCGCCGAGGCCGTGGCGACCGGCGGCGAGCTGGGCGTGCGCATCATCGCGGCGACCGAGCTCAACACCGAGTCCGAGTGGGGCGACGCGCACATCCTCGGGTACTTCATCGATCCCGCAGACTCGGAGCTCGAGGCGCGCCTTCGCTGGCTCCGCGAGAACCGCGGCAAACGGATCGAGCTGATGGTCGAGAAGCTGAACGCGCATGGCTACGCCGTGGACCTCGCGCGCGTGCTCGAGATCGCGCAGGGCGGTGCGCTCGGGCGCCCACATCTGGCGCAGGCGCTCTTCGAGAAGGGATACGTCCGAAGCTACGACGACGCGTTTCGCACACTCATCGCGAAGGACTCCCCGGCGTATGTTCCACGGATCGGGTTGGACCCGTTCGAGGCCGTAGCGCTGGTGCGAAAGCACGGCGGCGTTCCGTCGCTCGCGCACCCCGGGACGGTGATCGGCTTCGACGCGTTGCTACCGAAGCTGGTCGCTGCGGGGCTCGCGGGCATCGAGGCCTACTACGGCGAGCATTCACCCGAGATGACCGCGCGCTGCCTCGCACGCGCGCGCGAATTCGATCTCGTGCCGACCGGCGGCAGCGATTTCCACGGCCGCGGGGAGCACGGCGCGGACCTCGGCGGCGTGTTCGTCCCTCCGGAGACGATCGAGCATTTGGAATCACGGCGGAAGCGCGCCTAGGGATAGCATTCGCCCGCGCGAGGAGAGGGGGGTCTCGGGTGGCGGGCGCACTCCGGCCGGTCGTCGTGCTCATGCTGCTCGCTTCGGTCCTCTTCGTCGTCGATGGGCTCTTCGATGGCGTCTATCCGGGCGGCCCGGCGTGGTTCACGGGGAAATACGACAACATCGCCGAGAGCTCCTACGTCTTCGCGATCATCAACACGGTCGTCGCGGTCATGGTCGCGCGTGGAAGCGAGCGCAGCCTGCAGTCGCGTATCGGCCTCTCGGTCTTCTTCCTCATCGAACGTCCCGTCACTGCCTTCGCGCTCGGGCCGAAGCCGATCGAGTCGATCGTCACGCACTTCGCGACCGCGGGGGTCGAGCTGCTCATCCTCGTCACGGCGCTTCGCGTCTGGCGCCTCGGCAACGCCGCCCCCGACGTCGACGCGCTGTTCGCGCTCGAGGGATCGACACCGGCCGCCACGCGTCCCGAACCGGGCCCCGAGGTGCGGCGGCGCGGCTCTTCTGCGATCACGACGCGGAACGCGTGGCTCATCGGCGGCGTGGCGCTCGTCCTGGCCATCGCGCTCGTGGCCGACGGCCTCTACGAGGGCTACGCGCCCGGCGGGAAGAACTGGACGACGTCGCTCGACGGGTCAGGATGGCTCGTCTACCTCTTCGCGGCCGTGGTGCTCACGGTCGCGGCGCGTGCCGTCCACGGCGCCAAGCTCGCGCTGCGCGCGCTCATCGGCATCGCGCTCATCCTGTTCATCGAGCGGTCGTTCACACCTTTCTCCCTGCGCGAGCAGGACCCGATCGTGCTGGGCCTGCATGCGCTGGGCGCCTTCGCGAGCCTCGCACTCGCGCTCGTCACCGCGGGTGTGATTCGCGGTGGCTCCGCGTCGAAGCGCACCTCCATGTCGAAACTGGAGGCTGCATAGTTCTCGGGTGACTCTCACCGTTCAGGGCGCGACCGAGCGCCTCGTCGAGCACATCGCGGCGGTCGTTGTCGGAAAGCGGGAGGTGACCGAGCAACTCCTCGGCGCGCTTCTCGTTGAAGGCCACGTTCTCCTCGACGACGTGCCCGGGGTAGGGAAGACCACGCTCGCGCGCTCGGTCGCGCGGTCGCTCGATCTCAGCTTCCGGCGCATTCAGTGCACACCGGATCTCGTGCCGAGCGACATCACCGGTGTGTCCATCTACGACCAGCGCGCCGAGGCGTTCGAGTACCGGCCCGGGCCGCTCGCGGCGAACGTCGTGCTCGTCGACGAGATCAACCGCGCGACGCCGCGCGCGCAGTCGGCGCTCCTCGAGGCGATGCAGGAGCGCCAAGTCACCGTCGATGAGACCACGCATTCCCTGCCGGATCCCTTCATCGTCATCGCGACGCAGAACCCGGTGGAGCTCGAGGGCACGTTCCCGCTGCCCGAGGCGCAGCTGGACCGGTTCCTCTTCCTTCTGAACCTCGGCTACCCCGACGCGGACGATGAGGACACTATTTTGAGAATCCACGGCCCCGCCAACGTCCGTGCCGAAACGCTCGAGCCGATCCTCAGCCCGGCGGAGATCGCGAAGCTGCGCGACGAGGTGCGCGCCGTGCGCGTGGGCGACGCGGTACGTCGCTACGCCGTCGAGATCGTCAGGGGGACGCGGCGCATCGACGGCGTCGACCTCGGAGCGAGTCCTCGAGCGGCCCTCGCGCTCTATCGCGCCGCGCAGGCGCACGCCGCGATGCGCGGACGCGCGTACGTCCTGCCCGACGACGTGAAGGCGCAGGCGGTCGCGGTCCTCCGCCATCGCCTTTTCCTGAACGCCGATGCCCAGATGCGCGGGCGCACGACGACAGCGATCGTCGCCGAGGTATTAGCGCGCACGCCGGTCCCCGCGGAGGATGTCGCCGCGACGGCCGGCTGAACCGATGGAGAGCCATCCGCTCGACGCGCGAACCGGTCGATTCCCCTGGCAAGCCGCCGTGCTCTTTGTCGCCGTCGCGGCAATCAGCCGTGCGCCTGCGCTCATCGTTCTCGCGTTCGGCGCGGTGATCACCTGGCTCGTCGTCGAGATCACCGGTCGCCTCGCGCTCGCGGCCGTGGACGCGCGCGTCACCCTGGCTCCGGATCGGATCGTCGCCGGCGAGCTTCCGGTCGCCACGGTCGAGATCGTCAACCGCAAACCCGTGCCGCTGCCGTGGCTCGAGGCACGTCTCTTTCTCGGCGAAGGCGTTGAGCCGCCGGATCCCGCGCCCGGCACGCCTCGCGGCTGGATCGACTGTGGCTTCCCCATACGGGGTCGGGAGCGCGTCGTGGTGCGCCTCCCTGTGCGCGTTCCTGCTCGCGGCGCGTACGCGATCGGCCCGTTGCGCCTGCGCGGCGGCGACTGGCTCGGGTTCACGCAGACCGAGCGCACCGTAGCGGTCGCCCCCGAGGTCATCGCGTACCCGGCACCGCTCGCGGTGCGCGACCGCGCGCTCGCGTCGCTTCGCCCTCTCGCAGAGACCGCCACGCGCCGCGGGCTGGTGCCGGACCCGCTTCGTTTCCGCGGCGTCCGGCCGCACCGCCGGGGTGACGCGCGCAAAGAGATCCACTGGAAGGCGTCGGCGCGTCTCCGCGAGCTTCAGACGAAGCTCTACGAGCCGGCGACGAGCCTCGACTCGATCTTCCTCGTCAACGTCGCCTCGTACGAGCAGTACTGGATACAGGCCGACCCCGAGGCCGCGGAGCTCGTCGTCTCCGCTACCGCTGAGCTCGTGCGCCTCGCGGCTGGCGCCGGCAGGCAGGTCGGGCTCGTGACGAACGGCATCGACAACCTGACGCACGAGCGGCCCCGGTCCGCGCTTGGCCGCGGGCCGCGATCGCTTACCCGAAGCCTCGAGATCCTCGCGCGCCTCGGCCCGTATGCCGTGGGCGCGCCGGAGACGGTATTTCTTCGCGAGCGCGGCCGCCTGCCATGGGGCGCGACGCTCGTGATCGTTACGCCGCGGCTCGGCCAGGGCCTCGCCAACGCGGCGGTCGCGCTTCGTCGCGCGCACCATCGCGTCCTGATCGTCTGCGTGGGCGACATACCCGCCGCGCTCGGCGCGCACCTGGTGGTCCACGGGGTGTCGCACGACGTCCTCACTCAAAGGGAGCGAAGTGCGGCGGTCTAGCTCGCGCGCCTTCGCGGCGCTCCTCGTCGCGCGCACGGTGATGGAGGCGATCGCATTCGCATGTCTTCTCGCGCTCGTGCAGATGAGCGGTGGGCTCGAGCCACTCGCGCTGACGCCGACGACGCTCGCGATCATCGGCGGGACGCTCGTCCTCCTCGCGGCGCTTCGGGAGACAGGCTCCGAGGCTCGGGGCACCGCGGTCGTGGCGGCGACGCTCGGAGCGGCGCTGTTGCTCGCGGTGGTGCTGCCGACGCATCCGCTCGACCTGGTGACCTGGGGCGGGCGGATCATCGCGTTCGTCATCCTCGCGGAGGTCTATCTGTGGCGCGTCGTATCGCTCGCGCGGGGTGCGGTGCGCTGGAGCGACGCACGGAACGGCGTGCCGTTCGGCGCCGTGGCTCTCGCTCTCGCCTCGGTCGCGCCGGTTGCTGTCGACCGCACGCCGCTCGTACCGCTCGCGCTCATCTTCGTGGCCGCGTCGGCCGTCGCGCTGTCCGTCGCGCGCTCGGCCGAGGAGCTCTCTCTCACGACCGGAAAGGCCGGCCCCGCCCGGCTCTCGTCCGCCAACTCAGTCGTGTTCGCGCTCGGTGTCGGGGCGCTCGTCGCGGCGCTCGCGGCGCCGGCGGTGGATCAGGTCCTCCGCGACCTCGGCGAAGCGCTCTCGCCCGCGTTCGACGAGCTCATCTTCACCCTGCTGCTGCCGCTCGGCTATCTCGCCGCTCTCGTGTACGCGCTCCTTGAACCTCTCCTTCGGCGGGTGGCCTTCTTCTCGCCGAGGCCGTCTCAGGTCGCGCCGGGCGACGACCAAGCACTGCTTCGCGAGATCGAACGGACGCGACCGCTCGTCGTCGGGGGATTCGAGATCGTCATCGTGATCGTCGTCATTCTCGTGGCCCTCGTTCTCTTCGAGCGGGCGGTGCGCGAGCGGCGGCTCACGCTCCCGGAGGGCGCTCAGCTGGAGCGCGTCGCCACCTCGGGCCTCACGCTCGGCGCCACGCTCCGCTCGCTCTTCCCGCGGCGCCCGGCCATCCGGCGTGCGCCCCGCGATGACGGGACGCCCGCGGCCGCGCTGCGGCTCATCTACTGGCGCCTCCTCGCGCTCGCCGAGCGCGCGGGCCAGGGCTGGCGGGCCGCCTCGGAAACACCGTCGGAACATCAGCGCCGCATCACCGGCGCGGATCCGCGCTGGGCCGCGGCGTCGCCGATCGTGGCCGCGTTCGAGGATCTGCGCTACGGGGAGCAGGTACCGGACGGAGACACCGTTGTCCGGGCGCGCGACGCGCTCCGCGCGGTGGAGGCGGCCGTACGGACGTGATCGCGATCGTGGGCCCGACCGCATCAGGCAAGAGCGCGCTCGCCATGCGCGTCGCGGAGCGTGTCGGCGGCGAGATCGTCTCCGCGGATTCGCGTCAGGTCTACCGCACGATGGACATCGGGACGGCGAAGCCGACCGCGGAAGAACGCGTGCGGGTGCGGCATCACCTCATCGACGTGGCCGATCCGGGCGAGCGCTACGACGTGCTCCGTTTTCAGCGCGATGGCCGGGCCGCCCTGACGGAGATCCGCGCGCGCGGCCACGTCGCGCTCGTCGTCGGCGGGACCGGCCTCTATGTCCGCGCGCTCCTCGACGGGCTCGACCTCGGCTCGCTTCCGCACGATCCGGCCGTGCGCGCGCGTCTGGAATCCGAGGACCCCGCGACGCTACACGCACGCCTTCGCACGATCGATCCGGATGCCGCGTCACGGGTCGATCCGCGAAATCGCAGGCGCCTCGTGCGCTATCTCGAAGTCGCGACGATCGCGGGCGGCCCGGTCCGTCGCGGGCGCGGCGCATCCATCGCGACGCTTCGCATCGGCGCCTCCCGAGCATGAGCGCGCACGGCTACGTGCACTGGGCCGCTTTCTTACGGCATGAGATCGATCTCGAGACCGCGATCGCGCTCACGGCCCGCGATGTGCGCGCCTATTCTCGTCGCCAGATGACCTGGTTCCGCCGCGACGCCGCGATCCGGTGGTTCGATCCCACGGTGACGGATCCACTGGAAGAGATCGTCGAGGCCGCCGCGTGAAGTTCACCAAGATGCACGGCTGCGGAAACGACTTCGTGATCATCGATGGACCGGCCGAGCTCTCCGCGCAGCGCGTGCGCGACCTGTGCGATCGGCGTCGCGGGATCGGAGCCGACGGCATCCTCGTTATCAGCGCCGCCCAGGAACGATGCTGGCCCGTGATCATCCACAACGCGGACGGTTCGCTTGGCGACTCCTGCGGCAACGGCGCACGGTGTGTCGCCCGCTATCTGCTGGACCGCCACGGCGGTGATGCGCTCGATCTCGCATTTCCAGGCGGGACGGTGACGGCGCGAAGGGACGCCGCCGGCATCGCGATCACCTTCGCCGCGCCAGGCCCGCCGCAACCGGTGGCGCTTGACGGAACGCGTGCCTACCGGGTGAGCTTCGGCAATCCGCACGTCGTCTTGTTCGTCGCGGATCCCGCGAAGGCTGACCTCACCGCGCTCGCGGCATCGGCGCGCGCGGCGGCGGGCGAAGCGAACGTGGAAGTCGCCCGGGTGCTCGCGAACGACCTGATCCTCCTGCGGGTCGATGAGCGCGGAGTGGGAGAGACGCTCGCCTGTGGGACGGGTGCACTAGGCGCAGTAGCGGCGGCCGTGGCGTTGGGCGAGGTAGACGCCCGCGAGGTCCGCGTCCAGTTGCCGGGGGGAACGCTTCTCGTGCGGCCCGGGCCGGAATGCTACGAGTTAGTTGGGCCCGCGGAGTATGTGTTCAGCGGTGAGCTCGCGTCACCCCCGCGGGCCGACCAACCGCGCACCTAGCCATCGATGGGAACGGAGTTAATCGTCTTCGAGCACCTCCGCGCGGTAGAACGGTCTTGATTCGGCGCGGCGGCGAGGAATCGGAGGCGACGTTCGTCGCGCGAGCCGGAAGCTACGTCACACTTCTTGACTCGCTGCCGCTCGCCCTGTCGGCGGCGTTGGTTGCGCGAGTTGCCAGCAACCTCGCGGCTTTGTACGACGCGGCGCTCCAGCTTCCGGCTCTGAAGGCAACCTCACGTGAGCCACTGCCGCCAGGGACAGACGGCGAAGGATTGAAGATGCTGCGTTCTCGGGTGAATCAGTTGTTCGCTCAGTACTCCGTGTACTGGATCGTGTTTGACCCCTATGACGAAGAGGGCCCCACCCCCGTCGCCGGGGACCTAGTCGATGATCTTGTTTCGATCTACGAAGACCTGCGCGCGGGCCTGGACGCCTACGCTCGTGGAGGCGACCATGCGCGCGAAGCGGTTTGGGATTGGGACTTCGGCTTCAAGACTCATTGGGGAAATCACCTGACCGGCGCGCTACGGGCGCTGCATTCGATCATTAGCAGCCATCGCGTGTGAGGAGCGATTCGCTGAACAACAGGGATTCTGAGGAGCAAGCCGCGGCAGGGGATCTCACCGCCTGCGGCACCGGTGCGTGCGCGACGGTCGCGGCCGCGGCGTGCGAGCAGCGCCTCGCCGAGCGCGTCACCGTGCGCGTTCCCGGTGGCGAGCTCTTCGTTCGCCCGGGTCCGCGCACGTTCGAGCTCGCCGGCCCTGCCGACTACGTCTTCGAAGGGACGACGACGTGATCGAGACCGAGACGCCCCCGGAACGGGCGTACCTCGTGGGCGTCGAGCTTCCGCGCTCGCGTCTCGACGGTGACGATTCGCTCGATGAGCTCGGGTCGCTCGTCGAAGCGGCCGGCGGCATCGTCGCGGGACGCTCACTGCAGGCGCGACGGACCCGTGACCCAAACTCGTACGTGGGCAAAGGGAAGGCCGGCGAGATCGGACGAGAGGTCGCGCGCCTTCGCGCCGACATCGTCGTGTGCGACGACGAGCTCAAGCCGTCGCAGCAACGCACCCTCGAGGAGATCACGAACGTGGCGGTCGTCGATCGCTCGGCCGTGATCCTCGACATCTTCGCGCTTCACGCGCGCTCGCGGGAGGGCCGGATCCAGGTGGAGCTCGCGCAACTCGAGTACCGGCTGCCGCGACTCACCGGACGCGGGAAGGAGATGTCGCGTCTCGGTGGCGGGATCGGCACGCGCGGCCCCGGTGAATCGAAGCTCGAGAGCGACCGGCAGATCATCCGCAAGCGCATTCAGGATCTGCGCAAGCAGCTCGACGAAGTCGCGCGGCAACGCGAGCGCGCACGCGGCTCGCGCACGAGCGAAGGATTCTTCCTCGCAGCGATCGTCGGCTACACCAACGCGGGGAAGTCGACGCTCATGAACACGCTCGCCGGCTCCGACGTGCTCGTCGCGGATCAGCCGTTCGCGACGCTCGACCCCACCACGCGGCGCGCCGCATTGCCCGGCGGCGCGACGATCCTGCTCTCGGACACGGTCGGATTCGTGAACAAGCTGCCGCCGACGCTCGTCGCGGCGTTCCGCGCGACGCTCGAGGAGCTTGCCGACGCCGACCTGCTCGTGCACGTCGCCGACGTGAGCCATCCGAACCTGCACGAGCACATGCGCGTCGTCGACGAGACGCTGAAGTCGCTCGACCTGGCGGACCGGCCGCGCCTGCTCGTGCTCAACCAGACCGACCGTCTGCGGGGCGAGGAAGGCGTTGCGCTCCGCGAGGCGCTGGGGGCGGAGTTCCCCGCCGCTGTGTTCACGTCGGCACTCAAGGGCGAGGGTGTCGAAGCCCTCCGCGCACGGCTCGCGGAGGCCGCCTCCGCGAGCTGGAAGCACGTGAAGACGACACTGCCCTACCACGCGGGCGCGCTCGTCCAGCAGATTCGCACGCGAGGCCATCTCAAGAGCGTGGACTACGAGGAGGCCGGGATACGCATCGACGCGAACGTCCCGCCTGCTCTCGCAGCCGAAATCCAGTCCGCCGTGCGCCGCCGGTAGCAGGCTCAGGGGCCCGTGATGGGGTAGGGACCCCACGCCGCCAACGCACATGAGGCAGGCAAGCGAGCTTCACGGATCAAGTCCGGATCGGCGCCCTCTCCTGACACCCTGACGCGACTCCCCGAGTCGTGACCGCATCAAGGATGGGCCGGAGCCAGGGGAGTGATGATCCGATTTTCGCGGTCTGTCCTTGCGGGCGTGCTTGCGGTCGTGGGCGTGCTGGGCTTATTCGCGCCGCTGGTCGCCCAGGGAGCGAGCCTCGATGGTGCCGAGCAGGACCTGGTGGCGCGCATCAATGCCTTCCGCGCCGCTCGCAGCCTCCCGACGCTCGTCGTATCGGACACCCTGACCTCCGCGGCGAAGTGGATGTCCGTCGATATGGGTTCCCGCAACTACTTCGCGCACACGTCGCTCGACGGGCGCTCGCCGACGCAGCGCATGGCCGACGCGGGATATCCGGCCTTCGGCACGTGGACCGGCGAGGACCTG
>WNGL01003057.1_pt1 | contig 20130 bp, 22 predicted proteins | sample 5400591 | NCBI WGS metagenome assembly WNGL01 (sample SAMN13153377, study PRJNA577476) | soil metagenome | isolation source: 80 cm soil or saprolite under Garry oak tree replicate 1 | place: USA:California | collected 2016-06-15 | reverse complement strand
AATTGTTTGCCATGACCGGCACGAACTTCTGGATCCTCTTGTTCTCCTCCACCTCTCCGGTGTAGATGTTCCCCCTCGAGTCCATGGCGATCGCGTTGATCCAGTGAAGCTGGCCGGCGTACGTACCATTACGGCCGAATCCGCCGAGCGTCTTGCCGCTATCGCGGTCGAGAATCCACACTTTGTCATTCGTTCCGTCAGCGACGTAGAGGTACTTCTGCTGCGGATCACGCGAGAAGGCAAGCTTGTAGGTGGTTCCGCACGGAGGGAACTTCTCGTGATAGAGACCGCCGCAAATTTCGCCGCGAGAGGGAGTATTGGGCGACACGTAGAACTCCCTGAGGAACTTCCCCTGCTTTGTGAACACCTCGATCCGGTTCTGGCCGCGCTCGCCGATATACACCAGCCCGTCCTTCGAAAACTCGACGAAGTGCAGGTCGGGGACGAAATTTTTTTCCTCTGGAGGAGGACCGCCCGTCCACTTGTATCCGGGAATCGGGTCGTTGGTGATCTCGCTCAGGGGCATTCCGTGACCGCCCCAGCCGCGCTTGAACGCGCCCGTCTCCATGTCGTAGACGAGGACACGCTTCCAGTTGATGATGTAGATCTCGCGGGCGTCTTCGTCGAGGTTGAAGCGGCCCTTGGACACCAGGACGTCGGTCTGCTGATTGTTTTCCTTGAGCGCCGGTGAACCTTTGGGTGGGCGGTGGTCGAAGTCCCACACGAGCTTCCCATCCCTGGTAAACTTGAGGATGCTGTCCTGCGCCGCAGTTCCGGCCACCCAGACAAAACCCTGACGATCCACGACAACGGTCTGCAGTGCCGTGGGCCAGAGGGGATGGTATCCAGGGCCGCCCCACGAATGGACCACATTGCCTTCCGGATCCAGTTCGATGAGCTCCGGTCCCCGGATGCAGCAGTCGATCCTGTTGTTTTCCCCGCCGACTTCATCGGGGTCCGCTTTCGCCGCGCGATTCAAGAACCAGATGTGGTCGTTCTGATCGACGAAAAGACCAGTCACTTGCTGCATGCTCCACCGATTGGGCAGGGGCTTCGGCCAGAACGGATCCACCTTGAACAATGGCGCACCATTGTGATCGACAGCCTGCCTCTGCCTCTGTTGCGAGCGCCCGACGGAACCGGCGGCGAGAATTAGAACGCAACAGATGGCAAAGACTGCCGCGTATACGCGGTTTTGTCGCTTCCTGGTTTCCACGGAACTCTCTCCTTTCTCCCGGTGTTTCAGGGCCGACGCCAAGAATAAGCCGAATGAACGTGGTGTGCAATGTATCCGGACTTTAGCGCGCCGATACGATTGCGGGCTTCTGGCAACACAAGTCACGTCCATTCGTCAGACGTGGTGGAATGCGGGCTGAAGCCCGCGACTACATGCCTGACCGTAACGTTGTCCCAAGTATGTAGTCGCGGGCTTCAGCCCGCGTTCCACCACGTCTCAACTGCTCCGCAGCTTACCTTATCGTCCGCTTCCTCATCTACAGCGAGAAGCTCATCTAGCCAAGCGTCAGTTTCTTGCATGTAACTCATATTTTTTATTGCGCGGTTATCGTGCTTATAAATTTCGACCGCAGGCGAAACTTTCTCATCCAAAGAACCGCCTCACTTTCCGAGAAGCGGTGGGCGGTTCTTTGGTTGAGAAAGAAAAAAATTTAGCGGCGGCGGGTTTGTGGCCCTGGGGACTCGCCGCAGGCCGAAATTTATAAGCACGATAATTTTTTTTGACAGGATTCTTTGTTGAATTTCTGCAAGTCTAGACTTTTGGACTTTTGGATTTCTGGCTGAAGATCCATCGGCTAACCATCTCGTCAACCAGGTCGCTGAATGGCGCCGATCGTCGAGGGGTAGGGATGATTAATTATTTCGTCTGGCTACCGGCTCCGAACGAAGCCATGCGCGACCCTCGCATCGAAAAAATCGTGGTAAAACCCAGTGATTTCGCCCGCCGGGTTGATGCTCGTTGGGATGGTATCGATAGTACCAGCACCCGGTACGTCAAAGCTGGTGAAGGCGCCGCTGGCATCGCGAACGAAGCCATGCACATGGCCCCCGCCGTAAGCCCCAGTGATTTCGCCCGCCGGGTTGATGCTCGTTGGGTCAGTGGAGAAAGAACCCGGTGGGTCAAAGCTGGTGAAGGCGCCTCTGGCATCGCGAACGAAGCCATGCACGCCCCCCGAACCCCTGTAAAACCCGGTGATCTCCCCCGCGGGGTTGATGCTCGTTGGGAAGGTAAAGGTAGAACCCGGTGGGTCAAAGCTGGTGATGACGCCTCTGCGATCGCGAACGAAGCCATGCACGCCCCCCGAATCCCCGTAACGCCCAGTGATTTCGCCCGCCGGGTTGATGCTCGTTGGGTCGGTACGGATAGAACCCGGTGGGTCAAAGCTGGTGATGGCGCCTCTGCGATCGCGAACGAAGCCATGAAAGCCCACTGAATCGATGTAAGCCCCAGTGATTTCGCCAGCCGGGTTGATGCTCGTTGGCTCGGTAGCGAAAGAACCCGGTGGGTCAAAGCTGGTGAAGGCGCCGCTGGCATCGCGAACGAAGCCACGCTCTTGGAGGCTCGAATCGGTGTACGACCCGGTGATCTCGCCCGCGGGGTTGATGCTCGTTGGAGAAGAGATCGTAGAAGTCGGTATAAAGCTAGAACCCGGTGGGTCAAAGCTGGTGATGGCGCCGCTGGCATCGCGAACGAAGCGATGCATAATGCTTCCTGAATCGAAGTAAGACCCGGTGATCACGCCCGCCGGGTTGATGCTCGTTGGGAAGGTGGCGATAGCACCCGGTACGTCAAATTTGGTGATGGTTTGAGCGTGGACTGAAGAGATCGCTGGGGCGAACACGCCCACAAGGAACATCCCCAACAGAAACCATTTTCGATATCTCATCAAACGAACTCCTTTCTTCGTCCCCTGCCTCCGCAGGGTGCGTTGTCCTGCCGTCCAATTCTCTTAAAGCTGGTGGCTGGTGGTCAGTAGGTGCGAGCACATTCTCTATAGGCGCAGAGACTTTTGTCAAAAGAAAAGCGGTCGCCTTCCGCCCACAAACAGGACACTTGACTGTCTAGACTTTTGGACTTCTGGATTTCTGATGAGAGAGCCACTCTCTGACGAGCTGGTCTACCAGCTCACTGAATTCTCGGTGCTCATCGAAGAGGAGCCTGCGGGCGGTTTCGTGCGTCTCTTTGCGCAGGTAGACCGTCACCTGCTTAAATGCCGGATCGCTCTTCTTGCCCGGTGGCCGGCCGGTCTTCATTCGAGGTGCGGCCTCCGGAGCGGCTGAGAGTTTCTTGCTTATCTCAGCAGTGCCGGCGAATCTGCTTTTTTTATTTTTCATCTCTCAAAATTTCCTTTCCGACCGAAAGATAATCCGACCAGGCTTCCTCGGCCCGTGGATCGCGGGTCGGAGCTTTTTTCTGCAGGTAAGCCGCCACATGCACGGCTGTTGTGGACTTGCCCACACCGCCTTTATGCGCGGCTACAGTAACGACCATAACAGGGAAGTCTAGCAGAATTCTGAACTTTTGGAGAGGGGAAAGTCTGGATGTCCAGACTGTCAGACTTCTGGAAGTGGGTCCGATGGCCCGGTAATTCGGCTTTTTCTTTTGAGATTGTGGACAACTCGACTGGACAGGTGGGTTGAGTATGTCAGAATGGGTTCTAGTTTAGAGCGCACTGAGAGAAAAATTCCAAGCCGGGGAGCCGGCCGGGTGCGCCACTCGCGCTCTGCCGGTCTCGGCGACGAAGCAGCCTCGTCCACAGGTTGGCCGCCCGACCACCTTGCCGCTCTCCGCGAAATCCGCGATGCCCTTGCAAAACTCCCTTAGCCCGTTATTTCTGACCATTCGTGAGCGGTCGCTGCGCCATCATCCTCAATTCTTGCCGGGCCCCGCCAAACTCCCGAAACGGAAAACGACTCCGAAGGATAATTTCCCGTTGTTCTGAAGGTCATCCCTGAAGGACTGGCGCAAATAATCTGCCTGAATCACGCGAATCCAGAGAAAACGCGCGGCCTTCACGTCAAGGCCTCCGCCCAGGGCAGTAGTGAAACCCGGCCGCCACGTTGAGTGGGCGTCTGGCGTAGCTTGCCTCCCGTTAGTCAGCCCCAGAAGGACATGAAGGAACGGACTTACGTGGGGGTTTCCCTGATACGCAAAATGCGGGCCGAACAGGAATGTGTATCTCTCCCAGTTAATACCCGACAGCTTCTGGCAACAACTGACGTCCATTTCGATACCGGCGAAGCGATTGAAATTACCGGTAATCGATGCGTCCCCGCCATCCTTGTGGTACGGGGTGCGGATTGCCGGCGTCGTCACTGCTGCGCAATTGCCGGGGGAGCAAACAATCCCGCTAAAGGCCGCAGTGCCCCACAATTTCGAAACACCCAAGAATAATTCACCTTCGGTAACGGTCGCCTGGGCATGGCCGTTTATAGGCCAGGTCACCAGGAGTCCCGCCGAAAGCGCCAAGCCGAACAAGTGCCCGCGCATGGTCACCACCTCTCCGTTCGCGACTCGGCCACTCTAGGTTTTTCGACAGACGCCGAAGCCGCGGAAGCATATTTCTCTCGTTTGCAAAAAACGAATTAGAATCCTGAGTACGCGCGATTCAGAAGATCTCAGGATCTTCGCCGCCTGACCGCGGCTAGCGCCGCGGTGGAAATTTCAGCCGATGAATCCAGCCTAGGATGGTTGGCGTGTCCGTCAAGACCTTGTCGCGACGTGACGCGGTAAAGCGCGTTGTGGCGTACTTCGGGCTGATGCCGGTTCCTGCCGGTGGAGTGGGGAGACTGGCCAAAGCCAATCCAGGAGGCCGGCAAAGCTGGTGTACCAGCTACGGCTGGCCGGTGGGCCCGACGCTAAAAACGAAGCCGCGGCCAGACGTGCCGGGAGGGTTCAGGAGTGGACACGAGATCGCAGGGCGACATCCCGAAAGACGATCTTTTGGTTAGCTGGAAAGACATTGCCGCTTATCTGAAGTGCAGCGTCCGCAAGGCCCAGCGCCTTGAACAACGAGAACTTCCCGTGAACCGGATTCCGGGGACGAAGTCTGTGTGGGCATTGAAGCCGGAGATCGATCGGTGGCTGGCATTGCAGGCGGAAAAGGCGAAACGCGACCAAGGCCAATGCGCCGGCGTGGGACCCTCACCCGTTGGTGGACTTACACGATTGTCATTTTTCCCCGGACGGCTGTGGGTGCTCGGAATATTGCTCGCGCTCACCATCGCACCGGCGATCGCGTCCTTGTACGGGCTGACAATCGTGTTCTTTCTTGTGACAGCAGCGTTTTTGGTTCTGATCTACCCGTCGCTACCGGATACGGGTTATACCCGTGGAGTTGTTGGATTGTTCATGATTGCAGGTATGTCGTATAGCGCGAGCGCCACGACTTTGCCGGACATGATCGGTTCGGTAATCAACATGATGACCCTGCGGCCCGCGCTCGCCTATCCCTTCGTAACCGGCCTTCGCTTCATACCAATTCCAGTCTTGATTTCCATTTTGTGGGTGGTGCTCACTTTCCGTGGAAATACGGGTTTTGCCCAGAACCCGGGTCTCCGCGCGGCGTATCTGTTCCTTGGCGTCCTGTTTTTATTCGTGGCGGCGATTGCTGGTCTGAGTGCTTCGGGAGCGCACCGCATATGGCAAGCCGGACTGTCTATCCGCTGGACGCTTCTGGCGGGAGAATCCTTTGTCTTTGGCGTGAACCTTGCCTTGTTCGTGCTCGGCTATCGTTTTTTCAATACGACCTCAATTAAGGGCTATCCGCAACTCTTGTCATGCTACGGGACAGGCTACCTGATGATCGCGTTGACGGCGGCCATCGTCGATCGGCATTGGAATGAGATTAACAAGTATCATCTCGATACGCGGCGGCCCCACGCATATCGCGTGCAGAATATCAACGCGGCAAATGACTTTCGGGACTGGTTGCAAGACCACTCCGCGGAGGCGGGGCCAGATCTCATGAGCCTGTCCAACGATCCGGAATTCCTCGACGCGTTACGAACTCAAGAGTTTTACAAGCAGGACTTTGATGAAGCATTGCAGGTGTCTCGCAAAGCTGTAATATTCGGGTACAAAGGTGTCCGTGACTTACGAGACAAACGACCGGTCTTTGTGCGGATTCGGTTTCCCGCCGCCCTCGCGGCTACACTTCGCTTCGAATTGGTGGGTGCAGTGACCGAGTCTGGCTTTCGACCATGAGTGCTCTGCGGCCCTTCCGGGCCAGTCTGAACATGAGGCTCGGATCATTGCCGCGTCGGCAATGGATCGCGAGCGCAGAAACAACACGGACACTAGCATTCAACTTGGGGTCGCCACCAGAGCCTAGAGATTCAGAACGACGATAGGACGAACGTGACCAGCTGTTGGCTCAGCCGACTCACCGATTCAAAGAGACGTGAGAAGCCGGCAATCCAAGTGACCCAAAGCACCAGTCCCATGATCACCGACGCTCCGGGGACGCCCACATACTTGGTCAGGACCATGCCCGTGAGTGCTGTGAAACCGGCTATGAGTGCCCAGAAGAGGATTGCGTCCATAAGATGATTTTAGCGACGGTTCGATTCGGAGATCCCGATGCATTCCGCAAATCCAGCCAACCAGAGTCTCCCTGAGGAGGCGGGAGGTCGAGAACCAGCCTCCCATCAAACATACGCCCAGAGACGACGACGCCCATACTCTCAAAAGTGCCTGAAAGTGCCATACCGGCTGTGCGGACGCGAATCGCAGCGAGGCGCAAGCTATCGGTCGCGCGGGTGAGTGTGGCGTCGTCGAAGAGAAGCGCGTTCAACTTCGTTTCGATGCGGGCGAGTTGTTCAGTGAGCCGCACAATGTCGTGCGCATCATTACCGGATGGCCATTATGAAGAAGCGCAGAAAAGCACCAGCGTCAAAGCCAAAACCCACTCAGGACCAAATCGATCGATTGGTCACCGCGCAAGCTGACGAGCATTCGGCTTGGGAAAAAGCTATAGTGGTGAGGCGACCGAAGTCCACGTCGTTATCAATTCCCGCGGACCTCGCGGCTCGAGCAGCGTTTCTGGCGAAACTTCACCGCGAGAGTCGGCTGGATAAATGGGTCGAAAGGATCGTGAGGGAACGTGTGGAGTTCGAAGAGTCGGCATTCACCGCGGCCAAAAAGACTCTCGCGTCATAAAGGCGGCCCAACACGCGGTTGGAGCGGGCCGCTGAAAAACGCGGCTGCTCAACCGCAGGCCGTTAGGCGGACGGGAACAAATATGACCAAGCTTCTCCTTGCCATTCTCGTCGCGTTCATGCCCTTTGCCGGCAATGCCCAAGCCGAATCGGGCCCCAGTCAGCTACCATGCCGTGATCCGACCTCTGTTCTTCGCGAAGCGGTCTTCACGCTTGACATTGGCACAGCTCATTTACATGACGGCAAGGATTGCTTGGCGGAGCCCGGCTTCTCTTGCGATTGGTCGGTCACACTTCGGAGAACCGAGGAATGGGGAGTGCATCAGCGTTTTCTTCTTGTGGAGATCGATGCCGACCACGTCTCTGGTACGGGACAGTGGGAATCGGTCTTCCTGTACAGATGTCAAGGTGACATGTATGTGTCGGTGTTTTCGAACCGATTTTTGTACGGTGCAAAGGTGGAACTAGGAGCGAACTCTGACTTCTGGCTCACTACCGGCGTATGGCGACGAAACGACCCCACTTGTTGTCCTTCGGTTGAACAGCGACGACACTACGTATGGAACAACGGGCAGCAGCGGTTTGTCGCGGCGGAATCAAGCGAGAAGCCACTGAAGGTACGTAAGTAACAGCGTTTCCCGAGTCAGGTCGATTGCCGGGTCTACGACAAACACGGCCGCCCACGCTGCAGCCGCCAAGCCGCGCCAGGGCGATCCAAACTCGCGACAGTTTACTCGCGCGGCTTGCGGCTGAACGTTGAGCCGTTGGTGCGCCAAGCGAAGCTTGGCGCTTCTTGCAGGGTGAGAGTCCCTGCGGAGTAAGGACTAACCATCCACTCCTACCGAGTGTTGCAACTGCGACTGCGGAGGTGAAAACCGAACAAGTCAGTTGAAGCGTACACAGGGAAGCATGCAGGCCGCAGGAGAGACCGTACTCTCCAAAGCTTGATACAGCCCCGTCATGGCGTTTAGTGCAGACGGCGACGTTGTTAACGGTAGCGGAAGCCAACACAGACGGACCGAATGTTCGTGGTGAGGTCCGCGAGGGTCTGCCGGGGTCCACCTTAGAGCGTGGCACGCATGCAGAGAAGCGTCAGGAACTTGGGAGACCCTGCGGGTTCCCTTCCTGAAACCGGGATGAGAAACAGCCAGCCGCATGGCATACGGCTATTGAGCCCACACACGGGGAAACCCAGACCCAGGTAGGCCGGAGCCTACACGGCGGGAACGCCTCATTCGCAGGGCAGGACGGGTAGGCCCGTTCGACCGAAAGAAGAACAGCCGATGATTCGCAGGGAGTCAGATCCGCTCATAGTACTCGGAGACGGTAGAGCCGATCACAGGGGGAAGGGGCGGACAGAAGTACGAAGCTGGTAAAGGAAACATTGTCCGGCGAGGAAGGGCCGGAACAAGCAATGCCAACCTCACTGCTGGCCATAGCAAAGAAGGCTCAGGAAAGGAAAGACACCCGGTTTTTCAACCTCTATCGGTTGATCGACGAGAACCTCCTGCGGGATTGCTGGCGCGATATCCGAAAAGACGCCGCTAGCGGTGTGGACCGGATCAGCGCCCAGGAATACGGGGAGAACCTGATCGAAAACATCAGGGATCTTGTGGAGAGACTGAGGAGCAAGACGTACCGGGCCAAGCTGGTCCGCCGCCATTGGATACCCAAACCGGATGGAAGACAGCGTCCACTGGGAATACCGGTGGTGGAAGACAAGCTGTTGCAGTTGGCGGTGACACGGATACTGGAGGCCATCTACGAGCAGGATTTCCTGCGTTGTAGCTATGGGTACCGGCCCAACAAGGGAGCGCTTGACGCGGTCGATAGGCTGACGGTCAAGCTTCAGTTTGGGGAATACCATTTCGTGGTTGAAGCCGATATCCAAGGGTTTTTCGACAATCTCGATCAGGACATACTCGTTGAGATGTTGAGCCGGAGGATAGGCGACCGGACGCTGCTGCAGCTGATTCGGAAGTGGCTCAAGGCCGGAGTGCTGGATACCGATGGCAAAGTGACACACCCGCTGACAGGGACTCCCCAAGGCGGGATCGTTTCACCGATTCTCGCCAACGTCTATCTGCATTACGCGCTGGATGTGTGGTTTCACGAAGTGGTGAAATGGCACACGACAGGCGAGGCATGCCTGATTCGATACGCGGATGATTTCGTTTGCGCGTTCCAGAATCAGGACGAGGCGCAACATTTTTATGGGGCGCTGGAGCATCGTCTGGAAAAGTTCGGGCTTCAACTCGCCGCCGTCAAAAGCCGGGTGATTCCCTTCAGCCCGGTTGGCGAGCCTGGCGCCACGCGGTTCGATTTTCTAGGGTTTGAGTTCTCCTGGAGAAAAGACCGCGCGGGAAAGCCGCACGTTCAGCGGCGGACCTCGCGCAAGAAGCTGCGGACTTCGTTGGCCAATTTTACTCAGTGGTGCAAGCAGAGCCGCCATACTCGTCTGAAGAAAGTGTTCGCTACGCTGAATCTCAAACTGCGTGGGTACTACAACTACTACGGAGTAACGGGCAACAGCGGTGGACTGAAGGAGTTCTTCAATGAGGCCATGGGGACTCTGTGGAAGTGGTTAAATCGCCGGAGCCAGCGCCGCAGCTTCACACGGCCGGGTTTCGACGATCTGCTGGATCATTTCCATGTGCCACGCCCGCGCATCCCTCGTCGGAGCCGTCCCGGACTGCAGCGCCGGTTTTTCTTTGCGGATGCCTGATGCGGCAACGAGTACTTCTGAAGAGCCCGGTGCTCAAAAAGGGCACGCCGGGATCCGTGCGGGGGCGGTTCGGGCAACTGGCCGTCCTACCGCGATGGCGGTCGTCGCCGACAAGGTGATCCAAAGGAACCATGGATGGACAAACAGCGATTTGTCTTGTTTTCGCCAGTTTTAGTGATGGTCGTTGGCACATTTACGATTCGACTGGCAGAACGATTTCTTGGTGTGTGGGCGTGGGTGCCCTGGGTCGTGGTCTACTGGGCGTTGATATGCGTCGTTGTGTTTTGGGGGATTGGGAAGGCAGCAGTCGCGCGATGGATGCGACCAACCCAGGGCAAGTGGTTATGGTCGGCGACGGCATTCGTACTTGTACTACCGACCATACCTATGTTCCTGAGCTCCTGGCAATTGCTGAAGCCAGTTTACGTGTGGTTCCCGTGGCTCATTTTCGGATTAGTCAATCCCGTGCTTGAAGAGTGGTACTGGAGGGGATCACTATTGGATGCGACGCGCACTTGGTCAAGCTGGATCACAATTCCTGGGACGAGCGTCCTGTTCTCGTTGGACCATCTCTGGAGCAAGGGAGTCACGTCTGTCGCCGAACGAAATCCCGTCTTCCTTATTTATGCTTTCGTATTTGGAGTGGTGTTCGGGATCGTATACAAGAAGACACGCAGCTTGCGGTGGCCGGTCGTAGCGCATGCGCTTGCCGATCTCCTTGGCTTAAGCGTGCCCGTCTTCCTCAATTTATGGGTCCCGCCTGGTAGATGACGCATCTCGGAGGACAGGTTGATCCGGTTCGGAACGACATGACTCTGCCCCGGAAGCAAGTGTTTTCGTGACGGAACAAAGTGTTTCCGGGAAGAAGCAAGGTTCCCTGGACCCGGAACCAGGTTGCATCGTGACGGAACAAATTGTCGACGTCACGAAGCAATGTTGCGTCATAAAAAATGAATGTCGTTCCGCGACCAAGCCACATTGCCTTTTGAAAAAGCAATATGGTTTGGAGCCCATGTCATGCTGCAATTTCAAAAAGCAACATGACTTTAGGCCAAAGCAATGTGTCGCCGGAGCGGGTAGCGCTACCTCATTGATGGAGAATGACTTCCACGCGACAAAACAAATTAACTTCGCAGCAAATCAATGTTGCAATTTCAAGAAGCAAGGTTGCTCTGCGATAAACCAATGTGTCACCGTGACGGATCGAATTGTCTTCACCACAGAGAAGAGTGTCGGCGTGACCCGGATAACAGGAGCCGTCAGGAAACTAAGTGTATCGGTTGCGAAGAAAAGCATCAATGACGCGCTGCCGGCTATCTCTGAGACGGAATTGACACTTCTCGGTTCAATGTTTGTACGCCCCGAGCCCAATCTATCTTGGCGCCAGACCGAAGTCGGCGCAGGATGCCAGAACTCCCTGCAAAATGTGTATAAATGACATTATGGATGGGAGGCTCCTAAGACTATTATTGGTGGTCAGCGCGCCAATGGCGCCTATGTGCCGGCGCCGGGCGGCGTTTGCCGATTTGGTGCCATTGCGTAGGTTTGCGAAAGAGACATGGCGAGACAGCTTGTTCACGCATTTATGCGTTCACTTGCGTTCCGATGCCACGGTCCCTCGCTTTACGGTAAGCGAGATTTGCGGCGACGAGATCCTCAAGCGCCATTCCAAGCGACTTGAATAATGTAAGCTCGTCCGCATCTGGCGGCGGTTTTACGCCTGAGACGAGTTCGTCAACCGTTGCATAGATGTGGCTGGGTTGGATTGACCCTTCCTCGATCGGCATGACGATTTCGCCGGCCTCCTTCAAAGCACCTTCGTGAGAGTCCACGATGACGGCCGCTTTGGAAACGATATCGGAACCAACTTCACGGGCAGCGGGTCTGTACGCACCCACAGCGTTGATGTGCGCGTTTGATCGAATATCTTTCAATTCGAAGAGCGGCTGCGCACTGGTCGTGCATGTGCAAATGATTTCGGCGCGTTTCAACTCCGTCATTACTGCTTTCCTCGACGGTTTTCGGAGTTGACGCTCCACGCGCTCAGCAAACTTTTCGCCGGCTTCTCGAGTTCGCGAGAACACAAGAACTTCGCCGATTGTAAAGAGTCTCACAAAAACTTCGACGTGAGACCACGCCTGGAGACCCGTCCCGAACACAGCAAGAGCTTGGCCGCCAGACTTTCCGATCAGATCAGTCACCAATGCAGAAGTCACTGCGGTCCGGACGCTTGTCAGGTATTCGGCATCCATGAGGCTCAAAATTTCACCTGTTTCCGCACTGACATAGAGATATTTGGAATGGATCAGAGGCAGGTTCCTTTGGGGGTTGGAGTTCATTACGGTAACCAGTTTGATGCCCGCGGCTCCAAGTGCCTCGCAATAGGACGGCATGACGAGTGAGAAACCATCATGGCCCTGCATATCAATTGCTGTCCGCAGCGGCACATGCCATTGACCTTTGGAGAGCATTCGAAAACCGCCGGCTAAAGCGCCGAATAGCTCTGTGATGTCGAGGACTCTCCGGACATCCTCGCGCGAGAGTATCAGCATACAAACCACCTCCTCCTAACTTAAGCCTTCCTGTTCTCGCCAGGCAAATCCGATTAGGAGGGCCGTCTCGATTTGTGGGTACTTCCGCTGAACGGGGTAACGTCAGGTGCGGGAGCCATCGAGTCCCGCAAGGCTTTTCATGAATCCGACCGGGGATCTGACCAATGCTCAATTCCCAATGCTCAATTCTCATCCGAAGTGGATGTCGGATTGCCAAATGTTCCACCGATGCAAGACAAGATTCCATCGGCTTCAATTAAAACGGCTCGCACACGTGTGGCCGCTTCTCCTTTCGGATGAGAATTGAGCATTGGGAATCGAACATTGGTCAGATCCTCCCGAGCCCGCATTCTGCCAAGTTATTTTTGCGCGAGCCCTTAGTTATCGCCCGGTCAAAGGAAGCTTCTTCATGCCGGCTTCGACGGCTCACACGCGACGTCTAAGAAATCCCGGACATAAACGTTATTTCTCGAGAGGCGTCCTCATGCGTGTGAAATTTCGATCTCTGGCGCGGGATCCCCGCCATTACCAAATTGCGGTTCTGGCTTCGCTGCTGGGTTATGGCCTCACGCTATGAATGGTCCCGTCCGGCTTCCGGTCACATTTTTTCTGAGAGAGGTACGTCTTATGAAACGTCTGATCCTGATCGCGTCCATCATCGTAGTCCTCGCCTGCTCGAGCCGGGCACTGTTCGCCTTCTGCGGTTTCTACGTAGCTAAGGCAGACGCGATGCTGTTCAACCGCGGCTCGCAAGTTGTTCTCGCGCGGGACGGCGACCGCACCATCCTTACGATGGCGAACGACTTCAAAGGCGACCCGAAGGAGTTCGCTGTCGTCATTCCTGTGCCTACCGTGATCCGGCGGGATCAGATCCGGGTGGCCGACCGCGCCCTGATGGAGCACATCGATGCGTATTCGGCGCCCCGGTTGGTGGAATATTTCGATGACAACCCGTGCCGGCCAATCCTCCTCGACAAGTTAGAGTTAAGCGCCACTGCGCGTGGCGGCGCCGCTCAAGAGCAACGAGGCGCGCAGGCCCGGAGCCTTGGCGTAACGATTGAGGCGCAATACACGGTCGGCGAGTACGACATTCTCATCTTGTCTGCGCAAGAAAGCACGGGGCTTGAAACCTGGCTTCGCCAAAGCAACTACCGTATCCCGCCGGGCGCTTCGAGCGTGTTGACGAATTACATCCGTCAAAACATGAAATTCTTCGTCGCAAGAGTGAACCTCGCCGAACAATCGAAGCTCGGCTACTCTGTCCTGCGGCCGATTCAGGTGGAATACGAGTCGCCGAAGTTCATGCTCCCTATCCGGCTAGGCACCGTGAATGCCGATGGCCCGCAGGAACTCTTCGTCTATGCCTTATCGCGCCGAGGCCGTGTCGAGACAACGAACTATCGCACGGTGATGCTGCCGACCGGCATGGACATCCCCGTGTTCGTTAAAGATAAGTTCACGGCCTTCTACAAAGCGATGTTTTCCCAGCAGGTGAAGAACGAAGACATGCGCACGGTCTTCACCGAGTATGCTTGGGACATGAGCTTCTGCGATCCTTGCTCAGCCGATCCGCTATCGGCGCAAGAGCTGCGGAGCCTTGGCGTGTTCTGGCAGAATGAGATTCCGGGGCGCCAGCCGGTGTTTCTGACGCGCTTGCACGTGCGCTACGACAATGCACACTTTCCAGAGGATCTCGTATTTCAAGAAACCGGCGATCGCTCGAATTTTCAGGGACGATACGTGCTGCGCCATGCCTGGAACGGCACCGATACGTGCCCCGCAGCGGTCCAGTATCGGCAGCAATTGCCGCAGCGCTACGACACTGAGGCCCGTACGCTGGCATCACTGACGGGCTGGAATATCGACGATATTCGTCGTCAAGTGGGGAGCGCTGCATCGCGATAGATCAGTGACGACTTCCATTCGGCCGACGAATACGCGAGCGATTAGTCCATCGTCCAGCGCGTGATCAGTCCAGCGGCTGAACACGGACCAGGTAGTTGTTGTAATCGACGTACCAGACCGTCACTGGTTTCGCGGAAGCGTCAATGATGGTTCGCCGGTCATAGGCGTAAGGCTCTGGCATCTGGTAGACGGCCCACAGTCCAGTTTTGGGATTGAATCGAAGCATCTGCCGGCCGTGCAGCACGCCCGCCCACACTTCGCCGTTTTTATCGGGCATGGCTTCGTAGAAATCGGTGTAAGGATGCGGCGCAATCGGCGGCCAGAATTCCTCAATCCGCCCTGCCTTCGCATTGAGCTCAATGAGAGCGCCATCCGCTCCGCCCCACCAGGTATTTCCGAACGGATCAAAGCCGCCGCGTTTCGCGGTCATCATGTGAGCGCCACTGTTCAGATTCAGCAATTTTCCCGTCTGAATATCCAGAATCTCGACGGTATTGCCCCATTGTGACGGTCCGCTGCCTCCCCAGTACCTCCCGTCGTAGGAAATGGCGTTGTCGTAGCTGCTGGCCGTCTGTAGCGGCCATTCCTTCACGGCCTTACCGTTTGTTGGATCGAGTTTGGCAATCCTATTCGCGCGCGCATCCCACACGAAGCCATCCGCGTCGAGCGTGAAATTGCCGAAGCTGGGCGCATTCAGAGGAACGGAACTCTCGATGCGGACTTGCTTCACATCCCCGGTTTTGGGGTCCAGCCGGTTGAGCTGGTGCGCCCAGTTCTCCGAGATCCAGGCGATGCCATTCTTGTCAATCTCCGCGTGATGGGTTCCCGGCATGACACCGGGGGTTAGCGGAAGCGTGTATTCGGTGAAGATTCCCGTTTTGGGGTCCATTTTGCCGACGTAACGGGTCTTATGGCTGGTGAACCAGATGTTGCCCTGCGCGTCTAGGGCAGCATCATGGAGAGCGAGCAGTTGCTGCGGCAGTTCGTATTCGGTGACGACGACCCTGGTGGATTCGCCGCGAGGACGCGGGAAGACTCGCAACGGCGCATCGTGCGACTCCGGACCTCGAACCCTCGTGAGCCATTTGACGAGCAGCGTGTACTCGGGATCCGGATCCGACATCGCCCGGTTGCGAACTGCAATCGCGGTGCCGCTGAAGTGCATCATGCGGTCCACGACCAGACTCCAGCCGTGCTCGTCGAAGCGATTCCGGAAAACCTGCTGCCAGGAGTGGCACCCCGAGCAATTTTTCTGGAAGGTGGCTTTTTCTTCTGCGGTGCCGGGAATATTCCAAAGAACTTCGGCGCCGCTGAGCTGGGATTCCAGCGCCGCCGAGGCCGGCAGATTGTCCGAGTCGGCGACCCGCTCCAACACGATCTCGCCAAGCTTGGCAGCGCCATCAATCGAAACCGAGTCGCGCCGATAAGGCTTGAATGGCACGGGCGTCGCAATGCGCAAGGTGTAGGAGCCGGCCTGCATCTTGGGAAATTCGAATTTGCCGGCGCCGTCAGTATAGACGGTTGTTCGAACGCCGTTTGGCGCGACGAGTTGGACGCCGACGCCTTCAGGGGAATCTCCGCTCTTGATCCGCACGACTCCGGTGGCGCCGCCGTTGAGGCTGCTCTGCACCGGCCACTTATTGGTTTGGGCGCGATACCACGGGTTGGCGGGAGGATTTTCGCCCTCCACACAGCATTTTCCGGAGTGAAGATAAGCCCGCAGATCGGCGATGTCCGTATCGGACAGAGTGCTGCGATAGGCCGGCATGCCGGGACCGCCCGCTTTGATCTTGGCGCTGACGCTATCCTCGGTTACGGGTTCACCCGATACCAGCTTCGCGCGCTGATAAAGATCCTGCAAATAGGGGCCGCCCTTGGCGTATTTGTTGTGACACATCCAGCATTTATAGAAGTAAATCACTTCACCGCGTCCCGCGCCGCTGTCCGCTACGACCGTATAGTTATCCAGCCGCAGGGAACGCTGGAGATCGTCGGTGGGGACGAGCTCGGCAGCCGCCCCCGCCTCTTTGGGCGCGGCTCTGGCGGTATGAAACCAAGGCATCGCGCCTGCGAGAAACAAAGTTATTCCTATGGCGATCATGACAAAGATTAAGCGTAGCGGACCAACTCTGCGGCTTTCGGTTGGCATGGGCTCCCTCCAGCGAAATATTTTTTGCCTTGCTGTGGCGCAAGTATACACCGATTCGAGACCAAGCGAAGCTCCCCAGAACGGCCAAAACGGCCACCGGTCTCTTATGACCGGTCAGTTTTCTCTCACGGCGAGAGCTTCTGCTGAACCAGAAACCGACGTCTGAGAAGTTACAGAAATCGCACGGAGCCGGAAATAATGAAGACCAGGCAGTATAATGTTCTCAGGTTTTGATTATCCTTATGGCCAAACTTGCGGAACGATCATGGATCAAGAAAGTTACTCCGGTGGCGCCAGAGAATCTTGTTGGCGATCTGATCCAGGCGGGTCATCCATTGTTCGGACTGGTTTGGATCAATCGCGACCGTGTCAGCGGCACGCCTTGTTTTTACGGAACGCGCGTGCCTATCAAAACATTATTTGATTCGCTCGCGGCCGGCCAGACGCTCGAACAGTTTCTTGACGACTTCGAGGGGGTTTCGCGGGAGCAGGCGGAAGCGATACTTGAATTGGCGGGATCTCACCTACTTGACGATCTTCCGAAACCGTGAATTCGCATCTTCGCTTGAACGTGCTCTGTACATTGTCAAGGAAAGCGGAACGTCGTCCTCAACTGGTTCGAAGAACTAAAACAGCGCGTTCCTGTGCGTTAGATCTCGATACATTCAATCTGTTCAGTTGACGTTTCGTGCATTAGCCTTCACGGCTTCCTTGCCGTCGACAAATATCGGACGTGTGCGGTCCACGACTCCGACGAAAGCTCCCGCCTTGGACGGAAACACAGTAATCGTGATCTGATCACCGGCTTTGAACTGGTGTTTCGTCCAGCCTTCCCTGCCGAGAACGCTTGGACTGTTCAATTCGCCTGCCCAACCCGTGATGTTGCCGCTGGCGTCCCTGACGTCGAAATACAACTGGCAATGCGGATTCTGCCAGACGAACTCCGTAACTGTACCTTGCAGCGTGGTCGGTTTGTCATGGTCGTAAGAGATGTTGGTTCCATGGTGTGCAAGAATCGGCGTCGTGAGCACCAGTAGTGAGCCGACAATGACCGAAAAAAACCGTTGTGTACTCTTCATACCATCTCCTTATCCCTATTTAGCCGTCGTACCGCCTGTGCCTGCAGGATTCCGGATACGTTTATTGAAACTTTCTTCGTCTATCGGAGCGAAAATGTCTTCGATGAAACGCCCGGTCGGCGTATCCGGCTGAAGCCGGAACACGAACTCGCCACCGGCCGGCTTTGAATAGAATTTGGGATCCGTGACGGTGATCGTCACTTGAAGATTGTCGTGATCGAGGCGATGGTATCGTTCTTCGACGACCGCGGCCTCGCTTTTCGGCCTACCCACTCCATCCGCCCATGCCCGGGGATCAAGTCCGGAAGTAGTGACTACGAACTCGTCGCCCTCCCATTTACCGACCGAGTAGCCATACCACGCCAGATCCGGGTCTTCGGGAAGTGGCCGTCCGTCCGTGAAAATCTCACGCCAGAAGCGGTTCCATTCGACCAACTGCACCATTTTGTCGGGCAGTTGAATGAACTGAATCTTCGTGGCGTGATTGATCAGGGCGCGCGGAATGCCGACGGGGTTGGCTCCTCCGAGCGGATCATTGCCAAGCGCGGGAGCCACAGCCCGCGGTCCAAACGAAGGCTTGTTCATGTCGAATGCCGCCTTACCTGCCGCAGTGTAAACGGGTGCCGGATCGTTGAGCCCGCTCGTAACCACGCGACCCAACCAGATGCCGGACAAATCGTGAGGATCGTGATGTGGCGCAGGAGTCGCCGCATCACCGCGGCGCGCTTGCCCGCGCTGCTGCGCGAAGAGCATGGCAGTCATGAGAATCACGACCACCGAAGCAATGCTGGTCGATTTCAATACTCGATGTGTCATACGGGATTTCCTCTCCGATATCGACATTCGAAAACAAACTGTAGTTTCGAGGGCTGACTCTATCACAGTCAAAATACCAACGCTGACGTCGATCTGGTCACGCGTGCTTGAAGGATTTGTCTGGGCGCATTGAGAGTCCTCGGGTATGATTCTGCCAATTACTCCGATACAAGCGTGGAGGTGTCGAATGCCAAAGCGATTTAACCGTCTTTTAACGGTTTTGACCATATTGCTGATGGCCGCGTCCGCTGTGTTCGCCCATCACTCGGTTGCAGGCCAGTTCGACACGTCGAAATCGCTCACTTTGAAGGGATCCATCGCGAAGCTGCAGTGGATGAACCCCCACATCTATGTGTATATCGACGTGAAAGAAGCGGACGGAACGGTGACGACATGGGCACTGGAGACACTGCCGACCGCGATGATGCGCAAGGCAGGTTTGAGCAAAGAGTCCGTCATGGGCGTGCCGGGTGAGCTCGTCACCGTTTTGGTGGTTCCGGCCAAGGATGGGACAAAACACCTGGGATGGATTTCGAAAATCACTTACGCGGACGGCCACTACTATGCGCTGGGCGGCGCTGGTCCAGTCCAATAGAGCCTGCATCAAGGAGTGCGCTATGAAACATCGTTTTTTGCATTGTATCGTCGTCAACGTGGCCGTGCTTTTTGCGGCGTACGCAATGGTTTCCGACGTCAACGCGCAAGCGCCGCCGAAGCCGACGCCGCATTTGGCGGATGGCCGGCCTGACCTGAATGGAACATGGGACCACGGCGGGGGTATCGGCTTCGTACGACCGCAGACACTGCCGGACGGTTCCGTTTGCGTGCTCGGTTGTCCACCTGCGGCGACAGCCGCCCCGCCACGCGGTGGTAACAACCCACCGCCCGGCGCTCGCGGGGGCCGCGGTGATGCTGCTGCGGCACCCGGCGCGCCCGCAGCCCGAAATTTTCCGAAGTACAAACCGGAGTTCCTAGCCAAAGTGAAAGATTTGAACGACCGCCAGGTCCAGACCGACACGCTGCTCCAGTGCCAGCCTCCGGGCGTGCCACGCATTGGACCGCCCCAAAAGATCCTCCAAAACGCCCGCGAGCTGGTGTTTTTGTACGATGATGTGAACGGGAGCTTCTTTCGCATCATCCCAACCGACGGGCGCCCCCATCGGAAAGGACTCCCTCCGGGTTATTTGGGAGATGCGATCGGTCACTGGGAAGGGGACACGCTGGTTATCGAAACCGTCAACTTCAATGAGGAGACCTGGCTGATCGACAACGGCGCGTTCCACACGAAAGACCTCAAAGTGGTGGAACGGCTGCGTCGCGTGGGAGACACCATCGAGTACCAAGCGACCGCGCACGATCCGGCAGTACTGGTCGAGCCATGGGCGATGCGTCCTCAGGCGCTAAGACTCACCGATCATGAGCTGGAAGAATCCGCGCGCTGCGAGGATCGGGATCTCGAACACATCATCGACGGTTCCCATCACGATAACCCCCGATAGTACGTCCTGCTTTCTGTAGGTGCGGTCTTATGAAAGTGTGAATGAATTGGCGAAAGCAAAACGACCATTTGGTCAGTTCGTCAATGCGTGATTGGGTTGTCGGACAAGTGCATTTGAGATCGTACATGGGACATCCCAACATTTGACATTTTGGGGAAGCTCGAGCGTGCAGCGAACAATGTCCAATGTTGGGATGTCCCATGTCCGATGTCCCATGTACTTGTCAAAA
>WNGL01005490.1_pt1 | contig 20134 bp, 20 predicted proteins | sample 5400591 | NCBI WGS metagenome assembly WNGL01 (sample SAMN13153377, study PRJNA577476) | soil metagenome | isolation source: 80 cm soil or saprolite under Garry oak tree replicate 1 | place: USA:California | collected 2016-06-15 | reverse complement strand
GCGGGGAACGTAGCCTGGTCGTTTGCCTTGGGCCATGGCTTTTCCTCGCCTCTCATCGGCATGCAAGGCCCGACGGCCTGGGTCGCTCCGGTTTATCCGCTTCTTCTAGCGCTTGGATTCAAGCTGCTGAGCATGAATCCGTATCACGTCGTGATTTTCGGCCAAGTGCTGAATTCGATTTTCTCGGCGCTGACCTGCTGGCCCATTTATTTGCTGGCCAAAAAGCTCTTCGGCAGCGGAATCGCGCTGGCCTCCTGCTGGACCTGGGTCCTGCTTCCGACCGCCATTCTCTTTCCTCTGGAATGGATTTGGGACCAGAGCCTCTCCGCGCTTCTTCTCACCGCGCTCCTTTGCGCCACGCTTTATCTTCCTGTAGCGGCGCCCTCTTGTCCCGAGGCGCTGGAACGAGGGATCAGGGCGGCACGCCATTCGCACAAAGGCCTGATCTGGGCGGCGTACGGAATCGGCTGGGCTTTCGCCCTGCTGACCAATCCCACGGTCGGGCTGTTGCTTCCCGTGTTCCTAGGCTGGCTCGCGTGGCAACGCCACAAAGGCGGCGCGCCGTGGAAAGGCCCAATTGCAATTGCCGTGCTGACCTGCGTCCTTGGCATCGTTCCCTGGACCGCCAGGAACTATGCCGACTTCGGGCACTTTGTGCCCATCAAATCAAATTTCGGGCTGGAATTTTGGCTGGGAAATAACCCCGACGTAAAAATCATCTGGACCTGGTGGCGCAGTCCGGCCTCGGATGCGGCCGAAACCGCTGAGCTGCACCGGCTGGGCGAAATCGGTTATATGCAGGAGAAGCAAAGGCAGGCTGTGGCGTTCGTCAAGGCGCATCCGGGAACTTTTCTGGATTCGTCTTTTGACCGCTTTGTGGATACGTGGACGGCTCTGTGGGACCAGCACGCGGACCCCTGGGTGACCGCGTTGCATGCGGGCGCGGCCTATACATCCTTTTGCAGCATCTTTTCGCTCCTGGCGCTTTTAGGTTTGCTGCTGGCGCGCCGGGGGGACGCGCTTCAGACGTTCCCTCTGTCGGCCGCGATGCTTCTTTTTCCCGCGACCTACTACATCACGCATAGCGCCATACGCTATCGCCATCCCATTGATCCAGTGATGACCATGCTGGCCGTGTATGCGGCGGCCTGCGCCTACGCGAGAGTCGCTGGGAAAACTGAGGTGAAGGCTAAAATCGACAAGACTTCACCGGCAATGGCTGCGGAATCGCGCCAGCAGAGAAGAGCACGCTCGCGCCGCACCGCGACCACAGACTGAAATTGCAGGCTGCGTGCGCAGCGCCAGATTCAACTAGAAATTCGATTCCTCTAGCGGCTGGTGCTGGTCACCACGGGAACAAATTTCTGAATCCGCTTGGCCTGTTCCACTTCGCCCGTGTAGATGTTCCCCTTGGAGTCCATCCCGATAGCGTTGATCCAGTGGAATTGCCCGGCATACTTGCCGTTGCCCCCGAACGAGCCCAGCGTTTTGCCGGTCTTGCGGTCCAAAATCCAGACGAGGTCATTGGTCCCGTCGGCCACGAACATATATTTTTGTTGCGGGTCTTTCGAGAAGATCATTTTGTAGGTGGTTCCGCAGGGAGGCATCTTCGTGTTGGGTGGAAGCCCGCCACAATCGGGACCGCGCGAAGGCGTGTTCGGCGACACGTAGAAATCCTGCACCCACTTGCCCTGCTTGGTGTAGACGGAGATGCGGTCCTGGCCGCGCTCGCCGACGTAGACCAGCCCGTCCTTGGCAATCTCCACAAAATGCAAATCGGGCACGAAGTTCTTCTCCTCCGGAGGCGGCGCGCCGGTCCACTTGTACGGCGGAATCGGGTCGTTGGAAATTTCGCTCAAGGGCATCCCGTGGCCGCCCCAGCCGCGCTTGAACGCGCCCGTATCCATATCGTAAACGAGCACGCGCTTCCAGTTAATCAGATAAATCTCACGGGCATCCTGGTCGAGATTGAAACGCCCCTTCGATACGAGAACGTCGGTCTGCGTATTGTCTTCCTTGAGCGGTCCCGCATCTTTTGGCGGACGGTGGCCGAAATCCCAAAGCAGCTTCCCATCGGGCGAGAATTTGAGAATGCTGTCTTGCGCCGCCGTTCCGGCGATCCACACGTTTCCCTCGCGGTCCACCAGGATCGTTTGCAACGCGGTCGGCCATTGTGGAATGTAGCCAGGGCCGCCCCAGGCGTGAACCACATTGCCCTCGGGGTCGAGTTCGATGGCCTCGGGTCCGCGCACGCAGCAGGCGATCCGCGGCGGGTCGTCGCCGCCACCGATTTCATCGCCATCGGCCGCCGCCCCGCGATTCAGGAACCACACGTGGTCGTTCCTTTCGTCCACGTACAGGCCGGTCACCTGCTGCATGCTCCAGCGATTCGGCAGGCGCTTCGGCCAAAAGGGATCCACGCGATACATCGGGGCTCCCTGCGCGTCCGTGGCCTGAGTCGCCGCTTTTGCTTGCGGCCGCGCGCGCATCGTCACGGCCAGCGCCAGCACGCAGATCGCAAACGTTAGCGCAAATATCAGGCTTCGGCTCATTCGCCTATTCGGATCATTTGTGTTCACAGGATTTCCCTCCCATCAGGCGCCAAGTAACCGGGTGCCGCCCTAAATGGCGCCGCTACAAAGAGCTCGTGTGTAGCGGCCGCCTTCAGGTCCGGTTTGGGACTCCGGTGGACTCCACCGGACTCCAGAAACCGAAGCGCGTCGTTGGTTCAGAAGCGGGTGCCTCTCGATCGTATTTCCGAAGGTGGCGCTAGCCTACCACACTCGCAGCGCGAATAAATATTCGAGACCGTTCCCGAGCCGGCCTGCCCCGCTCGCCGCTTTGTAGCGCCGAGCTTCAGTCCGGCATGCGGCCCTGAAGGGCGGCGCTACATTCCCGAACGTGCCGCGTCACCAGATTCTGCAAACCTGGCTGGCGGGCTTCACCATGAGGTCGCCGGCGTGGCAGTCGAACGCCTTCGCGAAATCCGGCGTCGCGTGCGAAGCACGCGCTACAAAAAAGTCAGCAGCGCTCCCGCGGCCTCGCGTGCGCAGCACGCGGGTAAAGAAGTCATCGCGCCGCGGAGCGAAATTCATAGACGTCACCAGATTTTGCAAACCTGGCTGGCGGGCTTCACCAGGGCGTCGCCGGCGCGGCAGTCGAACGCCTTCGCGAAATCCGGCATGTTCAGCAGCGCTCCCGCGGCGCGGAACCGCGGCAGCGGGTGTGGATCGACGGTGACCATCATGCGTTCGAATTCAGCTCTCGCCGTCGTGCCCCAAATGCGCGCGAAGGAGAGGAAGAATCGCTGCTCGGCGGTGAAGCCGTCGATCTTCGGCGGCTCCGGTTTGCCGGCGAGCGTGCGATCGAAGGCCATGTGCGCGATGGTCACGCCGCCGAGATCGGCGATGCTCTCGCCGAGGACGAGTTTGCCGTTTTCGTGCAGGTCATCGGTGACCACAAACGAATCGAACTGCTTCTCGACGCAGGCGGTGCGTTCCTTGAAATTCTTCAAGTCTTCGGGAGTCCACCAGTTGTGCAGGTTGCCCTGCGCGTCGTATTGCGCGCCCTGATCGTCGAAGCCGTGCGTCATCTCGTGGCCGATCACGGCGCCGATGGCGCCATAATTCAGGGCATCGTCGGCGGTCGCCTCGAAGAAGGGCGGCTGAAGAATGCCGGCCGGGAAGACGATTTCATTCATGTTGGAGTCGTAATAAGCGTTCACGGTGGGCGGGCTCATTCCCCATTCCGTGCGGTCCACGGGCTTATCGATCTTGGCCAGTTCGCGATGGAACTCGAACGCGCTTCCGTGCTCCAGGTTCTCGAGGTAGGAATCGCGTGCCACCTGGTAGGCGGAATAGTCGCGCCATTTATCCGGATAGCCGATCTTGAGGGCCATGGCGCTGAGTTTGGCGAGCGCCTGCTTGCGCGTGGGATCGCTCATCCAGGGAAGCGTCTCGATATCAGAACGCAACGCGGCCACGAGATTCTCTACCATTTTGCGCGCGCGCGCTTTGGCTTCGGGAGGAAAAACCTTCTCCACATATTTTTGCCCCAGCGCTTCGCCAAGGTTGCGGTCGGTGGCGTTGACGCAGCGCTTCCAACGCGGCTGAATCTCTTTCGCGCCGGTGAGCGTGCGGCCGTAGAAATTGAAATTTTCGTCCACGAATTTGCCGGAAAGCGCGGGAGCCGAGGTACGGATCAGGTGCCAGCGCAGGTAAATCTTCCAGTCAGAAATGGGCACGGATTTCAATTCCTTATCGAGGGCCTGGAAAAATTCCGGCTGGCCAACGTTCACGACGCGAATATTCGGGAAGCCAACCTCGCGGAAGTAAGTCTCCCAGGAAAAATCCGGCGTGAGCGCACGCAGCCCGGCCGGATCCATTTTGTGATAATTGGCTTCCGGGTCGCGGCGCTCCACGCGCGTCTTGGAGGCTTGCGCCATCTGCGTCTCGATGGCCAGCGCGGCGCGCGCTTCGGCGGCAGCTTTGTCGGAGGAGTCGCCGGCCAGTTCTAGCATTTTCGCGACGTGCTGCACGTACTGATCGCGAAGCTGCTTGGACTTCTCGTCGTCTTTCGTGTAATAGTCGCGATCGGGCAAACCCAATCCGCCCTGGCGGGCCCCTCCGATCATCTGCTGGCTGTTTTTGTCGTCCTGCTCGGAACCGAAGGAGAAAAGCACGCGCGTGCCCTGGCTCTGCAAGCGGGCCGCTTCGTCCCGCAGCTGCGCGAGATTGCTGATCGCGGCGATGCGCTCGAGCTCCGGCTCGATGGGCTTGATGCCGGCGGCTTCGATTGCTTCGGTATTCATGCATGCGGAGTAGAAATCGCCGATTTTCTGTTCGACGGAGCCGGCCGCGCTTTTGCTCACCGCGGCCGCTTCCAGGATTTGGCGGAGGACGTCCTGATTGTGGTTTTGCAGGGCATTGAAGCGGCCCCAGCTGGCGTACTCGGGCTGAATGGGATTGCGCTTGATCCAGCCGCCGGTAGCGTACCGGAAGAAATCCTCGCAAGGCTTGCAGGTCGTGTCCAGATCGGCGAGATCGAAGCCGTGGCCCTCGGCCGCGGAAACGGTTTGCGGAAGCCGTGCCGCACTGCCCGGCGGGAAGATGCCGGGGAAGAGGATGAGTCCCGCAGCCAGAATGATCAGGCCAAAAAGAATGAGCAAAGCTGCTGTTCTCCGCATGGCGGCCTCCGGAAAAGTTCCTGGTCGTCCGAGATGCCCGATCGTTCCAGAATAGTTGCCTGCCCGCCCCGAGTCAAACCGTGGCCGCTCTGCTCGGCAGCGGTACTTTCGCGCCGCAGCCCCCATCATTCTGGTCGAACTGGCCTCTGAAAGGCAGACGGTCACACCTTCTGGCAGGAAAAGACTGGAAAATCGGCAAAGTGTTATGATCAGCGTGGGCAAATTAAGCTAACGGAATCTAGTCGAGGAGGATGAGCATGAGAGCGCATTTCCTGATGGCGGCGGGTTTGCTGGCGGCTTCGTGGGTGGCGCCGGCGCGGGCCCAGGAAGTCACCAAGGACAACCTTGACGGCATCACCAATTTCCATCGAATCCAGAGCGTCGTGGCATGCACCGGGGCCATCAAGCCGGAAGTGGTGCCGCAGATCAAGCAGATGGGCTTTGTGTCCATCATCAATCTGCGCGAGCCGACCGAGGAGGGCGCAAACATTGAAGGCGAGGGCGAGGCGGCGAAAAGCGTGGGCCTGCGCTACTACAGCATTCCTTTCAACGCCATGAACCCTGATCCTGCCGCGGCGGACAAGTTCCTCGACGCGATCATCACGAAGGGCACCGAACCGGCGTTCATTCACTGCGCAGGCGGCGGGCGCGCGGCCACCATGTGGTTCATCAAGCGCACGGTGGTGGATCATTGGGACGTCGATCGCGCCGCGAAGGAAGCCACCGACCTGGGCATGAACAGTCCCAAGCTCAAGCAATTCGCCATCGACTACGCGATGACCCACAAGCGCTAGGCGGCAGGGTCTTTTCGGCTGTCATCCCGAGGGCTGGCTTTGCCCGAGGGATCTGCTTTTAAGAAAGCCAAAACGGCAGGTTCCTCGTCGTCCGCCGCGCAACAGCTTTCCGGACGCAACCAACTGATCCTGGCGGACTCCTCGGAATGAGAGGTTTTTGTGCGTGTGCCGCCCTGAATAGCGGCGCTATAAACTGTCGCGGCTAAGGCCGCGCCCCAGTCCAGCTGCCGGTTGCTGCTGGGTCATGCAGTGCAAGGTGCCCAGGCCGAGGACCAGATCGCGCGCCGCAATGCCGATCACTTCGCGATCGGGAAATAGCGCAGCCAGAGTATTGACCGCGGCGCGATCGTTTGCGTCGCTGAACGCGGGAACCAGCACGATTTTATTGGCGATGTAGAAGTTCGCGTAGCTTGCGGGAAGCCGCTGTCCATCGAACCATACCGGCTGCGGCATGGGCAGGGTTTCGATGCGCAGCGGGCGGCCGTCCTGATCTTTCATCTCGCGCAGCCGCGCGAGATTCTCCTGCAACCGCTCGTAGTTGGCCTCGGAGCGATCCGCCTCAATGACCGTCACCACGGTCGTGGGATTGACAAAGCGCGCCAGATCGTCGACGTGGCCGTGCGTATCGTCACCGGCGATGCCGCGGGCAAGCCAGAGAATATTCGTCGCGCCCAGATAATCGCGGAAAATGGCCTCCCAATCGGCGCGCTCGAAGCCGGGATTTCGCGCCTGCTCGGTGCTGAGCAGGCATTCTTCGGTGGTGAGCAGCGATCCGACGCCGTTGACTTCGATGCTGCCGCCTTCGAGCACAACCGGTCGGCCCTGATACCGCGGCTCCCAGACGGGCATTTTCAGCCTGGGCAGAATGCGCTTCATGGCGGCGTTGTCTTTCTGCCAGTCGTCGTACTTGGCCCAGGCGTTGAAGCGCCACTTCGTGGCGGCGACGCCGGTAGAACCTGGAGTGCCGCCAGCGGCGGCGCATTTTTTAACAAAAATTGTTCCGAAATCGCGCGTCCACCCGCGATTGGTCGGCGCGATGAAAAAATCCACGGCGGCGAGATCCGCGCCGCTCTTTTGCAAAACGCGGCGCGCGACGCGCTCTTCGGCGCGATCCTGCACCAGAATGCGCACGCGTTCCACGCGCGCCAGATGCCGCACGATATCGGCATAGACCCAGGGAATCGGCGCGAATTTGCCGGGCCAGTCGGTGCGTTCGTGGGGCCAGGCGAGCCAGGTGGCTTCGTGCGGCTCCCACTCGGCGGGCATGCGGTAACCGAGTGCTGTGGGCGCAGGCTCGCCACGAGCGGGCGTGCGCCGCACGGGCTCGCGGGGCGCGCGTTCGTGCGGGGCGCGCTCGCGGAGCTGCGGTCCGCGAGGCGCAGAAGCTTTCGTGCTCCGCGATTTCAACCGAGCCACCGCTCGAGCAGCGGCGCGTAAGCGTCGGTGCGGCGATCGCGCAGGAAGGGCCAGTTACGGCGCACTTCCTCCATGCGGCGCAGGTCGCATTCCACGACCAGCGTTTCCTCTTTGTCGCGGGAGGCTTCGGCGATGATCTGCCCGAAAGGATCGGCCACAAACGAAGATCCCCAGAATTCCAAGCCGCTCTCCGGCGGCCCCTCGAAGCCCACGCGGTTCACTGCGGCGACAAAAATCCCGTTGGCGATGGCGTGGGAACGCTGGATCGTGCGCCAGGCGTCGAGCTGCGCCGCGCCGAACTGCGCCTTTTCCGCAGGATGCCAACCGATGGCCGTGGGATAAAAAAGAATGTTCGCGCCGCGCAGGCTCGAGAGCCGCGCGCCTTCGGGATACCACTGGTCCCAGCAGACCAGCACGCCAATCCTGCCGTAGCGCGTGTCGAAGTTGGGGAAGCCGAGGTCGCCCGGCGTGAAATAGAACTTCTCGTAGTAGAGCGGATCGTCGGGAATGTGCATCTTGCGGTAGAGCCCGAGCAGCGCGCCATCGGCATCGAGCACGGCGGCGGTGTTGTGATAGAGCCCGGCGGCGCGGCGCTCGAAAATCGACGCGATGATAACCACATTCAGCTCGCGCGCGAGCTTGCTGAGCGCCTCGGTAGTTGGCCCGGGAACCGGTTCGGCCAAATCGAAGCGCTCGGCATTTTCTTCGCGACAAAAATATTGAGAACGAAACAGCTCCTCGAGGCAAATGATCTGGCCTCCGCGTTTGGCCGCTTCGCGAATGGCATCGACTGTGCGCGCAAAATTTGCGGCCGGATCGGTGGAACATTTCCGCTGCAGCAGTCCTACCGTCAGCTTCTCGCTCATGAGGGGAATACTACCAGATCAACGGCGCGGATTTTTTGTTTCCCTTGCGACGATGCGGCGGATACGGCGCAGCACGCCATCGAACATCGCCGGCGTGAGCCGGCCGGTCTGCGTATTTTGCTGGCTGGGGTGATAGCTGGCGAAAAGATGCGGCAGATCGCCGGGCAGCTTGAACTCGGCGCCGTGAGAGAAAATATAAGTGACGCGGGAGGCGAGCAGCCCTTGCTTCACCAGCAGGCGCAGGTAGGTATAAAAAGCGATAGCGCCCAGCGCGAGCACGGCGCGAGGGTGCAGGATCGCCAACTCCTCTTCCAGGTAGCCGGCGCAGTTGCGCAACTCCTCGGGCAGCGGCCGATTATCGGGCGGCGCGCAACGCGCGGCAGCCGAGATATAGGCATCGCGGAGCTTGAGACCGTCGGTTACATTCGTGGAAGTCGGCTGATTGGCAAATCCAGCGTCGTAGAGCCGGGCATAGAGAAAATCGCCGGAGCGATCGCCGGTGAACATGCGCCCAGTGCGATTGGCGCCGTGCGCGGCGGGCGCGAGGCCGATGATCAGAAGCTTGGCGTGCGCGTCGCCGAAGCCGGGCACCGGCCGTCCCCAGTAGGTCCACTCGCGAAAGGCGCGGCGCTTGGCGCGGGCCACTTCTTCGCGATACTGCACCAGGCGCGGGCATCTGCGGCAGGCCACAACCACTTCGCGCAGATGCGCGAGACGCTGCTCCTGCGATTGGCCGAGGGGGGGTGCGCTCATCCGCAGGCCTTCTCGTGCGCTCGTCTGCGCTCGCTCTTGTCCGCTCGTCTCCGTTCGCTTCTGCGCGGGCGCTTCGCGAGAAAATCGCGCAACACGACGGCCTGATTGCGCTCCTCATCACGAGCGGAGAAGACGAGCGTGACCACGCCATGTTCGTTTTCCAGTTGCTTGATGCGGGCGGCCAGCTCCGACTTATCGCGCAGCTCCTGCCGGTAGCGCTTTTGGAACTCGGGCCAGTGTTTGGGGTGGTGGCCATCGGAAGGCTGTGGGGCTTCGTAAATGCGCTTGATCTGCAACACGGCGAGGAAATTGTAGCGCGCGGGAAAATATCGGCGGCAAAAAAGATGCCCGCAAAAAGAGACCGCCTCCGCAGGAGATCGAGTGGGAAGAAGGGTCTTGCCCGCGGAGGCGGTTCCAGTGGTCTTTGGCTGCACGCACATTACCTCACGAGATATGTCGTGTCAAGATATAGTGTTTGGCTGATACCGCGGTCCCCGGCACACGCCGATTTTGCGTGTGCTGGGGTGGTAAGAGTGGCTGTGCCACCAAAGCAGCCAAACTAGGCCTGCCGCGCGCTGCGGCCCCAAATTGACATCGGCAAGGGCGCAGCATAGCATTCATGGTTTACCCGCTATGCGCTGAAAGCGCCGGAGCGGAGCTGCGTGTCTATCTCCGAGATCAAAACGGGAACGATCCTCAGCCGGATCATCGAGAGCCGCTGGGCCGAAGTGGCGCGGCGGCGGCGGATCATGCCGGAGACGGTGCTGCGCATAGCCGCCGGAAAGGCCGATGCGCCGCGCGATTTTGCGGGCGCGCTCGTGCGGGACAAAGTCAACCTGATCGCGGAAATCAAAAAAGCGTCGCCTTCGGCGGGAGTGCTGCGCCGTGAATTCGAGCCGGTGTCGCTCGCTCGAGCTTTTGAGCAATCGGGTGCGGCGGCACTTTCGGTGCTCACCGAAGAGGAGAATTTCCAGGGTGCGCTGGCGCATTTGCGTGATGCGCGTGCGGCGGTGTCGCTTCCGGTTCTCCGGAAGGATTTCATCGTGGATCCGTGGCAGGTGTGGGAGGCGCGAGCCGCCAACGCGGACTCGTTTCTGCTGATCGCGGCCGCATTGGATGACGCCGCGCTCGCGGGGCTGCTCAATCTGGGACGAGAACTGGGAATGGAAGCGCTGGTCGAGGTGCACACGGCCGAGGAACTCGAGCGCGTTCTGGCCGCGGGCGCCCGCATCCTCGGCGTGAATAACCGAAATTTGCACACACTCGAAGTGCGCGTGGAGACGTCGCTGGAGCTCGCCGGAATGATTCCGGAAGACCGCGTCGCCGTAAGCGAATCGGGACTGCGCTCGGCTGAAGATTTGCGAAAATTGAGCGCCGCCGGCTTCGACGCTTTTTTGATTGGCGAGAGTCTGATGCGCGAGCCTGACCCGGGCGCGGCGCTGAAGCGTCTGATCGCCACCGCCGTACCCGAGCGAAGCGGCGATTCGGGCGCGGGGAGTTCCGATCGTTCACGTTAAGATTTGCGGCGTCACGAATTGGCCCGATGCCAGGCTGGCGGTGGATTTGGGGGCGCACGCGCTGGGCTTTAACTTCTATCCTCCCAGCCCGCGCTCGATCAGCCCGGCAGCCGCCTGGGAGATCGCGCGGAAGCTGCCGCCGCTGGTGGCGACGGTCGGCGTATTTGTGAACTGGCCCGCGGAGGTCGTTGCCGCGCTGGCCGGCGCGTTGCGTCTGGATGGCGTGCAGCTCCATGGCGACGAGCAGCCCGGCGAAGTCAGGGATTTGGCCGCGCGTTTTCGCGTGATCAAGGCGTTTGCGGCGGGGACGCGATTCAAGCTGGAAACGCTGGCGAGATACAAAGCTGCTTCCGCCTTTCTGCTCGACGGCTATCGCAGCGGCCTTTACGGCGGCACGGGATATACAGGCGATTGGCGGCTGGCGCGCGAAGCCCGGCGCTATGGCCGTGTGATCGTGGCGGGTGGCTTGCGGCCGGACAATGTCGCGCAGGCCATTGCCGAGGCGCAGCCTTTCGGGATCGATGTGGCTAGCGGCGTGGAGTCGCGGCCGGGGAAAAAAGATCCTGACGCGCTGCGGGAGTTGATGCGCGAAGTGGAGGCCGCGAATCGTGCCGCAAACAGCGGGCCGATCCGCGCTTTTCGGGAGAGGATTCGGGAAAAGAAATGACCACGGCCGTAAAAACCTGGCCGGACGTGCACGGCCGCTTCGGCCCTTACGGAGGGCGTTACGTTCCGGAGACCCTGGTCGCGCCGCTCGAGGAACTGGAGCAGGCCTATGCCGCGGCGCGCGGGGATGCGAGCTTCCAGCGGGAGCTCGATGAATTATTGCGAAATTTTGCCGGGCGCCCGACGCCGCTGCAATTCGCATCGCGGCTGACCGAACACCTCGGCGGCCCGCGTATTTACATCAAGCGCGAAGATCTGCTGCATACCGGCGCGCACAAGATCAACAACTGCCTGGGCCAGGCGCTGCTGGCGAAAAGAATGGGCAAGCGCCGCATTATCGCGGAAACGGGCGCGGGACAGCACGGCGTGGCCACGGCGGCAGTGGCGGCGCGCTTTGGCATGGAATGCGTCGTATACATGGGCACGGAGGACATGGAGCGGCAGCGGCTCAACGTCTCGCGCATGAAGCTGATGGGCGCGGAGGTCGTCGGGGTGAATGCGGGCAGCCGCACGCTGAAAGACGCAATCAATGAAGCCATGCGCGATTGGGTCACGAACGTGCGCACCACGCACTATTTGCTCGGATCGGTTTTAGGCGCGCATCCCTATCCTCAGATGGTGCGCGATTTTCACAAAGTGATTGGCGAAGAGGCGCGGCGGCAGATTCTGCAAGCCGAAGGCCGCCTGCCGGATTTGCTCGTGGCGTGCGTCGGCGGTGGCTCCAATGCCATCGGGCTCTTTCACGCGTTCCTGGAAGATGCGAGCGTAAAAATGCTCGGCGTGGAAGCGGGCGGGCGCGGGCACAACCTTGGCGATCACGCGGCGCGGCTCGCGGAAGCCATGGGCTTCACCGGCGCGCGGCCCGGCGTCCTGCAGGGAACCTACACCTACGTTTTGCAAACGGCGGACGGGCAAATCGCTACGACGCATTCCGTTTCCGCCGGCTTGGATTATCCCGCCGTCGGCCCCGAGCACGCCCTGCTCGCCGAGCAGCATCGCGCCGAATATTCCGCCGCGAGCGACGCCGAGGCTATCGACGCCGCGCGCACGCTGGCGCGCCTGGAGGGCATCATCCCCGCGCTCGAAAGCGCCCACGCGCTGGCCGCGCTGATCGCGCGGGCGCCGCGAATGCGCCGCGATGAAATCGTCATCTTCAATCTTTCCGGCCGCGGCGATAAAGATATGGAAATCATCGCGCGCTATCTGTGATGGCCACGAACTCCACGGCTCTGCCGAAAACCCCCGCGACGACGCGCATCCAGCGCCGCTTTGAAGAGCTTGGCCGCCGCGGCGAGATGGGCTTGGTCGCTTTTATCACCGCGGGCGATCCCTCGCTCGAGGCGACGGAATCGTTTGTACTCGCACTCGATGAGGCCGGCGCGGATATCGTCGAACTGGGCGTGCCGTTCAGCGATCCCGTCGCGGATGGCCCTGCGATCCAGCGATCGAGTGAACGCGCCTTGCGCGCGGGCACCACGCTTTCGGGCGTGCTCGATCTCGTCGCATCGCTCCGGCGCAAGAGCGACGTGCCCCTGGTCCTTTTCAGCTACTACAATCCGGTGCTGCAAATGGGCCTCGAACGCTTCGCCGGGCGCGCCGCGGATGCAGGCGCAGACGGTGTGTTGATCACCGATCTTACCCCCGAGGAAGCGGGCGATTATCGCCGCATCGTGCAAGCCCACGGCCTGGATACAATTTTCCTCGCCGCGCCCACGTCCACCGACCAACGCCTGGCGAGGATCGCGGAAGCTTCGAGCGGCTTTCTCTACGTCATCTCCAGAACGGGCGTGACCGGCGCGCGCGAATCCTTGCCTGAAGACTTGCCGGCTCTGATCCGCCGCGTGCGGCGCGTGAGCCGGCTGCCAATCGCGGTCGGCTTCGGCATTTCCCTTCCCGGCCAGGTTTCGATCCTGGGCGGGCTCGCCGATGCGGCCGTGGTGGGCTCGGCCCTGGTGCAGGAGATCGAGCAAGCCTCGAGCGTGAACGCCGCGCGAGAGGCGCTCGGCGCGCGTGTGCGCGTTTTGAAGCACGCCGGCAAGGCGGGAATGAGCCGGCGGGAGCCGGGCGCATGAGCGTCGAAGATTGGCGTCGCAAAATCGACGAGATCGACCGGAAATTGGTCGAATTGCTGAACGAACGCTCGCGCTGCGTGCTGGAGATCGGCCGGTTAAAGAAGGAAGATGGCTCGCCACTCTACCAGCCCGACCGCGAGCGGGAAGTTTTGGCTGCGGTGGAGCGAGCCAACCGCGGCCCTTTGAGCGAGTCCGCCATCCGGCGATTATTCGAGCGCATTCTCGACGAAGCGCGCTCGGTGGAGCGCACGGTGATGCGCGACGAGGCCGAGCCCGATCGTCACAAATAGCGGTTGATTCCGAGCGCGAAAAAGTCACTCGCCGCGGCGAGATGAGCTTTTCGCGCCTAATGAAGTCTGAGGAGCATTCATGGTTGTTGTAATGCAGGCCGGAGCGAGCGAGGAGCAGATCCAAAACGTGATCGATCATCTTGTGTCGCTCGGCTTCGATATCCATCGCTCCACCGGAGTTTCGCAGACCGTGCTCGGCGCCGTGGGCGTGCGTCCCGATTTCGATCCGCGCGATATCGAGCTGCTGGCGGGTGTGCGCGAAGTTGTCCGCATCACGCAGCCCTACAAGCTGGCGAGCCGCGCATTCCGTCCCGAAGGAACGATTGTCAAATTGCCGCGGGGAGTGTGTATTGGCGGACCGGAAGTTATGGTGGTGGGCGGGCCCTGCGCCGTGGAATCGGCGGAACAAATCGAGCTGATCGCCGCGCGCGTGGCGCAGGCGGGCGCGCATTTGCTGCGCGGAGGAGCCTTCAAGCCGCGCAGTTCTCCTTACTCCTTTCAGGGACTTGGCGAACAAGGCCTGCGCCTGCTGCGTGCTGCCGGCGACAGGCACAATCTCGTGGTGGTCAGCGAGGTCATGGACCCCTCACAGATCGCCCTGATGCTGCCTTACGTTGATGTTCTGCAAGTGGGCGCGCGCAATATGCAGAATTACCATCTGCTGCGCGCTTTGGGTACCGTAGATAAGCCGGTGCTGCTGAAGCGAGGCATGTCTGCCACCATCGAGGAATGGCTGCTCAGCGCCGAATACATCATGTCCGGCGGCAATTACAACGTGATCTTGTGCGAACGCGGCATCCGCACTTTTGAAACCTCCACGCGCAACACTCTGGATATCGCCGCCATTCCCGTAATCAAGAAACTCTCGCATCTGCCGATCCTGGCCGACCCTTCGCACGGGACCGGCCGGCGCGACAAGGTTGCTCCCATGGCCCGCGCGGCGGTTGCCGCAGGCGCCGACGGTTTGCTGCTGGAAGTCCACAATGACCCCGAACATGCGCTCTCCGACGGCGCGCAGTCGCTCCATTTCGAGCAATTCGAGGAGTTGATGGCGCAATTGCGTATGATCGCGCCCGCCGTCGGCCGCAGCATCGCCGCGTGATGGCTCCCCTCTTCTCACGGGTTGCCGTGCTCGGAACAGGACTGATTGGCGGATCCTTTGCCCTGGCCGTGCGCCGGGTGCTCGGAATTCGCATCGTGGGCTGGGATAAGCCGAACGTGCTCGAACGCGCGCTCCAGTTGGGCGTCGTCGATGACGTCAACCCGGAACTGCAGGAAGCTGTAAAGGGCGCAGACCTCATTTATACTCGCCACGTGCAGGCCAATGCGCTCGTGACCGATGCTTGCAGCACCAAGCGCGCCATTTGTGCTGCCGCCGGAAAATGTTTTTCGGAAGAGGTCGTCTTTCTGGGAGGCCATCCCATGGCCGGCAGCGAAGTATCGGGAATCGAGGGCGCCGATGCAGCGCTCTTTCACGGCGCAAAGTACGCCCTGGTCCAGCGCGAGACCGGCGCCGGGGATGGCTCGATCTCGAGCGACCCCATTTCAAAGGAGATGGGTCGAGTCGAACAGGTGGATGCGCGGATCGCCAATTTCATGCGCTTGATCGAGGCGATTGGCGCGCGTCCGATATGGATAGACGCGGCCGGGCATGACCGCGCGGCGGCCTTCGTGTCGCATTTGCCGCAACTCGTTTCGATAGCCCTTGCCGGCGTGACTCGCGAGGCCACCGATCAGACCGGTTTGCCGCTCACGCTTGCCGGGCGCGGCTTGCGTGACGCGTTGCGGCTGGCCGGCAGTCCTTATTCCGTCTGGCGGGATATCGTGCTCACGAATACGGATAATCTGGATATGGCCCTGGACCGGCTCGCGCAGGCCATCGAGCATCTGCGCGCGCATCTGCGCCAGCGCGAACTGGAAGAGGAGTTTTCCGCCGCCAACGACGTCTACAAACTGCTCCACAATTTGCGTTAGAGTTAGAGCGAGTGACACGCAAGCCGTTGTCATTCTGAGGAGCGTAGCGACGAAGAATCTCTCCTTGGTTTCAGCATCGGAGGTTCGAACTACGTGGACAAGACGGTTGCTAATGCGGACGTGGCGGTGAGGCGCATTCGCGATGGCGCCTCGATCATGATGGGAGGCTTCGGCATCTGCGGCATTCCCGAAAATCTGATTGCCGCGCTCCAGCGGGCTGGCACGAAGAACCTCACGGTCATCTCCAATAATGCGGGCACGTCGGATTTCGGCATCGGATTTTTGTTGCAGGCGGGGCAAGTGCGCAAAATGGTGGCCTCTTACGTGGGAGAAAATAAGCTTTTCGAGCAATTGGTGCTGAGTGGCGAAATCGAGCTCGAGCTCAATCCCCAGGGAACCCTCGCCGAGAGAATTCGCGCGGGCGGCGCGGGCATACCGGGCTTCTATACCCCGACGGGCTACGGCACCATGATCGCCGAAGGAAAAGAGACGCGTGAGTTTGGCGGCAGGATGTATGTGCTGGAAAAGGCGCTGCGATCCGATTTCGCCTTTATCAAAGCCTGCAAGGGCGATCGCTGGGGCAATCTGATGTATCGCAAGACAGCGCGAAACTACAATCCGGTAATGGCCACGGCCGCCGATTACGTGATTGCCGAAGTGGAAGAGCTGGTGGAACTGGGCGGCATCCCCCCGGACCAGGTGCATACGCCCGGCGTTTATGTGCATGCGATTTTTCAGGGCGCGCATTACGAGAGGCGAATCGAGAAGCGCACGGTTCGGCGCCGCGTGCCGGTGTAATTCTCCGAAGAGAGGGCCAAGAGAGGAAAAGATGCGAGCAAGTGAGGTGGACAAACGGGAATTGATCGCGCGGCGGGTCGCCCAGGAGTTGCGCGACGGCTACACCGTAAATCTGGGCATCGGCATGCCCACGCTGGTCGCCAACCATGTTCCCCCGGGCACGGAGGTCATATTCCAATCCGAAAATGGCATGCTGGGCATGGGCCCTTTTCCGCTGGAAGGCGAAGAAGATCCCGATCTGGTGAACGCCGGGAAGGAAACTGTTTCGGAAATTCCCGGCAGCAGCTATTTTTCGAGCTCCGATTCTTTCGCCATGATTCGCGGAGGGCACGTGGATCTGACGGTTCTGGGAGGCCTGCAGGTGGACGAAAAAGGTAATCTGGCCAACTGGGCCATCCCCGGAAAGATGCTGAAGGGCATGGGCGGCGCCATGGACCTGGTCTCGGGCGCGCGCCGCGTGATCATCGCCATGGAGCACGCCAGCAAAGACGGCAAACCCAAGATCATGCGCAAATGTACTTTGCCGCTCACCGGAGTAGGCGTGGTCGATCTCATCGTTACCGAACTGGCCGTGATCGAGGTGACCCCAGACGGACTCGTGCTGCGTGAAATCGCCGAAGACGTAACGCCCGAAGCGGTTCAGCAGCTGACGGAAGCGCGCCTGCGCGTTTCGCCCGAACTGAAAAAGATTGCGCTTTGAGGCAAGCACTTGGATCTGCACTCGGTGGTGATTCTGAGCCTGCATACGCCGCGCGAGAAGGTGTGGGGCGAGCTGCTTTCCCTGAATACCGCCGGCGTGACTTTGCGCGGCATCGATCTGAACTCGTTTGACGATTTCGTGCACCAGGTCTTGCATCCGGAAGGTGAACGCGTCGGGCTGCCTACCGCGTTTTTCCCCATGCAGCGCGTGGAGAGGATTGCGCTGGACGAACCCAGCGGCTCGATTCCTTCCTTTTCTGATATATTCGAGCGAAAGGTGGGGCGTTCGCTGAAGGATTATCTCGAACTGTTCGCCTGACCTGCTTCCGAAGATTCCATTCTATGGCGAGTCGCATCCTGACGGTTCCGAACCAGCTTACCTTGCTGCGCCTGGGTTTCTTGCCACTCTTCATTATTTTGGTCTTTTACCGGCGCTACGATTGGGCGCTCGCGATTTTGATCCTTGCGGCACTGACCGACAGCATGGATGGCTTGTTGGCGCGTTCCCTCAATCAAAAGACGAGCCTGGGCGCTTACCTCGATCCGATTGCCGATAAGCTCCTGCTCTCCTCCTCCTTCGTGGTGCTGGCGCTCAATGGACAGATTCGCTGGTGGCTCACGATTCTGGTTCTGGGGCGCGACGTCCTGATTCTCACCACGGCCGCGGTGATCCTGCTGACGGCCGGCTATCGCGCATTTCCTCCCTCCATTTACGGGAAAGTGGCCACTACGCTGCAAATCCTCCTCGTATTTACAGTGCTGGCCGCGGTCGTGTTCCACCAGCCGGCGTTCTTTCTGGCGCGTCGCGTACTGGTTTATCTTGTGGCCGTTTTCACCGTATTCTCCGGCTTTCACTACAGTGTGGTGGTCGCCCGCCGATTGAGCCAGGAAAGTCCAGAGCCGTCGTAATCACGCCATGCGAGTGCGCGGGCTCTAGCCGAGGCCGATGGTCGAATGGAAATAATTGAAAAGCATGAAGGCGAAGCTTGCCAGAACGGCGAACCCCGTCGTCCAACCAAGTGCATACGCGCGGCGGCGCTCGATCACGTCCGCGGGCTGCCGGTCCGCCATTACTTTTCCGAGCAAGAAGCCGGCAACGAAGCCGCCGACGTGGGCATAATTATCGATGCCCGGCATCAGTATGCCGAGGACCACGATATAAGCGAGCCAGTAGAGCAATTGGCTCCGCAGCATGCGCATGCCGATGTTATGCCGTCCGGTAGTAAGTGCGAGCAGCAGGCCAACCAGACCAAGCAGCGATCCAGAAGCTCCCACGCTGAAATGCCCTGTGGTGGAACTCAACAGATAGCCGGAGACGCCCGTCACAATAAAGACGAAGAGAAAGCGGGCCGACCCGTAGAGTTCCTCGATCGTTGGCGCCAGATCCATCATCACCCACATGTTGAAACCGATGTGCAGCAGGCTGCCGTGCAGGAAAATCGCGGTGATCAGCCTCCAGGGTTGCACGAAATCGTATTGGCCCGCCGAAAGGCCCATGCGCATCAGCACCGCGCCGCTGATTCCGCCAAGACCAAATAATGCGCCGAGACCTCCGTTAGGCGCCTGGAAGCCGCTGCGACTAATGGTGATCAGTAAACTGACGCCGTAGAGGATGCAGCAGAGGCCCAGGATTCCGTAGCTCACCGGCGAAGTCTGCGGCAGCAGCCGGCTGAGCGACCGGCTCGCCGCAGCCAGCGAGAAGGTCAGGCTCGCGCCGCATTGGTGGCAACGTCCGGCCGTCGAGCCCACCAGCGTTCCGCAGGCCGGACACAACCGCGGGCGGGCGACAGCAGGCTGCCTGCGAAACACAGAAGCCATTTGATTGCGCCAGCGGTCGATCTTATAACGCCAACGAATGGGAAGCGGCACACGGTCTCCTTGCGAGCCGATGAGGCGCCTGTCTATAATACGAAAAATCTGATCGGGACGCGAAAGCGCATGCGTTCCGAGCGAGGTATGGCATGTCTACTTTCGAAGATTTCGGCCGGAAACTTGACCGCGAAATCGAGCGCCTGCGCGATCTGGCCGCGAAGAAAATCCGCCCTGCGGCGCGTCTCAAGACCGCGCAATCCCTCAGACGCATGTCCGAAAAGCTGGCGCGGATAGCCGCGGATATCGAAGCTAAAGTTGAACCCAAAACGGATTCACGCTGACCGGCGGAATTGCGTCAACTTCACCCTCTCACTGCGTTGGCATCTCTATCCGGCGGTTTTGGTCCTTTTTGGCGCGGCGGGGTGTGCCCACAAGCCGGCGAGCGCGGGTATTCCGGCGCCTCCGGCTCCGGCAGCGCCGGGTTCGCGCGCGGCCCCGGCAGGGAAGAGCGTCGCACCGGGAACCTACGTCGAACGGGGAGTGGCTTCGTGGTATGGCGCGCCGTTTCACGGGCGGCAATCCTCGAGCGGCGAAATCTTCGACATGAACCGATTCGTCGCCGCGCATCGCACGCTGCCCTTTGGGAGCATTGTCCGGGTGACCAATCTGAATAACGGCGAGCATACCGAGGTGCGCATCATCGATCGCGGCCCATTCATCGAGGGCCGCCTCATCGATTTGTCTCTGGCCGCCGCTCATGCCATCGATATGGTGGGGACGGGCGTCGCTCCGGTGCGACTGGAATTGGTATCGAGCCCATCGCCGCTGGCGGGCGCCTTCTCGGTTCAAGTTGGCGCATTTCAACAGCGCAAGAACGCAGAGCGGCTGCGGGCCGATTTGAGCCGGCGCTACCCGGTATTTGTGCAGGATTTTGATGCGCCGGCGGGACGCCTCTACCGTGTCCGCGTGGGACGCCTTGCTACCCAACAGGCAGCGGAACGCTTTGCGGCTCAGCTCACTCGAGACCGCGGATTCCGTAATACTTTTGTGGTGCGATTGGACGGCCTGCAGTGAAACTGCGTCCTCGTTCCGAGGCGAGTAGAGACTCCTTCTGTGGCAGCAATCAGTTACGGTGTCATTACGAGCCCGCTGTCGGGCGCGCCTTTCGCGCCCGACTTTCCTATCGGCGGGCGAGGAATCTCTCTGCCATTCAGAACCCGGGAGGGATTCTTCAGGCCCATAAGACCAGCGTTCAGAATGACAATCTCTCATGCCAAAATTTTTCAGGGGAG
>WNGL01004522.1_pt1 | contig 20143 bp, 20 predicted proteins | sample 5400591 | NCBI WGS metagenome assembly WNGL01 (sample SAMN13153377, study PRJNA577476) | soil metagenome | isolation source: 80 cm soil or saprolite under Garry oak tree replicate 1 | place: USA:California | collected 2016-06-15 | reverse complement strand
CGTTGGAAAAGTGAGACCCAAGAGGGTGCAACGAGCTGGAGGGTCACTGAGGCGGTGCACCAGCTCGTTGCTTTCCCGCGCGTGTCACGGCTCGTTTTGGCAGCAGTGTGGGGCAGTGGCGGTAGCCCCGGTGCCAAGGTCGTCGGAGCGTCCGGCGGCAAGCCGGGACCATTGGGCGGTCGGGCGGCCGTCCAGCCGCATCTGGTCACCTTTGGAATCCCACCGCTGCGGCCAGCCCGGCGCGCTGATCGAAGTCCCCGAGGGCGGCGGCTTTGCCGACATGGTTGTGCTCAAAGGTGATAAAGAGATCGGCGACAAAATCAACAAGATCATCGCCAGGCTCGCCGAGGCCAACGACCTCAAAGGCGTGATCGATGTGGCCGACTTCAACGACGCCGACAAGCTGGGCAAGGGCAAGGAGATGCAGGATCGTCTCTCCAACCTGGTCGCGATATTCGAGAATCCTGCCCTTAATTTCCGCAAGAACCGCGCAGAAGGCGACGACATACTCGGGGACGCCTACGAATATCTGATGCGCCACTTCGCCACCGAATCGGGCAAGAGTAAGGGGCAGTTCTACACCCCCGCCGAAGTCTCCCGCGTCATAGCCAAAGTCATCGGCATCAACAAGGCCAAAAGCCAGAGCCAGACCATCTACGATCCGACCTGTGGCTCCGGCTCGCTGCTGCTCAAGGCTGCCGACGAATCAAGGACCGGTGTGACTATCTACGGGCAGGAAATGGACAACGCTACCGCTGCGCTGGCCAAGATGAACATGATCCTGCACGACAACCCCACGGCCGAAATCTGGCAGGACAATTCGCTCTCCAGCCCGTACTTTAAGCAAGAGAATGGCAACCTCAAGGCATTCGACTTCGCAGTAGCCAATCCGCCCTTCTCCAGCAAGGCGTGGAGTAATGGCTTTGACCCTGCCAACGATCTTTATCAACGTTTTGCAGATGGCGTGCCACCCAGGAAAAATGGTGACTACGCTTTTCTCCTGCACATCATCCGCTCACTCAAAAGCACCGGGAAAGGCGCGATAATTCTACCGCACGGCGTACTCTTCCGTGGTAATGCCGAGGCCGACATCCGCACAAACATCATCCGCAAAGGGTACATCAAGGGAATCATCGGTCTGTCCCCCAACCTGTTCTACGGTACCGGCATCCCTGCCTGTATCATCGTCATCGATAAGGAAAACGCCGCGAGCCGCACCGGTATCTTCATGATCGACGCCAGCAAGGGCTTTATGAAGGATGGCAACAAGAATCGTTTGCGCCATCAAGACATCCACAAGATCGTAGATATTTTCAACAAGCAGATCGAAGTGCCAAAATATTCGCGCATGGTGAGCGTGGCCGAAATTGCGGCCAACGACTACAACCTCAACATTCCGCGCTACATTGACAGCACGGAACCCGAAGACTTGCACGACATTGAAGCGCATTTGCTGGGTGGCATCCCCAACTACGACATCGATGCGCTGGACCTTTATTGGCAGGTTTTTCCCACGCTCAAGCAGCAACTCTTCGAAGCGGGGCCGCGCCCAGGCTACAGCCAGCTCAGAGTGTATGCCGAGCATATAAAGTCGACCATCTTTACTCATCCCGAGTTTAGGGCTTATATCCAGACGGTGGCTGCACTATTTGAACAGTGGCAAGCGAGCAACATGCCCCAGTTCAAAAGTCTCGACATGGGCAGTCACCCCAAGCAGTTGATCGAAACACTCTCTGAGGATATGCTGCGGGTATTTGCCGAAGCCAGGCTGATCGATAAATACGACGTGTACCAACACCTTATGAGCTACTGGAACGACACTATGCAGGATGACGTGTACATGATTGCCTTGGATGGTTGGAAGGCTAGCGTTGACCTCATACCGCCGCAGCTTATCATCAATCGCTACTTTACTGCCGATCAGCAGAACATTGAGAAGCTAGAAGCTGCCAATGAAGCCATTGCCCGTAAGATGGAAGAGATGGATGAAGAACACGGTGGCGAAGGAGGGTTGCTCGAAGAGGCGAAAAACGAGAAGGGCAAAATCACCAAAGCCAGTATAAATGTACGCCTGAAAGACATTCTAACCGACCCGGACGCGACAGATGAGCGAACAATGCTGAATAAGTATCTCTGTCTCCTTGAACAGGAGATTGAAGCCAGCAAAAAGATCAAAGATGCGCAAAAGGCGCTCGATGCTAAAGTAACCGCAAAATACAAGGCACTGAGCGAGGACAAAGTGAAGACTCTCGTGGTCGATGACAAATGGCTGATTACTCTTGCTGCTGACGTGCAAACTGAACTGAACCGCATCTCCCAAGTGCTTACCGGGCGTATCAAGGAACTGGCCGAGCGCTACATCACACCGCTGCCCAGGCTCACGGAGGAAGTGGAAACCCTCTCTGCTCAGGTGCATGAGCACCTGAAGAAGATGGGGTTTGTATGGTAAGTGAAACGTGGAGACAGCTTTCACTCGGTGAAGTAATCACGCTCCAGCGTGGTTATGATCTTCCACATAAAGAACGCAAGTCAGGTACTGTTCCTATTATTTCGTCGTCTGGCGGTATCGACACGCACAATGAATCGAGAGTGGCAGGTCCTGGTGTTGTAACCGGGCGTTACGGCACTATTGGGCAGGTATTCTTCGTCACAGAAGATTTCTGGCCGCTCAATACAACGCTTTTTGTAAAAGACTTCAAAGGTAATGATCCATTATTCATATCCTTCCTATTACGCACGATTGATTACCACTCTTACAGTGGCAAGAGTGGCGTTCCCGGAGTAAATCGTAATGATCTTCATGAGATCGCTTTAAGCCTCCCTTCTCTCCCCGAACAACGCGCGATCGCCGCCACCCTGAGTGATGTAGATGCTCTGATTATGTCGCTGGACCGACTCATCGCCAAGAAGCGTGATATCAAGCAAGCTACTATGCAGCAACTTCTCACTGGCAAGACGCGGTTACCAGGGTTCAATGAGAAGTGGGAGGTGAAGAAGCTTGGGGAGATTACAGAGGTTGTCATGGGACAATCTCCTGTGGGCACTTCATACAACCGAGATGGTAATGGTTACCCACTAATCAATGGTCCAACAGAGTTCACAGATAGGTATCCTATTAAAATTCAATGGACTAATGAACCAACAAAGTTTTGCAAGAAGAAGGATATTCTAGTTTGTGTAAGAGGAAGTTCAACGGGCAGGATAAATATCGCTAACGATGACTATTGTATTGGCAGAGGCATTGCTGCAATACGAGCTAAGGCTGAAGTAAATACAGAATACATCACATTTCAAGTGGATTGGGCGGTAAAAAATATCCTTGCTTTAACTACTGGCTCTACTTTCCCTAACATTGATGGTAAGTCAATAAGATCAATCGAGTGTCCACTTCCCAACTTCTCAGAACAGCAAGCAATTGCCAATATTCTCAGTGATATGGACGCTGAAATCGCCGCGTTGGAGCAAAAGCGCGACAAGACTCGGTCTTTGAAGCAAGGGATGATGCAGGAACTGCTTACTGGGAAGACGAGGTTGGTATGAGCACAGTTGGCCAGAGGGAGCGTGCCACCCAGGACCGTGTGGTCAAGTTACTTAATAAACAACTGGGATACCAGCACCTGGGCAAATGGAATGAGCGCCTGGACAACAGTAATATCGAAGAGTTTGCTCTGCGCCGCTTTCTGAAGCGGCAGGGGTATAGTGACTCGCTCATCGGCAAAGCTTTATACGAACTCAATAAGGTGGCCGGGGATCAGACCAGGAGCTTCTACGATATTAACAAGGCGGTCTATAGTTTGCTGCGCTACGGTGTGCCGGTCAAGCCCGACGCGGGTGAAAATACCGAGACCGTCTGGCTCATCGAGTGGAAAAACCCACTCAATAACGACTTCGCTCTTGCCGAAGAGGTAACCGTGAAGGGCGAACACAGCAAACGGCCCGATGTGGTGCTCTATGTGAACGGCATTGCGCTCGTCGTGCTGGAGCTGAAGCGCTCGATCGTGTCGGTGAGCGAGGGCATTCGCCAGAATCTGGACAACCAGAATAAAAAGTTTATCCAGCCCTTCTTCGCGACGGTACAGTTGAACATGGCAGGGAACGATACCGAGGGGCTGCGCTATGGGACCATCGAAACCCGCGAGAAGTATTACCTGACCTGGAAAGAGGAGAGCACGATCGAGAACCCGTTAGACCGCTCTCTGATACAGCTCTGCGAGAAGCAGCGCCTGCTGGAGATCGTTCACGATTTTGTGGTCTTCGATGCTGGGGTGAAGAAGATCTGCCGCCCCAACCAGTACTTCGGCGTACTTGCCGCACAGGAGCGCGTGCGCAAGCGGGAGGGTGGCATTATCTGGCACACCCAGGGCAGCGGCAAGAGCCTGACAATGGTCTGGCTGGCCAGGTGGATCCGGGAGCACGTGCAGGTTGCTCGCGTGCTGATTATCACTGATCGCACCGAGCTGGACGAGCAGATCGAGAAGGTGTTCAAGGGGGTCAACGAAGAGATCTACCGCACGAAAAGCGGACAGGACCTCATCAACAGGCTCAACGCCGCCACTCCCTGGCTGTTTTGCACGCTCATCCACAAGTTCGGAGGCAAGGAAGAGAGCGACATTACAGGTTTTATTGAAGAGGTGAAAGGCAGTGCGCCGCCCGACTTCAAGGCCAAAGGCAATATCTACGTCTTTGTCGACGAGTGTCACCGTACGCAGTCGGGCGATCTACACGATGCAATGAAGCAGCTCCTGCCCAACGCGATGTTTATTGGCTTCACAGGCACGCCGCTGTTGAAAGCCGACAAGCAAAAAAGCATCGAGGTCTTCGGTACGTACATCCACACCTACAAGTATGACGAGGCGGTCGAGGATGGAGTGGTGCTGGATTTGCGCTACGAGGCCCGCGACATCAATCAATATATCACAGCCCAAAAGAGGATCGACCAGTGGTTCGAGGCGAAGACCAGGGGCTTGAACGATGTTGCGCTGGCCCAACTCAAGCAGAAGTGGGGTACGATGCAGAAAGTACTCAGTTCACAGTCGCGGCTGGAAATGATCGTGGACGACATCCTGTTCGACATGGAGACGAAGGACCGCCTGCTCAGCGGACGAGGCAATGCCATGCTGGTTTCGGGCAGCATCTACCAGGCGTGTAAATTCTACGAGCTGTTCACCTCGCAGGGATTTGACAAATGTGCCATCGTGACTTCGTACAAGCCGTCGATTTCTGACATCAAGGGCGAGACCACCGGTGAAGGCTACACGGAGCGGCTGAGGCAGTACGACATCTACAACAAAATGCTGGGCGACAAAACCCCCGAAAAGTTTGAAGAAGAGGTCAAGAAGAAGTTCATCGAAGAGCCCGGCCAGATGAAGCTGCTGATCGTCGTGGACAAGCTTCTGACCGGCTTCGACGCGCCACCGGCCACCTACCTCTACATCGACAAGCAGATGCGCGATCACGGGCTGTTTCAGGCAATCTGCCGGGTGAATCGCCTGGACGAGGAGGACAAGGATTACGGCTACGTCGTCGACTACCAGGATCTCTTTAAGAGCCTCGAGCGCTCAATCCACGACTACACTTCGGAGGCGCTGGACGGCTATGACAAGGAAGACGTGGCGGGGCTGCTGAGCGACCGCGTAGCCAAAGGCAGAGAGCGGCTAGAAGAGGCCCGCGAGGCGATCAAAGCCCTCTGCGAGCCGGTCGCTCCACCCAAAGAGACGGTAGACTATCTACGCTACTTCTGCGCGAAAGACACGAGCGACAAGAACGCACTCAAAGAGAACGAACCCAAACGCGTTACGCTCTACAAGCTCACGGCAGCACTGATCCGCGCCTTTGCGAACATTGCCAACGAGATGCCGGAGGCAGGTTACAATCCACAGGAAATTGAGCAAATCAGGCAGGAGGCGTTGGATTATGAAAACGTTCGCAGAGAGATCAAACTGGCCAGCGGCGACTACATTGACCTGAAGGTGTACGAGCCGGCGATGCGTCACCTGATCGACACCTATATCCGCGCGGAAGAGAGTAAAAAGATCTCGGCCTTTGACGACATGACCTTGATCCAGCTCATCGTGGAGCGAGGCGAGAGCGGACTCAACGACTTGCCGCAGGGCATTGTCAAGAGCAAAGAAGCGATGGCCGAAACTATCGAAAATAACCTGCGCAGGCTTATCATCGAAGAGATGCCGATCAACCCGAATTACTACGAAAAGATGTCAGAACTGCTTGATACCCTGATCGAGGAGCGTCAAAGCCGGGCACATGAATACGAGCAGTATCTGGCTAGAATCATTGAACTCGCCAACCAGGTGCAAAACCCGACCAGCGTAGCCTATCCAAAATTGCTGAATACCCGCGCCAGGCGGGCGCTGTACGATAATCTTGGAAAAGATGAGCAACTCGCTATCACCCTGGATGCTGCCATCCAACGAACGAAAAAGGATGGTTGGCGTGGCAACAAGATCAAGGAGCGGGAAGTCCGGTATGCGATCCAGAGGATCCTGCAAGATGAGGCCCTGACAAATCAAATCCTTGAAATAGTGAAGAAGCAAGATGAGTACTGAGAAGCACCAGATTATCGTAAGTGATCTTGTCGTTGACGTGGTTCGCAAGGACATCAAGAACCTTCATCTTGCCGTCTATCCACCGGCCGGCCGGGTACGGGTAGCCGCACCATTGCGAGTAAATGATGAGGCTGTACGCCTCTTTACCATTTCCAGGCTGGCATGGATCAAGCGCCAGCAGGCGAAGTTTGAGAGCCAGGAGCGCCAGTCAGCACGAGAGTTTGTTAGCGGCGAGAGCCACTACTATCAAGGGAACCGTTACTTGCTCAATGTGATCTACCAGAAGGGCTCGCCACAAGTAATCATTCGCAACAACAAGACCATGGATCTCTACGTGCGACCCGGCAGCGACACCCCTGAGCGGGAGCGCGTACTGAACGCCTGGTATCGCCGGCGGCTCAAGGAGGAGATTACTCCCCTGATCGCTAAATGGGAAGCGGTTATCGGCGTCAAGGTGGCCGAATGGGGTGTGAAACAGATGAAAACCAAATGGGGCACTTGCAATATTGAGGCACATCGCATCTGGTTGAATCTCGAGCTTATCAAGAAACCTGTACACTGCTTAGAATACATCATTGTCCATGAAATGATTCACCTGCTCGAGCGCCTTCACAACGATCGTTTCGTTGGCTATATGAACAGTTTCATGCCCCTGTGGCAATACTACCGTGAGGAGCTGAACCGGGCGCCGCTGGGCGAGGAGTTGTGGGAATATTGAGGGTTATGATATCGCCCGTCTACATTCGACGTTACAGTATGTCAGTCCGCTTGTTTTTGAATATGTCAATGAGTCAAAGATGAGCTAATATCCAACTTTGGAGCCTCCATCTTTTCGGGTCAATTCCACCAAAATGCAAGAGTCCATATTGGAACACAGCGCGAAAGAATCCGCCCGCAAAAAAGCATGAGGAAAAGTAAACAATAGTATTGTGTACTTGTCACAAGTTGTCACAAGTTGTCAAACATGTGGTATACTTAGGGGTGTATGAGGGCCAGGTGGGATTCAAACCCACGATCCACCCTACGTCCAATAGGTTGCTTTATTCACTAAGCTACTGGCCCATGAGAGAAGTATTCCGAGGCTTTTGATGGCAGTCGTAAGCCTCGGAACTTTTTATGGGCGGTACATATCTTCTTCCATCTCTATTTCTGTCGGTGGGTCTTTTAACTCGAAGAGCATATCTACATTTGCAGCGACCGCCTTTAACCATTTTGCGCGTTGTGCCTGAGTCCATGCCTTCTCAGCAAACGGCAACTTTTTAAGTACTCCTTGCATAATCACATATTCCTCTGTTGACATGATTGGCATCCCTTTTACAGGCTGGCTGTCTTGCGGAGTCGATACTTCGTCTGATTCTGACTCGAATTCAGTGTCCTTCGGTTCAGATTTAGGTCTCATGGCTCCATTAGCTGAAGCCGCAGATTTACCAGATTTATTTGTTGTCACACGGGGTCGGGATAACACCTCAGGTGCACCACCTGGTATTAATCCTGCTTCACGACACAGACCCTTGAACAATATAATCATACGGCTACGTTGTGCCTTTGGCTGATACAAACGGAAGGCATTGACATACTGTTGATCGGTTGCCGTTGCAGGATGAAGAGCATTAAAGACGACTGGGTAAGCGTCCCTGAGAATTTGCTCAAGCAAACCAGGGTATTCATCGGAAGGAGCGTTACTCAGCAATTTAAAGGAGTCTGTCAAGTACCCTTCCTCATCCAGTAGTTTGAGGAAGCGTAGTGCTTGCATCGTACGTGTAGCATTCCCTTCGGGTATGCCTATAGTGGTAATCAGTTGTGACGTAACAGGCTCTTTCAAATCTCTCTCTCGTGCATGCCTAATGATCGTAAGAACATTGGCGTAAGGCCCGTAGGGGACTGTTTTCTCCAATTCCATGTTCATTGTTATTCTCTCCTTTATTTCGTTACGTTATAACGGTCACGATTTTGACGAGTGACGATACGCGTGACAATCTGTTACGATTATATGTTACTTCACTGTCCCTGTCAATAGGATTCAATGCCACTTTTGCGAATTCGTCAAATCATTTGCAAACTGGGATAGAGTTAGCTAAACTTGAGGGTAGAACTGAACATCCTTTCTAGTGGTAACTGGTTACCAAAGGAGATGAATAGCAATGGAAGAACAGCAAGAACCTCGATTGATACAAATCTATGATGGATGGCAGGCACATGGTGATGGATGGGCCGTATATGGTGCGACTCAAGAAGAAGCGAGAGAGAATTACTGGAAAGCGGTACAACGCCACAAAGAGATTTTAGCCCTTTCACCCTGGTATAAGCAGGTAGAGGCACAATCAACACCTGAGGAAAGATATGCCTGATCAGAAGAAGGCTGCACTACTCTCAGCCTTCTTCAATTCTGCCTGTTCACGATCACGAGCATAGAACGTAAACAGCGTATCCCATTTTTCATTCATCCGACAAAATAAAATCCACAGTGTCATGATATACCCCTTCCTTGTCGATTATCCAGCATAGCGGTACCCGTCATAGTACATACCATTCTATTGGGATTGTGTCAAGTACGGAAGGTAGGTATCATACTGGTATCCAGTCTGAAGGAGAGAGGTAGTATGACCCGTTTACGAGTGAAGGAAGTAGCACAAGCCAAAGGCTTTACTATGGCAAAGTTACAGCGAGCCGCCGATATCAATCTGAAAACCATACAAGCCATTTGGCACAATCCCCAACATGATGCCTCTTTCAAGACACTTGATAAAATTGCCAAGGTGTTAGGGGTTCCCGTTACAGATCTTATTGAAGATGTGCCAGATGAATAATTGGAATTTGTTGTGTTTCAAGTTCGCAACTGCTTTGTATATCTGATATACTGCTAAAATAGAAGCGTGCAGAATACACATGCGAGCGAGGTTCCTGAATGAAACTAGAAATCCGCAACCTGGGAGTTCTTGAAGAAGCTAAGATTGACCTAAAGCCACTGACTATTTTTGTTGGCCCAAATAATGCTGGGAAGACTTGGCTTGCCTATACATTCGCAGGCATTCTAGGAGACTATGGATGGAGTCAATATTTGCGTGCATATATTGCTGGCGATGTTCAGGACCCTTATCCTCGTTTAGATACTGCTATTCAACACATTTTGGAGGAGGGTGATGCCAGGATAGACTTAGTCCAATTTATTGAAGAGCATGGAGAGCTCTATGTCAACAATGTTGCTAAGCTTGCTAAACGGTGGATGCGAGAATTCTTGAGGACTGGCCTTTTCTCTTTTGAACGCTTAGAGATTCATATTGAACTAGCGGAGCTAAAGGAGGAAGCAAAGACAAGGGTATTAAAATATTCCTTGAACACTCTTGAGGAGATCGGTCAAGAAAGAAGAAAAACGCCACTCAACGTCCTAAAAGAAGCAGGAAGCCCAGAAATGTACCTCTACACATCAACAGAGGGAAGCAGTTCAGAGCGACCCCCGCTAAAGGTAATCAAAGACTTAGTAGTGGTGAATATTTTTAATGCTCTTCACAGAGCTTTTTTCACTGATAAGCCTATATTTCCTACTGAAAGAACTACTTTTATTACATACCCATTCAGTGGGGGAAGAAAACTAAATATACGAAAACGTACAACGGATGAAGGGCCTCTAGATGAGCAAGGAGGAAGAGTACTTAGTGCGCCCGTAAGTTTTTTCTTGACTATGATTCAAGCGGCTTTTACGATGGATTCATTCGATAGAGAAGAGAGAGAGGAAAAAGCTGAGAATAATGAGCCTGTCAGAATATACATGCAATGGGCTCAACTGTTAGAGAGAGAAATCTTGCACGGAAATATTGATTTTTCTACGCCAGAGCCAGGCCCCAAGCGAGATCTCCTCTTTCAACCTGTTGATGATATCACTTTAGAGATACCCATTGCTTCTTCAATGGTGAAGGAACTCTCATCATTAGTACTTTACCTCCGTTATTTTGCTGAATTGGGTGATTGGCTCATCATAGATGAGCCAGAGATGAACTTACATCCCGAAGCGCAAGTAAAAATCATGGAGTTTCTTGCTATGCTTGTTAATGCAGGTTTGCGAGTTCTTATCACGACGCATAGCCCTAATATGGTAGATCATCTCGAAAATCTCATAAGAGCAGCAGAATATCAAAAGAAAGATCAGGCATTAATTGCAAAAGAGTTCTTCCTCCATCGTTCTGATGCTTTCATATCACAAGAAGATGTCTCAATCTACCTTGTTGACCATAAAAAAGCAGAGAGCATTCTTCTAGAAGAGGGCAAAATAAACTGGGGAACCTTTGGTGACGTGAGTGATCGGGTTGCGAGGATACATTACCAGTTATAAATGGAGGCATTGTGCCGTTTAGTGTCCTACTTTTAACCGCAGCAAGTCCTGAAAGACACCTTTCTGGCTATGGTGGTGATAGGGTGAGAATGCAAGGTGATCTTTTACCAGATGAGCTTGTACTTTTCTTTGACAAAATAGATAGTGATTCAGTACGCAATAGCTTAGGTATGGCAAATAAATGTTGCGATGGAATTATTTTTCATTCTCATGACAAGCAGGTGATCATCTGCTTAGTCGAGATGAAGAGTGATGATTTGGGCAAGGCAGAAAAACAGGTCAAAGATACCTATGAGCATCTTCGTAAGATGCTGAGTGCCGAGTGTATGCACTGCAAAGATAAACTACCTCAAATTATCTGGCGAGCGTATATCTATCGCTCAGGTGGAGGGCCGAAAAAGGATGCTGAGGCTTGCGTAAGAAGCTTGGAGAAGGCTGGATTTAAGAGTGGAAATGTTGCAGTGCTAGGTAATCCTGACATCACAGAGTTCCTTCGAGAAGGAATCTCCAATTGGAGACAGAAAGCCTCTAAACGTCGTACCCACTAAAAGCAATCAACAAATACTCTACATTCTGTGCAGCCCCCTGACTTTGTGTGCAAACGCCTCTTGCTGTGCAAAGCCTCCTGACGAAAAAGAGGCGAGAAAAAGAAGAGAGCCTGATAGAGCAAAGGAGCAAAAGAACATGTCAAAGCGCAAGAAGAAGCAGCCTACACCGGGCGACGTGATGGTGATCATCGGGATTGCAGCATTGATGGGATTAGCTATTCGCGAGCAATGGCAAATGCCGCCAGAGGAGCGGACATGGCACGGAACACTCTATGGCATTCCCTACGATTTTCGCCGACCGACCATTGAGCGCCTGCGCGAAGCGTTTTGGAATAAGGATACAGCGCGTGTGCTGGTTCCGAACGCCTTCGGCATGGGCTGGTCGATCAACTTTTACCCATTGATTCATCCGCCAACTAATGAACTGGCTCTATAGGCTATGTGATCTCCTTCACGAGTTCTGAAGGATACACCTGTTCTGTCAAGAAGCGGCGAAAGGCAGCGTTCCCCCCTACGGGATAGTCAAGCAATTCCATAGCCTTGCGCAGTTTCGCGATATCCATAGTATCCGGCTCAATACCTGCTTCAGGATACATATGCTCGGCTAACCATTGCTCTGCCTTTTCTGGGGTAAAAATCATCTCAGAGGAACAATAGAACGGTTGTTCCTCAGAACACGATGCCTTCCTACGTTTCGCCGTGCGGGCTAACGTTCCTCGAACGATCCTGCGGTTGGCGTCGCCCTGATGCTGATCGCGAACTTCCGCACGAGGGTGAGCAGGCGTTCAGGCTGCTCGATCTGCGGAAGGTGACCGGCTTCTGGGATAAGTTCGAAGCGTGCATCAGGGAACGCTTGGGCATAGGCACGTCCATACTCAGGGTCGATCACGCGATCACTCACTCCCCACACCACGAGGACCGGGATGCTCACCCGCTTGAGCCGTCGCCTCAGCTTGGGATCACCCATGCCCTGTCCCTGATCATAGACGTAGAGCGCCCGGACGTTTGCAGCGCGAGCCTGGACCTGTTCCGGGGTCACGGTCGCCGGGTCGACACGGAAGGCTGCCGGATTGTGGAAGCTGAGGGCCGCTAGCTCATCAGGAGTCAAGGTGGACACATCAGCAACGGGATGCCCCTCCACCTGAATGCCGCCAGCGTCGACAAGCACGAGACCGCGAAGCCGCCGTGTGGTATCGCGCAAGGCCATGGCCGACGCGACCCAGCCACCCATCGAGGAGCCGATGACCAGGACATCATGCAGGTCGAGCCGTTCGAGCAGGTCAAGGTAGGCGAGGGCGAGATCATCAATACTGTCGAACCACTCCGGGCGCGGCTCGCCCGCAAAGCCAGGGTGGGTCGGCACCAGGACGTGCGCCTTGTCCAGACTGGAAGCGATGCCAGCCACGGTCTGCGGGCCACCACCACCATGCAAGACCAGAATGGGACGACCGCTCCCGTACTCATCGACGCGCACAGTCAGGCCATCGGCGAAGGACTCTCTTCGCGTTCTGGGAGAAGAAGGGAAAGTGCTCATGTGCTTCATCCTTTCTGTTGGATCCCGCTCCATCGGAAGTATCACGCCGACGAGAGAGCCGTGACCCTTTGTGTGTTGCTCAAGTAAGCAACACGGAGTAAAAAACAACTAAGAAACCACCTCAGTGTCGTAGTGAGCCATCAATTCAATCAACTGTGGCGAACTGGGAGCAATACCTTCCTGGAGAAGCTGGCTCATTTCTTCAAAGTAGCGAATATAGCGCGGAGGCGTAAACGTGTTGAGGAAACGAGCTGGCTTGTCAGTCGGATTGCTGAAGGTATGCAGGGCCCCAATGGGTACCATCACGAATGTTCCTGCACTGGCTCGCACGGTTTCGGCACCTGCCAGAAACTCCAATTCGCCTTCGAGGACGTAAAAGACCTCTTCATGCGCGTGATGGATATGAGGTGGCGGCGCGGGAGCATGAGGAGGCACGGCAAATTCAGCGACGCCCAATGTTCCCCGCGTATGGGTCCCATCCTCCTGGACAACCATCTGAATAGGGCCGAGAGAAATCCTGTGCCCTTCTCCCGGCTTCAGAACGCGAATACTCATAAAAACTTCCTTTCTTTGTTGCTTGTGTGAGCAAGCAACAATGCCGAGAAAAAAAGAGGGAGGAGAGAGGCGGTGCAAAGCCATGCTGGTGGTGAGGCTGACTCCTGCCCCTGTTCCCAGAACGTTACCCCCTCGCGGGTCGTCTTCCCATCTGCGCTTCGCGCGCCACAAAGAGCGCTCTCTTCCCTCAGCTTCTGAGCAACCCATGCAGCATCTGCGCGAGCAAGTGATACGCTGCATCCAGATCGAAGCTGGGGTCCATGATCTTTTGCAACGCCAGCCCATCAAAGAGAGCGAGCAAGAGAGCCGCCAGCACCGTTGGCTCCAGAGAGGAACGCTTCACTCCTTCTGTTCTCTCCAGATTCTCCATGACCGTTGCCATGACCGAGCCAATTTCCTCCCGTCGCTGGGCCAGTCGTTCTCGCACTGCAGGTGCAATGATGGGATTGTGGAGACCAAGGGAGAACGACTCGTAGCGCAGGCGATAGATCTCCGGTTCCTGCTCAACCCGTTCAGAGAGTTGCGTCAAGAACACGCCGAGAGATTGATCGGCAGGCACCTGCTGGATAAGGCGTTCCATTCTTTGATGGAACTGCCGACCAGCCGCTTGCAGTGCTTCCACGAGCAAGGCATCCTTCCCACCAAAGTAATAATGCACTAGCCCAGGGGCCGCCTGAGCTTCACGGGAGATTTCCCGGAGGGTAGTTGCATCATATCCCTTCTCCGCCAGCACCTTCGAGGCTGCGGCGATAATGCGTTCTTTTGTGTGTTGCTGTTCCTCTGAATGTTCAGATGCAGTGTGTTGATTGCTCATGCAAGCAATATACCATACCTGAACGAAAATAGCAAGACTTCGCCTCAGGAGATTTTGGAGGTATGGCAAAAACTGCCCAATTCCCCCCACATTCCGCAGTTTCAAGGAGACAAAAAATAGAATTGTTGGTAGGGGAGCCAGGTAAATCGAGACGACTTTGTTTGTAGGAGAGCACGATTCGAGAAGTTTTTTCTGATCGACTTGTGGTATCCTGTTTCTACACGACATGCGGCAAACAGAAAAAGGAGCAAGAAGAATGATTCCTGCCACGAATCTCGACCTGTTCGCGGGAATTCCAGTCGCCGACTACGCGGCGGCGCTCTCGTGGTACGAACGGCTGCTGGGCTCGGAGCCCACCTTCTTTCCAAACGACACAGAGGCCGTGTGGGAGCTTGCGGAGCATCGGTACGTGTACATTGTGCTCCGGCCGGAGCACGCTGGCCACGCCATGCACACGATCTTCGTCGATGCCCTCGATGCGCTCGTCGCGCAGATAGCCGATGGGGGACTCTCGCCTTTTGAGCGGGAAACCTACTCCAACGGCGTGCGCAAGATCACGTACCGCGATCCCGACGGAAACGAGATCGGATTCGGCGGCGCTCCACTGTAACCGGCTTCCGGCCAAGGCGGCGAAAGGCGTGGGCGACATTTTCACCACGCAGCGCGTTTATCGAACCTGCGTAAAGAACAGCAGTTCTGAAGGATACACCTGTTCTGTCAAGAAGCGGCGAAAGATATTCAATCTATCGGGACCTTGTAGCCAGGGTTTCATCAACTATCTTCCATAGAAATACGTGAAGATATAGGCTTCCTGGAAAGGAACCTTCAAGTACTCTAGAAACCTGAGCGCCGCTTCATCGGGTATCATCAAATACTTTATCAGGTATTGCACCACCTCTTGGTCAGAGCGTCCTTCGTGCAGCAGAAAGGCAGCGTTACCCCATACAGGATAGTCCAGCAATTCCATAGCCTTGCGCAGTTTCGCCATATCGATACTATCCGGCTCAATACCTGCTTCTGGATACATATGCTCGGCTAACCATTGCTCTGCCTCTTCTGGAGTAAAAATCATCTCGCAGGCAGAGCTGGCAATACCTTCGCTGATCACCGATTGCGGGCCGATAATCGGGAAGATCGCCTGCTCGAGGTACCCACGTTCTCGGAACAGGCGCTGCTCTTTCAAGACAAATTCAGTGTGATGACCAGGATAACATTCGTGGCACATGAAATCCATTAAGCCATTCAAGTCGGTGGGCAGGTCTGTGTTCAACTCCACTCGGGAGCGGTAATTGCCCAGGTACCAGTTTTCCCCGATAAAGACCTGATCGCTCACCGTCTGCATCTCAATACCTTCACCAGCAGGCAGATTTACAAAGGCCTGGGTACGACGGCGAGCTTCGGCTGCTGCTCGCTGCATAAAGTTCAGTAGCAAACCGGACTTTTCCAGCTCTGTAACCGATCAGGTAGACTTCCATCACCCGGAAGCGCTTCATCGAGTAAGGCAAGTCCTTGCTCGAACTGGGACTCGGGTATCCGTTCGGGGTGAATGTCGAAGCAGCGCTGCACCTCTTCTTCCAGGGAAAAGGTCTCGCCATTCAGCTTACGACAGACAGTTTCCAGTGCAACGAGCTGTTTTTCCAGGTAGGTTGCTCGGTGTGCTTCAAAGCTCTGCCCAGCTAGAGCATCTTCAAGGGCCATTGCATCTCGAACCAACTCATAGGGAGACCTTTCAGCTTGTGCTTCTGCTTCAGCCTTCCATTCTGGTGGGCCATAGTAGTAGTCGACGAAACGGCTCTCCGTGAATTTCCGAATAGCTTTGTCTATATGAAATGCGAGAAGTACATATTGCCTGAACCATTGCTCATTCATGGATCTATCCATTCATTGAAAAGCCTTATTCAAAGGCCAGGTTTTTTGCGCACAAGGATTGCCTTAGACCTCTCAGGAGAAGTATACCAGATAAGGCCCTGAGGAGGTATTTTTTTAATCGGTTTGTCAAATACACTGAGGTGAAGTTCGAGGGAGAATGGAATATCTCCGGAGCCCTTCCACTGTTTCTCACCCCACCAGGGTTTGTCACGTACTCCACCCCAATTGGGACTGGCGTGCGGTTGGTGAAGATGTCATCATCTTTACCGCAGAGCCAGGCCAGGCGAGTGACGGGCCTTTCAAGTGATGTCTCGAAAGATTAAGGCTGCTTCCCAGGCAGGTGGAACGCATACACGTTGAAGTCCTCTGAGCCAACGTAGACTACGCCGTTGGCCACCGTTGGTGAGGAGACGATGAGGTTCCCCGAGGTGTAGCTCCACAGCCTGGTTCCGGTCTTCGCATCCACCGCATATACACTGTCGTCTTCCGAGCCAATGTAGACCACCCCATGAGCCACCGCTGGCACGGTGTAGATGACGTTCCCAGTGGCGTAGCTCCACAGCTTGGTCCCCGTCCTGGCATCCAGTGCATACACGCTGTTGTCATACGAACCAATGTAGACCACGCCGTTGACTACCGCTGGCGAGGAGTAGATGTTGTACCCCGTAGTATAGCTCCACAGCCTGGTCCCGGTCTTCGCATCCAGTGCATATACGCTGTGGTCATACGAGCCAATGTAGACCACGCCGTTGACTACCGCCGGCGAGGAGATGATGTTGCCCCCGGTGGCGAAGCTCCATAGCCTGGTCCCCGTCCTGGCATCCAGTGCATACAGGTTCCAGTCATTCGAGCCAATGTAGACCACGCCGTTAGCCACCACTGGCGAGGAGTAGATCGAGGAGTAGGTGACGTTCCCGGTGAAGTAGCTCCACACCTTGGTTCCGGTCTTCACATCCAGCGCATACACGCTGCCGTCCTCTGAGCCAATGTAGAGCACACCGTTGACTACTGCTGGCGAGGAGTAGATAAGGGATCCCGTGGGGTAGCGCCAGTCGAGGGTGAGCCTGGACACATTGGTCCTCGAGAGCACGTTCTCGTAGGGGTTGGTCCGGCTCTGAGCCCGATCGTAGCCAAACTGGGACCAGTCGGTGTTGACCCGGAAGGTGCGCGAGGCAGTCAAGCCACTGCGCCGACCCGTTGCCTGAATGCTCTGCCAACCGGGGAGGGCCGTGGCAGGAATAGTGATGCCGAGGGAGAAGCTTCCCAGACGACTTGTCCTGGTGCTGCCCACGATCGTCGTGTGATCAAAGGTGGCGATAACGGTTTCGCTGCTGCCAAAGCCGCTCCCCTTGACGGTCAGCGTCGTAGTGGGTGGGCCGGTGACCTTAGAAAGCGTCATGGATGCCCTGGCGGGAGCAGCGTGGACAGGCAGGTGCGTCACGCTCTCGAGCGTGAGATTGAGTGCGAGGACCACCAGTAGAGCGAGCCCGATGATCATCCGGCGAGAGAACAGAGCGTGCATACCAATACCTCATTTCGTCGAACGTAGTTCTTGCATCTTTGTGCAGAGAAGGAGGAAGGAAAGCAGGTGTTCTTCTCAATCGCTGCGGAGAGATGTACCCATCTCTTGACCCATTATCTATCCCTGTGTTTATGATAGGGCGGTAAAGCAGAGATGAAACGGTCACTATTCAGGTCACCTCATAAAGCCAGTATACAAGGGGCTCCAAATGGTTGCATATCGTCAATGTATATTGCGATCGTTTTTCGTCAATCTCCTTCTCTCCATAAGCGATGAGGCGTTGCGCGAGAGCAGGGGCAATTCGATGTCCCGGGTTGTAAGCCCGCTATCACCGAAGGTCTGGCCTTCGATCTGTGCATAGGTTTTGTAGTGCTGGCACAGCAGGTTAATGTCCCTGACAGTGACCAACGCGAAAGCTTTCTCCATCGAGTGTTCTCCTCCATTACTCATAACATAGCATATCACGCGTGTATCTCCTGATAGCAACTATCCCAATGAGATTCCATGAAAACCACTTTCATTCGAGGTGTGACTCGTTTCCTCATCGATCGATCACGATCTATAACCATGTAATAGAGGATTTAGATCTATAGCTATTACGTGTTGTCATTCCGTCTCACTTTCTCTCTTCCTTCCATACCTGATTAAAGGGGTATCCGTGTCAACTGCTCTAGAAGTATTGACAAGCAGCGTAATAGGCATTATCATAATTATATTATTACATTTCGACGCACCGGCGTCGAGAGTACGCACAACGCAAGGAGATGCAAATTAGTCGGAGCAAGCACGGCACGGAGGGTAGACGATCCGGGCATAAGCAAGAGTCGTCATCAGGGCATGAGCAGGTCCACCTGATCAGTGAAGGCGAACTCTGCCTCGATCTGATCAACAGTGAGCATTTCGACTACCGTGGCCGAAAGGGCGTTCAGGACAATCTCGCCAATCCAGAGTGGGTTACAGCCTTTGCACACCACTGGCATCTGCCCGTCACGTCTCCACCCGATGCCCTGGCGCTGGCGGCGCTGCGCGCATTACGGGCCCTGCTACATCAGATGTTCGAAGCGGCTGCCACCGGGCAGTCAGCAACCGACGCCCAGCTCAGGGAACTCAATGCCTTTCTGGCGCTGACGCCGGTGATGCGGCAGGTCCAGCGCAGCGGCACCGGGGTACGCCTGCAGACCATCATGCTTCATGAGGGCTGGACCGCCGTGGCATCTCAGATCGCCGCTTCCTGGGTCGATATACTAGAAAGAATCCTGCCGGCACGTTTGAAGGTGTGCGCCAATCCCGACTGTCACTGGGCGTTTATCGATCAGAGCCATAATCTGAGTCGGTGCTGGTGTCGCCAGTGGGCTTGTGGCAATCTGGTGAAGGTGCGACAGTTTCGAGCTCGGGCGCGAGGCATGCCTGATAGTTGACCGGAGGACTGTTTGCTCTTCCAACGAGGAAAGAGGCTGTCGTAACTCTATCTGTATTTCAGAAGGAGGCTTCTATATGTTGTCGAGAAGTTATGCACGTCTGTTCGCGCTGGCATTAGGCATTCCCCTGTTGCTGGCGCTACTGACTGCCTGCGGGGCAGGCACGACTGCTAGTGGCAGCGCTACCACTACGCGCCCGCCCACGAAGATCCTCCTGACCTACCACGGGCATTCCGACCGGGCTACGGCGGTCGCCTGGTCACCCGACGGCAAGTATGTTGTCTCAGGCTCCCTCGATAAAACCGTGCAGGTCTGGAGCGTCTCTACAGGCAAGACGCGGCTGATCTACCGTGGGCATACAGACGGAATCTTGGCCGTGGCCTGGTCGCCCGGTGGGCGGTATATCGCCTCTTCCTCCTTAGATAACACCATACAGGTCTGGGATGCCTCCACAGGGGCGCACATCACCACCTATCGCGGCCAGAGGCTGCCTGCGCAGACGCTCAGTTGGTCGCCCGACAGCCGCTCGATCGTCTCAGGCTCGCTTGACCATACTGTGCAGGTCTGGCAGGCGACGACGGGGAAACCCATCCTGACCTATCGCGGGCACTCCGCCCCTGTGAATACGGTCATGTGGTCGCCGGATGGCAAGCACATCGCATCGGGCTCCGTTGACACAACGGTACAGGTCTGGGACGCAGCGAGCGGGAAAACGTTGCTGACCTTCCGCGGGCATACGAATCAGGTGACCTCTCTTGCCTGGTCGCCTGATAGCACATCGATCGTTTCGGGCTCCTTTGACAAAACAGTACAGGTCTGGGATGCCAGGACCGGGAAGGTACGCTATATCTATCATGGCTATAACGTCGCCGTCGCCCACGTCGACAACTCAAAAGGTGTGCTGCCGGATCTGATCTTCTTCGTAGGCTGGTCACATAACGGCAAGCGCATTGTAGCCGTCACCCAGGAATACTGCGGCGACACGTGCGCGGT
>WNGL01004901.1_pt1 | contig 20146 bp, 19 predicted proteins | sample 5400591 | NCBI WGS metagenome assembly WNGL01 (sample SAMN13153377, study PRJNA577476) | soil metagenome | isolation source: 80 cm soil or saprolite under Garry oak tree replicate 1 | place: USA:California | collected 2016-06-15 | reverse complement strand
CCGCTGGCGATCACGCGCGAGGTTCAGCCTCAGCCTGCGCCCCAGGACATAACGCCCGCGGCGCCCGACGTCCTCAAGGACGCCAAAGCGTCATGAGCGCCGAGGACATCGAGGCCAGCAAAGCGCCGCTGATGGATCATCTGATCGAGCTGCGCTCGCGGCTGATCAAGGCGCTGTTGGCCTTCGGCATCGCCTTCATCTTCTGCTTCTTCTTCGCCAAGCAGATCTACAACGTGCTGGTGTGGCCATTCGTCTGGGTCGCCGGCCCGGAAAACTCGAAATTCATCTACACGGCGCTTTTGGAATATTTCCTGACCCAGTTGAAGCTGGCGCTGTTCGGCGCTGGTTTCATCTCGTTCCCGATCGTGGCCGCGCAAATCTACAAATTCGTCGCGCCCGGCCTCTACAAGCACGAGCGCGGCGCGTTCCTGCCCTATCTGATCGCCACCCCGTTCTTCTTCGTGCTGGGATCGATGCTGGTGTATTTCGTGGTGCTGCCGATGCTGGTGCGGTTCTCGCTCGGCATGCAGCAGGCCGGGGGCGCCGAAACCGCGCAGATTCAATTGCTGCCCAAGGTCGGCGAATATCTGTCGCTGATGATGTCGCTGATCTTCGCCTTCGGCGTCGCGTTTCAGCTGCCGGTGATCCTGACGCTGCTGGGAAGGATCGGCATCATTACGGCGAAGCAGCTCCGCGAGAAGCGCCGCTATTTCATCGTGATCGCCTTTATCATCGCCGCTGTCCTGACCCCGCCCGATGTCATCAGCCAGGCCTCGCTCGCGATACCCTTGCTGGCGCTGTACGAAGGCTCGATCATCTCGGTGGCCATGGTGGAGAAGAGGGCGGCAGCGGCGAAAGCGACCCCCGGTACGCCGCCATCCGCCGCCCCGCCGCCGGCTGCCAATCCGGCGGAGTAGTGCGCGGCGCGCTTCGCCGCTCCAACACTGGTCGTCATACCCGCCAACCGGTCCGGCCTTTGGCCGGCCGGATGACAGGCTCCAGCGGGTATCCAGTACGCCGCGGCCTCCCGATTCTATCTGACGCTCCGGAATACTGGATCGCCCGCTTTCGCGGGCGACGACGGCTGTGGTGGGGCTGGCCGCGCCGGTTGTGCCGTTTGATGTTCCAAAACCCGCTTATTCGGGTTACTGGATGCCCGCCTTCGCGGGCATGACAGCCCAAGACTTGTGACGCTTCAGGACCGAACACCCATGCACGACATCAAATGGATCCGCGAAAACGCCCATGCCTTCGACGCCGCGCTGAAGCGGCGCGGGCTCGCGCCGCTGTCCTCGTCGCTGCTCGCGGTCGACGAAAAGCGCCGCGCGGCGATCCTCAAGTCGGAGCAGGCGCAGGCGCGGCGCAATTCGGCGTCGAAGGAAATCGGCGATGCCAAGAAGGCCAAGGACGACGCGCGCGCCGCCATCCTGATGGCCGAGGTCGCCGAGCTCAAGACCACCATGCCGCAACTCGAAGCCGCGACCAAGGCGGCGGAGGAAGAGCTTGCCACCGAACTGGCCGCGATTCCGAATTTGCCGCTGGACGAAGTCCCCGACGGCGTTGACGAGCACGGCAATGTGGTGCGGCATCATTTCGGCGCGGTGCGCAATTATGCGTTCGCGCCGAAACCGCATGACGATCTCGGCGGCGCGCTGGGTTTCATGGATTTCGAGACGGCAGCAAAGTTGTCGGGCGCGCGCTTTGTGGTGCTTAAAAAAGGCATGGCGCGGCTCGAGCGCGCGATCGGCCAATTCATGCTCGACCTCCACACCAACGAGCACGGCTACACCGAGATCAATCCGCCGCTGCTGGTGCGCGACGAGGTGATGTTCGGAACGGGGCAACTGCCGAAGTTTCGGGACGATCAGTTTCTCGCGACGCGCGAACTTGCCTTTGGTGAACGATTAGATCGTGCGCTTGAGAAGGCGCTGCGAGACCATGGATATGGAGGACCAGGCACGACCTTTCTAACCGCAGACACAGATTCTCAACCGAAGCTTGAGAATCATTGGCTCATCCCCACCGCCGAAGTCCCGCTGACAAACCTCGTTCGTGAATCCATCCTCGACGAGAAAGAATTGCCGATGCGCTTAACGGCGCTGACGCCGTGCTTTCGCGCCGAGGCGGGTGCTGCCGGGCGCGACACCCGCGGCATGATCCGCCAGCATCAATTCACAAAGGTCGAACTGGTCTCGATCACGACGCCGGAGACCAGCAAGGACGAGCACGAGCGCATGCTGGCCTGCGCCGAGGAGGTGCTGCGGCAACTCGATCTGCACTACCGCGTGATGACGCTGTGCGCCGGCGACATGGGCTTTGCGGCGCAGAAGACTTACGACATCGAGGTCTGGATGCCCGGGCAGGGCGAGGGCGGCGCCTACCGCGAAATCTCGAGCTGTTCGGTGTGCGGCGATTTCCAGGCCCGGCGCATGGACGCCCGCTATCGCGGGCCCGACGGCAAGCCGCGTTTCGTGCACACGCTGAACGGCTCCGGCACCGCCGTGGGCCGCGCGCTGATTGCCGTCATGGAAACCTATCAGCAGGAAGACGGATCGATTGCCGTGCCCGATGTGCTGCAGCCCTACATGGGCGGGCTGAATGTGATCGCCCGCGACAAGTAATTTTGTCAATCTATTCAACGCCGCCGCGTTCGCTGTTGCGAAGCCGGCGCGACGCGGTATCTTTGTTCCTTGCCCGGAACCGGGGCCTATTGGGAACGAAGATCGACAATGCCCCTGCATCGCGACATCTTTTGGATCGGCAGGCAGTGGGCTGTCACCGGCTATGGGATGCAGGCGATCGATCAAAGGCTGAACGGCATTTTCGATATCGAGGTCTCCGGTTTATGGGAAGACAGTCTCTCGGAACGCATGCACGCGCTGAACTGGCTCAATGCGGCGGACTTCGACAACGGGCTTGCCGCAGCCCGCAAGCATTACCCGGAACCGGACCGACAGGCCGCTCCATCCGAAGAGAGTGTTTCTTGCTTGAAGGAGGGCGCTGCGGCCGAGCCGCCGAAACCGGCAGCGGAAACATTCGACATGCGAAGTGAAGGTTTGCCGGCAAAATTCGTGTTCCCCTGGCGCATCCGCCACCAGCGGTAACGGCGTGATCTTCGCGAAAGCGAAAACACGCACCCTCACGCATTAAGTTTTTCAAAGTGAGCGATATTGAACAGGCATGCGATGCCGGACGGGCCAATCTGAAGACGTGATGTCGCCGTCGGCTTTGCTGGTGGGACAGAGCGCTACGCAGGATGCGCCCATGCCCGAATTTCAACCGGTATCCTCAGCCGCTGTTGCTGCGATCGAACGGCCTCGCTGTCCGGAGTGCAACCAGAATCGCATGCTGCTCTCGAAGCTTGGGGCGGGACCATCCGGTTTCGATCACCGTACATTCGAGTGTCAGAAGTGCGGTCGCGTCCACACCTCGGTGGTATCCAGCGACCCCATGAACTCCGCTACGGGCGGCTGGCTTGTCGGCGAACTAAGGCCGCCGCGATAGGCTCGGTGAGGGAACCAGCCGGGCCTGTTTCCGCTGGGGTTCGCTTCCTTAGATGAACTCACAACCAGTTGAGTTGTGATCCCCGGCCAAATTATGTCGTCTACCGAACACAATGGGACTCTGCTGCGTTATCGGTGCTGCTCTCGGCGCTTGCCGTGACTGAGAGTGTTGTGCTCCCGCTCAATTACGGAACAACACCATGCCCGACGCGCAGCAAATCCTGCAACAGGACGTGTTTGATCCCAGGGCGTTTCTTGGCCGGATCGGGGCGGGAAAGACGGTCGAGAGATACAGAAAAAACCAGAAGATTTTCGGCCAGGGCGATATCGCCGACACGGTCTTCTTCATCCAAAAAGGCAAGGTCAAAATCACCGTCTTGTCCGAACACGGCAAGGAAGCGGTCGTCGGGATTTTCGGGGAGGGCCAGTTCTTCGGCGAAGCATGTCTCAGGGGCGGTGTACTACGCAGCGTAACCAGCCATGCCATGGAAGAGTGCCTGATCACGTCGATAACGAGATCCGCCATGCTTGCGACCCTCAGTGCGGAGCCGAAGTTTTCAGCGTTCTTCACGGCGTATCTGCTGAGGCGAAACAGCCGGATCGAGGACGATCTGATCGACCAGCTCTTCAACTCCAGCGAAAGGCGGCTCGCGCGCCTGCTTTTGCTGCTGGAGGAAACGCTGGCGGAGATGATCGGCACAACGCGTTCCCGGGTAAGTTTCTTCATGAACAAATTCCGGAAAAAGGGGTTCATCGATTACAACGGCAAAATCGAGGTTCATCGTTCGCTGTTGAATGCCGTGTTGCGCGACAAGCCTCAAATACGAGAGGAAGAATAGACGGTTTGGACTCGCGGTGTTTGGCGGCCAGAACCCGGATCTGGACCAGGCAATTTTCTCCTCGAGGTGTGTGAGCAATGTTGCTCACTAAGCACGCAACATGGCAGACGCGGCGCCGGGGAAACGATTAAATCCTAGGCATGCCGCGATATCGCTTTCAGATATGCCGGGGTAAGTTTTCCAACGGATCCAGCGTTGAGGCGACACTTGAAGGTGCCGAAGCTGCCTGGAAAGAGGCGGTCGCGATCAGCGCCGATCTGGCCCGCGATATCGTGAGCGCGGAGCCGGAATGGCTCCTGGAAGTGGCGGACGAAGCCGGGCAGGCGCTTTTCAGCTTCCGGTTTGTCGCCGAATCGTTCCAACGCAATGTTGGGGCAGAAACCTATGCCGGTTCGCCCATGAGCGCGGATCGGTTGCCGTCACAACCTGCGTAAGCGCTCATCAGCCAGCTCCCGTTTCATTTCGGAACCAATCCCCACACGCCGACAGACCATTTCGGATGGCGCTTTGCGTCGGTGATTTTCGCGTTCAAGCGATCGCAGACGAAGTGACGGCAATGCAACATTTTTCTTCGATATGAAGGATGGTGTTCGGCCCTGATCGCCGGCACCCAATGCCGCCACTGTCCGCGAACCGTGGTCGGCGGCTCCGGCCAGCGTGGAAGTGCTGCGAAACGCCTCCGCGTCCCTCTGTTCTCCACTGAAAGCTGAAGTCGCGGCCAATGGCCGACAGCACGTGGCGGCGGACCCGATACCTCGTTGAATGGGCCATTTCGATTGTATTTGCTGGGTTTGCCTCGACGGCACGAGAGGGATAAGACGGCGCATTGGCAGCTTTGGAATCGGTTGAAAGGGCGTTTGAACGGATGCGAATTCTCTGTACCAACGACGACGGCATCCACGCTCCAGGCCTGAAGATCGTCGAGGAGATCGCCCGCGCGTTGTCCGACGACGTCTGGGTGGTGGCGCCGGAGCTCGATCAGTCCGGCGTTTCGCATTCGCTGTCGCTGAACGATCCGTTGCGGCTGCGCGAAGTCGGCCCTCGCCACTTCGCGGTACGCGGCACGCCTACCGATTGCGTGATCATGGGCGCGCGCCATATCCTCGGCGAAACCATGCCGGACCTGGTGCTGTCCGGCGTCAACAAGGGCCGTAACGTCGCCGAAGATGTCGTCTATTCCGGCACCATCGCCGGCGCGCTGGAAGGTACCATCCTGGGAATTCCGTCGTTCGCGCTGTCGCAGGAATTCAGCATGGAGACCCGGCACGCGCCGCTGTGGGAGACGGCGCTGAAATTCGGGCCGGAGATCCTGCGCAAGGTGATCGACGCCGGGGTGCCCAAGAATACCGTGATCAATGTCAACTTCCCTGCCTGCGCGCCGGAGAGTGTCGCGGGCGTGCGCGTGACGCGGCAGGGCAAGCGCAATTTGGGATTCCTGAAAGTCGACCAGCGCCGCGATGGCCGCGGCAATCCGTATTTCTGGATCGGTTTCGAGCGGCTCGCGCAAATCGACGTGCCTGCGGAGGGTACCGACCTTGCAGCACTGGCGGCGCGTTATGTTTCAGTGACGCCGTTGCGGCTTGACCGCACCGACGAGGCGTTTTCGGAAGCGCTGACGGCGACGCTGAAGTAGCAAGCCACAAGCACAGACGTCATCCTGAGGTGCGAGCCGTCTTCGGCGAGCCTCGAAGGATGGTTGGTTAGCCCTGCTTTGGCAGCCCTCCGCGACGACTAGCCAATTCACTCATTTTGGTCCAATCGGAACGTAGCAGCGCTTCCTTTTTGGCTCGGCTCCAACCTTTCAACTGGCGCTCGGCTGCAATTCCGTCGGTTATGCGTTCGAAGTGCTCGGACCACACGAGAACAACTGGCCGTCGCGAAAAGGTGTAGCCCTTGTAGGCTCCAGCGTTGTGCTGATCTACGCGTATAGCAAGGTTTCTCCTGTTGCACTTCCAACGTAGTAAGACCCGTCGGCGCAACGAAGCATATACACATAGATACCCATCGCCGTCGTCCTTCGAGGCTCGCAAGAGCTCGCACCTCCAGCGATGAGCGCAACTGCGCTCACGCGGGGATGACGTCGATTGGTCAGTTGTCAATTCGGCTTCGAAAACCTAAACCGTGGCGCTCTTGAGCGCGGTGTCGATCATCTTTGCCAATGTTTCGAGCTGGAAAGGTTTTTGCAGTGCCGGGCGGTCGCGATATTCTTCCGGAAGACCCGAGGAGCCATATCCGGTCGCGAAGATGAAGGGGCGGTTGCGTGCCTTGATCAATTCGGCAACCGGAGAAATTACCTTGCCGTTGACGTTGACGTCGAGAATGGCGAGGGCGAACTCGGTGGTTTGCGCCAGCCTGATCGCCTCGTTGATTTCACCGGCCTCGGCGGCGACGCTGTAGCCGAGCTCCTCCAGCATGTCAGCGACCATCATCCTGATCATGACCTCGTCCTCGACGAGGAACACTGAACCGCCCGGCGGCCGCGTCGAAATCATGTTGATGTCCTTGCCCCATCCCAAACTTAAGGTTCGCAAATAACGCCGACCGGCGCAATGTCAACATGTGCCAGCACGCACGCCTGCTGACTGCCACCGCGCGCCGCGGCGGGCTATGAAGCAGGATTGATCGCCCAGCCCCTTAACGCCATGCTCTATCAGGGGTTCCACCCTGGGAACACCGATTCGTGGGGAAGCTTTCCTTAAGCCGCCAGCGCATATTGCATCAACTTGTTCGGCCGAGGCGCGCTAGAGTGGCTTGATACCTGGTCTGACGGGATTGCCATGCCGCCCACTTCAAATCCGCCGGAAAAGATGATGTTTCAGCTCAACCTGCGGCGACGCGGGATCAGCGATCAGGCGGTACTTCGCGTGATGGAAGAGGTTCCGCGCGATATCTTCGTGGAGGCGGCCGACCGCGCCGATGCCTACCGCGACAGCGCGCTCGGCATCGCCTGCGGGCAAACCATCAGCCAGCCCTTCGTGGTGGCCTACATGACAGAGCAGTTGCAACTGCAGAAACATCATCGCGTGCTCGAGATCGGCACCGGCTCCGGTTACCAGGCGGCAATCCTGTCGCGGCTGAGCAGCCAGGTGCTGACAATCGAGCGCTACCGGACCTTGGCGGATGACGCCCGGGCGCGGCTCAAGAAGCTGGGATGCGGCAATGTCGAAGTGATGCTCGGGGACGGCTTCGACGTCCCGGCCGATGCCGGCAATTTCGACCGCATCATTGTCACCGCCGCGATGGCGCAAATTCCCGAGTCGTTAGCGCAGCGGCTCGAGCCGGGCGGAGTCCTGATCGCGCCGGTCGGTCCGCATCACGGCATCCAGACCCTGATCCGCATGACCAGGACCGACACCGGTTTCGAGCGCCGGGAGCTGGTGGAGGTGCGTTTCGTGCCGGCGCTGCCCGGCATCGCCCGCGAACTGTAGGGCCGCGAACAGCGCCAAAGGTAGCATGAGAAGGGTCTTGGTCCTCATGGTTCGAGACACGCGCGCCGGACCGTGCAAGCGCGCTGCCGGAAGTATCTGCCACTGACCCCGAGGGGTGGCTTTGGCCGCTTCGACTGCCCCGTTAACGCCCTGTCCGAAGGGTTAAGCGGTTGTTTACTGGGGGTGTGTTTACTCAAAACAATAAGTTTGTTGCGTATGAGTGAGTAACCATGTCCCGTATCGTCGAGTTGCTTTGCTCGCGCCGTTTGCCGCACGTCGCGGCGCTGGCGCTGATATCGATCGGTTTTGCCGGCTGCAGCGGCGACATGTCAACGCGGCTCTCGCAGGAATCCTTCTCCAATCCCTTTACTTCCCAGCCGGAAGCCACCAGCATTGTGCCGCCAGCCCAGGTCGAGCGCCGTGAGCTGCCGCGGGATTACCGTCCGCAACCGCACTACCAGTCCTCGGCCTTGCCGCCGCCGATCACAGCACCGCAGCCTAATCCGACGGCCAGTGCCGGCGTTTCCGGAGGAGGGCGTGGACTAGCTTCCTATGCTCCGCCCACCCATCCGCCGCTGGAGGCCACCGGCACCGTCGCGCCGCGCCCGGTCGCGGCAATCCGCAGCCCGGGACCGGGCGGCACCACGATCATCGTCGGTACCAGCGACACACTCGATACGCTGTCGCGCCGCTATAACGTCTCGCCCGCCGCGATCCTGCAGGCCAATGGCTACAAGGGGCCGCGCACCTTGTCGCCGGGCCAGCAGCTTATCATTCCGCGTCAGACCGCTGTTGGTGCCGTGCCGGCATTGGCAGCGCCGGCGAGCAAGCCCGTTGCGGTCGCCGCGGCGCCGGCCGTTCATGTCGTGAATCCCGGCGACACCCTGCTCAGTGTGGCGCGCCGCAATCACGTGCCGTTGTCGGAGCTCGCAAGAGCCAACAGCCTTGAGCCGACCGCCAAACTCAGGCTTGGCATGAAGCTGACCGTGCCCGGTGCGAAGACCGCGGCAGTCGCGCCGGCTGCGCAGCCGGTATCTGTTGCCGCTCAGCCGGTCGCTGCAGTGGCGCCCGCCACCAAGATGGCTGCCGCGGGCGGTCCCCCGCAAAGCGCGCGGCTCGCCCAGGCCACGGCGACGGTCGAAGACGCTGCCGTCGCCACGCCGGTCAAGGCCACCGAGGCCACCGGCGCGCTGCCGACGTTCCGCTGGCCGGTGCGCGGCAAGGTGATTACGAGCTACGGCGCCAAGACCAATGGCAAGTCGAACGACGGCATCAATCTGGCAGTGCCCGAAGGTACGCCAGTGAAGGCGGCGGAGGACGGCGTCGTCGCCTATTCCGGCAATGAGCTCAAGGGTTATGGCAATCTGGTTCTGGTTCGGCACTCCAACGGTTACGTCACCGCATATGCCCATGCGAGTGAACTGATGGTGAAGCGTGGCGATACGATCAAGCGCGGCCAGACCATTGCCAAGTCGGGTCAGTCCGGGGAGGTGGGGTCGCCGCAGCTCCACTTCGAGATCCGCAAAGGATCTTCGCCGGTTGACCCACTTCAATTCCTCAACGGAGCGTGAGCGGTTCTGATTAACCGCTGTCGCGCAGTACCTACTGCCGTCGTCGCCCGCGAAAGCGGGCGACCCAGTATTCCAGGGCGCCGATGAAGGTTCGCGAAAGCTCTGGAATACTGGGTACCCCGCTTTCGCGGGGTATGACGATCTATGGTGGAGAGGAGCAGTGCGTTCTCTCGCCCACGCGATCGCCGCTTACTGCCCCGCCAGCTTCACACCCAGCCGTCCCGCCAATTCCTGTGTGAACTGCCAGGCGACGCGGCCGGAGCGCGCGCCACGCGTGGTCGACCATTCCAGCGCTTCGCGCTCGAGTTCGGCTTCATCGAGCTTGATGCCGAAGTGACCGCAATAACCCTTCACCATCGCAAGGTACTCGTCCTGGCTGCAGCGGTGGAAGCCGAGCCATAATCCGAACCGGTCCGAGAGCGATACCTTCTCCTCGACCGCCTCACCGGGATTGATCGCGGTGGAGCGTTCGTTCTCGATCATGTCGCGCGCCAGCAGATGCCGGCGGTTCGAGGTGGCGTACAGGATCACGTTGTCGGGCCGTCCCTCGATGCCGCCCTCCAGCACCGCCTTCAGCGACTTGTAGGAGGCGTCGTTGCCGTCGAACGACAGGTCGTCGCAGAACACGATGAAATGGAAATCGGAAGCGCGCAGCAGGTCCATCAACGCCGGCAGGCTCTCGATGTCCTCGCGGTGAATCTCGATCAGTTTCAAGCGCTCGGCCGGCTTGCGATTGACGTTGATGCTGGCATGCGCCGCCTTCACCAGCGACGACTTGCCCATGCCGCGCGCGCCCCATAGCAGCGCGTTGTTGGCAGGCAGGCCATCGGCGAAGCGTTCGGTATTCTCGATCAGGATGTCGCGCACCTGCTCGATGCCCTTGAGCAGGCCGAGATCGACGCGGCTGACACGCGGCACCGGCGCCAGCCGCCCGTTGGGGTGCCAGACAAAGGCGTCGGCGCTGCCAAGTGAATCGGCCACGCTGGGTTTTGGTGACGCCGCAGACAGGTGCGCTGCGATGGCTTCGAGCGAGCGCGCAATCCTGCCCACGGTGTCATGTTCGGAGGGTGCTGCCGGACGTTTTGTCGCGGCTATCGGCAATTTACGCGAGCTGGCCTTGGAGGCGGCACGAGGCACTGTTTTACTGGGCTTTTTTGACATCTTGGGGGTTCCTTACCGTGCAGCCATATCGGGCCTTTTGACAGCCCGCAAGCGGCCCAAATGAGGGGTCTGGCAGCGTTGCAATTGGGACCGCGGCCGCTATAGTCCCCGCGAATTTGCCCGAACCGGCCTGACGCCGATGCGTCGCCGGTTCATTCCCGTTTCACGAGGATTGTCCGAAATGCTGATTACTCCTGCGTTTGCCCAGGCCGCGGGCGCCGGCGATACCAACAGCATGTTGATGTCGCTGCTGCCGTTTGCGCTGATTTTCGTGATCATGTACTTCCTGATTCTGCGGCCGCAGCAGAAGAAGGTGAAGGACCACGCCGAACTCGTAAAGAACATCCGCCGCGGCGATACCGTGGTGACGTCAGGCGGCCTTGTCGGCAAAGTGACAAAAGTGGTCGATGACGACCAGATCGAGTTCGAAATCTCCGACGGGGTCCGCGTGCGGCAGATGCGGCAGATGATTTCGGGCGTGCGCGCCAAGGGCGAGCCGGCCAAGGAAAAAGCCGAGACCGCCAAGGAAGACACTTCGGCGAGTTAGCGCGTTTTCTGATCGCGCACATCCCAGAATCTGACAGGTCAACTCGATGTTGTATTTCACGCGGTGGAAGGCGCTGGCGATCATCCTGACCGCGCTGACGGTGTGCCTTTGCGCCGTTCCGAACTTCTTCCCCGAAGCGACGGTGAAAACCTGGCCGCAATGGGCGCAGCGTCATCTGGTGCTCGGCCTCGATCTGCAGGGCGGCTCGCACCTTCTGCTCGAGGTCGATGCCAACGCGGTCAGGAAGGACAAGCTCGACCAGGTGCGTGACGACGTCCGCCGCGTCCTGCGCGAAAACAAGATCGTCTATACCGGTCTTGCACCTCGCGCAGACAGCGTCGAAGTGCGCGTCACCAAGGATACCGACCTGCCGACCGCTCTGAGCAAGCTGCGCGAGTTGTCGCAACCGCTCGGTGGTCTGCTCGGCACCAGCGGCCAGCGCAGCCTCGAAGTCAGCGACGCCGGCGGCGGGCTGATCCGGCTCACCGTGCCGCCCGCGGCGATCACCGACCGCATCAGGCAGGCCGTCGAACAGTCGATCCAGATTGTCGAACGTCGTGTCAATGAACTCGGCACGGTCGAACCGCTTATTCAAAGACAGGGCAATGATCGTATTCTGGTGCAGGTGCCGGGACTGGGCGATCCATCGCGCCTGATCAAAATTCTCGGCCAGACCGCCAAGATGGATTTCCGGATGGTCGATTCCACCGTTTCGCCGGATCAGGCCATGGCGGGACGTGTGCCGCCGGATTCGGAAGTGCTGCCAAGCGCCGAGGGATCCAGGCAACCCTATGTCATCAAGAAGCAGGTGCTGGTCTCCGGCGGCGACCTGACCGACGCACAGCCCGGTTTCGACCAACGCTCGGGCGAGCCGATCGTGAGCTTCCGTTTCAACACTTCCGGCTCCCGCAAATTCGCACAAGCCACGCTGGAAAATGTCGGGCAGCCCTTCGCCATCGTGCTCGACAACAAGGTCATCTCGGCTCCCGTGATCCGTGAACCGATCACCGGCGGCTCCGGCCAGATTTCCGGCAGCTTCACGGTGCAGGCGGCCAACGATCTCGCGATCCTGCTGCGTGCCGGCGCGCTGCCGGCGCCGTTGACGGTCATTGAACAGCGAACCGTTGGACCGGGGCTTGGCCAGGACTCGATCCAGAAGGGCGAACTCGCCGCCTATGTCGGCTCGATCCTGGTGATCGTGTTCATGTTGCTGACCTACCGCTTGTTCGGCGTGTTTGCCAACGTCGCGGTCGCCATCAACGTCGCGATGATCTTCGGCGTGCTGTCGCTGTTGAACGCGACACTGACGCTGCCCGGCATCGCCGGCATCGTGCTGACGGTCGGCATCGCCGTCGATTCCAACGTGCTGATCTATGAGCGTGTCCGCGAGGAACTGCGTGGCGGCCGCAACGCGATTTCCGCGATCGACGCCGGCTTCAAGCGCGCGCTGTCGACGATTTTAGATTCCAACATCACCACCTTCATCGCCGCCGCGGTGCTGTTCTATATTGGCACCGGGCCGGTGCGCGGCTTCGCCGTGACGCTCGGCATCGGCATCATCACCACGGTTTTCACCGCGTTTACGCTCACCCGCCTGATCGTCGCGGGCTGGGTGAGGTGGAAGCGGCCGCAAAGCGTGCCGATCTAGGCATGATCCCGAAAAGTGGACACCGGTTTTCGGAGGAGATCATGCCTTCACAAAATAAAGCGACGAACATGATCCAGCCAGGCTGGATCATATTCGGGGGAATGCGGAGCCGGCTGTGACAAATTTGGTTCTCATCGGACTCGGCATCCTCATTGCCGTGCTGACCGTGGTCAGCTGCTTCGGCCTGTTGCCGTCGCTGCGGATCGTGCCTGACGATACGCACTTCGATTTTACCCGCTTCCGCCGCATCAGTTTTCCGATCTCGGCGCTGCTCTCGATCTTTGCGATCACGCTGTTCTTCACCCACGGGCTGAATTTCGGCATCGATTTCAAGGGCGGCACGCTGATGGAGGTGCAGGCCAAATCCGGCGCGGCCGACATCCCCTCGATGCGCAACACGCTGAGCGGTCTCGGCCTTGGCGACGTGCAGTTGCAGCAGTTCGGCGGGCCCGCCGATGTGCTGATCCGGGTGGCCGAGCAGCCCGGTGGCGATGCCGCGCAGCAGGAAGCCGTACAAAAGGTGCGCGGTGCGCTCGGCGAGGCCGTCGACTATCGCAGGGTCGAAGTGGTGGGGCCGCGCGTTTCCAGCGAACTTTTGGCCTTTGGCCTGCTCGGCCTGATGCTCGCGATCTTTTCGATCCTGATCTATCTCTGGTTCCGGTTCGAATGGCAGTTCGCGCTCGGCGCCATGATCGCCAACGTCCACGATATCGTGCTGACCATCGGTTTCATGTCGATCTCGCAGGTCGATTTCGATCTCACCAGCATCGCGGCGCTGCTGACGATCCTCGGTTATTCGCTCAACGACACCGTCGTGATCTATGACCGGATTCGCGAAATGCTGCGGCGATACAAGAAAATGCCGATGCCGGCGCTGCTCAACGAATCGATCAACTCGACGCTGTCGCGATCGATCATCACCCACGTCACCGTAACGCTGGCGTTGCTGGCGCTGTTGGTGTTCGGCGGCCACGCCATCCACAGCTTCACCGCCGTCATGATGTTCGGTGTGGTGCTGGTCGGCACCTACACCTCGATTTTCATCGCAGCGCCAATCCTGATCTATCTCGGCGTCGGTACCCACCGCGACGCGCCGGACACTCCGAAGAAGAAGTGACCATGCCGGGCCGCGCTGACGCCCCGCATCTTCCGAGGTCGGCGCCGATCGAGGCTTACGGCAAGGGCGGATTTGCGTTCGCCGACATGTCGCATCGCGGTTCGCTGTTGTGTCTGCCGGAGGCGATCTGGGCCTGGCCGGTCGCAAAACCAGAGGAAATCGACCAGGCTTCGCTGGCCCGGGTGTTTGCCGCGGCTGCAGGCATCGATACCCTGATCATCGGCACCGGCACCGAGGTCTGGTTGCCGCCATCGGAGCTGCGTGAGGCGCTGCGCGCGGTGCGAGTGGTGCTGGACGCGATGCAGACCGGTCCTGCGATCCGCACCTACAACATCATGATCGGCGAGCGGCGGCGCGTCGCCGCGGCGCTGATCGCGGTGCCATGAGCGGCGCGGACGGAGCCACGGATTCGGCCGACTTCTGCGCTGAGTTGGTGCGGACCCACGATTTTGGCCGTTACGCATCCAGCCTGTTCGTGCCGGCTGGCCAGCGCCGCGCGCTGTTGGCGCTGTATGCCTTCAACGTCGAGATTTCCCGGGTGCGCGAGCAGGTGAGCCAGCCGCTGCCCGGCGAAATGCGCCTGCAATGGTGGACCGACATGCTCGCGGGCGCGGGCCACGGCGGTATCGAGGGCAATCCGGTTGCGGCCGAGTTGCAGCTTGCGATTCAGAACTGGCACCTGCCGGTCGAGCGGCTGTCGCGCCTGATCGACGAGCATCAGTTCGATCTCTACAACGACCCGATGCCGACCATGGCGGCGCTGGAAAGCTACATCAACGATACCTCGTCGGCGCTGTTTTCGCTCGGCGCCGGGATCGCCGGGGCCCAATCCGACCGGATCGAACACCTCGCGCGCCACGCCGGACTGGCGCAAGGCATGGCCCAGCTGATGGCGGCGTTGCCGCGGGACGCCTCGCGGCGCCAGCTGTTCGTGCCGCTGCAAGTGCTGCAGCAGCATGGCAGCGGGATGGAAGAGGTTTTCGCGGGCAAGCAAACCGCAAAATTGCGCGCGGTGCTGGATCAACTCATCGGCGAAGCGCGGGGACATCTGAATACAGCCTTCGCGCTGCTTGCCAGCGTCCCGCCGGAGGTGCGGCCGGTGTTCCTGCCGCTGGCGCTGGTTGCCCGCGATCTGACGCGGATGTCGCGGGCGGACAGCGATCCCTTCGTTCTCCAGGTCACATCAAGGTTGCGGACGTTGTGGACGTTGTGGCGCGCGGCGAGGTCGCGGGAGTTCTCGTGAGCCATGGAGATGGGGGGCCGGTTGCGTCTTGGGAAGTCGTCATACCCGCGAAAGCGGGTATCCAGTACGCTGGAGCCTCTCGATTCTATCACTGGCGCTCTGGAATACTGGATCACCCGCGTTCGCGGGTGACGACAGTCGTGGGCGGCGATGGTTGCGCCACGCGTACAACCTCACGACGATGGCGGCGCCAGATCGACCGCTTCAAAATTGAACCGGTCGCGCAAATTCTTGCGCGATTCCAGAATGCTCATCAGGAACGCGCGGTCGGTCGCGCTCGTCATCATCGGCTCGATCAGATCGATCTGGTTCATCGCGACCAGCTGCAGGACTTCGTTGCGGATTCTTCCCATGGCATCGCGCGGCAATGCCTGCACCACCTGGATATGCTCCGGTGGTTTTGGGCCTTTCGCCGCCGCCAGCGCGTCGCGCAGCTGCGCTTCGAGCGCAGGCTGGTCGGCCTCCACGAAGGCATAAAGCCCGACGCCGGTACGCCGGTCGGCGAACGCGACAATGGCGGTGTCGCGGACGGCAGGGTTTTTCCTGATCAGATCGCTCAGCACCGGTGCGTCATTGACCAGCCGCCGGCCGCCGCCTTCGCGGTCGGTAAAGTTGAACAGCCCGCGGGTGATGGCGCGGTAGACCTTCTTGCCGGTCGCAAGCCAGATGCCGGCGACCAGCGATTTGCGTGCGAGGATCTTGCGTTCCTTCGGCGTCAGCGCCTCCGGTGCGTAGCTGCGCTTGTGCTTGAGCAGATGCCTGAGATCCTCATAGGCGGCGATGCGGAACAGCCGGCCGCGCGTCTTGAAGCAGGCCGCGAGCTGAAAGTCCGTGACGTAGGCGCGGCCATCGCTGCCCCGCAGCCAGTTCTGCTCCTTGGCGAGATCGTTATGGCAGATGCCGGCGCGATGCAGCTTGCGCAGCGCCAGTTTGGCGGAACGGAAATAGGCGACGTCGCCTGTCGGCTTGGCGAGGTGCAGCGCCACGCCGTTGATGAAGCCGCGCACCAGCGCCTGCCGGCCGGCCCACAACAGCTCCGGCCCGACGTGAAGATCGCGCGCCAGCGCCAGCGCGCGGCGCTCGCGCGCAAACAGATGGCGCGCCGGGATAAAGGACCACCACGGCACCTGATCCAGCCGGCGCAGCACCGCATCGACTTCGCCGTCGCGCAGGCGAAAACGGCCGCGCTCGACGGTGGAAAACACGTCGCGCTTCAGCAATACGCCTTCGATCCATTGCGCCGACAGAACAGCGGCGTCATCCCGGGGCAAACTCATGAAATGCTCACGCCGCCGCGGCTACAGGCAGGCTGTCGGCGATCCAGCGATCGAGATCCGACAATGCGCGGGCGCTGATCGCCTGCTTCCTGGCAACGGTCCTGTCGTTGCCGCGCAGCCGTGTCCCATCGACATTTTTGGCAGGCGGGTTGGCGAGCGGCGGAAACAGCCCGAAATTGATGTTCATCGGCTGGAATGAGCGCTGCCCTGCGTCGATGGTCTCGATGTGGCCGCCGGTGATGTGGCCGAGCAGCGATCCGAGCGCCGTGGTCGCTGGCGGCGCCGCCAGCGACGTCGAGCGTGCATCGGCCGCGGCATAGAGGCCGGCCATCAGCCCGATGCTGGCGGATTCCACATAGCCCTCGCAGCCGGTCATCTGCCCGGCGAAGCGCAGCCGCGGCTGCGCGCGCAGCCGCAATTGCGCATCCAGCAGTTTTGGGGAATTGAGGAAGGTGTTGCGATGCAAGCCTCCGAGCCGGGCGAACTCGGCGCTTTCGAGCCCGGGAATGGTGCGGAAGACTCGTTGCTGCGCGCCGTGCTTCAGCTTGGTCTGGAACCCGACCATGTTGTAGAGCGTGCCGAGCTTGTTGTCCTGGCGCAGCTGCACAATGGCGTAGGCCTTCACCGTCGGATCGTGCGGATTGGTGAGCCCGACCGGTTTCATCGGCCCGTGGCGCAGCGTCTCGCGGCCGCGCTCCGCCATCACTTCGATCGGCAGGCAGCCATCGAAATAGGGCGTGCTGGTTTCCCACTCCTTGAAGTCGGTCTTCTCGCCGGCAATCAGTGCGTCGACGAAGGCGTCGTATTGCTCCCTGGTCATCGGGCAATTGATATAATCGGCGCCGGTACCGCCGGGGCCGACCTTGTCATAGCGCGACTGAAACCAGGCCGCCGACATATCGATCGAATCCCGGTGCACGATCGGGGCGATCGCATCGAAGAATGCCAACGCATCCTCGTCCGTGATGGCGCGGATGGCGTCCGCGAGCGGCGCCGAGGTCAAAGGCCCGGTCGCGACGATGACATTGCGCCAGTCCGCGGACGGCAGGCCGTCGATTTCAGCGCGATCGATTTCGATCAGGGGATGATCGTCGAGGGCTTTGGTAACGGCGGCGGAAAATCCGTCGCGGTCGACGGCCAATGCGCCGCCGGCGGGAACCTGATTGGCATCGGCGGCGCGCATGATCAGCGATCCCAGCCGGCGCATTTCCGCGTGCAGCAGCCCAACCGCATTGTTGGCGGCATCGTCAGAGCGAAACGAATTGGAACACACGAGTTCGGCGAGGCCGTCGGTGCGATGGGCTTCGGTCATCCGGTGGGGCCGCATCTCGTGCAGAACCACTGGAATTCCCGATTTGGCAACCTGCCAGGCTGCCTCCGAGCCGGCGAGGCCGGCGCCGATAATATGCACGGTCCGAGAGGTAGATTTGATGCCTGTCATGGCGAGACAGGTAGCGCGTTTTCAGGCGCGGTGGAATGCGCAAGGCGGCTCTGTGCCGCCGATTTGGCGCCTGCCAGTTCCAGCGCCGGATACGACAACGCCCGCAGCGAGGCGGGCGTTATCCGTCTCAACAGTCGGCTGAAAAGCGATCAGCCGTTATAGGTGCCGGCTGCAACGCGCGGAATGTCCGAGCGATCAAGACCGATATCGGCCAGTTCGCGATCGCTAAGCTGGGACAGTTCGCTGACATTGCGCTGATAGTCCCGGAACGCCTGGATCATGCGGATGAGCGAGAGCAACATGGGTAGTCTCCTTGTATCTACGATTCAGCCTTTGAAAGAGGCTTCATCGTTGAAATGAATATAGAAGAGTATACCGCATTGCAGTAGTTCCAATGCTGCGGTGCAGCTAAGTATGGAACGCATAGCAACGGTAAGAGCCGATTAACCTCTTGGCATCCCCGCTTCATGAATCGACTGGGAGCGCCGTCGTCGGCCGACTCTGAGTAAATATCTTGTGTATTCACGACATTGTCGTCGCGGCGACACTGGACTCCAGGGAATCAAGGATGGCCATGGCGGGGGATAGAATCAAAAAAAGACGTCTAAAACAGCGGTCTCGGCGATTTGATTCGGCGTGATTCGACCGTTACCTCATGCGCGATTCGCATGCATGAAATGAATCAGAGATCATTAGTTAGGTAAATGGCGAGCGTCGGGTAAGTCCTGAGATCAGGCGCGGTACGGAGCCGGGATCGCTGCGAATCCGGCTGGTGCCGTGACGTTCAAACAGGGGGAACTCACAGTGGTTTGCCTGTGGGCTGGCGCAACTCCCAGCGCGGCGATGTTTGCCTGTGCACCAGCGTTCCGCGGCCAATCGCTTCGTGGTTTTCGGTTCGGCGCACGCACTGAAAAATCACGAGCTGTCATGGACGGCGATGACGCGATGCATCCGCCGCTGATCTTATTCGATTGCCGAACGCGGGAGTTCGAACCGGCGCGACGTTCATTTGATTTTATTGATGTCACCGGCGCTGAGCGTGCGCCGCAGCGATGCCGATGTACCGAGTTTCGTTACGAATCTGTAATGCAAAAGCGACTTTGCGCATGAGGCTTTGCACTCCGCGCCGATCACATTTGCATCGCGCGAAATTCATTCCGTAACTTTCCGCCAATCGGCGAAAAATCGTTTTACAGAGTCCGGCAATGATGCCGGTTCTGTTCGAAAGGGGAAAGTAACATGATCAATAAGTTACTCGGAGCAGCCGCAATGGCTGCCGTTGCCTACGCAGTCGTTCCCGCATCCGCCGCGAAGATGGCCGGCTGCAGCGGCGAGAACTTGTCGAAAGCCGAATCCATGATCGAAGCCATGACCGATGGCGAAGGCAAGTTCACGGCGCAAAAGGAAATCGCGCAAGCGCAGGACGCGATGCTCGGCGGCAAGATGGGCGCATGTGCAATGCATCTCACCAAGGCGATGCACGTAGGCGCGGCGAAGTAAGGCTTGAAAGCAAGGGGCCGGTTGCGCCGCGATCGGCCCTTCAGGCGGGCGGCGAATGCCCTGAATGTTCAGGGCGCGCGCGCGAGTTGGCTCGCGAAATATGCAATCGTCTTCGCATAGACCTCGCTCTTGTTCCATTGCTGAATTACCGCGAAATTCGCGCTGCCGGGCTCCCAGTCCTTACCGCGCTGCCAGCCATGACTGGCAAGGTAGTTCGCGGTCGATGCCAGCACGTCCGGCGCGCTACGCAACAGGTCGCGGCGGCCGTTGCCGTCAAAATCGACCGCGAATTTGATGTAGGACGACGGCATGAATTGGGTCTGGCCGATTTCGCCGGCCCACGCGCCGCGCATTTCCGCTGGTGCGAGATCGCCGCGCTCGACGATGCGCAACGCGTCCATCAGCTCGGCCTGGAACATTTCCGATCGCCGGCAATCGTAAGCCAGCGTCGCCAGCGAACGCAGGGTCGGAAATTTTCCGGTGTTGACGCCGAAGTCGGTCTCCAACCCCCAGATCGCCACCAGCACCTCACCCGGCACGCCGTAGCTCTGTTCGATTCGCCCCAGCACCGAACCGTATTGCTTCATCAGGCTGGCGCCACGCGCGAGGCGGGGAGGGACCATGCGGCCGGAAAACTCCTCGAAGCTCTGGTTGAAGACCCGCTGCGAATGATCCCGGGAGAGCACCGCCTGGTCCAGCGTTACGCCGGCGAGGCCGGACGCGATGGCGGACTGGGAGATTCCCTTGGCGGCGGCCTCATTCTTGAAACCGTCGAGCCACGTCTCAAACTTGCCGGTGCCGCATGGTGCGGCAAGCGCTGAGGCTCCCGGCATCATCAGGACCGCGCTTACCGTGAGTATTCGGATAATAA
>WNGL01008249.1_pt1 | contig 20165 bp, 15 predicted proteins | sample 5400591 | NCBI WGS metagenome assembly WNGL01 (sample SAMN13153377, study PRJNA577476) | soil metagenome | isolation source: 80 cm soil or saprolite under Garry oak tree replicate 1 | place: USA:California | collected 2016-06-15 | reverse complement strand
TCAGGACATACGCTCTTCAGAACCTCTTTCCTACTGCGAGTTGCGAGAAGATCGAACATTTTTAGAGCATTTGAAAACTAACTACGTATATATCTTTGGCATGTTAAAATTTTAATGAACATTAAAGCAGAACAAGAGAGAAGCATACACTAAACCCCATCAAGGAGATGTAGATGGAAAACCAGCAGTTTGAACATCAAGAGTGGCAACCTTCTTCACAGCAGAACTATGTCAACACTGATCCGCAAGAGCAGCAAGCGTACATTCCACAGCCAGGATATATTGATCCACGCGAAAAAATTCAGCCAGCGCCCAGGAAGCGCAGACTCTGGTTATGGATCATCGCTGGATTGGTGATCATCGCATTGCTTGGCTCCGGGGTACAGGCAGGCCTGAAGAATATCGTCAACACCAGCAGCGAAACTCACACGTATGTGGTAAAGGCCTTGCCAACACTGGTGTTAAACGACGCTACCGGCACGGTTACTATTCATACGGGCGGCGCGAATAGCCCGGTTACTATACAGGCAACCAAACATTCTCAGTCATTCGGCTCTGCGCCCACTGTAAAGTATAGCCAGGATGGTAACACGATTACCGCGACCGTCCAGAACCAGAGTAATAACCCCTTGTCTTTCGCTACCAATAACGTCGATTTCAACGTCACCGTCCCTACCAATGCAAACCTGCAGATACATACTGATACGGGCGCCATCGACGTCGAAGGCGTGAGCGGAACCATGTCATTGTCCACCGCCACGGGTTCGATTACCGCAAACCAGGATGCCTTGAGTGGACAATCCTCTTTGCAGACCAATACAGGTGATATCAACTTTGATGGATCCATCGCCTCCAGTGGAAACTACAAGTTTACATCTGATACAGGATCGGTCGATGTGACGTTACCGTCCAGTCCCTCCTTCCACGTGGACGCGACAACCGACACGGGTTCAATCAATAGTGATTTCACCCAGGTGAACGTGCACGAACACGATTTTACAGGCAGTGACGCTCATGGTGATGTGGGCAACAGCCCCAGCGCAACGGTGACGCTGAAAACCAATACAAGTTCCATTGATCTGCATGAGGGGCAGTAGAGAAGAGTTGTATCGCCAGCAAGAAGCATGGAGGACCACCTCCTAAGTTCCCCGCAGGCCAGCCCTGACCATACTTCCAACGACTATATGATGAAATGGACGAATGACGTTGAAGTAGACAGGGCCTGCCCAGTTGTGGTAATGGACGACCGTCGCTACGTGGAATCGTTTCTGGTTACCTTGTAACGGCTCTACAACGACGCAGAGTGCGCCGTTAAGATGGCGATCATCAGCTTCAGCTACCCAAAAGCGCTCGTCTTCTGCCATGAGCACATGGAAAAATGCGAGCTTGTCGCCCGGCTTCATTGGGACATCTCCAGGTTTCATTGATCTGGCACGTGGTATTCGTTCCTGGCGCACTCCAAGGAAGCGTACGAACACAGCTCGTAAACCGTAGAGCAACGTTACCCAGACAGGTTGGTAAGCCATCATTGCAGCAATATACTCGCGCATGGTCATTTCACCAATAGCGGTCTTCACATCAATATGATCCGCACCAGCCAGCAGTGGTACCAGCTCAAGAACCTGGCGTATAAATGCAAGCGCCCTGGTAGTCATACTTTATTACTCCTTTGCCGTTGTGCACCGATTTCGAGGCAGGCATGATAAAGTTGCGCCAACTCTTTTCCATGGATAGGAGGCAGAATTGTCAATTATTAGAGAACCGCTTTTCACCTACGAAATTGGATAGGTCTACACAACAACAGATACATATGGTATACTTATCACCGAAAACCCACCACCCTAACGTTAGCGCTTTTCTTGCCATTTGTACAGTACGTACACGTTTGAGTCCGCTTTTAGTTACTCGGGGAGAAGAAACTATGAATCGTACACAACGACCCTGGCGAAACCCTATCACTCGCATTCTAACCATGGCAGCAGTCCTGCTCATGCTCCTGGGATTTGCAGGTTACACCACCAGGACAGCTCACGCATCAGGGAACACCTGTCAACTCAAATCTGCCAAAGGCAACATCAAACATGTTATCTACATCCAGTTCGACAACACTCACTTCACACGGGATAACCCGAACGTCCCATCCGACCTTGAGCAGATGCCAAACCTGTTGAACTTTATCACCAGCAACGGAGTGCTACTTTCCAATCACCACACGCCGTTGATCGCTCACACAGCAACCGACATCCTGACCTCACTGACAGGGGTCTACGGCGACCGCCACGGTGTGCCAGTTAGCAACAGTTACCGTTACTTTAATCCAAATGGGACAAGCAACCTTGGAGTATCTTTTGCTTACTGGACTTCCCCTATTTTCGATCCGACCACGTCAACACCCACTGATACAACGTTCAACATGCTCAGCGCTCCTAACACGAACGCTCCAGCGCCATGGGCGCCTTACACTCGCGCTGGCTGCAACTTCGGCGCGGTTGCTACAGCGAACACGATTCTCGAGAATACCGCTATTGACGTTCCCACGGTATTCGGAGCGGGTTCTCCAGAGGCGCAGGAGGTAATATCCAATCCAGGGCAGGCGTTTGCTGATTTCGTTGGCATCGGCATTCACTGTGCACAAGCAAATATAGTGTGCAACACGGCTAACACTCGACCTGATGCGCTGCCCTCAGAGCCAGGAGGCTATTCAGGGTTCCAGGGCCTCTTCGGCAACAAGTACGTTGCGCCGCAAATCAGTCCAAGTGGGCCAATGACAGATCTTAATGGTAATGTTATTCAAGACGCCAGTGGCCATATCGGCTTCCCAGGTTTTGATGGAATGTCCGCGTCTGTCTCGCTCTCGTATGTAGCAGCGATGCAGGAACACGGTGTTCCCGTCACCTACGCCTATATCTCCGATGCCCATGACAAGCATACCAGTGGACCTGCTTATGGTCCGGGCCAGGCTGGCTACGTCGCAGCGCTCCAGGCATATGATAGCGCCTTCGGACAGTTCTTTAGCCGGTTGGCAATTGACGGGATTAATCAGAGCAACACACTGTTTGTGTTCACATCTGATGAGGGTGATCATTTTGTAGGCGGTACACCCAGCCCTACGAACTGTGACGGTGTTACTACACCTTGCACCTACAGTCAGATTGGAGAAGTCAACGCCAACATGGCCGGTCTCCTGTTTACAGAGCAGGGCATCCTGACCCCGTTCAAGGTGCATTCTGACTCTGCGCCAACTGTCTACATAACTGGTAACCCGGCGCGTACAGATTCACTGGCACGTACCTTCGAACGCGCTACTGGTCAGCTCACAGCGGTGAATCCGTATACTAGTAACTCGGGTAATCTCACCCAGTTCATGGCTGATCCTGTAGAGATGAAGCTTCTGCATATGATTACGGCTGACCCGGCGCGAACTCCAACCTTCACCTGGTTTGCCGATCCGAATTACTTCATGTTCGCAGGAGATCAGAACTGCAAATCCCCTTGCGTGACGATCCAGCCTGGCTTTGCCTGGAATCACGGTGATGTCTTTCCGGATATCAATACCACCTGGCTCGGCATGGTCGGACCGGGAGTAGATCAGACTGGCGTCGATAGCACTACCTGGTCGGATCACACCGATATCCGCCCGACGATTTTGTCACTTGTTGGTTTGAAGGACGACTACAGCCACGATGGGCGCGTGCTCGTTGAGGATCTCACGGGCTGGGCGCAACCCCCGGCTGTGAAAAAGAGTAGTTCCTTTGTGAGTCTCGCCCAAACCTACAAGCAGATCGATGCATGTGTTGGGCAACTGGGCCTGGCGACGCTGGCTACTTCCACCAGGGCTTTGGAAAGCGGCAGTTCGTCCGATGACAGCACCTATACCAACCTTGAAAATCAACTCATCTCGATCAGTAGTCAACGTGACACTCTAGCAGCACAGATGATTGCTCTGCTAGAAAATGCGGAGTTCAACGGTCAGCCATTTAGCGATCAGCTGGCTCAGCAACTCATAGCTCAGGGCCAGGCATTGCTCAATAGCGCGCAAGTGGCGGCGCAGAAACGGTAAATCAGGGGTGGTACCACGTTTATGGAAGAACACTTCCTTCACGAATAACCATCCCATCTGACTGTGAAACATTGGTGGGTTTATGAGCGAGCGCCGGGGGTAACCGTTCTGGTTACCCCCGGCGCTCGCTTTTGAGAGAAATGGCTCACTTCCCAAATAAGCGCTGGGTGAAGGTGGCGATATCAACGGAGGCGTCCAGGATTTATGGCAGTTCTTCACCCGGCCAACTATACAAGTGAATCCATATGCCACGCTTTTACCCCTTCATAATCAGCACTAGCTGAAGAATCTGCGATGTATTTGCCATCAGGTGACCAGGCCATAGCACGAATTGGCTCTTCTATACCTGTACAAGTTAAGGCAATCTCTGATAATGAAAGGTTAACAGCTTAAATGTTTCCCTGCATCCCAATCATCTCCCCCTTCTCCAAAATATTCCTCGCATTCCTCACCACCGCCACATCAACCATCTTCCCCTCGAACACAGCTGCCCCCATACCCTTCTCCTGTGCCTCCCTATAGACCGCGTCCATCCTGCGCGCGCGTTCAACCTCCTCCTGCGAAGGCGAGAAAACTTCGTTAGCAATATCGATCTGGCCCGGGTGAATGGCCCATTTCCCCACCATGCCCAATACTTTTGATCGAGCGCACTCCCTGCGATATCCCCCAGTATTTTTGAAGTCGAGATAAGGGCCATCTATCGCATCGAGCCTGGCAGCGCGGGCCGCAATGATCACCTTGTTGCGGGCGTAATGCCAGAGGTCCCCGGGGTAGGTATCGAGGTCGTTGCCTATATATTTGGCGTCAATTCCCTGCGCTGCGCTGTAGTCGCCAGGACCAAAGATCAGCGCCTCCAAACGCGAGCTTGCGCGCGCAATCTCCTCCGCGTGTATCATAGCCTCCACTTCCTCGATGAGCACTTCGAGACCAATGCGCCTTGTGCGCTGCAAACGCTTCTCTATCTGCGTGAGCAGCACATCGACCCACCACACATCCTTCGCCGACTTTACTTTGGGCACCATGATTATGTCAAGATAATCGCCAGCCTCTTCAACGATAGAAATGATGTCCTGGTAGGCAAACTCGGTCTCTAAACCGTTGATACGCACGGCCCGCGTTTTCTTCCCCCAATCCAGCGTTTTGAGCGCGTAAATCACCTTAGCCCTCGCGCCAACCTTCTCGTTGGGAGCAACTGAATCTTCCAGGTCGAGAAACACCAGGTCGGCGCTGCTGGCAGCGGCCTTCTCAATCATACGCTCGTTACTGGCCGGCGTCGACAATTCAGATCTTCTCAAACGCATCTCATCATACCTCTTTCCCCTCCGCCCGCTTGCGCGCCGCCGCCATTTTCTCTTCCCATGCCCGTTGTTGCGCATCGAAGTGCGCCTCCGTGGGGATCATCACACGGCGTTTGAAGGAGAGGATCGTTTCACCGCGCTGATTATAGGCAATGGTCTCGACGGTGACGATACCAATATCTGGCTTGCTGCTGGTAAGTCTTTTATCCAGTACCTTCGTTTCCGCGTACATGGTATCACCGTGAAAGGTGGGGCCGAGATGCTTCACGTTTTCAAATTCGAGATTGGCAACGGCATTGCCGCTCACGTCGGCAACAGACATGCCCAGGGCAATGCTGAAAATGAGCGGACCGGCCACCAGGCGCTGCTTATAACGCGTGTTCTCGGTATAATTGGCGTCAATGTGCAGCGGATTGTGGTTCATGGTGAGCATACAGAAAAGAGTATCGTCATATTCGGTAATCGTGCGCCCGGGCCAATGCTTGTACAGGGCGCCGACCTCGAATTCTTCATAACAGCGACCAAATTGCATAGCTGTCTCCTTCTCATACTTTATATCGCTCCAACAAATGGCGGGCAATTAGCAGGCGTTGAATTTCACTCGTGCCCTCGCCCACCAGCATAAAGGGGGCATCGCGATAGTAGCGCTCGACATTGAATTCTTTGGTGTAACCAAAGCCGCCGTGAATACGCAGGGCATCCAGAGTGACTTCCTGGCACATTTCAGAGGCGAAAAGTTTGGCCATGCCGGCTTCCAGGTCACAGCGCTCGCCGCGGTCTTTCTTGCGCGCGGCCTTTTGCAGCAGGAGGCGCGCAGCCTCGATCTTTGTGGCCATGTCCGCCAGCTTGAGTTGAATAGCCTGGTGTTGCGCAATGGGTTTGCCAAAGGCGGTGCGCTGTTGAGCATAGATAATCGCATCGTTGAAGGCGGCCTGGGCAAGGCCGACGGCGCGCGCAGCTACGTTGATGCGTCCAACCTCCAGGCCGCTCATGGCGTGCTTGAAGCCTTCTCCCTCTCTGCCGCCGAGCAGATTAGTGGCGGGGACCTGTACTTCATCAAAAACGAGTTCAGCCGTCTCGACTCCCTTATAGCCGAGTTTTTCAAAGGTGCGACTGACCGTTAAACCAGCAGTGCCCTTTTCGACGAGAAAAACGCTCATGCCGCGATGGGGAGGTCGAGCAGCGGCATTGGTGCGCGCCAGCACAGCAAAGACGCTGGCATGAACGCCATTGGTGACCCATAGCTTGGCGCCATTGATGATGTACTCCTCGTTATGGTGCGCGGCGGTCATAGTAATAGCCTGCACATCGCTGCCGGCGTTGGCTTCGGAGATACACAGCCCTCCGCGCTTTGTGCCCTCGGCCAGCAGCGGAAGGAAACGCTGGCGCTGCTCTTCCGTGCCGTGCGCGGCAATCATATATGCGACGAGCGCGTGGGTGTTGACGATGCCTGCGAGGCTCATCCAGCCTCGCGCGAGTTCTTCCACGATCTGCGCGTAGGTGGCAAAATCGAAACCCAGGCCGCCATAAGCTTCGGGGATCGTAGCGCTGAAGATGCCCAATTGCTTGAGTTTTTCGACGAGTTCGAAGGGGTAGCTATCTTCGTGTTCGAGTTTGCGGGCAACGGGGATCACTTCGCGGTCCACAAAACGCCGCACCTCGGCAATAATCAGTTGTTTATCGGCATCTAATGGCATTTCCATCAAGCACAACCTTCTTTGGTTTCACATTGTAGGAGGAATAATCCATTAGCATCACGATGTATTCCTGCGTAAACGGCGGTCAGCATGTTCTATTAAAAATGCTTTGAAGGCTAAAGCAGTCGCCGAAAGATGTTTGTCCTTTAGATGGACGATGCGCCACTGGCGCATAATAGGGAAGCCTTCGACATCGAGAATCACCAAACGTTCGGTTTCCAGTTCCATATCGAGAGCGGCGCGGGAGATGAGCGCGATACCGAGGCCAGCCGCCACACCCTGCTTGATGGCGCTATTATTGCCCATATGCATACTCACATGCAGCGGAACCTCCGCTTCTTGCATAATGATTTCCAGGGCAGCGCGCGTGCCGGAGCCAACTTCACGTAAGAGAAAATGCTCCTTCTCCAGTTCTGCCAGGGGCACACGAACGCGTCCTGCCAGTCGATGACTGGGCGAGGCCACCAGCACCAATTCGTTGGGCGCGAACGGTTCGATAACAACGGGGATGTCGTCTGGGACACGACCGACAATGGCCACGTCGATCTGGTTACTCATGATCCTCTCGACCAGCGCGGCACGATTGACCACATCGAGTGATAGATCGACTTCAGGAAAGCTCTGGTGAAATTTTCCTAACAACCCGGGAATGACATACGTTCCCACCGTTGTGTCTGCCCCCACACGCAGGCGGCCATGATCCGGACCCCGCAGTTTCTCCATGGTCTCCAGGGTTTCGTCAATGACGGAAAAAATCTTCTGGCTGTAAAGAAAGAGTTCCTCCCCAGCCAGTGTGAGGTACGTCTTGCGGCCAATTTGTTCAAATAGCTTGATGTTCAGGGCCTCTTCAAGCTGGCGTATCTGGGCAGAGACGGCGGGTTGGCTGAAATGCAACTCTTCAGCCGCGCGTACATAGCTACAGTGTTTGGCCACTATCTGAAATGTTGCCAGTTGGTGCAGGTTGAGAGTTTGCATGAAGCCCCCTACAGTCCGAACATACACAGATATTTAGTACCATACTGGCCGGATATGTCAACTTCTTTGCCATTCTCATTCACGCGCGTCCCTGTCACCCTGAACCGCCTCACCTTGTCACCCTGAGCCGCCGCGAAGGGTCTCTCCCCCTGCCCTCAGCATGACAGCGCTGTCCCTCTGTCCCTCTGTTCTGCGCAGGCTTGCGGCTGCATAGCATCACGTTGTACCATACATAATACATAGGCGGTGGGATTCGTCCATAGTAGGGGCGACCCTGGTGGTCGCCCTCGTAACCTGGTGGTCGCCCTCGTAACCCGTGGTCGCCCTGAAACGGAACACAACATTGTCATTCTGAGCCGCAGCGAAGAATCTGGTCACCCTGGAAGAGAAGAAGATGTTAATTGCTAGAGCACCGATGCGAATCAGCTTTGGAGGTGGGGGGACGGACCTGGAGGCATACTATGCCAAATACGGTGGACTGGTAATCAGCACAGCGATCAACAAGTACTTTTATGCTGTCATCACCACTGATGAGTCTGACGACCTGCAGGTCATTTCCGCGGATTATCGTTCGCTATTCCGTCATTCACCCTACAATGATCTCTTCTGGAATGGGGATCTCGCTCTCCCCAAAGCCGTCCTGCATCATTTCGGTATACGCCGTGGTATTAATCTCTTTGTTGCCAGCGAGGTGCCACCTGGAACAGGTCTGGGATCATCAAGCGCTGCCGCGGTAACTATGGTGCGAGCTATCTCGACCATGGTCGAACAGCCAATGACCAAACAGCAGGTAGCAGAAGTAGCCTCATATATTGAGATTGGCAAGATGGGTATGCCCATAGGCAAACAGGATCAGTACGCAGCCGCCTTTGGAGGATTGAACAAGATTGCCTTTACCGGCGAAGGCGTCACCGTCGAGCCTGTAAAAATTGACCCTGAAGTGCGCAAGACCTTAGAGCAACGTTTGATGCTCTTCTTTACGGGCAGCTCGCGCGAATCGACCTCCATTCTGAAGCACCAGCGTAAGTCAACGCAGGATCGCGACGAGTCGGTCCTCCAGGCCCTGCACAATATTAAGCAGGTTGCGCTAGACGTACAGTCCTGCCTGGAGCGTGGAGACCTGGATGAGTTCGCGCGGCTGTTGGATTATTCGTGGCAGGAGAAGCGCCGCCTTGCTCCCGGCCTCTCCACAAGTTTTATCGATGAGCTGTACACTCTCGCGCTGGCAAAAGGAGCATCCGCTGGCAAGATCACCGGCGCCGGTGGTGGAGGATTCCTGATGCTCTATTGTCTTGAAAGAGCACAGGACGCCGTGACCGTGGCACTGGAGGAGAGCGGATTAAAGCGCATGAATTTCCATTTTGACCAGCAGGGCGCGACCGTCTTATTAAATGTCGCCAGTTTCGATAATTTATTGGTAGCGCCATATGCTGAACCGGAACCGCAGTTTCAAATACTTCCTTGATGCATTTCAAACTCATTAAAATCTCTTTTATGTAGTAAAGAAGAAGGGTACTAGAAATTGGAATCAATTAACAGCTACTTTTCTGAGCTTGAGCAGATGTTGGGAGCCATCTCCCTGCCAGACCTTGAACGCGTACTGAGTCTGCTTGAAAACGTCTATCGCAATGGAAACCGTATCTTCATCATGGGCAACGGAGGGAGCGCCGCTACTGCCTCTCATTTTGCGCTTGACCTGGCGAAGAACACCATCATACCAGGGGCGCCGCGCCTCAAAGCTATTTCGCTGACGGATCACGTGCCGCTCATCACAGCCTGGAGCAATGATACCGCCTATGAACATATTTTCGCGGAGCAACTGGCAAATATGATCGAGCCAGGTGACGTGGTAATAGGTATCAGCGCCAGCGGCAATTCACCCAACGTCATTAATGCGCTGCTGCTGGCCGGGCAGTACCGCGCCTCTACCATCGGTTTGCTGGGGGCCAAAGGCGGCAAGATCAAAGACATGGTCGATGCGTATGTACTGGCGCCCGGCCAAAATATCGAGCAGGAAGAGGATGCGCACATGATACTGGCGCATGTAATCACGCGCCATATGCGCGATGTGGTGCGCTCATACGCCGGGGCGCTGACGCTGGCCGGTAATCTGTAGGGGCCGATAATGGTCATGAACGAAATCATCCGGACACCCGTCGGGGTGACCACCCTGTCATGCTGAGCCGCAGCGAAGCATCTCGCGGCCCCGCGTGAGAGACCCTTCGCTGCGGCTCAGGGTGACAGAGGGGGAGATCGCCCGCTTGATCGGCCCTACTCCGCTTTTTTGAAATACTCAACCGTTGCCCGAATACCCTCTTCCAGGTTCACAGCCGCTTTCCATCCGAGGACGCGTTCAGCCTTACTACAATCGAAGTAGGCCAGGTGGATATCGCCGGGACGTCTGGGCGCTCGCACAATCTCTGGTTTGTAACCGATCAGTTCTGCCAGCGCGTAGTAGATCTCGTGGACCGAGGTGCCTGTGCCTGTGCCGACGCAGAAAATATCATTGTCGCCGTGTTCCATGGCGATGAGGTTTGCGCGCGCCACGTCACCCACGTAGACGTAATCTTTCTGTTGCTCTCCATCCCAGTCGATTCGTATGGTCTCGTGTTTGAGAAACCGCCTGGCGAAGATAGCGATGACCCCTGCTTCCCCATTGGGATCCTGGCGCGGACCATAGACATTGCCGTAGCGTAGTATCGTATATGTCAGCCCATGTGCCTCCTGCCAGTAGCGCAGATAGTGCTCCGCGACCATCTTGGTAATGCCGTACGGCGATTCTGGGTGTTGTTCAACCTCTTCATCGATGGGCAGGCGAACGGGGGTGCCATACGTCGCGCCAGACGAGGCGAAGATGATCTTGCGTGCGCCCGCGCGGGTGCAATTGGTCAGAACGTTGAGCAGACCCAATACGTTGACACGCGCGTCAAGTTTGGGATTCTTGGTTGAAACTGCGACGCTGTGCTGCGCTGCCTGGTGGCAGACAACTTCTGGGCGTACTGTATCGAAAACCTGCTTCAGGCTGTCTTCATCTGTGATATCGACTTGAAAGAACCGCGCTTTCGCGTTCAGGTTGGCGCTTTTCCCGCCGCCTTCTTTCCACAAACTGTCCAGGACAGCAACCTCGTGTCCTGCTGCAATGCATTGGTCAACGATGTGAGACCCAATGAAACCCGCTCCACCAGTCACTAATATGTTCATCAGAAATATAGAACCTTTCTTTAGGAATTCCGCCAGAAGACCCTGCAGTCAGGCAGGAATTAGTGGCGAACTCTATGCAGTATACTATATTTGAGGTAGGGACCCGATAATGGTCATGAACAAATTAATCAGGTAAGCGATCGAACATCATTGTGCCCAATAGGCATCAACCTGAGCCGCTTCAGAATGTCACCCTGAGCCGCAGCGAAGGGTCTCTCGCGCTGGGCGTTGAGATGCTTCGTTACACTCAGCATGACAGCTCTGTCCGGTACACACACAATCAAATCATTTGCTCGAGCGCCGTCTGCAAAACTTCAGGGTTCGTTAAAACAGGAAAGATAGTAAAACCAGTCTCCCGTTGAAGACGTTCAAGCACCGCGTGATCCTGTGGATTTAACATCGCCACGGTCAGTATGTTGCGTTCGCGGCCAACAGGATAGCAGTGAAGCTCCTGGGCCAGCCGGGTATTGACGAGCTGTTGAACACGCTCGGGGGGCTTTTTGGGCAAGAGCGAGAGGTAGGGAATGCCCAACTTGCGGGCAAGAACTGGCCACTCGTCGTCCGCGGTCTGGTGTTGGGCGTCGTGTGCCTGGCGCGCAACAGTCTTGCGCGTAGAGCGTTCGGAGGTGAAATTGGAGCGCAGGTTTGCCTCGCTTGCCGCCTCTATACACTCATCGAAGGCTTGACACGGCGTCGGGTAGGCGCTATGGCCGATAGTTATTTCGAGCGGACGAGTGATCTCCCTATCAGTATTATGAATACGCCAGAGCAGAGCGTCCCACAGACGGCTTTGCACAATTTGCCCACCCTGAATGTTGGCTCCAGGCAGGAGGAAGTAGAACGTGTTGTCAAGGAGAAAGACCACGTCGGTTCTGCGTACTAGTGGGCGCAGGCTATTTAGCAAGTGGTGCGCGCTGGCAAGCGGGTCGGTATAGACCGGGTGATTTGTGTTAGTTTTTTCAGTTCCAAAGAAAAGCGTAATAGTCACCAGGGCGACCTGGTCAACGCGCGTCGCTATTATATGCTGCATTGCTGCTACAATTGTATCAGTTGTTTCAATTGTCTCATAAGCATACAAAGGCGTTGTATGTTCAATTTTCAGGGGAGACGCAGCTTCATTGCCCATCCCTGGCTCCTCAATCTGATTGAATTTGTGTGAAATCTGTTACAATCAATAGTACACAAGCAGCACTGAGAAAAACGTAACAATGCGGTTGCATTTCCATTGAGACTCTGCAAATGAGGTTAAGAAGCGTGTACTTCGAATAGGGGCATGATTATCATGGTTATGAAAAGTGGTTCAGAGTTTGCAGCCAACCCTGGCGATATACCTGCATTGAAACGCTGGTTGGCTGCGCGAGACGACCAGTCGACCCTTCGCGCCGTTGACATCGACGAGATTCTCATCACCCAGGATGCGCTGCTGCAACTGCCGCTGGTGTTACAACGCGCGGGGGCAACTCCGGGAACGCGGACATTGCTGGTGATGGACGAGACACCCATGCGCCGCGAAGAGCAGGACCTCAAACCCTATGTCCAGGCATTACTGCGCGACGCTGGTTACAGTGTTGTTCCTCTTTGGCTCGCAAGCGACCGCTACGGTCTTGTTCATGCAGATTTTGAGCAAGCGCAGCGTGTTCACGATGCTATTGTGCCGGGAGACGCGCTGATCGCGCTCGGCTCTGGAACGGTGACCGATATTGTCAAACATGCTGCCCATCTCTATGACCAGGAACAAGCTGGACACAAAAACATTGTCTACATCTGTTGCCAGACGGCCAATTCAGTCACAGCCTTTGCCGCGAATATGGCAGTATTGCTGAAAGATGGCGTCAAACGCACTATTCCCTCGCGCTATCCTACAGCGATCATCGCTGACCTGAGAGTACTTGCCTCGGCGCCCAGAGCATTGACGTTGGCAGGTCTTGGCGATTGCTGCGCTCGCTTCGTCGCCTACGGCGATTGGTACCTCGCCAGTGCCCTCGGCATGGTTGATTTTTATAGCGAAGTCCCTCTGGCGCTGCTGGGCAAACTGGAAACCAGGCTCATGCAGCACGCGGCAGGCATCGGCCAACGTTCGCTCGAAGGCGAGGAAGTTGTTGCTCAAGCCTTGCTGCTTGCTGGTATAGCTCAATCCATCGTCAATATGTCGGCCCCTATTTCAGGCACTGAGCATGTGACGTCGCACGTGCTGGACATGATCGCGGAGCATTACGGTCGCGCTCTGGCGCTGCATGGCGCCCAGGTAGGAGTCGCCACCATTAGCGCGACGCGGCTCTACCAGCATTTTCTGCATAGTTTTGAACCGGCTAAGGTTGACCTTGATCATTGCTACCCCGATGACGCTTTATTGCAAACGCGGATAGAACGGCTCTTCTCTAAGATTGATCCTTCCGGCGCGATGGCGCGGGAATGCTGGAGTGATTATCGCCATAAACTGAAGTTATGGCGTCAGAACCGCGCGCAATTTGAGCAATTCTGTCGCGACTGGCGGGCTATCCATCGCCCGAAGCTCTCCTCGCTGGTCTGCTCGCCGGAAACCGTGCGCGCTATTCTCGCTCAAGCAGGAGCGCCGCTGCTTCCACAGAACCTGGAGCCGCCAATCAGCCAGGAGGAGTATGATTTTGCGCTGGAGCACGGACATTTCATACGGGTGCGTTTTGTGTTGGGGGATCTGTTGTATTTTCTTGGGTTTAAGTCACATCTATGGTGATTTATTCTTGCTTTGCCCAGGCAGCGCCTGACCGAAGCTCTTAAAGTGAGCAGTGGATTTATCAATGAAAGAAGGCTTACGTTTTCTGTGAACTTATCGAAATTATCTTTTTTGCTCAATTGCTAGTGTCTTCACTCCTTTGTAACTAAGATTGACCAAGCACTTTCAGTGTTTCCGCGCGCACCTGCTCAAGCTTCACGCCCATGCTCTCCAGCACTCCCGCGGCAATACCCCCACCTTCGCGTACCAGCCCTAAGAGAATGTGCTCGGTGCCAATATACTGGTGTTTCATAAGCTTTGCTTCATCAACAGCCAGCTCGATGACCTTTTTGGCGCGGGGAGTAAGCCCAATTTCGCCTTCCACGATGCGATCACCACGACCGATAATAAATTCGACAGCCCTACGCACATCGCTCAACTGTACGCCGAGATTCGTTAAAACTTTGGCAGCGACCCCTTCGCCTTCGCGCACCAGTCCGAGCAAGAGATGCTCGGTGCCGATGTAATTATGTTGGAAGCGCTGAGCCTCTTCCTGGGCCAGCGTCAGGACCTTGCGAGCGCGCTCTGTAAACTTATTAAACCTGTCTCTGCTGTCCACTGTGTAATACCTTTCTTTTAAGGATACAGCCTGGAAATGATGCTTTTCGTGCCTGATTAAGAGAACAAGTTGCGTTTATTACGATACAAGGTTGCGGTGGTAGTATTGCAGCAGGGTGTTGGCGCTGCATGTACAAAATAAAGTAACGAAAAGACCGGTGAGGTAGACAGTACAAGCATAGCACGCGTATGTATTGTTTGGCAATGGCAGTTTTTTAGGCGACTTGACAGAGGCATAGTACAGGTAAGAGAATAGAGTATCGCGCAAGAGATTAACAAGCAGAAGATTACCACCATATGCAACAATATAACATCAACACTTCTACACGCAGCCCTTTGCCAGCGTCGAACGGTACCTCTCGTGAACTTCAATCTACAGGTCTTCCTGTGGATATGCAGGAGGCTGCTCGCGCGGCAGAACGAGCGCGCCTGCGACAGGGCATTATGCATGTGCGTATTCGCCACTTTTATTGCACCCTGGAGGAGATGTTCGATCCCTCACTGCATGGCCAGTGTTTTGTCGTCGGGACTGGTACAGGCCGTCCAAATGAACCGGGGCGTGTCATCGATGTATCGCCTGCTGCGTTGCGCCTGGGCCTCAGTCCTGGTATGCCTTTGCGGCGCGCGAAGGGCATTGCTCCGCGTACTCGCTTTTTGCCCGCCTCATATGATCGCTATCAACCCGTACTGCAAAGCCTGCGTGAACGATACAGGGCATATTCTCGCATCATTGAATCAATACCTATTGCCGACGCCTTTATTGATCTGCGCGGCTGTGAAATTCCCTTTGATTCGCCTGTCGCACTGGCAGAACGGCTGTGCGCAGAGGTCGCGCAGATGGGGTTGACCGCGCTGATTGGGATCGCCAATGGCAAGGCCATTGCTGAACTCGCCTCGCTGATGAGCCGCAAAGAGGGGCGCCAGGGTGTTCTGTATATTCCCACTGGTCGCGAAGCATCGTTTGTGCAGACGTTGCCCCTCTCGATGCTCTTGCAACTGCGTGCGGCAGGCAGCGGTACCCCCAGTGCATTACCAGACCTGGGAGAACAAGCAGAGAATCCTGGCTCGCGTCCGCCCGAAGTAGTGGGAAAGAGCGAACAGGTCGACTCGGTTGCAGTGGCTGAACTGGTGGCGCATTTGCGAGATTTTGGTGTCTCGTCCTTTGCCCAGGTTGCTGCGCTGACCGAAGAGGGCTTGCATCGTCGCCTTGGCCGTCTCGGTATGTGGCTGTATCACGTTGCCTCCGGTGAAGATACTAGCCTGGTCGTGCCAGATGCGCCTCCAATGAGCCAGAATGCGCGTGTGCGCTTTCACGCGCCTGCCGATGCCGACGAAACCTGTGCCGCCATTCGCAAGCTTGCTAACTACCTGGGTGAGCGTTTAAGAGAGCAGCGACTGAAGGGTCAGACGGTAGCATTGATGCTCTGGCCCAATAGCTACGTGCGACGGGATACGCGCAGGCTGCTGATGGGTGAGGAGGGTGAAGAGGTAGCCGTCACTGTCGCTGAAGAAACAATCGGCGGTCAAATGATTCTCTCCCGCCATACAGACGAGGCTGATGTGATTACTAATCATGCCTTGATGCTCTTTGCGCATTATCACCGTACGGCTAACCGCTACTTGCAGGTGCAATTGCGTATTGGGGATATTGTGGCAGTGACGCAGGCGTACTATCCGCCGCCCGCGCGTGCCAGGGGAAGGGCGACGCGTAAATTATAAGAAGGGTCGCCTGCGTCGATCGACTCGCAAGGTTTTTCGTGAAATGGGCTATTCTGTCACTGGCAAAGCCACAGTCAGAATAGCCTATCTGTATTTTTGTAACATGTTACCCTGCTAAAACGTATTAATAACCAGGGGATGTTCATCAGGCGATTTCTCTTCAACTAAAATAATATTGAAAAGCCGACTCGGGGAAAAGATATTTTCACTCTCTTGTTCCCTGACTCTTTATTTATGCGTATCGGCTGGGGGCGGAATATGTCCGACGCGTTAACCAACAGTGGCCCTTTAGAGGCTGGCACAACACCAGCTGCCGGTGATAGCGAAGACGAAGAAACAACCGATAAGCATAGTGTATCATCAGCTATATCGGCGCCGTTAGAGAGTAGCGATGGGGACAGTATGCCACCTGAAGGTCAGTTACAGAGTTCAATCTCTCTAGAGGACCAGGTGAAAGTAGATGAGGAAGCGCGGGACACAATACCTGTTGAAGCAGGTAAGTCGTTAGACGAGTTACCTCGTGAAAGCGCTCAACCTGTTGTGCCTGTTCCCCGTCCCCGGCGCGCGAAGCTGATCCGCTCGATCGCTATTCCCCTTTTCCTGTTGTTTTTGAGCGCTGCGATCATTCCTGCCGTTATGGCTTTTAACTACGGCATGGGCGCCTATACCACGTATACAGCCCTGCGCAGCGAAGCCTATGATGGAATTCAGCACCTGCTCAATGTGAAAACCGTTTTTTCTGGCCTCAATAGCCATGCAACGGGCTTTCTCGATCTAGGTAAATTGCATCTCGCGCAAAAAGAGTTTAACGCCGCTCACAAAGATTTTCAGCAGGTCCAGTTTACCCTCGATCATGCTGCTATTATTGCCACAGTCGTGCAATATTTTCCCCAGTATCGCAGCCAGGTTATCACAGTTCACGCCATCAGCCAGATTGGCATTGATATTACAAACATCGGACAGGAGCTTATTCACTCGGCAACGATACTCGCGCCAACTTTCCGCGGGCCGCTACTCAACGCGGCCAACGAGCCGCTGGTCACTCCTGCCATGCTTGAGCTTGTAGGCGCCACTATTGACCATATCCTGCCGATCTTGAGCGATATCCAGGCGCAGAGTCACATGTTTTCGTTGGAGGCACTGCCGGTCAATGTCAGCGCCCATCAACGCGCCCAATTAGAGCAATTGCTCCAGGCTCTTCCGCAGGCGCAAGCTGACTTGATACAGGCGCGTGATCTGCTGGGCGCCGCCGGATGGATGCTGGGCGTAAACGAACCGCGCGCATTTCTTGTCCAGACCATGGATCGAGCAGAACTTCGTCCGACAGGTGGATTTACCGGGCAATTCGGCGAACTCTCTATTAAGGGTGGGCGCGTTGCCCCATTCTCACTCAAGGATATCTCTCTGGTTGAGTATGTCGATAATAGCCCCACCCTTGGAATGGTAGCGCTGCCCCAGTACCGCGACTGGTGGCCTTTTGCTAATTGGGGGCTGCGTGACTCAAATTTGTCCGCTGACTTTCCGACTTCCGCCCAGATCGCCATCAATAAATACAAAAGCGAGATTGGTCACCACGTTGACGGAGTGATTATGTTCACGCCATTTTTGATTGAACATATCTTACAGATCATTGGTCCTATTCAGGTGCCCGGTTATAACGACACCATTACAGCACAAAACCTGGAGGAACGCCTGCACTACTACCAGCAGGATAACACCGGCCTGGCCAAACAGGTTGTTAATCAACCAGGAGATACCACAACGTCCAGCCGTAAGCGTTTTACCTCGCTGTTAGCGCAGTTATTGGTAAACCGTGTGCGTCATGCTCCCCCTGACGAGATTATCGCCATAGCTCGCCAGATGCTCTATGATTTGAAGACGAAGGATTTGCAGATTTATGTGTCGAATCAGCAGGTAGAGGCCTTGCTTGTACAATTTGGAGATGCTGCTCAGGTAGATCGTTCAACGGCGCATGATGGTCTATACGTTGTCCAGGCGAATATCAGCGCCAGTAAAGCCTCTCAGTTTGTAAGAACCATCATGCATGACATCGTTACCCTGAACGCGGATGGCGGCGCTACGCATGTCATGCAAATACGCCTCGTGTATAACCAGCTTGGGCCAGTGTATGGCTATGACACCTATCGTGACTATGTTCGTGTCTATGTCCCGCCGACGAGTAAGTTTTTATGGGGAGATGGCTTTGATACAGGCAAACCGCTGTGTGGGGCGTACTATCCTGCCTGTCCGCCAACCGATGTGTACCCGAAACAAGAGCTGTTGTGCCCGGCGGGTCAATTTCAGCCGGGCGCGGCGGCGCCCTCGCTGGTTGACGAGAATGGCGGAAACTGGCATCCATTGGATACCGTGGGGCCGCCGACAAATTTTCAAAGCGACGAACCTGGGCGAGCGATGTTTGGCGGTTGGGTGGTCGTGCCCAAAAACTGTACCATGACCATCGCGCTCTCGTGGTATGTTCCGCCAGATGGACATACTACTCCCTATACTTTGCTGGTGCAGCGTCAGGCGGGAACCTTTCCCGAATTGGACCTCACCATTCTGCCAACTCCCGGCAATTGCGGCGTGCTCGAGACCGCTGGACAATACTTTGACGGTATCCTGGGAGAAGATACTCCCTTCGCTTTAAGGAGTTTTGTGGCAGGAGGAAATGGGAGCGTTGGGTGTTACCCTCAACCGGGAGTGTGAGCACAACTATTGACACTGCCCTATCCGTCCACGTATACTGCTTTTGCAAACAGCAGAGCGCGTTCTTCGTGATAGACAGAGATTGACGCATTCAGGGTAGCGTGTGGAATAAGAGTTTTATGGAACAATCGGCCCTACTAACAATACTACAGACAGAAACCGCCTTTCGTTTTCGCCTCGAACTTCCCGAAGGCTCTTCTCAGGCGGAACAGGAATACAGCACCGATCTCACACCCGAAATACGTGAGCGTCTGCGGCGTGCGCTGCAAGCGGCAGCCCAACACATGCAAACAATGGCCCTGGCCGATGTACGACGCCAGACCATGAAATTGAGTGCCGCCAACGATTCTTTGCTCACTCTAGGGCGTATCCTTTTTGATGATCTACTGCCCACCCAAATACAAGAAACCCTGCGTCGCCTGGACACTGCTCTCATTATTAGCGCCAATACAGCGGATCTCCCCTGGGAACTGTTGTTTGATGGTAATGCGAAAACGGGACGCTTCCTTTGTCAGCATCTTAGTATAGGGCGGCAAATTGCCAATGGCCATGTTGTGGCGCAGACTTTCCCTCTCACAGAGCGCGCTACGCGAAAAATAGGGCGTCGGGAGACGCAGGGACTGACGGTATTATTTCTGGTGAACCCCGGCGGTGATCGTCCTGTGGCCGAAGAAGAAGTTGCCACGCTCTGCACAACCCTGCCCGAATCGATAGCACGCATCATTCTCTATCGCCAACAGGTGAATCAGTTAGAAATGAAGATGCGTATCAGCGCCGATTCACCACATGTATTGCATTATTCCGGGCCGTTGCCCATAACAACGGAAGAAGAGCCTGTTCTGGCGCTGGGTGGCAATGCCCGCTTAGATAGCAGCATTCTAGAGCAATTATTGCAGCCATTGGCGCGCCGCCCCCTGGTTTTTCTAAGCTACCATGAGGATGAGCGATCGGGTCGCAACGGTAATTCTGTCTCAGGCCAGAAGGATCGAGAAGAGACCATGGAAAAATTGGCGCAAAACCTGTTAGCGTCAGGGGCGGGCGCTGTCCTGACTACGCGTTGGCCTGTCAACACCCGGCGCGCGCGCGAATTCATTGTGCTCTTCTACCAGGAAGTGGCGGATGGAGTAGCGCTCGGTGAAGCAGTGCGCCGGGCGCGATCAAGTATGGCGCTGCATCGTCCGGAGGACCCCTCGTGGATG
>WNGL01009042.1_pt1 | contig 20171 bp, 20 predicted proteins | sample 5400591 | NCBI WGS metagenome assembly WNGL01 (sample SAMN13153377, study PRJNA577476) | soil metagenome | isolation source: 80 cm soil or saprolite under Garry oak tree replicate 1 | place: USA:California | collected 2016-06-15 | reverse complement strand
GGGCGGACGGCGAGGTCGCCTGGGCCGGGACGATGACCGTCGCGGCGGCGCTGGCGGCCTCGGAGGCGGAGACAGAACGCGAGGACGAGATCGAGCGCACGCGGCTGACGATGATGCGCCGCTACGCCGAGCACACCGGCTGCCGCCGTTCGTTCCTGCTGACTTACTTCGGGCAGGACTACCGCGGCCCCTGCGGGAACTGCGACAACGATCTCGGGCACGGCGAGGCTGCGCCCGCCGAGGTCCCCTTCGCCGTGGGCGCACGCGTCGCAAGCGAGCGCTGGGGCGAGGGCACGGTGCAGCGCTATGACGGTGACCAGGTCACCGTGCTGTTCGACGAACACGGCTACCGCGAGCTGTTCGTGCCGGCCGTGCTGGAACGCAGCCTCCTGCGGCTCGCGTAGGCGGCAGCGCCAACCGCGGCTGCTCGTCGCATCCACCCGGTCGGCGCGCCGGTCGGCGAAGCCGGCCAGCGTCCGGTCACAGCAGCCAGGCCGCTACTGGCCACTTGCACTGTGCTCTGGCGGATACGAGCGCGGTTCTCCCCACATGACAATCGGAGGCAGGCAGCCGCTCACCGGCGAGCACCTGGCGGGTAAGGTGATGCGCGGGTCCGCTCACGGGCGGCTGGGTCGCCGCCTGCTCTCAAGCAGATCTGAACGGAGCGTCGCCGTGGGAGTCGTGATCGCCGTCGTGGTCGTCGTCGTCCTGCTGGCGCTGCTGGGGTTCGGGCTGGCGGTGCGGATCGTTAGGCAGTACGAGCAGGGGGTGCTGTTCCGGCTGGGCCGGCTGCGCGGCTCGCGGGCACCCGGGCTCAACCTGATCATCCCCGTCGTCGACGTGCTGCGCCGGGTGTCGCTGCGGATCGTCACGATGCCGATCCAGTCCCAGGGCATCATCACCCGGGACAACGTCAGCGTCGATGTCTCCGCGGTCGCCTACTACAAGGTGGTCGACGCGGTGAAGTCGGTGGTGGCCATCGAGAACGTCCGCGCGGCCATCGACCAGATCGCCCAGACCACGCTGCGGAAGGTCGTCGGGCAGCACACCCTGGACCAGACGCTGTCCGAAACCGACCAGATCAACCTGGACATCCGCAAGACCCTCGAGGTCACCACGGCCGAGTGGGGCGTGGAGGTGACGCTGGTGGAGCTGAAGGACATCCAGCTGCCCGACAGCATGAAGCGCGCCATGGCCCGCCAGGCCGAGGCCGAACGGGAAAAACGCGCCAAGATCATCAACGCCGAGGGCGAGTCGCTGGCCGCCGCCGCGTTGGGGCAGGCCTCCGACACCATGATGGCCCACCCGCTCGCGCTGCAGCTGCGCAACCTGCAGAGCCTGGTCGAGATCGGCGTGGACAAGAACACCACCGTGGTCTTCCCCGCCCCGCTGATGAGCACCATCGCAGAGCTCGGCTCCTTCCTCGCCACCGAGCAGGCCGCCGCCGCCCGTGCCCTGCCGCCCAGCAGCGACACGAACACGCTGCCAGGCGCGCCCTGACCGGTACTTCCATTGAGGGCCACGACTGGACCAACCCCTCTCCAGATGGTGTGCGACTCCGGCGAATAATGTGAAGACCGACATCCGGGTCGGGGCGAACCTTCGCATCCCAAGGGCCAGCGCCCAGCCCCAGATCCCAGCAAAGGGAGAGGCAGAACAGATGTCCGAGCAGGCCAACGTCGCCGCCCCGGCCACCGCCGGAGACATCATGCGCTCACCGCTGACAACGGTAGAACCGAACGACCACGTGGCTGCGGCCGCCTACCTGATGAAGCACGCGGGCGCGACCGCTGTCACGGTCCTGGACCCCCGGACCGGTCAGCCGGCCGGCATCCTCACCGAGGCGGACATCGCCCACGCGGTCGCCGACGGGAAGGACGTGAACAGCACCCGGATCTATGAAGTGATGACCACTCGCCCGACCGTCATCAAGACCACGACAAGCGTCCGGGACGCGGCCAGGGTCATGACGAGCGGCCATTTCCGGCACCTCCCCGTCGTCGGCGAGGCCGGCCTGGTCGGCATCGTCGACATCACCGACGTGTGCCTCGCCTTGCTCGAAATAGAGGTTTTACCGCCCGCCGGCATGTCCCGGCCGCGGTAGTCCCCGCGGCGCCTTACCGGCCCGGCCGCGAGGCGGGTACGCTGCAGATCCCGAGAATGGAGCCGAGATGGCGCGAGTTCTTTACACGGCGCAGGCAACGGTCACGGGCGGCCGGGCCAGCGGCCACGGGCGCACGAACGACGGAGCCCTGGATGTGCAACTCCGCTCGCCCAAGGAGATGGGCGGCGAGGGCGGTGGCACGAACCCTGAACAGCTCTTCGCGGTGGGCTATGCGGCCTGCTTCGAGAGTGCTCTGGGCGTGGTCGGCCGTCGTGAACGCGCCGAGGTAGGTGATGTCTCGATCGACAGCCGGGTGAGCCTGCTTCCCACCGAGGAGCGTGGTTTCACGCTCGCCGTAGAGCTCGATGTGACCCTGCCGCAGGTTCAGGACCCTGAGCGAGCGGCGCGGATCGTTGCTGCCGCACACCAGGTGTGCCCGTATTCCAATGCCACCCGGGGCAACATCGACGTGAGGCTGACTGTGAACGGCCGCGACATCGGCTGAACCGCCAACAGCTGGCTCATCCTCAGCTGAGCAGTTCGCGGACGCGCGGGATGACCTGGCGGCCGTACAGCTCGATGTTGGTCATGAGCTGGTCGTGCGTCAGGCCCGGCATGCCGTACTTCAGGTCGAACCGGGTGGCGTCCAGGGCGCGGAGGTTCGTGGCGATCTTCTGCGCGACGGTTTGTGGTGAGCCGACATACAGTGCTCCGTGCGGCCCGGTTTCGGTGTCGAAGGACTCCTCGGTGGGGATCGCGAAGCCGCGTTCCGGGGCGAGCAGGGCAATGATCTCGCGCCAGCGAGGCCAGAACTCTGCCTTCGCCTGCTCGTCGGTAGCCGCGACGTGCCCTGGCGAGTGCACGCCCACCGGGAGCGGCGGGCGGCCGAACTTCTCCAGGGCGCGCTGGAACAGCTGCGAGTACGCGGCGAACCGGGCCGGCGGCCCGCCGATGATGGCCAGCATGAGCGAGAACCCGAGGCGAGCGGCGCGGATCACCGACTGTGGGTTGCCCCCGACGCCGATCCACGCCGGGAACGGGCCCGACTCGGTGTGCGGTACCACGTCCTGGTTCAGCAGGGGCGCGCGAGTCTTGCCCTCCCAGGTGACGGGCCCGCCCTTGAGCAGCTCGGCGAACAGGGTGGCCTTGTCCTCGAAGAGTTCCTCGTAGTCGGCGAGGTCGTAGCCGAACAACGGGAACGATTCGATGCTCGATCCGCGGCCGAGGATGACTTCGGCCCGGCCGCCCGAGATCGCGTTCAGCGTGGAGTACCGCTGGAACACCCGGACCGGATCGTCGGAGCTCAGCACGGTGACGGCGGAGCCGAGGCGGATTCTCGTCGTGCGGGCCGCGATCGCGGAGAGCACCACGTCGCCGGCCGGCATCGGGAAGTACTCGGTGTGATGCTCGCCGATCCCGAAGAAGTCCACGCCGGCCTGTTCGGCGAAGACGCCCTCTTCGACCACGTTGCGGATCGTCTGGGCGTGCGAGGCCGGCTTGCCGTCGGCGTCGCCGTTGCGGTCGCCGAAGGTGTCGAGCCCGAAGGTGTACGTCATGCGAGGCTCCTGGCATCCTGACGCACGGCCCGCTCGAACTCAGGCTGCGTCAGCACGACCCCGAACACCGGGCCGCCTGGCTGCAGCACCCGGCCCGCCCGTAGGCTTTCCAGGCGAACGGGGTCGTAGCCGATCCGGTCGAGGTGGCCCGCGATCGCGGCGACCGCCGCGGGGTCGTCGCCCGCGACGCCGGCGGCCCTGCGGTCCGGGGCGCCCGCCGGCCGCGCCCGGTCCTCGAGCTCGTGATAGCCGATGTGATTGAGCGCCTTGACCACGGCCGAGCCGGCGAGCCGCCGCGCCACGACCTCACTGCTTCCGCCGTCTTCGAAGGGCTCCAGGACCCCGTCGCTGGCCGGCCAGTAGTTCATCGCGTCGACCACGAGCTTGCCGTCGAGCATCGCGGGGTCGATGCCAAGGAAGCGGTGCAGTGGTATCGCGAGCACGACAATGTCCGCATCCGCCACCGCGTCGCTGGCCCACCGCGGCTGCGCGCCGGGAATGACCAGCTCGGTGATCAGCGCGATGTCGTCCGGGTCGCCCGACGCGGCGATGGCCACCGGGTATCCGGCCTTGATGGCCAGCCGGGCGATGACCGGCCCGACATGGCCCGCGCCGAGCACCGCGAGCCTGCCCAGGTCCCTCATCAGAACCCGACCACCTGGCGGACGAGAACGATGTGGATACGGCCGGGCAGCTCCTGGTGGATCTCCAGGATCTTCCCCACCGAGCTGTGCTGCCCGTAGGCCGCGATCGCGCGCGCGTCTTCCAGGACCAGGCTGTGCTGGTAGATCCGCTCGTGCGCGGCCTCCAGGGTGGGGACGAGCTTCTGCGCGCCGACGACGAAGATGACGTTGGCGGCGCCCCAGGCGTAGGAGGCGAGCTGGCTGCCGGAGGCCGACGCGATAACGAGCGTTCCGTCGCCGGTGATCGCGTGGACGCTGCCGAGGGCGTAGTCCGGCTGGCCGCCTATGGCCTTCATCTCTTGCGCCTGGGTGGCGAAGTCGAGCGCGAACATCTTGTTGCGCGCCGAGTCATACGGCCCGCCGTCGTTGATCGCGTCCGCGATGCCGGTGTCCTGCAGGGTCACCGAGGTGTTGGTCATCACCGACGACCCGGGCGGAACGCGGGCCAGGACGGCCTGACGTGCAGCGTCGAGGTCGTCCACGACTTCGGTGCTGAACCCGTGCTCTTCCAGGGCGGTGACGGCTGACACGATCGTCGGCTCGTCGGGCAGCGTGGTGAATCGGTCCGGTGTAGCGATGGTGCTCATCGGCTGGTCCTTCCTGGGCGGGGTGCAACGCTGGAGGCATAAGCGGACTTTACCCCGGTTATATTCCGGCCGTAGGGTAGGACCCATGAACCAGCCCGTGACCTGGGGACCGCCGCGCGCCGAGCGCGCCGACGCCGCCCGCAACCGGCGGCTCCTGCTGGCCACGGCGCGCGAGATGATCGCCGGGCACGGGGCCGGCCAGCTGACCATGGACGGGCTGGCCGAACGCGCGGGCCTGGGCAAGGGAACGGTGTTCCGCCGGTTCGGCACCCGGGCGGGGATCTTCGCCGCGCTGCTCGACGACGACGAGCGGGACTTCCAGGAGCAGGTCCTCGCCGGACCCCCGCCGCTGGGCCCCGGCGCCCCGCCGCCAGCCCGCCTGATCGCCTACGGCCGCGCCAGGACCGGCTTCCTGATCAGGCACCGCGAGATCGCACGCGCGGCACTGGACGGCAGGGAGCGGGTACCAGCCGGATCGCAGACGCCCATGTCGCGGGCACACATCCGGTTCCTGCTCGGACAGATGAGCCTCGGCGCCGCCGACCTGGACGTCCTGGCCACCCAGCTGACCGCGGCCCTGGACGGCCCGCTGCTGCTCTACCTGTCCTCCGCCATCCTTACCCAGGCCGCCCCGCAAACCTCCGAACGCCTCGGCCGAGGCTGGGAGGACCTGATCCAGCGCGTCGGCCAGCCACGATGAAACCGCGGGTCGACCCGCCGAGGCCAAGGCTGGCCGGCTTCTTCCCGCGAAACCCGGGCTGGTGGCGGTGCCGGGGCGGGAACCACGGACCGTTCGGCCCATAATGAGGCCGGAAGCGACGCGGCGGCCGGCGGTCCGGGCGGCGGGCTTCTCGTGGTCAGGTGTGGTACCGGTGCACGGCCTGCACGACGCAGGCGGGCTTGGCGGAGGCGTCGCTTTCGGCTGGGGACTAAGCGGCCGGATCCCTGAGCGCTATGAGTGGCGTTCGACGGCTCGGGTGAGATCTACCCGGGACTTGATGTCCAGCTTGTCGAAGACATGACGTAGGTGGGTGTTCACGGTGTGGGGCGAAACGAACAGCCTGTCGGCGATTCCCCGGTTGGTGTAGCCCGCAGCGGCGAGACGCGCGACCTGAAGCTCGGCGTCCGTGAGCGATTCCCATCCCAGTTTCGGGCGGTCCAGCGAATGGACCCGACGGCGGATCCCGAGCTCGCGCAGCCGCTTGCGGGCTCTGGCCGCGTCGTGCGCGGCACCGGCGCCGACGCAGATCCGCAGGGCGCGATCGAAGGCGTCCACCGCGCCGCTGCGGTCACCGTCGGCCAGCCGGGCGCACCCCAGGTCCTCCAGCGCGGCCGCCGCCGCCAGCGGCCGCGGGCAGGTCGCGAGGATCGCCGCCGCCTGTTCCAGGTCTGGTCTGGACTGGCTGAGGAGGCCCCGGGTGTGCGCGGCGGCTCCTGCTATGGACGGCACACCGGGATTGAGTTCGTATCTGCGCGCGGCAAGCTCGGTCACGGCCTTCGCGAGTTCCTCATCGCCGGCGGCCAGGGCCATGCGGACCAGCAGCGGATCGTCGGCGGCCTCCATCGGGAAGAGCGGGAACAGCGACAGCCGCTCTGCCTCGCCGAGCACGCACAGCCAGCGGTGTGCCTGGTCCGGGTGGCCGGATGCCATGGCATGAACGGCGAGATACCATGCGGCCTGCCTGCGGACGACAGGAGCGGTCGCGGTCAGCATGACCTTGGCGATCTCGGCGACCTCATGGGCGCCGCGCTCATCTCCGCTGTGGAGCTTGGTGCGACCGAGCGCCACGACCGACGCCGCGTCCAGGACCCCGACGATCAGGTGTGCGTCGGCAAGGTGGAACCGGCCTTCCAGCACCGCATTCGCCTCGTCGAGCCTGCCGAGGTGGAGCAGGTGCCGGCCTTTCCACGTCTCGAAGACGTGGACGGCCCAGTTCTGCCGATCGCGCTGGGCGCAGGCCAGTCCGTCCTCGGCGACTGCCATCGCCTCATCGACCCGGTCGAGAGCGGACAGCAACCATGATCGGTAGCTGTGCGTCAGGCGTTCCCGCGGATCGTCGAAACCGGCTAGCTGCCCGGGGTCCACGCCGCCGAGCAGCCGGAGGGAATGCTCGAAGCGGCCGAGCTGGTATTCCATCGCCGAGCGGCCGATCTGGAAAAAGTATTGCGCCGCAAGGTCGGTGCTGGCCAGCACGCTCGTGCGCACCTCGGACTCGATCGCCAGCCCCTCGTCGAGGCGACTGGCGACCATCAGGTTATGAAACAGTGACGTCCACAGCCGGGCCCGCGTGTCGGCTGACAGACCGGTGAGGGACAGGCCCTGCCGGGCGGTGTCGGCGCGGTCGTCGGCCGAGATGGCGAACATCGCCGCCAGGCTCAGTCGCACGTCGGCTTCCTGTTCTGCGGGCAGGCTCTGGCGGAGGGCGTTGTCGGCGAAGGCGCGCGCTTCCTTGCTGCGTCCCGCGGCGAACAAGGACACCGTCCGGCGGGCCACCAGCGGGCCCCGCAGCGGGTGCCGCGACGGGACCAATGACAGAGCCACCCGCGCGATGTCTGCCGAGGCACTGGGGTCGGTCATGCCGAGCGATTCGGCGGCGTCCGCGAGAGTACGGACCGCCGCGACGTCACCGGGCTCCGCGCTGTCGGCCAGCTGCGCTGCCACCTCGACGGGCAGAGCGCCGCCCGCCAGGAGGACGTCAGCCGCCTCACGGTCAAGGGCCCGGCGGACCGCGTCGGGTACCGCGCCGCGGACCGCCTCCCGAGCCAGGTCGTGCTGGAAGGCGAGGCAACCGCCGGCCTCGATGAAGATCCCGGCGTCGATAACGTCCCGGACAGGATCGACGAGGTCGGCTATCGGGATGCGGGCCATCGCCGCGATCTGGCTGAGCGTGAACTGGCGGGCGAGAGAGGCGGCGACGGTCACCACTCGCTCGCCCGCAGGAGTGATGCGCGACACGCGTCGTCGCATGCTGTCCTCGAGCCGGTGCGGCACGCGATTCTCGGCCAGGCCCGCCCGGCCGTCTACCACGCGGACCAGGTTCTCCTCGCGCAGGCCGGCGAGAAGATCGACAATGAGGAAGGGGTTGCCCTGCACGCCGGCCAGGGTCCGGAGGAGGTCACCTCCCGCCGGTGCCCCCAGTACGTCCGCCGCTACCTCCGCGACCGCCGAGGCAGCCAGCGGCGTCAGCCGGATCGTCGCGGCTCCGGCCGTGGTCAGCTCGGCCAGCGCCCGGCGGATCTGCGGTACCCCCTGGTTCGGCCGGACCGCGATCAGCCACGCGACCGGCAGCGACGCCAGCCACTGCGTCAGCATGCGCAAGGCGAAGCCGCACCCCGCGTCCGCCCACTGCACGTCATCGAGGCACACCAGCAGCGGCTGCCGGAGCGCCGCGCGTTCCATCAGGGTCTGCACGTCCTGGAGAAGCCAGAACTGCTCCTCGCGGGAGCGGTCGCGCGATCCGAGCGCGGTCCGTTCGAGCAGTGAATCGGCGCCACCGAACAGCGCCTCCATGAGCACGGCCAGTTCGACGGAGCTGTGACCTGGTTCCGCGGCACCGAGCCCGGTCCGGAACGAGAGCGCACGGGCGGTCGCCCGTGCCGCGGCGAGCAGCCTCGTCTTGCCCAGGCCCGCGGCACCCTCGATGATCGCGACGCCGCCTACCCCCTCCCGGCACCGCTCACGCTCGAGCCGCCAGCGCCGGAACGCTGAGTAGCGGAGATCATCGTGAGCTCCCCTCGTCTGTCTGCTCCGAGGAGTTGCGGCACCGGGTCCACAACGAACATATTCGTTGTATGAGTCAACCCGCGAGCCCAGGTTCGCCGGAATCATTTGCCGCCCGTCCGGATTCCGCGCCCGCCGGCGATGTTCTCTCGACGATGCTGCGCACGGTTCACCTCGCCGGATCCTGGATCTGATGTATATCCAGATGCTGCGGCTCTGGGCCACCTCCACCGAAAGCAGCCCTGGGTGGCTGCGGGCGGGCATGGACCCCGACATCGGCGGCGTGCTGGACGCCATCCACGCCGACCCGGCGCGGGCCTGGTCGAACGCCGAGATGGCGCGTTACGCCCACCTGTCCCGGACCACAGATCCGACGCCGCCTTCAACCGGGCGTTCACCAGACACCATGGCCGCTCGCCAGGGCAGTGGCGGCAGGAACACGTCACCAGCTGACCGGCGGTCATCTGCCGCGGCGCTAAGGAATCGCGCGTTCGTGCGATGCCGGGACCCAGGGACAGTCCTAGCGTGAAGCCGTCGTCGTGACGTCTCGTCGAAGGAGCAGACATGCCAGCCAAGGCAAGCATCGTATTCGCGCACGGGCTCTGGGCCGACGGCTCGTGCTATGGCAAGGTGATCCCGGCGCTTCAGGCGGACGGGCACCAGGTGGTGTCCGCCCAGAACAGCCTCGACACGCTCGAGGGCGACGTCGCCACGGTAACCCGCGCGCTGGGGCGGGTCAGCAGCCCGGCCATTCTCGTCGGCCACTCGTACGGCGGGACCGTCATCACGGCCGCGGGCACCGACGACCGTGTCTCCGGGCTGGTCTACATCTCCGCCCTCGCCCCGGATGAGGGCGAGACGTCGCAGAGCCTGCAGGAGCAGTTCCCGGTCACGGACGTCTTCTCCCACATCGAGATCGCCGACGGGCGCATCTGGTTGCTCCCGTCAGGTATCGGGTGCTTCGCGGGCGACCTGTCGGAGCAGGAGCAACAGCTGGTGTGGGCGACCCAGGGCGTGCCGGACGCGGGCCTGTTCAACCAGCAGCTCGACGGCACGGCCTGGCGGACGAAGCCGAGCTGGTACATCGTCGCCAACAACGACCGGACCGTCCATCCCGACCTGGAGCGATTCGTCGCCAAGCGGATGGGCGCCCACACCTACGACGTGGACAGCAGCCACGTCCCCATGCTGTCCCGCCCCGACTTCGTCCTCGACGTCATCCGGGCCGCCGCGAACTCCATCTGAAACGCGCCCACGCCACCAGCTCACTTAAGGGAGCATCGCGCCATGCCCATGATTGACGTCTACGCGGCGGCCGGAACCTTCGCCGACACGCACAAGCTCGCGGTCGACCTGGCGACCGCGGTCATGACCATCGAGCAGGTGCCGGACATCCCGATGTTCCGGCAGAACACCGCGGCCTTCGTGCACGAACTGCCGGCCGGCGGCCTGTCCAACGTCGACGGCGACAGCGGCTACGTCAGGATCCAGGTCCTGACCAACGCGGGCGCGCTGGACCGCGGCAAGCAGCTGGCCGTGGTCGAGCGGCTGACCGCCATCGCCGCTGACGCGGCCGGCGACCCGGCCCTGGCCGGCCGGACCTGGGTGCTGCTCACCGAGGCACCCGACGGAGGCTGGGGCCTGGCCGGCCACGCGAACACCAACGAAGAACTGGTAGCGGCCGCCCGCGCTCAGATCGCCAGCCTGGCCGCCAGCGAGAAGACCAGCGGCTAGCCGACCCAGTATGCGAGCGCACGGTTGTGCGCTGGCAAGATCCCGCCAGCCGGACCTGAGCAAGCAGCCCTACGAAACGGGAACGGATCGAAGGGCGTGATTGAGGCAGCGCCGTTGTCAGCGGGAGAATGGGGTGGTGTGCGAGGAACCGGCAGTGTTCGACCCGGCCATTGTTTCGCGGCTGGCCGGGTCGATGTACTCTTTGGCTCTCCTGCCCGAGATGTTCGTATACGAGATCCACTGCCGCGATGACCGCAGGCGGCTGGCCGGCCCCGGCTATGAGTTCTCGTGGAACCTGGTCATGGTGCGGTCGGGCGGCTTTTTGCAGCGGCTGGACGGCCGGGAGGACTTCTACGACGCGACCTCGGCCTACCTGAGCTGGCCCGGCCAGGAACGGTATACGGGTCATCCGGCGGGTCCGGGTGACGTGAGTACCGGGATCTGGCTGAGCCAGCGGCTGGTCTGTGAGGCCTGGGAGGGCGGTGGGCCCGTGCCGTCCGGCCGGGTCGTGACGTCGGCCGGATTCGACTTGCGGCATCGCGCGCTGGTCGCGGCCTGCCGTCGCGGCGTTGATGAGTTCGAGGTCGCTGAGCGCGTTTATGACCTGCTGGAGCGGTTCGGGTCGCTGGCCGGGCCAGGTGCCTGGCCGCGGGGCTCGACTGAGTTGGCGCACCGGGCCCTAGCGGCCCAGGCGGCCGAGGCGATGGCGGCCGGGCACCTGACCGCGAGCATCGAGGATCTCGCCCGGCTGGTCAGCTGCTCCGCGGCTCACCTCAGCCGTGTCTTCCACCGCGTGACAGGGCACTCGGTCACCTTTCACCGCAACGAGCTGCGCGTGCGGCGGGTGCTGAATGAGCTGGCGGAGGGCCAGCGCTGCCTGAGGTCACTTTCGGCTGCTTACGGCTTCGCCGACCAGGCTCACATGACCCGCGTCATCGGGCGCCATCTGGGCAGCACGCCGAGTGCCCTTCGAGACCTGCTCCGTCCAGCCTGAGGCTTGATCACCGCCGGATGAGCATGAAAGTCCAACGCGGCGAAACCTGACTGCGCCTACGGTCGGAACTGCACAGGCCTGACAGCGGTGGTTCGCAGCCGGGAAAGTCGTCGCGGCCAGGCCCAGCCGGCTCCCCGGGCAGGCCCGTTAGGAGGGACGATGGGTAGCGGAGAACAACACCACCGGACGCGCCGCGGGCCTCGTCACTGGCTGCCTCCTTGCTGCCTCGTTCTCGTGGCGGCGGTCACGCTGGCCGGCTGCGGAGTGCACGCGCACCACAGTCAGGCCGCCCCGCCATCCGTAGCCATACCGACGGCGACGCAAGCCCGCTTCGGGGAGGCAGACTGGTATTGCCTGAGCGCACGTGAACGTTCGGAGATGTTCCTGCTGGACGGTCCCGGTCACGATCGCCTGGCCGCCTTGAGCATCGGGACCGGACGCGTTGCCGTGATTCTGGCCCACCAGTCAGACGGCTCGCTGTGCCAATGGTGGCCGTACGCACGGTCACTCGCCGCCCGTTTCCGGGTCGTAGCCTTCGACTTCGACGGATCCGGGGCGAGCCCGTCAGGCGATGGTAACTACCCGGGCGAAATCGCCGCCGCGAGTTGGTGGGCACGCCATCACGGTTCCCGGCTGATCGTCCTGATGGGTGCCTCGATGGGCGGAACCGCCGTCATGGTAGCCGCCGCCAACCTCGGCCACCTGGTCGCCGGCGTGATCGATTTGTCCGGGCCCGCCCAATTCGGCGCCATGGACGCCCTGGCCGCCGCCAGGCGGGTGCGCGTCCCGGCCCTGTTCGGATACGGCACTCTTGACGGTGCGTTCCCCGTGTACGTCAGGGCAGTTCGCGCCGCCACAGCCAGCCGCGACAAGCCCGTTGTCACCGTCAGCGGCGGCACCCACGGCGCAGCCCTAGTCGACCCCGTGGTCGGCTACGAGCAGGTCAGGCAAGCCGTCCTGCGGTTCATCCAGGCGATCACCCATACGTGACCCAGGCCGATCACCGCGTGACGTGAGCCTGCAGCGCGAGGCCGCGCCGTCGCTGACCTCGCACCCCGGGTCTAGGGTGATGTGCCGCTGAACGTCGTCTGGCCGGCGGGGCCGATGCCCGCCGCGGTGGCCAGGACGCTCCAGAATGCGGGCGAGAGAGTGACCCAGCGAACCGGGCCCAGGCCAGTTACCTGCTCACAGCCGGTCGCATCGACGGTCACGGGCGCGAGCTTGCTGTCGCCAGCGGTGAAGATCAGCCGGTAGTTAATGCCCCAGTCCATGGCACAGCTGAACGTGCTGGTCGGCATCGCCGGGAGCGCGCACAACGCTTGCGCGACAGCTTGTGACCGATGGGCGCCGGTGACGGTGATGTGCGCTGGGAAGCTGAAATACACATGGTTTCGCGGATAGGAGTCGACCCTGCCGATCATCAGGCGATCGACGTCCCCGGTGTGCGCGCACACGGTCATGCCTGCCGGTGCGTCCATGGCGGCCACGGTGCTCCCGCAGCCCGTCAGCGCGGCGCACGCCAGGGCAGCAACCGCGGGCAGCGATGCCAGTGCGCGCCGTAGTCCAGTTCGCCGGGCTGCGCCCATCGCGGCGTCCTCTCCTTCCTGACTTCGGCGTCCAGGGCGCCTCGGGCCAGGGCCGCAGAACTTGGACGCTCTGGGCGGACCATCGGTGCCTGGCGGGCAGGGGTTTTGCGGGCAGGGGTTTTGCGGGCTACCGCAGGTAATTCCTTGTATCCAACGGCGATTCGCCTGCTCTGTGCACACAGAGGCGGATGGGGGTCGCTCAGGCCGGGACACCGCCAGCGAGGCGCGGGCGCCACTGCCAGCACGCGGGTGACGTGCGGGTGCCGCCGGATCACATCGGCCAGCCCGGCCGCGTCGGCGAGGGTCCCGTCGATCCAGGCCAGCTGCTCCCGGCCGAGGTACCCGGCCGGGCGGCCCAGCATCCATGAGTTGGCGATCACGATCGTGGCCTGCGGATATTCCACGACGTAGGACGGCGACACGCCGTTGCCTAGGTACGGCGTGTCGCCGAACCTGGCGATGAGCGCGCCCGGGTCGTCGTGGTTACCCGCCGCGAGGTGCACGGGTATGGGGCATCGTCACAGGATGTCGCGCAGCGCGGCGTACTCCTCCGGGTGCCCGGTGTCGGCGAGGTCGCCGGTGACGACGACGCAGTCCGGGCGCGGCTGGATCGACAGCGCGCGGCCGAGTGCGTCGGCCAGGTTCGCGGCGGGCATGGCCGCCAAGGGGCCCCTCATCAGATGAGGGTCACTGAGGTGGGCGATCCGCATGGGCCCGAAGGTACCAACACACGGCGGCCGGCCAGGCGAGCGCGGCTGGCAGTATGGCCAGCATCATCGGACGACGGCACCACCTGATCCTGGACTGCCCGGACCCGAGGCAGCGCCGGGTCGGGCGCGCCGCGGAGGCAAGTGGTGAGGGTGCCCGGGCGTGAAAACCAGGCCCGTTCGGGATCATGATTTTCCGTCCCGTCCGGTGACAAAGGACACAATGGGACCGAACGGGGGGTGGTATCCGTCGCTCGTGTCGACCTCGAGCGCGGGCACGTCGAGGCCGACCTGGTCGAACGCGCGGTGCGCCGCCGCATGCTCCGCCTGGTTGCGCGGGTCGGCGTGCACGCGGCGCAGCGGGCTGGCCTGGCCGCGCCGGGTGATCCGGCCGAAGGCGACGTCGGCGCCGACCGTGCAGTGCACGACGCGGATCCGCGCCAGGGCGCGGAGCGGTTCCAGCCCGGGCCGCCAGACGTGATCGGCGAAGGCGGCCTCGGCCACGGTGGTCACGCCCGAGCGGAGCAGCAGGTCCAGCACCGCGAAGAAGACCGGCAGCGTCCGCTGGGTCAGCACGTCGCCCGGGCCGCCCGCGAAGCCCGGGGAGGCGTGCGCCATTCCCTGCTTGATCTCGTCGCGGGAGATCATCGGGCCGCCCAGCGCGGTCGCGATCTTGCGGGCCAGCGTCGTCTTGCCCGACCCGGGCGGCCCCGCCACGACCACCAGGGTGGGCAGCGGTATCTCGTCCACCCGCCCAGTGTGCCGTAACGCCCTCGAGCACCGCGCTACCGGCGTCGAAGCCGTCGTGGATGACGGTCAGCTTGACCATCTCGCCGGCCGGTTCGATGTCGAAGGTCACCTCGGAGCGCCGCTCGTGCTGAGGCCCCGGGGGCTGGGGTCGGGGGGCCAACGGCCCCATCTTGTGGGGCCGGGGGCACCCGCACCCCGATCCGCTGCGCCCGGCCGAGGGCACCGACCTGCTGCCGCAGATCAAGCACATCGTCATCGTGATGATGGAGAACCACTCCTACGACAGCTACCTCGGCATGCTCGCCGACCGGGGCGAGGGCCTGCCGCTCGGTCCCGACGGCACCCCGGACGTCGTCAACTACGTACCGAACGGGCGTGGCTATCGCGCCTACCGCATGACCTCCACCGCCCAGGTGAAGAACGACCCCAGCCAGAACTGGCGCGCCAGCCACATCCAGCACGCCAGCGGGCGCTGTGACGGCTTCGCCGCCGCGGTGGCGCAGGCGCTGCCGGGCGCCGACCCCGCGGTGCCGATGGGCTACTGGACCGAGGACGACCTGCCGTTCTACTACGGGCTCGCGCGGACGTTCCCGCTGTTCGACCGCTGGTTCAGCTCGTGCCTGGGCCCCACGTTCCCGAACCGCAGGTTCCTGATCTCAGGGACGGCCCACGGGCTCATCGACGACCTGCCCTGGGACATCGTCGACTACCCGGAGAACGGGACGATCTTCGACGTGCTGACCAGGAACGGCATCTCGTGGACCAACTACCACAACGTCCGGCACGAGTCGGTGGTACTGCGGAGGCTGTTCGGCGGGCGCGGGCTGACCGCCGCCCGGCGGCTGGCGCAGGTCGGCCGGTGGCTGCCGGGCGTGGCTGACCGGGCCGTCGGCAACAAGTCGTTCACCGCCGACCTGTACCCGCTCGGCCTGGCCAGCTGTGTCCGGCACCTGCGCAGGACCGGGCGGTTCTTCGCCGACGCCGACGCGGGCACGCTGCCCGCGGTGAGCATCGTCGACCCGGACTTCGAGACCTACTCGGAGGAGAACCCGCAGGACATCGCGCGGGGCGAAGCCTTCGCCGCCGAGGTCGTCAACCGGGTCATGCACGGGCCGGGCTGGCCGCACACGGTGCTGATCTGGCTCTACGACGAGCACGGCGGCTACTACGACCACGTCCCGCCGCCGGAGGCGGTACCGCCCGACGACGTGCTCGCGCACAGCTACGTCCTGGACCTGCCCCGGTGGCTGCGCGCCCTGCTCAGCCCGGTGTTCGGTGGCGGCTTCGCCCGGCTGAAGGCCATCGACGACGGGCCGCGCGACTACGCCCGCTACGGCTTCCGGGTCCCGGCCGTCCTCGTCTCGCCGTACGCCCGCCCCGGCTACGTGTGCAGCACCACGCTGGACCACACCTCGGTGCTCAAGCTCATCGAGGAGAAGTGGAACCTGCCGCCGCTGACCCGCAGGGACGCGGCGGCCGCCTCACCGCTCGAGGCGATCGACCTGGACGCCGAGCCCGCCTTCGCCGAGCCGCCGAAGCTGCCGGAGCCCGCGCTGCGCTGGGGCTCCTGGGACCGGCGGCGCCGGAGGGCCGGGCCGTGGCGGCTGGCGCGGTGACCGGGGCAGCCACCACGGCCCGTTCGGGATAAAAGGTCGTGGTCTTCGTCCCTAGTGCATCAGGGGCTTGCCGAGCGGGAGGCCCTTGCCGCCGGTCCCGGCCGCGGCCGCGCCGGCGAACAGGTACATGCCGAGCGCGGCGAAGACGAGGACCACGTAACCGGCGGTCTTCAGCAGGCCGCTGGACGGCGCGCCCGCCGCCGAGGTGTCGGCGAAGCCGATCAGCAGGAGCAGCAGCGCCAGGTCGACGAGCGCGAAGACCGCGGTGAAGGCCGACGGCAGCCGCAGCGTGGCCAGCGTCAGCATGATGATGACCACCAGCCAGGTGGCCAGGAACAGCTTCACCGTGGCGAGCGCCGCGGTGGGGGGGATGGCGAACCAGTTGTGGTCCAGGCCGAGCACCAGCACCGCGTAGCTCAGCCAGAACGTGCCGAAGATGCCGAACACGGCGGCCACCGCGCTCTGGCCGAGGACCGCGCACCAGACCGTGGCCATCAGCAGCCCGACCGCCGTGGCGGCCAGGATGATGGCCACCGGCGCGCCGAGGACTCCGAACGGAACCACGCCGACCAGGCCCAGGCCGAGTGCGACCGAGCCGGCGATGAAGCTGGCCAGGCCCAGGATGGACGGATCGCCGGCCATCGGCCCCACCACGGGCGCGGCGGCTGCCTCTGGGGCGGCGGTGTCGTCGGGGTTTGCGTCGAGAGCGGTCATAGTTCGCTCCTTCAGATGCGGCGCCCCGCGTCAGCGGGCTTACCTGCATGCGTACGTCCATGACCGGACACTTGTGTTCTCACTTTGAACCAGCGACCTGGTCAGCGGCCGTGCTAGTTACCCTGGGCGACGATCCCGTACTCGTGGATCTTGCGATAGATCGTGGCTCGCGACATGCCCAGAGCCTCGGCCGCGCGGACCTTGTTGCCGTCGTGATCCTGCAGGCTCTGCACGATCGCGTCGCGCTCGATCGACTCCAGCGGGGACAGCAGCCTGCGGCTCACCGTCCAGCACTCGGGCGGCAGGTCCCGCGGCATGATCACGCCGGCCCGGCGGCGCTGGACGACCTGCTTGAGGACTTGCCAGAGCTGTTCGGAGTTACCTGGCCAGTTGTGCCGGAGCAGCAGCTGCATCGCCTCGGGCGAGCAGGTCAGCCGGCCCTGCTGGCTGAGCCGGGCCAGGAAGAAGGGCACCAGCTCGTGCAGGTCCTCGACGTGGTGGCGCAGCGGCGGCAGCTCGACCGTGCCGGGGAAGAACCGCAGCAGGACGGTCAGGTCGGCGCCGGCCTGCTTGCGGTTCAGCGTCACCGCCACCCGCAGCTCCTCGTGGCGCTTGGCCGCCTTGGCCTCCTGCAGCGCGCTGGCCAGCGCGTGCACCTGCTTGGCGTTCAGCGCGTCCACGTGCCGGATGACCAGCATCCCCGTGCCGTCGAGCAGCTCGCAGCGGGTCTTGGTGGGCCAGTCCTGGCCGGCCGAGTCCGCGTCGAGCACGTGGAACGGGGCGGCCGGGTTCCGCCGCTGGTGCACGGCCCGGGCCAGGGACAGCTTGCCGACCCCGCCCTCGCCCTCCAGCGTCATCCACTCCGGCGCGTCGTAGAGGGTCTCCGCCTCGCGGCACGCCCGCAGCCACAGCACGCCGCTGCCGACCAGGCCCGGCAGGTACATGGCGGCGCGGGGGGCGGGCACGTCGCCCGCGCCGACCGCCATCACCGGCGAGGTGAGCTTGACGTGCACCACGCCGTCGGCGAACGGGCTGTCGCCGACGATCCGGCGGCAGAAGATCCGCGCGGTCACGCCGCTGGGCAGGTCGACCGCGACCGCGCCCGGATGCTGCCCCGCCAGCGCCTCGGTCGCGTGCCCGATCAGCGCGGCCTGGTCGCCCGGGTCGAGCATGCGGCGGGCGTGATCGTTCAGCATGACCACGTCGTTACCGAGGGCCAGCACGATGCCGCCGGTCCGCCGGCACGCCCGCATGTACTCCTGGAGCAGGTGGTAGTCCCGCCTGCTGCCCGAGGCCAGCAGGGCCTGGGTGATCTGGTCGGCGGTGGACTTGACCAGCGAGATCATCAGCGGGTCGGCGTCCTTGCGCCAGCAGGTCAGGTCGATCACGCCGACCGTCTTGCCGGACACCGGGTCGTGGATGGGCACCCCCGCGCAGCCGAAGACCTCCAGGTTCTCCGCGTAGTGCTCGTGGCCGAAGACGTGGGCCGGGCCGCCGGACTCCAGCGCGGTGCCGATGCCGTTGGTGCCGACCCGCTCCTCGGCGTAGCTGAAGCCGGGGGCCAGCATGACCCGGTCCAGGCGGCGCTCGAGGTCGCGGTCCGCGGTCAGCCTGGTCAGCACGACACCGTCGGCGTCGGTCAAGATGATGCTGATCGGCTGGCCGTCCAGCTGCTCGTGCAGCTGGTGCAGCACCGGGTCGGCGGCGCGGGCCAGCGTGCCCTTCACGTCCGGGTCGTGCAGGTAGCTCAGGTCGATGTGGTCGGCGGCCACGTGCCACTGCCGGGAGCGCCACCACGACGCGAGGATCGGCTTGCGCACGGCGGCAGCGTCGACTGACTCTGCCGCGAGGAACCGGTCCCTGGCCTCGGCCAGCGGGTCCCTGGTCACCGGCGGCGATGATGCATGTGCCATGTCGCCTCCCCCACCCATTTCTTTCTCCGGCCGGAGGCTCAGCCCGCGCGGATCGCCTTGGGGTTTACTCGCCTCTTACAAAGTAAACCTCTCGTTGCGGGGTACTGTCTCAAGTTGAGACCCCCATTGTGAGACAGTCGGCGTTGTGTCGGTGCATGGACGATCGCGGCGATACTTCCGCCCCGGAGACCTTCAACCCCTGGAGCATCGTCAATCTCGTTTTTCATCACCTGGCCAGCGAGGGACTGCATCCGGTCCTCGGCGAGGCGGGTGACCCGGGCGCGCCCGCGGCCGAACTGCTGCGGACGCTCGGCATCAAGCCGGCCGCGGAGGGCAGCCGTCAGGCCTCCGAACAGACCAAACGGGACCTGGAGAAGATCCGCGCGGTCTTTGACCAGTGATTATTCGCCGTCGAAAAGACAGAACTGTCTCATGTTGAGAGCTCATGACCTTGGGTTTCGAGATGTGATGCAGCACACAAGGACTTTCGGGGCTGCCGACCGCCCGGTAGCCGCCAGGTGGCGGCAGTTCGGGATGGCCTTAGGCCCGGACCCCCGGGCCCTTAAGCCCGGACGGACCCCGGAACCCGCCGAGAAAGGGGTGACGATGAGTCGCCAGAGTGTGGCCAGGGCGCACCAGAAGATTCAGGAACTGAGCTGGGAGCCCAAGTACCACGAGCCAGTCTCGCAGTACGGGACCGACTACACCTTCCACAAGGCACAGAAGAAGGACCCGCTCAAGCAGGTACTACGGTCCTACTTCCCCATGCAGGAAGAAAAGGACCACCGCGTGTACGGCGCCGAGGACGGCGCGATCCGCGGCAACATGTTCCGGCAGGTGCAGGAGCGCTGGCTGGAATGGCAGAAGCTCTTCCTGAGCATCATCCCGCTGCCCGAGATTTCGGCGGCGCGGGCGATGCCGCTACTGTTCCGCACCGTCCCCAACCCGGAACTGCACAACGGCCAGGCGATCCAGATGATCGACGAGGTACGGCACTCGACGATCCAGCAGAACCTCAAGCGCCTGTACATGCAGAACTACATCGACCCGGCCGGCTTCAACAACAGCCTCCGCAACTTCCAGAACGACTACTGCGGGACGATCGGCCGGCAGTTCGCGGAGGGCTTCATCACCGGTGACGCCATCACCGCCGCGAGCATCTACCTGACGATCGTGGCGGAGACCGCGTTCACCAACACCCTGTTCGTGGCCATGCCGGCCGAGGCGGCCGCCAACGGCGACTACCTGCTGCCGACGGTGTTCCACTCGGTGCAGTCGGACGAATCCCGGCACATCTCCAACGGCTACGCCACCCTGCTGATGGCGCTGGCGGATGAGGAGAACCACCAGCTGCTCCAGCGCGACCTGCGGTACGCCTGGTGGAACAACCACCGGGTGGTGGACGCGGCCATCGGCACGTTCATCGAGTACGGCACCAAGGACCGCCGCAAGGAGCGCGAGTCCTACGCCGAGATGTGGCGGCGGTGGATCTACGACGACTACTAC
>WNGL01009087.1_pt1 | contig 20174 bp, 24 predicted proteins | sample 5400591 | NCBI WGS metagenome assembly WNGL01 (sample SAMN13153377, study PRJNA577476) | soil metagenome | isolation source: 80 cm soil or saprolite under Garry oak tree replicate 1 | place: USA:California | collected 2016-06-15 | reverse complement strand
CGTTCTGCGACGCAGCCCGCGCGCTCATGGCCGAGGGCGCCGATCCCGATGCCGTCATCACGATGCGGCATGCGGGATCGGAGGTCGACGCTCTCCGAGCCCGGCTCAGCATCGCGGCCGGCCTGACCGTTCGGGAGGACCGCGGCGGGCCCGAGTTCGTCCGCCACAGGCCGTTCGCGCTTGACGACGTCCGGTCAGGGACGGCCGCGGACGGTCCGGCCAGTGTCTCGCTGTCCGAGGCGGCGGAGTGAGCGCCATGGGCCCGGCCCGCGTCACTCGCCAGCGGGTCCCGGACTGGTTCCTGAATCTCGCGCCGGTGACGCCCCCATGAGTGCAGACCGGAGGCCCCCCAGGCGCCCCGGGATCGCAGGCGCTCGTCGCCGAAATCGCATCGCCGGGCAGTTCTCGCCGCGGCTCGTCGAGATACTCGAGTCGCCCGCGTGGCGCTCCCTGAGCCTGTCAGCGCATCGCGTAATCGATCGCATCGACATCGAATTGCGCCGCCACGCCGGCCACGAAAACGGCGGGCTGGTCGTCACCTTCGATCAATTCGGGGAATACGGGATCGACCGCCATAGCATCGCACCCGCGCTGCGCGAGGCCGAGGCGCTCGGCTTCGTCGAGATCACCGAGCGCGGTCGCGGCGGCAACGCCGAGTTCCGATCACCGCACAAGTTCCGGCTCACGTTCCAGGCGACGGACCATGCCGAAGCGACCCACGAATGGCGTCGGATCACCACCATGGATGACGCCAAGCGCATCGCGATGCGGGCTAGGCACTCGCCGGCGCATCACCAACGGGCCGACGAACTAGAGGAAAACATCCCCTTCCCCTGAGCCACGAGTTGAGGCCAGGAACCGACCGCGCACCTGACCTGCAAAAAAATAAAAACCAGTGGGGGAAAACGCCAGTTTCAGTGGGGGAAGACACACTGAAAACGCCGATTTCCCAGTGGGGGAAAACACACTGCTGTCCCAGTGTGGAATCCCCCACTACTCTCGATATCTCGGGTGCAATCTCGACCTTGCGAGCGCAGCGAGCCCCCCTTCCAAAAAAAAGCCCCGCAGGGCGGGGGTAGCGAGCGCAAGCGAGCGAAGGGGGCGGAGCCCCCTGTGTGTACCTCTCCCATTTCTCTGCCCTGCGATCCGGGGGTTTTTGGGCGAACTCCCCCTAAACCCGCGGGCTGGGGTCGGGGCGAGTACCATTTTACCCGTCTCGGGAGGGAACTCCCGCTCGACCAAAGGTATTGACATTTCGTCAACCTTTGGCCACCTATACTCCATGAAGGGGAGAGCCAGAGAGCCAAGAAAGGGTGCGGCCATGGCCAACCAACCCCACTACGTCGCAGAGACTCAGGCTCTGCGCCGAGTGGCTAGCAATCCGGACTGCAGGTTCATATGGACGAAACATGCTTTAGAGGAGATGGAAAAGGACGGCCGGACAGCCCCAGATGTGGAGTTTGCATTGACCAATGGTCAAGTAGTTTTGCAAGAGCAAAAACGCGATCTTCTTTGGCGAGTAAGATGCAGGGATGTTGATGGCAACGGATTCGAGGTCGTAGTCGCGGTCAACGAGAGGGAAATCACAATAAAGATCGTGACGACCTTTTAGGCAATTTTGCGCAAACAGGAGGAGTGCCATGACCACAACCGCCGATGAGATGATTAAAGGTCGCCCGAAGAGAAAATTCCGTGTGGTCGATGGTCAGCATCGAGTGAAACCGATCGAGCGAGTGCTAGAGGAATATGACGCCACGCCACTGGTGGGGTTGCGAACTCTCGTCCATAACGCCGCTATCGAGCGTGTGGACGAAAACGGTGAAGAGACCATCGAGCTTCCGTTGCTACGGGAGCTTCTCGCGTCGGCGGCTGTTAAGCGGTGCATCATGCCTCTTCGGCTACGCGGGTCGGAGGTTAAGGCAATGCGCCGGATACTGAAGCTCACGCTCGCCGAGCTGGCTAAAAAGCTGGACGAACGAACAGCCACTGAAACCGTCTCTCGCTGGGAGTCGGAAGCACAGCCAATGGGGGGCTACGTAGAAAAGTTGTTCCGGCTAATCATATGCGAGGAACTCACCAAACAGGCCCCTGGAGTGGATTACAACGCATCCAAAATCGCACAAATAAAACTGAGGGATCCCTGGAAGACGACTCCTGACTACAAGGTTCCCTATATAGAACTCTGGCTAATCAAGATCAGAGAGCAGTCAGGATCAGTAATCGAAGCATGGGATGCCAAGGCAGCTTAAGAACTTGTGGCTCCTCCAAAGAACAAAGCCCTGGCGGAAGCCGGGGCTTTTTTGTTGGGCGTAGAGCACCGGGAGGGGGCTGAAACGCCCGCCGCCGGTACGACCCTTCTGGCCGTGACGCAGTCCCCACGCGCTCGCCCGCGCCGGGATTTTTCCGCGCGCCGCCGCGGGTCTGGGACTTGTTCGTGATATTGGATCACGTGCTGGATCTTGTAAAAGTGCCAAAACGGCCGTAGCTTGTGGCGAATCGCCAGATCAGGGTAACACTGACGGGTAACAAAAAGCGATGAGCGAGGCCAGAAACGTGCAGCGGGCCGAACAGCAAGTTTCGAACAGCGAGATGCAGCAGGCAAAACAGCCGCGGCGTCTGGTCGGTCGACCTTTCCCAAAGGGCGTGTCTGGCAATCCGCACGGACGACCACCGTCGGCCCGCCGTAAATGGCTCCGCGCCGGACTGGCGGAAGCGCTGGGCGGCCTCGAGCGGCTGACCGTGGACCAGCGCAGCCTGCTCGACCTAGTCGTCGAGCAGACGCTGCTCGTCGAGCAGAGCCGCGGCAGCGAGCGGACCAGGGCCGCCAACGTGCTGCTGCGGCTGCGGTCGCAGTTAGGGCTCGACGCCAAGCGCAAGCCCGAGGCGAGGCCTGGGGCGGCGCTTCACGAGCACCTGCGGGCCGTGGCCGAGGAAGACGTCGCGTGAAGCCGACGATCACCATGCGGCGCGCCTTGAAGGACCCGAAGCTCTTCGGGCCGATCCTCAAAGGACCGTCGTGGCTCGGCTGGCGCGCTCTCCTGATCGCGAGCATGGGCGAGAAGTTGACCGCCGAGGAGCGCGAGGCCTTCGCCAGGCTCACGGGGCGGCTTGCGGAACCCGGGGAGCGGGTCGACGAATTTTGGGGCGTCGTCGGCAGAAGAGGTGGCAAAAGTCGCGCATCGAGCGTGCTAGCAGTCTACTTGGCCGCGCTCTGCGAGCATCCGAATGTGGCGGTCGGCGAGAAGCCGATCGTGCTGTTCATCGCCGAGAACCAGAAGCAGGCTGCCATCTGCTTCAACTACGCGAGCGGCATCCTCGAGGCGACGCCGCTGCTCCGCGAGCTCGTGGTCGGCCGGACGCAGGACACGATCTCGCTGGCGAACGGGGTATCGCTCGAGATCCGCGCGGCGTCGTTCCGCGGGCTGCGCGGTCCGACGTTCCTCGCCTGCGTTGCCGATGAGGCTGCGTTTTACGCGGTGGATGATGCCGTGAACGCCGACACGGAGGTCCTCAACGCGGTGCGGCCCGGGTTGGCGACGACCGGCGGGCCGTTGATCGTGATCTCGAGCCCGTACGCCAAGCGCGGCGAGGTTTGGGGCACGTTCAAGCGGTATTACGGCTCGGAAGGCGACCCGCTGATCCTAGTCGCGAAGGGTTCGAGCCGCGACTTCAACCCGAGCCTTTCGCAGAAGGTCGTGGACCGCGCTTATGAGCGCGACGCGGCCGCTGCGGCTGCCGAGTTCGGCGGGGAGTTCCGCAGCGACCTCGAGCGCTTCATTTCCCTGGAGGTGGTCGAGGGCTGCGTCCCGAGGGGGTGCTACGAGCGGGCGCCTGCGAGCGGCGTGATCTATTTCGGCTTCTGCGACCCGAGCGGCGGCAGCGACGACAGCATGACGCTGGCGATCACGCACCGTGACCGGGACGGCCGGGCGATCTTGGACGTGCTGCGCGAGCGGAGGCCGCCGTTTTCGCCCGAGAACGTGGTCGCCGAGTTTGCCCAGCTGCTCAAGAGCTACCGCCTGGTCCGGATTGAGGGTGACCATTACGCGGGCGCGTGGCCGATCGAGCGCTTCAGGATCCATGGGATCACCTACGAGCCATGCGCCAGGCCGAAGTCCGAGCTCTATGCCGACCTCTTGCCGCTGCTGAACTCGGGCCGGTGCGAGCTGCTCGACCACCGCCGGCTCGTCGACCAGCTCGTCGCTCTGGAGCGCAGGACCGGGCGCACGGGCAAGGACACCACCAGCCATCCGCCGAACGCGCATGACGACGTTTGCAACGCCGCCGCGGGCGCTTTGGTCCGCGTGTACGCGGGCCGGTCATCCACCGCGGAGATGATGAAGCTGATCACGCCTGCGCTTCTGGCGCGGACGCGCTTCGGGCCTTTCACGAACCGCAGCATACCACACAGCACGCGAACTCGAGTTTTCGGCTGAAGCCGAAGAGGCCGGAGGACTGACATTGTTCGGGTTGGCTGATGTCCGCTTTGCCCCCGAAAGCGACAAAATAGCAGACGTCTCGGCAGGTCCGAGAAGTGCCATTAGCGGAAGACCGCAGTTGATGTGTGAACCCCGGCTGATGACGAATCCCCCACGCGATCCAAGAGGCCGCTAGGCGGCTACCCCGCCGGTAAAGACGCCCACACTGGCGGAATATTGCAGCGGGCGCAGGGGTGGCGGGTCCTCCCAGAAGCTGTATAGGCCGCAAAGACCATCAATGCATGTGCATAGGGTCACTGCCATGCTCGGTAGCTCGTGCACCGATCGCTTCCACGGGGTACTCGATCGCGACTGCTCCGGCTCGTTGGAACATAAGCGTTCCCTTGACGCGCTCTCCCTTCTCAAGCCGCCGCTTCAGATTGACGAACATGATGTGGGATGAACCCGGTTTGAGCTCGACGGTCTCGCCGGGCTTGATCTCGATGCCGCCCTTCATCTCGCGCATTTTCGATACTCCCTGATCCATCGTCGCCTCGTGGATCTGGAAACCGGGCGCTACATCCGTTGCGCCACCGATCAAGCGATCGGGCATGTTTCCGGTATTCCGGAGCGTCATGTATCCGGCCCCCGTCGAGGCTCCTTTGGGAGTGGCGCGAGACCAGGGATTGTCGATTTGGATCGAGCCGATCTTGTATTCTGCGGCACCGGCATTGTCGGCGATGCAGGCGAACATCGCCGCGGCGAACACCAACAAAAATTTCGAAGAACGCTTCACGGATGTCCTCCAAGCCATACAAGCGACGGCTCAGCACTTCTTTTCGACATAAGCGCTGATATCTTCCGGACTCGCAAAGATCACGTCCGCTCGGTCGCCCATCATGCCGGCATCGACGATCGCCGGCGCCCCTTTTTCAGGCCCGTCCTCGCTCGAATCGGTCTTGAACCGCAAGTTCCGTTCCCAGAAATCGCGCGTTTTCCCGTCCGCGGTCGTAACCTTGTAGGCGTCGTCGCAGTAACGGATCGACTGCACGCGATTCTGCAGGTCGAGCTTCCTGAGATTGGGCACGGAGCCACGCCCCCTCATGCCGCCCATTCCGCCCTGCTGCCCGCCCCGTTGCGCAGACTGCGACGGAGCGTGGCCCGGTTGCGTCGCCTGCTTCAAGAACGCAAGTAAATCGGCGCGCTGCTGTGCATTCTTCATGCCTTGGAACGTCATCGTGTTCCCGGGAACCAGGTGCTGCGGGTCGGCCAGCCATTCGTCGAGCGTCTTGTTGTTCCAAACAACGTCGGAGGATTTCAGCGGCGGCGAATAGCGATGGAAGCTCGGCAGGGTTCCGGCTTTGCGGTTCCACAGTTCCGCAAGGCTGGGGCCGGTCATGTTGCGATCGGGCTCGAGCGAGTGGCAGGCCGCACAGGCGCCGAAGCCACGCTGGCCACGCGTGGGATCGCCCCTTGGTGCGGCTGCCGAGGCGGCCACGACGCTCGTCGCGAATGCGACGATAGCGACAGCGACGGAACGTTTCATCCACCCCTCCATCCGAAGCCCACTCGTCAGCGCGAGAAAAGATACTTGAGCAGCGCAGCGGCAGCGAGAAGAAGCACGACAACCACCAAAATCGAGACGAGTCCCATTCCGCTCATCATTCGATCCATCATGCCGTTCATCATGTGGCGCCTCGATGTCGATCGTTTGGACCCTGCTCTCACTCGTCCCAAATGCTCCGTAATAGTCCGGAAAACGCTTATGAGAGTTTTTTGCCTTTAATCCGCAAGCTGTTTCCCACGACGCTCAGGCTCGAACCCGCCATAGCGGCGGCGGCAACCATCGGGTTTAAAAGTCCGAGCGCCGCCAAAGGAATCGCCGCAACGTTATAGAAGAACGCCCAGAACATATTTTGTTTTATGGTCTTGAAAGTCAGCCGAGACAGTGCGAGCGCTTCGATAACTTTCAACGGGCGCCCTTTGACCAGCACGATATTTCCCGCTTCTATGGCGATGTCCGTGCCTGTACCGATGGCGATGCCCAGATCTGCCTGCACAAGAGCAGGTGCGTCGTTAATGCCGTCGCCAACGAAAGCAACGCGTTTCCCTTCCTCTTGAAGTCTTCGAACATGTTCCGCCTTTTGCTGCGGCAGCACTTCTGCGAACACCATATCAATGCCAACCTGCTCGGCTAGGGCTTCTGCCGTCGCGCGATTGTCGCCCGTAATCATCGCCGTCTCGATGCCTTGGACGCGCAATCGTTCGATTGCCTCCTTTGCGTCCTCCTTCACCGTATCGGCAACCGCAATCATGCCGACAAGCTCGTGATCATGCGCGACGGCAACGACTGTCTTTGCTTCGGCCTCGTGTTTCTCGACTCTTTCGAGATAGTGAGTGACCGGAATACCATACTCAAGCAACAATCGGACACTTCCGACCATCACGGCCACGTTGCCGATCTTCCCTCGTACCCCTTTCCCGGCGAGATTCACAAAATGGCGGACTTCCTTAAGCGGCAAGTTCTTGTCTCGCGCCGCAAGCACGACCGCATGTGCCAGGGGATGTTCCGACAGCCTTTCTACGCTGGCGGCAAGAGCGAGAACTTCGTCCGCGTTCGGGTGTGCCTTGCACGCAATAACGTCAACAACCTTGGGCTTACCCTCCGTCAGCGTGCCGGTCTTGTCAAAGACCACCACGTCGATCTTCTTGCCTCTTTCCAGGGCCTCTCCGTTCTTGATGAGAATCCCACGTCTCGCTCCCAAACCGGTGCCGACCATGATGGCTGTCGGCGTCGCAAGACCGAGCGAGCACGGGCATGCGATAACAAGCACGGCCACTGCGGGAACGAAGCTTTGATAAATGTCACCCGTGAAGAGGTACCAACCCACGACCGTAAGAAGGGCGATACCGAGCACTATTGGGACAAAAATACCTGAAATCCTGTCAGCAAGTCTTTGGATGGGCGCCTTATTCACTTGCGCTTCGGCCACCATCTTGACGATTTGGGCGAGCGTGGTGTCCTGCCCCACCTTCGTCGCTTGCATTTGAAATGCGCCGCTAAGATTAATCGTCGCCCCAAATACGTCATCGCCTTTCGCCTTGCTCACCGGCATGCTTTCGCCTGTCAGCATCGACTCGTCAACGTTGGAGCCACCATTCGTAACCTTTCCGTCGACCGGAACCTTCTCCCCAGGCTTGACCAGAAGAACTTCACCAACCTTTACGTCTTCGATGGGAACATCTTGCTCCTCACCGCCCCGGATGAGGTGCGCGGTCTTGGCGCCGAGTTCGATGAGCTTCTCGATCGCTTCGCTGGCTTGACCGCGGCTCCTCGCCTCGAAGTACCTTCCAAGCAGAATGAGCGACGCAATCACGGCGCCGGTTTCAAAATACAAATGGTGCCCGCCAGCGATCATTATCCAGACGCTGTAAAAAAGCGCGGCGAGCGTACCTAACGAAATGAGCGTATCCATGTTGGCGGCCTTGTTGCGGGCCTGTCTCAGCATGCCGATATGAAACTCCCTACCGAGGACAAGAATGACGGTCGCGCTCAGGATGGCTTCGATCCAAACGCTCGCATTGCGACCAAGAAGGGCCCAGGGTAGCTCGATGTCGAGCATCGCCAGCGCCGCGACGGGAACGGCAAAAAGCAGGGCAAGAAACGCGCGCCGCCGTGCGGATTGTAGCTCTCGCTGGGCCTGTTCCTTGTGTTCGTCGGCAAATTCGGGAGTGAGGACTTGGTAGCCATTCTCGATGACCACATCGTGGAGGGTGCGCTCGGAGACGACGGCCTCGTCGAATACCACGCGCGCGCTGTGCGTGGCGAAATTGACGGTCGCATCGCGCACCCCTTTGAGCTTTTTGAGTGTCCGCTCGTTACGCGACGAACAGGACGCACAATGCATCCCAGCTATGTTGAATGTTGCTGTTTTCATCGACACGTTCCTTATCGTGTTGGGCGAGACAACGGCGGTTGCTGGCACCCATGTCGTGGGCACGCTCGGCGCACGGTCCAGCCTTACCGTCGCGCCGCCTTGACCTTCTCCTTCAAGGCCTCGAGCCCGACGGCGCCGACCACGACCTCGGTCCCGACCACGTAGCTCGGCGTGCCGGTGAGGCCGATGGCGGCGGCAAGCTTGAGGTTCTCTTCGATCGTCGCCCTTACCTCCGGGCTCGCCATGTCGCGCTCGAGTCGCGCCATGTCGAGGCCGACCTCCTTGGCCACCGCGAGCGCACGCACACGGTCGGCCCGACCGCGGCCGCCAAGCAGTTTTTGGTGGAATTCAAGATATTTCCCCCCGCTCTCGTCCTGCATGCGCACGGCGGCCGCAACAGTCGCGGCCTCGACCGAAGCCTCCCCGAGCACCGGAAATTCCTTGAGCACGACCTTGAGCTTGGGATCAGTCTTCATGAGGTCAAGCATGTCGCCCAGCGCGCGCTTGCAGTACCCGCAATTGTAGTCGAAGAACTCTACCATGGTGACGTCGCCCTGCGGGTTGCCGAGCACCACTTGGCGCGGCGAACTGAATATGGCCGTGGCATTCTCCTTAACCGCCGCCCGATGCTGCTCGGCATCCACTGCCTGCTGGCGCTTTTCCATCTCGGAGATCACTTCCTGCAGCACCTCGGGGTGCTGGACGAGGTATTCCTTGGTGATGCGCTCGATCTCGCCGCGCTGGTTAGCCGTAAACGTTTGCGCCGGCGCCGGGAGCTGCGCAGGAGCGGTCGCAACGACCGGTGCGTTGACACTCACGATGAATTTGGAGCCGCGCGTCATCATCCCCATTCCGCAATTGAAGCCGATATCGCCAGCTTGCTGCGGGGTAAAAGTGATGACGGTCGTGTCGGTGGACGATAGGAATTTTCGGACGCCGGCCCTAGGCGCAATGAGGATGCGCCCGCATCCGGCCGCCCGTCGCGCATCGATGCGCCATTCCACCGGCAGGCCGGCGACTACCGCGAACTGATGAGGTTCGTAGGTGTACCCCACGACCTTCATGTTCACGATCTGCTTGCCGTCGACAATCGGCACCGGTTGCTCGCTTGGGGGACTCGCTTGCTTTGCTTCGCTGAAGGTCGGCGTCGAAGCACCCGTACTGACTGCGCTGAGCGTAAGCCCGCTCTGGATGTTGAAGAACCCGAGCATCACCACGGCGACACCCGCGAACTTCAGGAAGTATCTCTGGAAAGAGCCTCTTGCAAAGCTCGATAGCGCAGAAAGGGACACCAGCGCAGGCAGAGTGCCGAGTGAGAACGCCAGCATGGTTAGAGCCCCGGTCGTGAAGCTTCCCTTGGCAAGGACATACAGCTGGAGCGCTTGCGTGAACCCGCATGGAAAAAAGAAGGTGGATGCCCCAAGAACGAAGGCCCCGCCCTTCACTTCCTTCTCGCTGAGGTCGTGAATCTTGTGGGCCAGAAACTTCGGCATTTTCGGCTGCAATTGCTTGAGCCAGGGGAAGAGCTTGAGCATCTGCAGCCCAAGCACGATCATGATGAGGCTCGCCAATATCATCAACAGGCCGCCCGCCTCCGGAGACAGGGTGAACGTTGAACCCAACGCACCGATGGCGCCGCCAAGAAGCGTGTACGAAACGATTCGCCCGGCATTGAAAAAAAGATGCGGCTTGAACCTTTGCGCGTCGTTGAGCTTCGTGGTTGCCTCGTTGTACTTCGCGGCGACTACCACTAGCAGCCCGCCGGTCACCGCAATGCAGGTAGACATCGAGGCCACGACGCCGATCAAGAGCGCGACGCCGTAGCTTATGTTGTTAGGAACGGTTAGGTTCTGCGGCAAGACATCGAATTGATCGAGAAGGAGAAAGAGCGCGACAAGAAGCAGGAAGACCGCGCCGATCTCAACGTAGTCGCGTCCGGTGTTTTTGGAGTTGGGCGCCCTGTTGTTTTGCTCCTGCAAGTGCGAGACGGTGTACCCGTCGTCACCTATCGTGCCTTGCAGCGTCGGTAGGTGGAGGTCACCGTAGCAGATGATCTCTGCCATGCCGGTGACGTGGCTGGCCTTGACGCGACGAACGCCGGCAATTTTCTTGAACCTTCGTTCGATCAAAACCTCACAATTCGCACAGTGCATGCCGCCAATTTTGACTTGAAGCGTCTTCGAGCTGTGGTTTCGGTGCCTGTCGGTCATTTGAACGTTCCCCAATATTCCCCAAGACCATTGTGACGCGATAGAACAGAAGCTCGAATTTTGAAGAAGTACGCGCCGATCGTCGGCGGGGTCACATCGTACGGGGCCATGCCGAGGACTGGCGACTGAAAGGGCGTTTTCATATCAAAACCACCCCTTCATCCTCTCCCACAGGGTCGGCGTGGGATGCGCGTGCGGCTTTTCGACGTCGTTGACCAACGCGTTCACGAACACGATGAGGTTGGTCGGTTCGAATTTCAGGCCGTGGAAATTGGCGCGCCAGCGCCCGTGCTTGTCGATGACATGCGTCACGATACCGTGGGCCTGATAGCCGTCTTCGGTCCTGTCGAACCGGTGACCGAACTGCTCAGCGAGGTTGCGCGTTGCGTCCTCCGCCTGGTCTGAAGTCGTCGTGAGGAACACCCAATTGACGGGATCGAGACCATGCGCGTGACCGTAATCCCGCAGGATCGCCGGCGCGTCTCTGCCGGGATCGGTCGAGATGCTGATGAACTGCACCTGCGCTTTCATCGGCGACTGATTGACCAGGGCCTGGATCTCGCCGATGCGATCCGCGTGCAGCGGACAGATATCGGGGCAGCTCGCGTAGATGAAGTGCAGCACAAGAACCTTACCGCGGAAAGTCGCGAGGCTGGCGATGTGGTCATCGGCATCCCGCAAAGTGAAGGCGGGGGCGTCCTTATCGATCGACTGGAAGTACTGCTCTCGGTCGCCGAGCACGGTCTCGAGTTCTCTGAGCGAGTGCGCCGATACTGGCCCAGCCGTCGCCGCCGCCAGCGCGAGCACAAGCGTTCGCCACAACGGCATCCGCAAGCTCTCGGATAGCGTTTCCATCATGTTGTGCCCACCCATCATGGAGCCAGCCGTTTCGTAAGCATCGTGAGCATAAAGTGCCGGTGCTGCGATCATTGCTGCGAGGGATACGCTAGCAAGTGCGAGCGTTCGCTTGGTATTACGCATGGCGGACTCTCCTTCTATCGAGTGGTTGAGCTTTCAGCAGGTTCCGGCCGCGGTCTGTGGCCTAGTTGATTTCCGCTCACTTGGAACCGCTCATCATTTTCATGCCGCACAGACCCAATCCGCACATGATGGCGCAGGGCGCCAGCGTGAGAAGAACCGGCGCGATACCAGCGGCCACCAGCCAACCCCAATTGAGCGAAACGCCAATGATGAGCGCGAGACTGCCGAGCACCACCAGCACCCATCGATTGCCAAAATGGTAGCGCGCGGAATGCAACCAACCGCGTCGCGACGGCACGTCGGCCGTTTCAGTCGTGTCGGATGTCATCATACGTCTCTCCATGGATGGTCACCTAATCAACAACGCTTTCAGCGATTGGAACCAGCGCCCTAGGCCGGCCCCATGATGCGACCGATTTCGCGTCCGGCACGATCGATGACCAGTGTTGTGGGCAGCCCTACCGCACCGAGTGCGCGCAGTGCCTGGCCGGATGCGTCAATGTACTTTGCCAGAATGCGGATACCGATTTCCGAGTAGAATTTGCGGACGGTCTCGATTCCGCCGCGGTCGATGGAAATGGGCACGACTTCGAAATCCGGGCCACCCAATGCGGCCTGAAGCCGATCGAGCGCGGGCATTTCGAGACGGCAAGGCCCGCACCACGTTGCCCAAATGTTTAGAAGCACGACCTTGCCTTTGAAATCGGCAAGGCTCCGCGTCTGTCCTTGATCGTCCTGGAAACTGATCGCCCCCATCGCCCTGGGCGCCTCGTGCATGACGAAATTCTTCACAGCCTCCCGCGCGGCCGCGAAGTGCCAGGTCGCAGCGACAACGAACGCCGCAAATAGGCCGGCAACCAAGCGATGCGAACGAAAGCGCAAAAGGGACGTCATTGTTGCCGAAGCCTCCAGACCAGCGGGAGGATCGTTTCTTCGAGGGCCTGCGGCGTAAGCTGGCCGATATGCTTGTGGGCGATACGGCCGTCCTTAGTGATCACGAAGGTCTCCGGGACGCCGTAGACGCCCCAATCGATGCCGACGCGACCATTGAGGTCGGCACCGGTCCGCGTATAGGGATCGCCTAAGGTGTTGAGCCACCTGGCGGCGTTGTCGGGTTGGTCCTTGTAGTCGAGACCATGAATCGGGACGGCGCCCGCGGCCTTCAACCGCATGAACAGCGGATGCTCCTCCCTGCAGGCGACGCACCAGGACGCGAACGCGTTGACGAGAGAGACTTCGCCGACGAGGTCGAGATTCGACAAGCCGAGAGTTCGACCTCGCACCGGCGGCAGGTTGAACTGCGGCACCGGCTTGTCGATCAACGCCGAAGGAATCGTGCGCGGATCGCGGTCGAGCGCCCACCCGAAAACGACCGCCAGGACGACGAAAGCTGCGATCGGAAAAAGATAGTGCAGCCGAGCGGCGCGGCCCCCCGTTGCCGACCTACGCAAACCCAATATCGTCTCAACGTTCATGTCATTCCGGCCTTTTGAATCTGACGCTCTGGAGAGCCAGGGCGCGGCAACTCGTCAATCATTCGGTGGCGTATACCGTCGGCGCAGCGCCATCCTTGGTGACGGCGTAGATCGTGAACGGCCCGCGCTTGGAACCGGTCATGCCGGGAGAGCCCTCCGGCATGCCGGGAAGCGTGATGCCGGCGATCCCGGGCCGCTCCGACAATAGCTTTCGGATCACGTTGACCGGCACGTGACCGTCGACGACGTAGCCGTCCATGAGCGTCGTGTGGCAGCCCTGAAGTTTCTCGGGCACGCCGGCCTTCTGGCTGATCTCGGCGAGATCATTGGTCGGCTTCACATCCACCACGAAACCGTTCTGGCGCAGATAGGCAGCGTAGCCTTCGCAGCAGCTGCATTGCGGGTTCTTGTACAGGGTTGCGCGGATAGGAGCGGCGAGGGCCGGCAGCGGAACTGTGACCGCAGCAAGCAGAACGCCTTGCCAGAAAGTACGTCTCTTCATCACAGTTCTCCTTGAGCAGAGCGATGGGATTGTCAGGCGACGCGCAGGATAGTCATCATGCCGGACACTTGGTGATCCGTGACATGGCAGTGCAACATCCAGTCGCCGGGATTGTCAGCAACGAAAGCGACATCGGCGGTCTCCTTTGGCGGTAAAAGGACGGTGTCGGCCCACGGCCGATACGGAACCGACGAACCGTTGCGGTTCACAACCCGGAAACTGTGGCCGTGCAGATGCATCGGATGCCACCAGGCGGTCTCGTTACGCATTGCCAACACGTAGCTTCGTCCGCGCTGGAGCGTCAGATGCGGCGCCATGCCGGCGTGACCATCGCCGGTCATCGAGTGCCCGTTGATGGCCCAGCTCGCGTCATGATCCAGGCCCTGCATTCCGCCCATTCCCATCATCGCGCCGCCACCCATCATGCCGCCTTGCAATCTCAACACATGCCGTTCGGCGGTTGCGAGATCCGGCTCTGGCACGGGATTGCGCGGCAAAGAAAGCGGAGCGTCGAGAGGATGCGTGCGGACCGGCGGTCCCTCGTCGTAGGCAAGCTGCGTGAGCCAATAGGAAAGGCCGTTGTAGAAATCGTCGATCACGCGGTAGCGCCGCCCCGGCTTGCCTTGCATGTCGAGCATCACATCGATGCGCATGGCAGGGCCGAGCAGCAGTCGGTCCCCCTCAGCCTCGTGCGGATCGCAGGGCTGGCCGTCGATCGCCACGACCACCGCACGATGGCCTTCGAAGCGAAGCGCCATGATGCGCGCAAGCGCACCGTTGATGAGACGCAGGCGGATGCGCTCGCCGGCCCGCACCGGCACGTCGTCGGTCACCGCGCCGTTCAGCGTCACGGTGTTGCCGACGCGGCCCGACATCGCAGCCTCCATGGCATTGCCGAATCCAGCGGCGACCTGGGCGCTGGACGTGAGCCGCCAGTCCGCGAGCAGCCAACAAATGTCACGATCGACCGGGACGGCTTCCGGCTCCTCGACGATCAGAGCGCCTGCCATTCCTCGGCCAAGCTGCTGCAGGCTGTTGGCATGCGGATGGTACCAGAAGGTGCCAGCATCAGGCGGCGTGAACTCGTAGATGAAACTCTCGTCCGGCATGATCGGCGGCTGCGTGAGGCCAGGCACGCCATCCATGGCGATGGGCAGCCTGATGCCATGCCAATGAACGGTGGTCTCTTGCTCGAGGTTGTTTTCAACCATGATGCGGACAGGCTCGCCTTGCCGCACGCGGATCTCGGGGCCAGGTACACGGCCTTCGTAGCACCAGACGTCGGTGTCCGGATGGGGTTTGCCAACGATCGGTAATCGAGCCGGCGCTGCAACCAGCCTGAATTCCCCAGTCTGCGCGCCGTGAACCGCACTCGGAAGTGACGCCATTGCAGCGACGCTAGCCGCACCGGCGAGAAGCGAACGGCGACTGATAGCCGGAGAAACGATAACGGACATTGCAAACCGTCCTGGCCGGAAATCGAGGCCCGGTGCGAGCTCATGAAATTCGCACGCGGCTCGGGCTTGACAGCGTTGCCGACGCTTCCGCGTGGCATGCACGGAGACCCCGCCGCCAGCAGGCGGCGCGGCTCAGCTCAGGATGGTGGGTCTAGGTGGATAGGGATCGGGAGGGGGAGCGTGACCCGTCGCAGCTTGATCATCGGAGGGTCCCAAGGGACCGATAGCCACTAATTCGACTATGAGAGCCACCACGGGCAGCACGACCGTGGCGCCGCAATACGCGTCGCAGGTCGGGGAAGCCATGCCCTTTTGACAGTCGCCGAACCCGTCGCAATAGCCCTGCGGCGTGTCACTGCCCGGAGGCATAGGCATGTCAATCGCCGCAGCTATCGCTGATTTCATGCCCATGTCCGGCCGTCCAATGCCATGGGTTACAAGCCCCACGGCCAAAACCACGGACAAGACCAGGGCTACGATGCGACGAATCTTCTCGGCCAACATGAGCCTGAAAATAACAAATGACGGGGGCGAATACTAGACCGCAGTGTCTCCACGTCAAATGAGGCCTATCCCCCTGCTAAGGCTCCTTAATCGCCGATCCGTCATAGGCTCACGCTTTTGTGACAACTTGCCGCCATGACCTGGATCGCAACGAGCGCGATGTTGAGCAGCGTCCCGATCGCGAAAGCAGTGCCAAAGCTCCGGGACGCGGAGCCGTGGCCGTGAACATGGCCGCCATGCTCATTTCCGTGTTGGACGGCCACTACCATCGGCTCCCACCTCATGTGTTTCTTGACGAACGTAATGCGGCGGCGTGTCGAGGCCACGCCAGAGCGTCTGGCTGTCTCGGCTTCAGCTTACAGCCGTGTCCCGCCCCTCATGCATCGGCCTGTTCATCATCCGCAGCATTCCGGGGCCGCCGGTGTCCGCTTAGGTGGAGTGAGATCCCAGTAGGGAATGAGCTAACGTGATAGCGGCAGAATCCTCCATAGTTCCAGCGATGACTCCGCTATCATTGTCCAGTGTTAGTGCTGATGCTCACGCATCGGGCTGGAATGCGGGTTCCGCTCGGGTGAAGCCTCCAAATAGCCCCGAAGCGTGGCGTATTTCTGCATTTGTTCTGGCGTGAGCAGTTCGACCGTCGCAAGATGATATTTCAGGTGGGTATAGCGAAGTTGCCCTTGGATTTCCGAGATCGTGGCGACTTGCGCTTTCAGCGTCGCCTCAGTGATGGACCTGGCAGCAAAACCTCGGTCGAGTTTCGCTTCCTCAGTGATGAGAGCTTGCCCAATCGGGATCGCTTCCAACTGCATCGCCCCGAATAACTGTCGGATCTTCTCACGCTGCTGGCCCGTGAGGCCAATGTCATCGGCAAGCTCAAGTAGATGTTTCGGCCCAGGGTATCCATTCAGTTCCGCTGCAAGGGCCAAACCCATGCCCCGACCGGCTTTCAGGTCTGCGATTTGTTCTTCTGACAAGGCTTTGACGTCTCGGGTCTGCATGCCCGAATAGGGCTGCGATGATTGTGTGTTGGCGGTGACCGCTGAAAAAGCGATCAGGCCGATGACGATGATCAGGCGCATATTCATAGTTCCACCTCCCAATATTCCTTAATGGTCGTGTCGATGGTCATGGCCATGTGATTCGCCACCGCCATGCTCAAACGCCTTGTATTGTTCGGCAGTGAGGCCGGGTAGCTTCTGGATGAAAGCCACCAGATTCCAAAGTTGATCTTCGGTGTGCGTGCCGCCGAACGCAGGCATCCCGGTGGCCTTGATGCCGTGTGTCACGATCCAGAAAAGCTCCGCTGTGTTCCACCGAGCCACAGCCTTTGAAAGCTCGGGCGGTTCTGGTCCAAGCCCCAACCCGACTTCGCCCGGCTTCTTGCCGGGTGCGCCGTGACATTGCACGCACATCTCGTCGAACAGGTGAGAGCCGTCATGGATTCGGGTCTCAGCACCGAAGTCGCTGGGTGGGGCTATCGCTCCCGCACGAGACTTTATTGAGTTGGTCATCGCCGTGCGGAGAATCCATGTCTCGATAGCGGTGTGAGGCTTGTCGGCAGCAACGTTGTAAGCACCGGTATAGATCGCAACCATACCGGCACCGACAAGCAGCGCAACTGCCGTGACGAGTCCTAAGACGAACAACTTCATGATGGGCCTCCGTCTCAAGACAACTTCAACCGGAGGAACACCATGAAACTCGTCGGATCGCCCCCGTAGAAAGGCTTCAGGGTGGATGGCAGGGCGTATTTGCTAACCAATCCGCCGATGCCGAGCTTGAGATGATCTGCAACCGGAACATCGTAGATACCGCCGATGGACACCTTGTTGACCGTGAATACCGGCATGCGTGTTCCAGTTTCGGGCATTCCTGCGACATTCTCCAAGAGCTCATCCTCAGCCACACGCTCCGCCCGCATGAATAGCGTGTAAGTCCGATTGAAGATGAGTTCGCTCTCAAGGAGGAACCCATCGAGGGTGTTGCCGGGATGGTTCATTTTGCGACCCCAGGCGAATGTAGTGCTCCAGAGATTGTTCTGCGCGAAAGGCTGGGTGTAGGTCGCCGATGCCGTGATGCGATCCTCGTTTACTTCCGGCGACAACTGTTCGGGCGAGTGCAAATGCCCTGCGGAGACCTGGAGGGAGAGTTCACGGATCGGGTTCCAAGTGAGGCGTGCCGAGTAGCTGTCGAGCTTCGGTTCTTCGATGTCGAACCGATGCTGATCCGGCTCCCGTCCCCGAAACGACGAAGCCTCGACTTTCCAGTTGTCCAGGACGAGACCGGCAGTCACCACTCCGAAAGTGATATGCGTGCTGTCGAGCCAATGATGCGTGATGGGAGCTTCCGGAATGTCCACGCCGCTGGTCCGATGCATGAAGGCGGCAGGTCCGAGTGCCGGTTCCCCAGGAAGTCCTGCGTAGACGAAAACACTGGAAGTCGGCGAGAGCTTGTGGCTGTAGGAACCGGCAAGCTCCATGAACAGATCGTGTGGATGCTGCCGGTCAATAAGTGGCGTTCGGCCGTCCGCTGTTTCTCCGGTGGCCAGTAATAACGGATAGCCGCTTGGCCCCATGAACGGATCTGGCGAGAGCATGGCCCTGAATCCGAGCGTGCCATCACCGACTGTTCGTTCTGCCATGCCCATCACCATGCCACCAACGAACGCCTTATTGCCTCCTCTTGGGCCGCCTTGGTGATCGTAGACACCATTGATCAGGGCATGCTCCATCAGCATCCATTCGCCGTAGGTCTGATGGATGCCTTCATGCGGCGTGGCGTCGGGGAGCCAACTCGTTCCTGAGGCTTCTCGGTTCATGGGATAAGGACCGAGGAAGCCCTTCATCTCGTGTGCCTCGTGCATTCCCTCATGGCCCTGATCCATTCCTCCTGTGTGAGCTTGGTGCCTTCCCTCCCTGTGGCCTTGATGCTTTGCAGCGGATACTTTTGTGCGGCCGTGGATGTGGTTGGAATGCGACGTGGTCTTCTTGTCAGCCGGTTTCTCGTCAGCCGGTCCCTTCGGCTGCTTCGGTTCCGGGGCGGTTTCCTTTTTCGGTGAAGAGGGTGCCGCATGCTCATGATGGTCGTGATGCATGTCCTTCGGCATCGCTTCTTGTGCCGATGCATACGCAAATGTCAGGGGTAGGAAGCAGGAAACAGCGAATATGAGCCGCATAGGTCAGTCTCCTAGAACCTAGATGCACCTTGCCTCACACCATCCACCGCATTGGCAGATGGGGCGGACGATTAGGCGATGCGTTTAGGTATTCCAGGGTCGAGGATGACCGAACGGCTGGTGTAGGTCTTCAAAGTGACAGAGAACGAGACCGGCGTGGTTTGGATTGCAATGTCGCTGACTGGGGTTGCGGGAAAAACGTTGAAGCCTGCCAGACCATAGCAGAAGCACTTTATCGCCTGATCCTTCGACCGCTCTTGCTGCTTGTCGGTTGCGTGATGTTCGTGCTGCTCATGCCCCGCGTGCAAGGGCTGGTGCGCCATCGTGTGGGTGTGGCCGCTCAAAGGACAAGGATCGGCAGGGGTAAGGCCGACTGCGGAACGTTGGAGCGTCCCGCCAAGGAAGGCGAGTGCCAGGAAGGTAACTAAGAACCGGCGAAAGAACCCCCGCATGAGTCGGAGGATAGCATAGCGAGAAGCGGCGGCAAGCCTTCCCGACTAGTGCCCGTGCTTCTTTAGCCAAGCCTCCATGCCTGCCACTTCCTTCTCCTGGGCGTCAATGATGCTCTGTGCCAGCCGTTTAGTCTCGGCATCCTTGGCATATTGCAACGCCACCTTAGCCACAGCAATCGCACCCTCGTGATGGGGAATCATGTGAGTCCGAAAGTCCACATCTGGGTTGCCGGTGTATGGAACGGTGTCCATCTTCTTCATCATATCCATGCCTGCCGCCTTGAACGCTCCCGTCGCCGAGTCTTGGGCGAGAGCACCAGTGGCAGCGGATGTGGCAACCGCAATGACTAAGGCGAGTTTAGTAATCGTCTTCATTTATGCTTTCCTTTCGGGAGTATCAACCGAAGATTCAGACATAGGATGAATTCCAGAACACGCTTGCTCAAGATTGCCTTCAGGTAGGCTGGATTGCCCTTACCTTGACCAGGGCCAGGTACGGTATGCGATGTTGATGGTTGGAGGCCGGGTATGCCTATTGAACCCACTACTGTTGCAAAGCCCTTTCCAACCCAGCTTTGATGGCCTCTTCCAGGCACAGTTCCTTGTCAGGATCGTCGCCATTTCCCATTACGAACCCTCGGGCTTCAGCGACCTCCCCACCTTCGCAAGCCAGGTCCTGGGCTGCACGCCCGACGCTGGAAGGCCTGGCCGACTTCATTCGCCCCTGGCGGTCTCGATCCTGGTAGATCGCAGGAGCATTGTGGCACGCCGCCAGCGCAATGATCACGATTGCAGTTAGAGGGCGGATTGCCGCTGACGACGGGCGCGCCGGACCGATGTCGGTGCGTTCTGCCACGGCCGTGATGTCTCTTGTGGGTCAATCTCGTCGATTCGAGCACGCGGTGACTTTGTCCGATTAGCCCCGAGGAGCGGACCTTTCCGACGCTGATCAGCTCTTCTAGAACATGCCAACAACAGACACCCCCCGGTTGGAAAGTCGAACCCCATGACGGCTGCATCGGTCTTGCCGAGCACGGCAAGCGCCGGCTCGTCCACGTC
>WNGL01003048.1_pt1 | contig 20175 bp, 18 predicted proteins | sample 5400591 | NCBI WGS metagenome assembly WNGL01 (sample SAMN13153377, study PRJNA577476) | soil metagenome | isolation source: 80 cm soil or saprolite under Garry oak tree replicate 1 | place: USA:California | collected 2016-06-15 | reverse complement strand
GAAAGATCGATCCGGTCGTTGGCCACCAGCGAACCGAACCGCTTGGTGATGCCCTTCAGCTCAAGTTCCACGTCGACCCTTAAGAGCCCTTGGATCCGTTAGCGCCGTTGTGGTAGCGGTGCGGCGTCGCGCCGCACCGCTACCACAGGTACTTTTACCCGGATACCGGGCTCTTGGTCGGTGTCTGGATCGAGCCGTTCTGGATGCCCGTGCTGATCTGCTGGAGCTCCGACTTCAGCGAGGCAGGCACCTTGCTGTCGAAGTCGTGGAACGGGGCCAGCGACACGCCGCCGTTGGCCAGCGTGCCGATGTAGTTGCCGCCCTTGAACGAGCCGCTGGCCGCGGCCAGCACCGCGGTCTTCACCGCCAACGTCTCGCCCTTCAGCACGCTGGTGATGAAGTACTTGCAGTACTGCTGGTCGCTGACACAGCCGTCGAGGTCCACCCACTCCATGTTCACCTTCTGGCTGCCGGCCGCGGCATCCGCCTGCTGGACCGCCTTGGCCGCGCCGAGCCCGACGTTGCCCGCGACCGGGAAGATGATGTCCGCGCCCTCGCTGATGAACGTCTGGGTCTGGGTCAGGCCCTTGGTCTGGTTGGTGAAGTCGCCGGTGAACGAGCCCTTCTGGGTCTTCTCGTCCCAGCCGAGCACCTGCACGTGCGTGCCGTGCTTGGAGTTGTAGTACTGCACGCCGTCCCAGTAGCCGTCCATGTAGATCGTCACGGTCGGGAAATCCTGCCCGCCGAACGTCGCGACCTTGCCGGTCTTGCTCATGCCGGCGGCCAGGTAGCCGCCGAGGAAGGCATCCTGAACGGTGTTGAACACCAACGCGTCTACGTTCGGCAGCGTCGGCGTGTAGCTGAAGTCCACGATCGAGAACTTCTGGGCCGGGTGCGCTGTCGCCGCTGTTTTCGTCGCGTCGCCCATCGCGAACCCGAGGCTGACGATGACGTTGCACTTCTGGCTCAGGAACGTGTTAATGATGGGTGTGTAGTCGGCCGTCGACGTCGACGTCGAGAACTTGACGCTGATGTTGCTGTTGGCGCTCACGGCCGCGTTCATGCCCGCCCACGCCGCGGCGTTGAACGACCTGTCGTCGACCCCGCCGGTGTCGCTGACCATGCAGCCGAGGAACTTGCCCGTGGCCGCCGCCGTACCGGTCGAGCTGGCCGACGCGCTCGATGAACTGCTGGTGCCGCCCGTTGCCGAACTGTGGCTGCTGCCGCACGCGGCGATGACCACCGTCGCCGACACGGCCAGCGCCGCCGTGGCCCATGCGCTACGTTTCACGCTTACCTCCACTGGGCCAGCACGCGGCACGCGGCTGGCCTCGCATATTCATCCTGGGTTGTCCCGCAGGTTATGCCTGGTGATCCCCGCTGGGAAGGGGCCACGCGGCTATCTGGCGCGCTCGTTGCCGAATCGGAACCCGGCGAGGATGGCTCTCCTGGCCTGCCCGACAGAGATCCGGGGTCGGCGCCCGGGATTCTTGGTGCTTTCCTACATACTCAGAGCGGCTGGCGAAGGGTTGTCGGACGCACTGGGCGTGGTGGGCATGCCGGGGAACTCGAGGATGGCGGTCAGCCCGCCGCCTGGCGTCTCCGTCAGCCAGGCCGTGCCGCCGTTCGAGGTGACCAGGCGGTGCACGATGGCCAGGCCGAGCCCGGTTCCGTTCGGGTTGGAGGTGGTGAAGCGGAGGAAGGCGCGCTCCCGGTCCTCGGCGTCCATGCCGGGGCCGTCGTCGGCCACCGTGATCCGCGCGCCGGCCGTCGTCACCTTGGCGGTCACCGCGACGTGGCGGCCCGCGCTCAGCGCCTCGAGCGCGTTGGCGATCAGGTTGTCCAGGACCTGCTCCAGGTGGCCCTCGCCGATCCAGGCCAGCACCGGCTCGGCCCACGGCGGCGTGACGGTGAGCCTGATGTCCCGGTCGTCGGCCACCGGGTGCCAGGCCGCTACCCGCTCCCTGAGCACCGCGGCGACGTCCACCGCGACAGGCACCGGCACCACGTTCTCCGCCCTGGCCACCGCGAGCAGCCCGTCCACCAGCCGGGACAGCCTGGCCAGCTCGTCCAGCGCGCCGGCCAGCTCGTGCGCGGTATCGGGGTCCGACTGGGCCGTGTCCGCGGCGAGCAGGTCCAGCCGCAGCCGCAGCGCGGCCAGCGGGGTGCGGAGCTGGTGCGACACGTCGGCGATCACGGCCCGGTTCCCGTGCACGAGGGCCTCGAGCCGCCCGGCCATGGTGTTGAAGGTGGTGCCCAGGCGGCGCAGCTCCGGCGGTCCGGATCCGACCTTGGCCCGGATCGCGAGATCGCCGTCGGCCAGCCTGCGGGCCGCGGCGTCCAGGCCCTTCAGCGGCCGGCTCACCCAGCGGGCCAGGCCGAACGCCAGCAGCGCGGCGGCGATTATCGCCACCGCGGCGACCGACCCGAGGATGACCCACAGCGCCAGGATCTCGTTGTCCAGCGACTTGGTGGGCCTGGCCAGGAGCACCGTACCGACCACCGTGAAGGCCAGGGGGCCCTGCCCGATGACGGGCATCGCCACGATCACGTACGATCCCGCCATCTCCGTCACCGGCTGGACCGGCTGGCTGGCCAGGATGGCGGGCTGGGCCTGCTCGCTCGCTTCGGTGACGAGCCGGTCCCAGTGACCGGCCGGCATGGCGGCATCGATCTCCTGCTGCCCGCTGCTGGTCAGCACGCGCAGGCTGTCACCGGCCTGCCGCGCCTCCTTGACCATCGTGAGCAGGGAGAATTTGGCCTGCGCGGTCGCGTAGGCCGACGGTTTGACGTGCTTCGGCATGGCATGGTCGGCGGCCAGGATGAGCTCGGCCTGGGCCAGGACCGCGTCGGTGCGGGCCGTGCCCGCCGCGGCCTGGGTGAACGAGTTCCGGTCGTGTGAGGTCGCGTTGAGGGTCAGCGTGCCCACCGCGCCGACCAGCACGATGGCGGTGAACGCCAGCAGCGTGAACAGGATCCGCCTGGTCACTGGTGACCGTCCCTGTCGGCGAGCCGGAAGCCGTGTCCGTAGACGGTCTCGATGAGGCCGGGGTCGCCGAGCTTCTTGCGCAGCGCCGCCATGTGGACGTCGAGCACCTTGGTCGGGCCGTACCAGTGCTCGTCCCAGGCGCGCTCGAGCATCTCCTGGCGGCTGACCACCCGTCCCGGGTCGCTGGCCAGGCACTCCAGGATGGCGAACTCCTTGGGCGTCACCGCGATCTGGTTCCCGTGCACGGTGACCCTGTGCGTGCGCAGGTCGATGGTCAGCGGGCCGTGCTGCATCACCTGGCCGTGTCCGGCCGGCTGCTTGCTGCGCCGCAGCACCGCCCGGATCCTGGCCAGCAGCTCCTGCAGCCCGAACGGCTTGATCAGGTAGTCGTCGGCGCCCTCGTCGAGCGCCAGCACGCGGTCGGATTCCTCACCGCGGGCCGTGACGATGATGATGGCCGCGTCGGTGGACTGGCGCAGCCGCCGGCAGACCTCCACGCCGTCGATGTCGGGCAGGCCGAGGTCGAGCAGCACGACGTCTGGCACCGGCCAGTCGAGCGCCGCCTTACCTGTGGTGACGCTGCCGGTTTCGTAGCCGGCCCGGGTCAGCCCGCGGACCAGCTGGGTGGCGATGCCGGGGTCGTCTTCCACAACCAGGACCCGGCCAAGACGCGCGTTCACGGCTCCACGTTAAGCACGAAACCGGCATGCACGTAACCGGGCGCAGATCTTAACCAGATCTGAACTTCTTCCAGTGTGGGTCCTTAGTAAGTGGTCGGGCATGATTTCTATCAGAGTTCCTTGCTCTCAGCGCGGACCGCTTCCCTGCCGCGGCCGCGGGAGACGTGAGAGGGTCCGCGTGGATAAGGCACCCCTGCAGCCTTACCCACGCGGACCTCAGTCATTTCGGGCCCGAATCGCGCAGGCCCCAGTCGCGCAGGCCCCGGTCGTGCCGGGCCCGGTCGTGCCGGGCCCGGTCGTGCCGGGCCCGGTGCGCTGAGGCCCGGTGCGCTGAGGCCCGGTGCGCTGCGACCCGCTCCCCAGGACTTACAGTCTTCTGGTGATCATCGACTGGCCGGTACTTCGTGCCGCCGCCGCCGCGGCGGCCGAGCGCGCCTACGCTCCTTATTCCGGGCTCCGGGTCGGTGCGGCCGGCCAGGCCAGCGACGGGCAGGTCGTGACCGGCTGCAACGTGGAGAACGCGTCCTACGGCCTGACCCTGTGCGCCGAATGCGGCCTGGTCTCTGCTCTTCACGCCTCCGGCGCAGGGGCTCTTCACGCCTCCGGCGCAGGGGCTCTTCACGCCTCCGGCGCCGGGGTCCTGCCCGCCGCTGGCGCCGCGGGCCCGCTGGTGGCCGTGGCCGTGGTCGCCGGTGACGGCGAGCCGCTGCTGCCCTGCGGCCGCTGCCGTCAGCTGCTGCTCGAGGCCGGCGGCGGCGGCCTGCTCGTCGACACCGCGGACGGCCCGGTCGAGCTCGGCGTCCTGCTCCCGGCCGCCTTCAGCCAGGCCGATCTCGCGGCAAGAAGGGAGTCCCGGCCGTGACCGACGCGGTCTCCCTGATCCGGGCCAAGCGGGACGGGCTCCGGCTCTCCGACGACGACATCAGGTGGCTGTTCGAGGCGTACGCCCGGCACGAGGTCGCCGACGAGCAGATGTCCGCGCTGCTGATGGCGATCTACTTCCGCGGCCTGGACGGCGCCGAGCTGAGGACCTGGACCGCGGCCATGATCGACTCCGGGCACCGGCTCGACCTGTCCTCGATCAGCAGGCCGACCGTGGACAAGCACTCGACCGGCGGGGTGGGAGACAAGGTCAGCCTGATCCTCGCGCCGCTGGTCGCGGCCTGCGGCGCCGCCGTGCCGCAGCTGTCCGGGCGCGGGCTCGGCCACACCGGCGGCACGCTGGACAAGCTCGAGTCGATCCCGGGTTTCCGCGCCGCGCTGACCCCGGACGAGACGATCGCCGTCCTGCAAAGCGCCGGCTGCGTGATCTGCGCCGCCGGGTCGGGCCTGGCGCCCGCGGACCGCAGGCTGTACGCGCTGCGCGACGTCACGGGAACGGTCGAGTCAATCCCGCTCATCGCCAGCTCGATCATGTCGAAGAAGATCGCCGAGGGAACCGGCGCGCTCGTCCTCGACGTCAAGGTCGGCACCGGCGCGTTCATGACGAGCTACGCGAGGGCGCGCGAGCTCGCCGAGACGATGGTCGCCCTCGGCGAGGAACACGGAGTCCGCACCAGGGCCCTGCTGACCAGGATGGACGTCCCGCTGGGCCGCGCCGTCGGCAACGCCGTGGAGGTCACGGAATCGGTCGAGGCGCTGCAGGGGAGCGGGCCCGCCGACCTGATGGAGGTCACCCTCGCCCTGGCCGGGCAGATGCTCGCCCTGGCCGGCCTCGACGCCGATCCCGCCGCCGCCATCGCGGACGGCCGGGCCCTGGCCGCCTACCGGGCGATGGTCCGCGCCCAGGGCGGCGACCCGGACGCCGCGCTGCCCCGAGCCGAACACACTCAGATCCTGCCCGCCCCCGCCTCCGGCTGGCTGACCGGCCTGGACGCGCTGGCCGTCGGCACTGCGGCGTGGCGGCTCGGCGCGGGCCGGGCCCGCAAGGAGGACCAGGTCAGCGCGGCCGCGGGCATCATCTGCCTGGCCAAGCCGGGGGAGCGGGTGCAGGCCGGCCAGCCGCTGCTCGAGCTGCGCGCCGACGACCCCGGGCGCTTCGGCCCGGCCCTGGCCGCCCTGGACGGCGCCGTCGAGATGAGCGGGGACGGCCCGCCACCCTCCGTCTCCCCGATCATCGAGGAGGTCGGCCCCGCCCAGTAGAACAAGGGGTAGCACAATAAGGGGATGCCGACACTTGCCGAGATCAGGGCCGTCCCGAAGGTCCTGCTGCACGATCACCTGGACGGCGGCCTGCGCCCGCAGACCGTGCTGGAGCTGGCCCGCGAGACGGGGTACGCCGACCTGCCGGGCGACAACGTAGAAGAGCTGACGCGCAGGCTGACCGAGGGCGCGCACCGCGGTCACCTGGAGATCTACCTGGACGCGTTCCGGCACACGGTCGCGGTCATGCAGACGTCCGAGGCGCTGCGGCGGGTGGCCGCCGAGTGCGCCGAGGACCTGGCCGCCGACGGGGTGGTGTACGCCGAGGTGAGGTTCGCGCCCGAGCTGCACACCCAGCGCGGGCTGAGCCTGGACGAGGTGGTGCGGGCCGTCCTCGAGGGCTTCCGCGAGGGCAGCACTAACCGGCCGATCACCGTGTACGCCCTGCTCACCGCGATGCGGACGGCGGCCAGGTCGCTGGAGATCGCCGAGCTCGCGGTCCGCCACAGAGACGATGGCGTGGTCGGATTCGACATCGCGGGCGCCGAGGCGGGCTGGCCGCCGAGCCGGCACCTGGACGCCTTCCAGTACGTGAAGCGAGAGAACTTCCACATCACCATCCACGCGGGCGAGGCGTTCGGGCTGCCGTCGATCTGGGAGGCGGTGCAGTACTGCGGCACCGAACGGCTCGGCCACGGGGTACGCATCGTGGACGACATCCAGATCAGCCCCGAGGGCAGCGTCCGCCTCGGGCGGCTGGCCGCCTACATCCGCGACCGCCGGATCCCGCTGGAGATGTGCCCGACCTCGAACGTCCAGACCGGCGCGGCGCCGTCGATCGCCGAGCACCCGATCCGGGTGCTGCGCCAGCTGTCCTTCCGGGTCACCGTGAACACCGACAACCGGCTGATGAGCCAGGTCACGCTCAGCTCGGAGTTCCACCGGCTGGTCACGGAATTCGGATACGGCTGGTCCGACATCGAATGGCTGACGATTAACGCGATGAAAAGCGCGTTTTCCGGTTTCGACGAGCGGCTGCACCTGATCAATACCGTCATCAAGCCGGGATTCGCCACCGCCCGGGCGATGAGCGACGCGGTGGTCCCGGCCGGCCTGCTCGGTGACCGCCGTACGGTATAAAGCTAATTATTATCCCGAACGGGCGCGGTATTCCCTCCATCCTCATGTGCAACGAATCCTGGCGAAGGCGCTGCATCCGGGCGGAACGTTTCGGCATGATGGAAGCTGCCATTAGTCTGGGGTGGACGGGGTCAGGGAGGGACCGGAATGGTATCGCAGCGGGGCGGTGAGCCCCCTGCCCGGGAAAACCTGCGGAGATGGGATCCCGACCGGATCGGCCCGTACGCCGTGCTCGGCCGTCTGGGCTCGGGCTCGATGGGCCAGGTGTACCTGGGACGTTCGGGCGCCGGACGGCTGGTCGCGGTCAAGACGGTCAAGGTCGAGCTGGCCGAGGAGGCCGGCTTCCGGACCAGGTTCGCGCAGGAGGTGGCCGCCGCCAGGAAGGTGAGCGGCGTGTTCACCGCGGCGGTGGTGGAGGCCGACCCGGAGGCTGACCTGCCCTGGCTGGCTACCGCGTACGTCCCGGCGCCGTCGCTGGCCCGGCTGGTGCTGGCCTGCGGCCCGCTGCCGGCGACCGCCGTGCGGTGGCTGGCCGCCGGGTGCGCCGAGGCGCTGGAGTCGATCCACGGGGCCGGTCTTGTCCACCGGGACCTGAAGCCGTCCAACGTGCTGGTCGCGCCCGACGGGCCGAAAGTGATCGACTTCGGCGTGGCCCGGGCGGCCGAGCGGATGGGCCGGACCACGGCGCGCGGCGCCGTCGGCACGCCCGCGTACATGGCACCCGAGCAGGCCAGGGACACCCGCGAGGCGACGGTGGCCAGCGACGTGTACTCGCTCGGCGCGACGCTGCTGTTCGCCGCCACCGGGCACCCGCCCTACCGGGGCGCCACGGTGATGGACGTGCTGGCCCGGCTGGCCAGCGAGGAACCCGACCTGTCCGGGCTGCCCGGCGAGCTGGGCGAGCTGATCACCGCCTGCCTGCAGCGGGTGCCCAGGAACCGGCCGGCCTCCTCGGCGATGCTGGTCCAGCTCGGGGACTTCACCGTGGCCCGGGCCGGCCCGGACGAGGTGCACCCCTACCTGCCGGAGCAGGCGATCGCCCTGATGGCGGAGTTCCAGCGCGCTCCCCAGCTGACCGCCCTCGCCGTCGCCGCCGACGACGCCACCAACGCCTCGCTCACCGAGCTGCCCGCCTCGTACAAGCCGCCGCCCCGCCCGCCCAGGCGCGCCGGTTCCGGGTCGCGGACCGGCCGGCGGCGCTGGCTCAGGGGGCGCATGGCCTGGGCCGGATGGGCCTCGGTCGGAGCGGCCCTGGTGGTCGTGGGCGTCATCCTCGGCGCCGCGCTCAGCAGCTCCAGCTTCCAGAACTCCGGCCCCGGCGCCAGCCCGACGCAGACCACCACCCTCACGCTGCCGCAGCCCGCGGGGGGCCCGCCCGCCGCGCCGGACACCGTATGCGGCACGCCCAGTGTGGGCACCGGCAACGGCCCGTCGCTGTGCATGCTGAACCAGAGCGAGGGCGCCGCCGCGGCGGCGTGGGTGGTCCAGGCTCGCCACTTCGCCCCCGGCACCTCGGTCAAGGTCTCGCTGACCTGGCAGAGCCCGCCGCAGCAGGTGCCCAACGGGACGTGGGTGCATACCGCCGCGGCCCGGCCGGTGGTCGCCGCGGACGGGACCCTGCGCCTCGACACCCACCGGCTCTTCCCGGGCTCGCTGCCGCTGGGGAGGTTCACGGTCGAGGTGACCGGAGCCGACGGCCGCACGGTCGGCACGGGGTTCATCGTGCTGCCGTCGTTCCCCTGATCAGCTCTGGGTCCACCACAGGTCTTCCTGGCGGGAGCGCCAGGCCGGGTCGTCCAGCTTGCTCAGGTCGGCCGAGGTGATGATGCCGTGCTCGATCAGGATCCGGACGGCCACCTCGTCCGAGAGCCGGACGTCCGCGGCGGCGAGCCCGCGGTCGGCGATCTTGCGGCGCAGCACCTTGATGTGCTCGGCCACGCGCGCCGACAGCAGGTCGTGGTACTCCTGGTCGGTGTCGAACCGCTCCAGTTCGTGGTAGGCACCGGTGACCTCCAGGGCGCCCCTGGCGATTTCCGGCGTACGCGGCAGCGGCCTGGTCGCGCTCGGGTCGACCAGCCACGGCCGGCACCAGATCAGCGCGACGAGGAACAGCTTGGTCATCGGGTCCAGGTAGAACGGCAGCAGCGTCCCGTCGAGCCCCGACCCCGTCGGCCCGGCTTCTTCCGCCTCACCCGGGCCGGCCCCGAGGGCCGGGTGCACCTCGTCGGTCCACTCGACCTCGTCGGCCAGCCCGGCCGTCTCCGCCCACCCGTCCCCGCGGGCCGCCGCGGCCAGCTCGTGCTGACCCGAGACCGTCACGACCAGCGACCGCCCCTCGTCGAGCATGGCGCGCGAGCCGACCATGGCCGTGCCCGCGTGCACGAACCAGCCGTTGGCGGGCTCGCTGTCGTCCTCCATCCGCGGCAGCCTGACCTGGTACCCCTCGCCCTCGACGTAGAGCGCGTGCGTCCGGCTGATGTTGGCGATCCAGACTCCGCTGGCCATCGCGGTCAGCAGGCCCGCCCGCCGGGAGAGTCCCCGGCCGGCCGCGACGATCAGGTCCACCCCCGGGCCCCGCCCGAACACCAGCCGGCTGCCCTCGGCGACCGGCATCTTCTGGCCCGACGCCGTGCTGACGTGCGCGCTCAGTGGCATGATGGGGTCCGCTACCTCGATTCCGCCTGCGATCTGGTTAGTCTAGGCTGGATTCTCTTCGTCTGGCGGATCCGCGGTAACCCCGGACTCGGGGATATCCGTGTGTAGATACGTCCTGATTAGCTACCAAGTGGCAGGGTGCCGGGTTCGGCGGCAGGGCTATCGCCCACCGTGGATGTGGGGGGGCCAGTCCCGGAACGCTGGCGGTACCGTGGTGTTGCCGCGTCAGAGCCCGGTGCCCTGCCCGAAAGCCCCAGCGGGCTAGATCTGGCCGAACAGGCGGTCGCCCGCGTCGCCGAGGCCTGGCACGATGTACCCCCGGTCGTTCAGCCGCTCGTCCACCGCGGCGGTCACCACCCGCACCCCGTCGGCGGCGAAGGCCGTCTCGACGTGCCGCAGGCCCTCGGGCGCGGCGAGCAGGCAGATCGCGGTGACCGAGGCGGCGCCGCGGTTGGTGAGCATGCGGATGACGGTGGCGAGCGTGCCGCCCGTGGCCAGCATCGGGTCGAGCACGAACGTGTCCCTGTTCGTCAGGTCGGCCGGAAGCCGGTCCGCGTAGGTGGACGCGACCAGCGACTCCTCGTCCCGGCGCAGCCCGACGAAGCCGACGTCGGCCATCGGCAGCAGCCGGGTCATGCCGTCCAGCATGCCGATCCCGGCCCGCAGCACCGGCACGATGAGCGGTACCGGCCGGGCCAGCTTGACGCCGCTGGCCATGCCCACCGGCGTGGTGACCGATACGGGCTGCACCCGCATCTCGCGGGTCGCCTCATAGGCGAGCAAGGTCACCAGTTCGGCCGTCAGGCTGCGGAAGGTCGCGGTGTCGCTGGCGGCATCCCGCAGCGCGGTGAGCTTGTGGGTGACCAGGGGATGGTCGATGACGAGCGTGCGCATAAGAAGCTAGTGTGGCAGGCGAGCCCACCCGGAGCCACTGCCCCCGCCCGCACTCACGCGCGGGCCGACGCGCGGGAGCGGGCCAGGTCGAGCTCGATGCGGCGGGCGGTGGCCAGCAGCGGCTGCAGCAGTTCCTCCACGATGCTGTTCAGGGTCCGCCGCCCGGCGTGCGTGGAGACGTTGATGGCGGCCACGACCTGGCCGTCGGCATCGCGGATCGGGGCCGCGATGGACCGAAGCCCCTCCTCGAGTTCCTGGTCGACCAGGGCCCAGCCCTGGGCCCTGATCTTCCTCAGCTCGCGCCGCAGCGCGGTCGCGCTGGTGATGGTGTGCCCGGTGAGGCCGCGCAGGCTGGCCGATTCCAGGTACTCATCGAGCCGCTCGTCGGGCTGCGCGGCCAGCATCACCCGGCCCATCGAGGTCGCGTAGGCCGGGAACCTGGTCCCGACGCTGATCGTCACCCGCATGATCCGCTTGGTCGGGACCCGCGCGATGTAGATCACGTCGTCCCCGTCGAGCTCGGACACCGACGAGGACTCGTGCACCTGCTCGACCAGCTGCTCCAGGTGCGGCATGGCCACCTCGGGCAGGGTCAGGCTGGACAGGTACGCGTAGCCGAGCTCGAGGATCTTGGGCCGGAGCGCGAACCTGCTCCCGTCGCTGCGCATGTAACCGAGCTGGACCAGCGTGCGCAGGAACCTCCGGGCGGCCGCCCGGCTCAGGCCGGTGCTCGTGGCGACCTCGCTCAGGGTCAGCTTCGGGTGCTCCGCGTCGAAGGCACGGATCACCGACAGGCCGCGCTCGAGCGACTGGACGAAGTCCCCGTCATGACCGTGATCCTGGTGTTCCGTCACTGAGGGCCTCCCGGCTCGGTCGATGACATCATAGACCTGGCCTCACCCGTTCGCTTTCTGAACTATCGTTCGTCCTACGTACAGGTGAGTTCGAGGAGCGGTCACATGACAGTCAGCTCACGCACTCAAGTCGCCATCGTCGGGGCCGGACCAGCAGGCCTGCTGCTCTCGCACCTGCTGGGCCTGCGCGGCATCGACTCCATCGTGGTGGAGAACCGCAGCCGGGCCTACTGCGAGGCGCGGCAGCGGGCCGGCCTGCTCGAGGCCGGCACGGTCGAGTTGCTCCGCGCGGTCGGCCTCGGCGCGCGGATGGACGCCGAGGGTCTCGAGCACGGCGGGATCTACCTGCAGTTCGAGGGCGGGCGGCACCATCTGGACTTCCGCGACCTGACCGGCGGCCGCTGGGTGACGATCTACGCCCAGACCGAGATCGTCAAGGACCTGATCCGGGCCAGGCTCGCGGCCGGGGCCAGGATCGAGTTCGAGGTCTCGGACACCGAGGTCGCCGAATTCGACACCGACCGGCCGGTGCTCCGCTTCACCGACGCCGCGGGCACCCGGCACGAAGTGAGCTGCGACGCGATCGCCGGCTGCGACGGGTTCCACGGCATCTGCCGGGACTCCATGCCCCCCGGTCTCATCCAGGTGGCCGAGCGCGGCTACCCGTACTCCTGGCTCGGCATCCTGGCCTCGGTGCCGCCGTCCACCGACGAGCTCATCTACGCCCGGCACGAGGACGGCTTCGCGCTGCACACCATGCGCACGCCGCAGGTCAGCCGGCTCTACCTGCAGGTGCCGGCCGACGAGGACATCGAGCGGTGGTCCGACGACCGGATCTGGGCCGAGCTGCGGCACCGGCTGGGCGTGCCAGGCTGGGACCTGAAGGACGGCCCGATCACGGAGAAGGCGATCTCGCCGATGCGCAGCTTCGTCGCCTCGCCCATGCGCTACCGGCGGCTGTTCCTGGCCGGTGACGCCGCGCACATCGTCCCGCCCACCGGGGCCAAGGGCCTCAACCTGGCCCTCGCCGACGTGACCGTCCTGGCCGCGGCCCTGGCCAGCCTGCTCAGGGAGGGGCAGCCCGAACTGGCCGACGCGTACTCAGGCACCTGCCTGAGCCGGGTCTGGCGCGCCACCCATTTCTCCTGGTGGATGACCTCCATGCTGCACGTGGACCCGCACGCGGACCGGTTCGGGGCCGCGCTGCAGCTGTCCCAGCTGCGGTACGTCGTCTCCTCGCGCGCGGCCGCCACCACGCTGGCCGAGAACTACACCGGCTACTTCCCCCTGACCTGGGCCTCGTTACCGCAGGCGTTGCCCCAGGCGTTGCCCCAGGCGTTATCCCGAGCGTTATCCCAGGCCCAGGTGGTGCCGGGGGCGCAGGGCCCGGGCCAGCAGGGCGGACAGCGCCGCGGCGACGCCGGTCTCGTTCAGCGACAGCGGCGCGCTGAAGCTGCGCTCGGCGCCGAGCAGGTGCAGGGCCCACAGCCGGTGCCGGAGCGTGTACAGCTCGGTGCGCACGGCGCTGGCCAGCCCGGTGCTGTGCAGCCCCTGGCCGGCTGGGCCGGGGCCGGACCCCAGGCCGCCCGCGGCCCAGCCCTCGACGCCGTGGATGTCGGTCAGCAGCCTGGTCAGCTCGTCGTAGCCGGTCGGCCCGCTGGTCAGGATGACCATCAGCGCGGCCTCGCGCACCGCGACCGAGAAGTCCGGCTGCGGGCCGTCGTCGGGGCCGATCAGCGCGGCCGTGCCGATATGCCACCGGGCGGCCGGATCCGCCGTCATGAGCCTGCCGGTCTTGGTGAGCACCAGGCTGGTCCGGCTGCGGCGGATGGCCCCCATCTCGCTCTGCGCCATGCCGCGCAGCGTGTGCAGCGGGAACACGTCGAGTTCCTGGCGGAGCGTACCGACGAGCTGGTCGCGCCAGCCGAACTCGTCGACCGCCTCGGTGACGAGGGCCGGCGCGATGTAGTGCCGCGCGGTGAGCCGCAGGCCCTCGCCCGCGTGACTGAGCAGCCAGCGCAGCGTGGGCAGCGGGTCGTCGGGGACCGCGGGCGGCACGAGCAGCCGCGGGATGAGGCCGCGGGCCAGCCGCGACCGCTCGCCCGGCCGACCGTGCGCCCACGCGTCGATGCGTTCGGCGCTGATCCGGCTCAGCCAGGTGTCGCCGCCCGGTGCGCCGTCGTGGGCCTGGCCCGCCTCGGCGTCGTCGGCGGGCCCGGTTTCCCGGCCGTCGCCGGCAGGCCCGGGCGGCGGGTACAGCGAGATCCCGGGGCGGCCGGTCAGCCAGCGGTTGACGATCTCCACGCGCTTGGTCCGCCAGCCGCGGGCGCCCACGCTCAGCTCGCCGGAGGCGAAGGCCAGTTCCAGGGCGGCCGCGCAGGCGTCATAGGCGGCGCGTTCCTGTGACCCCATGACCGAGCCCCAGGCGAGCAGTTCGGTGTCCGGGGGCGCCGCGTGCGACTCCTCGATGGCCTCGGTATAGGCGGCTATCCCCTCTTCGTGGCCGTCCGCGTACGCGGTGATGATCTTCTCGGTGCCAGCCGAGGAACACACGCCCGCGTAGCGGTCCAGGCCGGCCAGCAGGAACAGGCGGCCCAGGGCCTTCGCCACGCCGACCCGGCCGGGGACCGACATCGGCCACTTCACCGGGAGCGCGTACCACAGGAACTCCTGCAGGCGCAGCAGCGAGATCGTCTCCAGGCCCTCGTCGCCGGTCAGCCAGGCCAGGGCGGCCCTCGCGTCACCGGCCGCCTCTGGATCCTCCCGTGTCAGGGTCTCCAGCGCCTGGCTCTCTGTCATCATGCGGACAGTCTGCCGCAGGCCGGTGCGTGAGGCTAGTGCACGTTCTTCTGCACTGTCGATCGCACTGTCGGTCCGACGCGATCCAGGCCGTGTTATCCCGGTGAGGGGCTCCCTTCCCGCAATTGCGTCGGGCATCATGGTCGGGTGCCCGGAATATACGACGAGCCTGAGTTCTATGAGGCGGCGTGTGCTTACCGTGATGTGCCTTCCGAGGCGGACGCGCTGTTGCGGTGGTCCGGTAAGCATCACGGGTCGGACTCCGGCCTGCCGCGGTCGGTGCTCGAGCTGGCCGCGGGCCCGGCCGAGCATGCCCGCATCCTGGCCCGCCGCGGGCTGGCCGCCACCGCGCTCGACCTCAACCCGGCGATGTGCGCGCGGGCACGCGAGCTGGCCGAGGCGGCCGGGGCTCCGCTTGACGTGGTACAGGCCGACATGCGGGACTTCAGCCTGCCCGGCCGTTTCGACCTGGCGATCACGATGCTCAACTCACTATGTCACCTGCTCACCCTCGACGACATGGTGCGGCACCTGGCCGCGGTGGCGCGCCACCTGAACCCCGGGGGCCTGTACATCGTGGAACTCGCGCACCCGGCCGACTTCTTCGCCGCCGAGCGCCGGACCAGCAGCGAATGGAGCACCGAAGTCGGCGGCGGCACGGTCAGCGTGCGCTGGGGCGCGCACGACCAGATCGACCCGGTCTCCCAGATCACCAGGGAGCACGTCAGCGTCACCTACCACAAGCGCGGCGGGCCGGTGCGGACGGTCACCGACGTCGTGCCGAACCGGTTCTGGACCGCGACCGAGCTGACCGCCGCCATCAGGCTGGCCGGCGGATTCGCCGTCGCGGCCAGCTACGGGGATTTCGACGCCGACCGGCCCGTCGAGGCGGCCGAAGCCTGGCGGATGATCCTCGTCCTGCGCCGCGAATAGCCTGGCCCGGACGTCCGGACGCTCACCGCGACCAGCACCCCGGTCAGCACCAGGGCCACGCCGGCGAGTTGCAGGGCCGAAGGCCGCTCGCCCAGGATCACGTAACTGAGCGCCACCGACCCGGCGGGCTGGATCAGCAGCAGCGCGCCGATCATCCCGGCGGCCAGCCGCGGCATCGACACGGTGATCAGCAGCCAGCCGACCACCTGCGAGGTCAGCGCGAGCAGCGCCAGCCAGCCGACCGTCGGCCAGGTCAGCGGGTAGACCGCGAAGCGGAAGTCGTGCAAGGCGAACCCGAGCACCACCGACCCGGCCGCCGCGCCGACCGTGGCCTCGAAGAGCGCGGCGGCCACGGCCGTGCGGGCACCGGGCGCCGAGGTGGCCTGGCGCAGCATCAGGATGTAGATGGCGTAGAGGAGGGCCACGCCGGCGCCGTACGCCACGCCGAGCGAGGGGTCGGAGCCGTAGGCGTGCGACCCGCCCGTGTCGGCGAGCCCGCCCACCAGGGCCAGGCCGGCCAGCATGACCGGGGACGCGAGCACCAGGGACCGGCCCGGGCGCTCGCCCAGGACGAGCCAGGCGAGCAGGGCGATGATGAGCACCTCGAGGTTGCCCACCACGGTGCCGAGCCCGGCGCCGATCGCGGCGATCGCGTGGCTCCACACGATGAGGTCGGCGGCCAGGAACACCCCGGCGAGGCGGGCCAGCCAGCGGCTGCGGGAGGACATCGGCGGCGCCCCGCGCCTGCGCTCGAGCAGCATCAGGGCGCCGAGCACCGGCAGGGCGAACACGCACCGGCCGAGCGCCGTGATGCTGGGCGAGGTCGAGGCCAGCCGCATCAGCACGGCCGAGCTCGAGATGCAGACCGCCCCCGCTGCCGCCGCGCCCGTCGGCGGCAGTGTTCTCGTCGGCACGATGCGGAACCCCTTAGAATGTCAGGATCAAAAGTGCATTATGGTGATGACACTAGCCCGAGTTCCGGCGGCAACAGTTAGCACGTCGCGGCCTACCGCGAGCGGCGCTACCGTTACCGCCGGGCCGGAACCGAAGCCGCAGCCGGAACCGAAGCCGCAGCCGCGCGGGGCGCCTGATCCGCGTCCGCCATGCCGTGCCTGAGGTAGCGGTCGAGGATGCCCTCGACCACCTGGGTCAGCGAATGGCCCTCGTCGGCCGCCACCTGGTGCGCGGACGCGCGCAGCGCGTGGTCGATCTTGATCGTCAGGTGCGGCCGCAGGCCAGCCTCGCTGGCCATCCGCCGCTGCGGGAACGGCGGCGGCGGCTCGCAGGACACCACGAGGCCGGCCGGGGCCCGGCGGCGCACCCGGGCCTGCACGGCCTGCTTGCTGACGCCGAGGGCGTCGGCCAGCGGACGCAGCGGCCAGCCCGCCTCGTTCAGCGCGGCTAGCGTCGCCGACAGCAACTCGCTGCGCCCGGAAGAGCGGAGCTCGCGCAGCCGCGCGGCCATCCGCTCGGGCAGCTCCAAGGCGCCCGCGGCCGGCCTGGCCCCGATGCCGAACCGCGCGTGCTGGACGTACTGGCGCAGCCCGTGCGTCACCACCTCGGACATCGTCCGGCCCTCGCGGGCCAGGCGTGCCTTGAGCCGCTGTCGTCGCTCCTGGTCCAGCCGGAAGGTCAGCAGCCGCCTGGAGCCCTGGGCGTTCATCTCCCCGCGGCGAGGGCCAACGCGGGCAGCGGGCCGGGATCCCCGGCGACCACGGTCTCGGCCAGGTCGAGGTACCGGCGGGTCTCCGCGGCCCGCCGCCGCCGGCTCCAGCCGAGCAGGCGGCCCATGATCACCGCCACGTCGGCCGCGGCCGACGTGCCCGAGTCCGACGACTCGATGGACAGCCGGGTCCGCCGCACCAGCACGTCCTCCACGTGCAGCGCGCCCTCGCACACGACCGCGTAGGCCACCTCGGCGCGCAGGTAGGGATGCCCCTCGGCCAGCGGCCGGGCCAGCCCGGTGTCGGAACGGATCAGGTCGAGCACGTCGACCGCGAGCGTCCCGTACCGGCCGAGCAGGTGGTCCACCGCGTCGCGGGACACCCCGTAGTCCTCGGCCAGGCGCGCCGCCGCCGGCTGGACCGCGGCCAGCCCGTCCGCGCCGAGCAGCGGCACCCGGTCGGTCACAGACCCCGGCACCTCGCGGCCGAACTCCGCCACCGCGGCGTCCACGACGTCCCGCGCCATCAGCCGATAGGTGGTGAACTTGCCGCCCGCGATGCTGGTCAGCCCGGGGACCGGCGTGTCGACCACGTGCTCGCGGGACAGCTTGGTGGTGGGCTTGGCGCCGTCGCCCGTCCGGGGCACCCGGGACGCGCGGGGCACGCGGGCATCCACCAGCGGCCGCAGGCCCGCGTACACCGCGGCGACGTCGGCGCGGGTCAGCGGGTGTGCCAGCACCCGGTTCGCGGCCGCCAGGATGTACTCGACGTCCTCCTCGGTCGCGACGGGCTCGGCCCGGTCGCCGGAGAAGTCGGTGTCGGTGGTCCCGATGATCCAGCGCTCTCCCCACGGGATGAAGAAGAGCACACTCTTCTCTGTCCGCAGGATCATCCCGGTGGCCGCGTCCACCGCCGCCCGCGGCACCACGATGTGCACGCCCTTGGACATCCGAACCCGGTAGCCGGCCCGCACCCCCGCCATCTCGTGCACCAGGTCGGTCCACACCCCGGCGCACACCACCACCGCCTCGGCGGACACGTCGAAGACGCGCCCGCTCTCCTCGTCCCGCACCCGGGCGCCGGCTACCCGGGAACCGTCCGGGGACCGCACCAGACCGACGGCGCTGACCCTGGTCCCGATGACCGCGCGGTGCGCCGCCGCGGTGCGGGCCACGGTCAGCGTGTGCCGCGCGTCGTCGACCTGCGCGTCGTAGTACAGCATCGCCCCCGCCAGCCGGTCCGGCGACAGGGCGGGCGCCCGCTTCAGCGCGCCGCGCGCCGACAGGTGCCGGTGGAGCGGTACCGGCCTGCGGGTGCCCTCCATCGCGTCGTACAGCACCAGGCCCGCCCCCACGTAGGGCCGCTCGACCACCTTCTTGTACAGCGGGTACATGAACGAGACCGGCTTGACCAGGTGCGGGGCGAGCTTGGACACCAGCAGGTCGCGTTCTCGCAGCGCCTCGTAGACCAGCTTGAAGTCGAACTGCTCCAGGTACCGCAGCCCGCCGTGGATGAGCTTGCTGGACCGGCTCGAGGTGCCCGAGGCCAGGTCGCGCGCCTCGACCAGGGCCACCCGCAGCCCCCGGGACGCGGCGTCCAGGGCCGCCCCCGCCCCCGTCACCCCCCCGCCGATGACCAGCACGTCGAACCGCTCAGCCGCCAGCCGGCCCAGCACCGCGCCACGGTCGCGGGCATCCAGAACGCCGTTACTCGACATCGCCATTCCCCCTGAACCCGGGATCCTTCCCCGTTCTCTAGAGTATGTACATCGTCAACCTAGCGCCAAACCGTGACGCGGTGGTGAACTGCCGCTTAAAGGAGATAAAGTGGCCGATTTCGTCGGGGCTATCGATCAGGGCACGACGAGCACGAGGTTCATGGTCTTCGATCATTCCGGCGCCGAAGTAGCCAGGCACCAGCTCGAACACACGCAGATCATGCCCCGGCCCGGCTGGGTGGAACACAACCCCGTCGAGATCTGGGAGCGCACCTGCGCCGTGGTCAAGACCGTGCTGAACGCGAAGAACCTGCGCGCCACCGACTTCGCCGCGCTCGGCCTCACCAACCAGCGGGAGACGACCCTGGTGTGGAACCGGCGCACGGGCAGACCTTACGGCCACGCGATCGTGTGGCAGGACACCAGGACCGACCGGATCGCCGCCGCCCTGGACCGGGACGGCCGCGGCGACGTGATCAGGCACAAGGCGGGCCTGCCGCCGGCCACCTACTTCTCCGGCGGCAAGCTGCAGTGGATGCTGGACAGCGTCGACGGCCTGCGCACAGACGCCGAGCGGGGCGACGCCATCTTCGGCACGGTGGACACCTGGCTGCTGTGGAACCTCACCGGGGGCGTGGCCGGCGGCGTCCACGTCACCGACGTCACCAACGCCAGCCGCACCATGCTGATGGACCTGCAGACGCTGGACTGGGACGACGAGCTGCTCGGCTTCTTCGGCGTCCCGCGGCAGATGCTGCCGAAGATCTTGCCCTCGTCGACGCCCGAACCCTACGGGACCACATCACCGCCCGGCCCGTTCGGCGCTGAACTGCCGATCACCGGCGCCCTCGGCGACCAGCAGGCCGCCACCGTCGGGCAGGTCTGCTTCGCCCCCGGCGAGGCCAAGAACACCTACGGCACGGGCAACTTCCTGCTCCTGAACACCGGGACGGAGATCGTGCGCTCCACGAGCGGCCTGCTCACCACGGTGTGCTTCAAGTTCGGCGCGGAGCCCGCGGTGTTCGCCCTCGAGGGGTCGATCGCGGTGACAGGCGCCGCCGTGCAGTGGCTGCGTGACCAGCTCGGCATCATCAGCGGCGCGGCGCAGAGCGAGGCGCTCGCCGCCCAGGTCGACGACACGGGCGGCGCCTACTTCGTGCCCGCCTTCTCCGGTCTCTTCGCGCCGTACTGGCGGGCCGACGCGCGCGGCGCGATCGTCGGCCTGTCCCGGTTCCACACCAGCGCGCACCTGGCCCGCGCCACCCTGGAGTCCATCGCGTACCAGACCAGGGACGTGGTCGAGGCGATGGAGCAGGACTCGGGCGTCCGCCTCGAGGTGCTCAAGGTGGACGGCGGGGTGACCGCCAACGACCTGGCCATGCAGCTGCAGGCCGACATCCTCGGCGTGCCGGCGGTCCGCCCGGTAGTCGCCGAGACCACCGCGCTCGGCGCCGCGTACGCGGCCGGCCTGGCCACCGGCTTCTGGCGGGACACCGCCGAACTGCGCGCCAACTGGCACGAGTCGAAGCGCTGGGCGCCGTCGTGGACCCCGGACCGCCGCGAGGGCGGTTACGCCGGCTGGCGTAAGGCGGTCCAGCGCACCCTCGACTGGGTAGACGTCAGTTAATTTCCCGAACGACCCCGGCGCGTGCCCCACCGCCCCCCGGCGCCCGGCCTATGGAGCACCCCAACCCGCCCAGGGATCGTA
>WNGL01012062.1_pt1 | contig 20177 bp, 12 predicted proteins | sample 5400591 | NCBI WGS metagenome assembly WNGL01 (sample SAMN13153377, study PRJNA577476) | soil metagenome | isolation source: 80 cm soil or saprolite under Garry oak tree replicate 1 | place: USA:California | collected 2016-06-15 | reverse complement strand
GCAAGAACACGTCGGCCAGCCGCCGCGCCAGCTCGGCGTCGAATCCCCTCTTGTTGCCCCAATAGTGGACGAACCACGGCTGCGCGGGTTGCAGGCGCCCGGTCCGTCCGAGGACGACGCCCGCCGCAAACTGCTCGAGCGCGAAATGCCGGACGCCGCCCTCCACCATCGCGTCGTAGAGCCGCAGCGCGTCGTCCAGGAGGCCGCTGTCGCCGGCGCCCACGGCCAGCACACCCGAATTCCACATCCGCTCATCGCGCATCTTCCAGCCGGCGAACGACGCGCCGCGCAGCGCGCGCAGCAACGGCTGATCGCCGCCGCGCTTGCGGTGCCGCAGTTCGTATTCGCGCGTGTGCATGAAGACCGCGCCGGACGCGAGCCGTTCGACGAGCGGGCTCAGATCGCCAGTGGCCAGCGTATCGGCGTCGAGCAGAACCAGCGGGCGGTCCTCCGGCTTCAGCACGCGCGCAAGCTCGAGTTTCTCCCTCAGCGAGACGCATGGCATGCGGCGCCAGGCTGCCAACCGATCCACCGTGAGAAACTCGATCTCGATGCGCGTGCCGAACCAGACGAAGCGCTCGGGCTTGTCGGTCGCGACCACGATCTCGCGCGGCTCCGGCGCGTGCGCGAGCAGCGACACAATCAGCATCACCGCCTGGCGAAAGACACCTGGGTCGTCGCCGTACGCCATCGTCGCGTAGCGAGGGTTCACAGGGTTCATCGGGTTCAACGGGTTCGAGTTCATCGGTTCTCAGAATGCGCCGAACCCCCGCAGTCATTTGTAATCAAGAGAAGCTCCGGCGGAGGCTGGCGCTCCAGGATGTCCTTCAAGCGAACATCAAACGTCGGACGGCGCTCGATGACACAAGTCGGCCGCGCGATGCGGCCGCGCAGCTGCTGGTAGTCCGCGTCGCGCAAGACGCCGTAGGTGCGGTGCGGGGCTGCCATCGAGGCGATGAAGGACTCGGGGTCGCTCTGCATCTCCACGTGTCGCCCGAGATAATAGACGAGGCTCGGAACCGCCTCACGGTAGACCGCCACGACGTCGTCCGGCCGAAGGCGCGAGCGGAGCGTCTCGCTCAAGTGCGGCACCGGCTTGTACCGTTCGAAGTCCGGCAGCACTCGCAGCACGAAGATCCAATCGAGCGCGACGATGGCGGCGAGGAGCGCCAGCAGCGCGGCGATCGGCTTCCGCCAGACCGCGAGCGCCAGCGCGGCGAGACCGCCGCAGACGGCCAGAACGCCGACAGCGGTTGCGCCGTTCAAGGCGTACACGCGCCCGGCGGTCTCGAACAAATACAGCACCGCGCCGCCGGACGCCGCGAGGAAGAGCCCCGCCACGGCGGCCGTCCACGCTACGGGGTCAGGTCGGGAAATGATCGGCAGGGTGGCCGAGCGCGCGATGACCGCCGCCGCGAGGGCGCTGATCGCCGGCACTATCGGATAGATGTACAGGTCCTGCTTGTTCGCGGAAAACGAGAAGAAGAGGACGATCGTCACAATCCAGCACCAGAGCAGCGTCTGGATTCGGCGGTCATCGGTTGCTGCGTGGCCACGCCGGACCGAGGCCCACGTCCCCGCCGCGGCGAAGAGGAAGAAGGACCACGGGAACGAGTCGGTGAAAACGATGGGCAGATAAAAGAAGACCCCGCGCGATTGCGGCGAGCCGACGCCGGATCGGTAGCGCTCGAGATTCTCGCCGACAAAGAACTGTCGGATGTACGTCCAGCCATGCTGATGGTGCAGTACGCCGTACCACGGGATGACGATCGCGCACACGATCGCCACGCCCGCCGGCAGCATCATCTGCGACACCCTCCGCAGCTCGCGATGCGCCAGCAGGTACGCGCCGAACGCCAGACCCGGAAGCAGGAGCGCAATCGGTCCCTTGGTCAATGTTCCCAGGCCGGCCGACACATACATCAGGATCAGAAACAGGCGCCTCCGCTCGGGATACCGTTCACTGAGCGCGAAACAGACGAGCGTCAATGACATGAAAGCGGTGGTCCAGACGTCGATGAAGATGCGCCGGGCGAACATCACCAGACGCGGAGAGGCCGCGAGGCCGACGGCAGCCCAGAGGCCCGCGGCCGAGGAGCGAGGATCGAGGACCGAGGACCGCCGATCCTCGACCCTCGACCCTCGGCCCTCGACCACCATCGCCAGGGTGAACGCGCACGCGATAATCACCAGCGCCCCGAGCGCGATGCCGAAGCGCTGGACGCCGACCGAAACGCCAAACAGCTTGTACAGTCCGGCGACCATCCAGTAGCTGAGGACCGGCTTGTTGAAGCGGGGCTCGGAATTGAACGAGGGATTGATCAGATCGTGCGCGGCCAGCATCTCGCGCGGTGTTTCGACGTAGAACGCCTCATTCGCGTCCCAGATCGACGTCCCGCCGAGATCGATGAAGTACACCGCCAGTGCCGCGGCAAGCACCAGCCACAGCGCGCCGCGTGATCCGCGGCCGTTAGTGCCGGAAATGGCGGCGCCCCGTGAAGACCATCGCGAGACCCCGCTCGTCGGCCGCGGCGATCACTTCGGCGTCCTTCACCGACCCGCCCGGCTGCACGACAGCCGTCGCGCCGGCGTCGGCGATCGCGTCGAGTCCGTCGCGAAACGGGAAGAACGCATCGGACGCGGCGACAGAGTTCTTGAGCGAGACGTTCTGACCCGCAGCCTTCATCACCGCCACCTTCACGGCGTCAACGCGGCTCATCTGTCCCGCGCCCACCGCCAGGGTGTGATCCGCTCCGGTGAACACGATCGTGTTCGACTTCACGTGCGCGCAGACGCGCCACGCAAACCTCAGCGCCGTCCACTCTTCCGGCGTCGGCTGACGCTTGGTCACGACACGTATCCGCCCCCCAGCGTCCGAGCCCGAAGAGCTCGGGCTCGCCGAACCTGCGCTCGGTTCGGGCAACGAGGGCGGCCAGGGTTCCGCCGCTTCGGCGACACGATCGGAATTCTGGTTGAGGACGCCGCCGAGTATGGACCGGATGTCGTGGACGCCTGCCGAGCGCAGAGAATCCAAGCTCGTGGTAATCACACGCATGTTCGTCTTCTTCGCCAGGATGTCGCGTGCGTCTGCGGTGATCGACGGCGCCACCACCGCCTCGATGAATGTCGACGTGATCGCCTTAGCCGTCTCCGCGTCGATTTCCCGATTGAGCCCGACGATGCCGCCGAATGCGGAGAGCGGATCGGCATCGCGCGCTCGCACGTAGGCATCAGCAATCGTTGACCCCGTCGCGGTGCCGCACGGGTTGGTGTGCTTGATGACGGTGGCCGCAGGCTCGGTGAATTCGAGGACGATCCGAAGGGCGGCGTCGAGATCGAGCAGGTTCGTGTACGACAGCTCCTTCCCCTGGTGGATCTTCCACTCGCCCGGTTCGCCGGGCCCACTCCACTTCAACCACTCGGCGGTTTGATGAGGGTTCTCGCCGTACCGCAGCGCCTTCCGGTTCTCGGGAGACGCACGTCGCACGAAGTTTCCGTCCGCGCAGGTGATCGTCTGAAGCGTGTCCACGATCAACCTGTCGAAATGCGCCGTGTGGGCGAACGCTTTGCGCATCAACCCGAACTTGAACTCCAGCGTCGGTCCATCCTTGCGCGCCAACTGCTCCAGCACCCGCGGATAGTCGGCCGGATCGACGACGACCATCACGTCGCGGAAATTCTTTCCCGCTGCGCGCAGGAGCGACGGCCCGCCGATGTCGATCTGCTCCACCAGCTCGTCGAACGGCGTTTCAGGATTCGCCGCCGCCTTCTCGAACGGATACAGGTTGACGACGACCAGATCAACCAGGTCGACACCCTGCCCCTTTATGGCCGCCAGGTCGTCAGGCCGATGACGGCGGATTTCGGGAAAACCGGTCACGTCCGAGACGTTTGTCACCGGGAGACCCGCGTCGGCCAGGGCCTTCGCCGTGCCGCCGGTGGAGACGAGCTGGACGCCGCGGGCGCCCAGGCTCCGGGCGAAATCCACCAGGCCGGATTTGTCGGAAACACTCAGGATTGCGCGCATGCGATCGTCCAAAAAACTGGTTTTTCTTGACACATTTATGCGGCCACCGATACTATTTCCTCGGCGCTGGCGGGCCAGCGTCGTAAGCCGAGGCCGCGCACTCGCGGTCTTTTTTTATGTTTACGCCCATTGCAAGGCAGGAATAGCACGATGCGTATCACAGGCAAGGTCAAGTGGTTCAACAACGCCAAGGGTTACGGGTTCATTGAGCGCGACGGCGGAAGCGACGTCTTCGTGCACTTCTCGGCGGTCCAGGGGAACGGTTTCCGGACGCTCGAGGAGGGCCAGGCAGTCGAATTCGAGATCGTTGACGGCCCGAAAGGCCCGCAAGCCGGCAACGTGACGAAAGTCGCATAACACCCCGCAGGGGCGGTTCGCGAACCGCCCCTACCCTTCGCCACCGCCTCTGCCCTTTTCCAGCCGCCGGTCTCTACTCCTCCTCGTTCCGTTCGGTCCCGCTTTCGTTCAGCCCGCGCACCGTCAGGTTCACTTTTCCCTCGACCACGGCGACGCGGAACGCGACTTCGGCGCTGCCCGACGAACGCAGCTTCGTGACCTGATCTTTCACCAGCGCGGCGAACCGGTGGAACGGCACTACATCGTCGCCGGCTTCGCGCCGGGCGTCCATCAGCGAATCGTACAGCGAATGGAGCTTGTCCATCTCGCGCATCGGATCCTGGAACGCGGTGACGTGCACGACCCGCTGCTCGGGGGGCTTCTCTTTCCTGATCTCCTTGGGGGGCGGCAGAGCGAAGGGACCCGGACGTCCCTCCTCGCGCGCGCGGAGGCCGCGGTCCCACAGATCGATGAAGGTCTGATAACGCCGCTGGATCGTCTCGAACTGAAACCGATCGGCGGCCGACTGGATGTAGCCGCGATCCCATTTCTTGATGAGCGCCGCGACGCGGTTGCGCGTCTCCCACGGCGGGCGCGGCAGCCGGCCCGAGAAGAATTGGTTGTATTCCGCTTCGAGCTGCTTCAGGCCGGCGGTCAGCGTGAGCAGATCCTTCTGAACGTCGGTGAGCTCTGCCATGATCGATCACCGCTACGACCCACGGGTCTCATTACAAAGCTCACCAAGATCACAAAGAGCACGAAGACGTTGTGATCTTTGTATCTTGGTGGTCTTCGTGAATGAGCCGCAGGCCGTCATCGAATCAGAAACCAGATGAGCGGCAGCCACAATTCGCGCGCGTACGGAACTGGCTTGTCGTCGATCAACACGTCGGTCGCATCGAGACGCCCGACCAGCCCAAAGAGCTCGCGCAGCGCGACGGCGTCCTTCGGATAGAAGCGGGCGCGGTGCCGCAGCCGATCGCCTGCGCCGATCTCGCGATATTCCGCGGAGGCGCGCGCCATCTCCACCGCGCGCGCGTAGTCGGCGCCGGCGAACACCGGGAAGTCGAGCGTGACGGAGAACGGGAGTCTGGGCGTGCCGAAGAGCGCTTCGCTCAGCTCGGGATCGAGCGCGGCCAGCTCCTCGTCGCTCGGCTGCTCCGGAAGATCGACGTACGGCCAGAACCGCTCCACCGGACGGTAATCCGGCACCGGCACGGGCGGCGGTTCGTTCGGATCGGAAGCCATGGTGGAGCGGAATACGAATGGTATCCTGAAAATCTGGTAATTTGGAAATCGGGTAATTTGGTAATTGGCATGCGCGGTAGCGCGTGCAAGCGAGATTTCCAAATTACCAGATTTCCAAATTACCCGATTCTGATGTCTGACTTTCGAATTATTCCGTCCGTCGAGCAACTCCGCCAGCGCGAGGCGATGCGCGAGCTCGAGACGCATTACGGGCGGACGGCGGTGATCGACGCCCTCCGCGCCGCGACGGCAGACTTCCGCGACCGGCTTGGCGCCGGCACGATCGCCGCCGTTACCGTCGACGACGCGATTGATGCGATCGAGCGTGGAGTCGAGGCGCGCTTGCGCGCCGAGATGCGGCCGTCCCTCGTCCGCGTCATCAACGCGACGGGCGTGATCCTCCACACGAATCTCGGGCGCGCGCCGCTCTCCGACGCAGCCCTCGCGCGCGTCGGCGCCGTCGCCGGCGGCTACACCAACCTCGAGTACGACCTGGAGCGCGGCGAGCGGGGCCGGCGCGACGTCCACGCCGAGCGTCTGATCGCTCGGCTCACCGGCGCCGAAGCTGCCGGCGTCGTGAACAACAACGCCGCTGCGACGCTGCTGCTGCTGGCGGCGCTCGCGGACGGACACGAGGTCATCATCTCCCGGGGCGAGCTGGTCGAAATCGGCGGCGGCTTCCGCGTGCCGGACGTGATGGCGCAGTCGGGCGCGCTCCTGCGCGAGGTGGGGACGACGAACCGGACGCGCGCGGCGGATTACGCGGCGGCCATCAGCGATCGCACCGCGCTCATCCTGCGCGTCCATCCGTCCAACTTCCGCGTCGTCGGGTTCACCGAGCGTCCAGCGCTCGAGGAGCTCGTCGCCATCGGACGGCGGTTCAACCTTCCGGTGGCCGAGGATCTCGGCAGCGGCTGGCTCGGATGGCCGGACCGCGAGGATCTACCGGACGGATTGCGCGACGAGCCGATTGTCTCGGCCAGCATCGCCGCCGGCGCGGACGTCGTGTGTTTCAGCGGCGACAAGCTGCTCGGCGGCCCGCAGGCGGGCATCATCGCCGGCCGGCGCGAGCCGCTCGATCGCATCCGCCGCCATCCGCTGATGCGCGCGCTGCGCGTGGACAAGCTCTCGTACGCGGCGCTCGAGGCGACGCTCGAAGCGCACGCGATCGGCCGCTCAGACGACGTCCCCGTCCAGCGGATGCTGCGCGTGACCGTCGACGAGATCGGCCGCCGCGCCGAGGTCCTCACGGAGGCGCTGAATCGATCCGGCTGGCGCGCGCGCGTCGTCGACGGTGTGTCGACGGTCGGGGGCGGCAGCGCGCCAGGCGCGGAACTTCCGACGCGTTTGGTGCAGATCGAGCGAGATGGGATGAGCGCGGATCAGATCGAGCGTCACCTGCGCGCGGTCGACCCGCCCGTCATTGCGCGAATTCAGGAGGATCGCGTTGTGCTGGACCTCAGGACGGTGCGCGATGACGAAGAGCTCGCGCGAGTCCTGAGATGATTGCTGGTCGGGCCGCGGGCATCGCGCATTGGAGGGGTCTATCGTTGGTCGGGCCTTGGAGCTTACGTTAGTCGGACCATGGGCATTGGGCATTGGGGACGCCTGACGCTCGTCGGGCCTTGGGGACTTCGCTGTTGGGCCTTGGGCATTGGGCCTTGCGGCGCCTTCGCTGGTCGGGCCTTGGCGGCACGCGAAATGCTCGTCGTTGCGCATGCCAAGAATCGATCGATTTCAGGATCTCGCGGCGTGGCAGTTGTCGATGGAGCTCGCGGACCTCGTCGATGCAATGGTTTCCAGCGGACCCGCATCGCGCAATGCGAGCTTCTGTGAACAGATTCAGAAGTCGTCAGCGAAGCCCGCAGCGCAAATTGCAGAAGGTTTCCTCCGATTCAAACATAAAGAATCTGCGTACTACTACCGCGTTGCCAAGGCGTCACTCGGAGAGACGCAGACGCATCTGCTGCGCGGCTATCGACGAGGATATTGGCCGGAGGAAGTCTTCAACAAGGCTTGGAAGGTTTCGCAAGGGGGCTCGACACCACGAGCGGCTTGCTTCGGTCGCGGCTCGACAAAATCAAAGGAGAGGAGAGACGAAGTCGCGAAAAGAAGCGGCCAGAATCCCGCGAATAACCGGACAAGGCCCGACCAGCGTCAGACGTACCCGAGGCCCAACGCCCAATGCCCGCCAGTGAAAAAACAAACGGGGCGGCGCCATGAGCACCGCCCCGTTTCAATTGCCCGATTATCCGATTCCGAAATTACCCGATTCCCATCCTACCAGTTGAACCGAACCTCCAACTGGACGACGCGCGACGTGTCCTGTCCCTGCAACCCGGTCACGCGATACGGCGTGAGCGTCGTCCCGCCGATGCCGCTGACCGCGAGGAAGTTGGGATGGTTGAACACGTTGAGCATCTGCGCCGCGACCTCGAGGTTCGTGTGGCCGACGACGGTCGTGCGCTTCGCGATGCGAATGTCGTGCTGCTGGAACCGCGGGCCGTTCAGGATGATCGCGCGGCTGCCGCAGTCGCCGAAGCCGCCGTTGCCGATCTCGATGCAGTCCGGCCCGTTCGCCGGCGCGAAGTAGCGGCCGGTCGGCGAGTTGCCCGCGTAGCCGGTCGCCGTCGTCGCGCTGACGCTGAACGCAAGGATCGTGTTGTCGATCACGTCCTGCGGGAACATGTACACCTGCTTGTTCGTGTTGTCGAACCGCAGCTGGAACATCTTCTGGACGTCCTTCAGGTTCATCCCGACCAGCCGCACGTTGCCGAGGTTGACTGGCGTGCCGCTCTGCAGGCGCGAGAACACCCCGATCTGCCACCCGCCGATGACCCGGTTCAGCGCGGGATTCGTCGAGGCGCCCCAGCGCCGTCCCTGCCCGAACGGCAGGTCGTAGATGACATTGGCCTTGAAGTTGTTCGGAATGTCGCCGGTGTTGCCCGACGGCCGCAGCCAATACTCGGATCTGAAGAAGCTCGCGAACTGGTTGTCGTACTCGTGGCCGTACGAGTAGCTCGCCTGGAACTGCAGTCCCTGCGCGTAGCGGCGCCGGAGCTCGACCTGCAGTGCGTTGTAGCGCGTCTTGTAGTAGTTCTTCACCACGTTCGCGCCGCCGAGCGTCTCGGGGTTCGCGATGAAGAAGTTCGCCGGGATGCCCGCCGCGAGCGCCTGGGTGCGGAACGTCGCATTCCCCTGGAGGCCGCTCGTCGTGTTGGTGGACGCGAACCCGAACGGGTTCGGGTTGAGCGCAGCGAGGAAGCCCAGGAACGTCGAGTTCGTCCAGTTCGACCCCGTGTACACCGCGGGATCGCCGGCGTTCGCCGTCGGCTGCGCATTGTAGTACGCGAGGAAGATCGGCAGGGGCGCCGTGCCCGGCGCGCCCGTGTAGGCGAACGTATTGCCGCGGGCGGCCGCGATGTTGGCCTGCAGGTTCGCCTGCGCCTGGCGGAACTCCTTCAGGAATCCGTTGTCGGTGATGTCGAACTCGTTGTAGTTGAAACCGCCGACGCCCTGACCGGGGGGCGCCCAGCCGTCGCGGCTGCGGGTGCCGACGTAGCGGATCTCGACGGCCATGTCCTTTCCGATCCCGCGCTGAATGCCCGCGGACCACGAGTCGGTCGAGGGAACCTGCAGGTGCGGATCGAACGTGTTGATCGAATCCGAGATCTGCGGGATGAGCGGATATGCGGGCGTATCCGGGATCGCAGGCGGCGCGAGTCTCGCCGTGTCGCTCAGCAGGAGCGGCACTGCGCCGAGCAGGCCGTTTCCGCTCGTGCGGCTGGCGTCGATCGTGATGCCGGGATTCGCGCCGAGACGGCCGACGTAGTCGTTGAGACCTGGCCGGCTGTAGGCGCGGTTGTAGCCGCCGCGGATCACGAAGTCTCCCTCGCGTCCCATGAGGTCGCCCAGCACGCCCGACTTCTGGGTCGGCGTCCACGCAAACCCGACGCTGGGCGCGAAGTTGTTCAGGTCCGTGTTATGCGCCTTGGCACCCGCCTTGTACTGCGAGTAGGTCGGATGCGGTCCCGGCATGTTCCCCGGCTTGAAGAGATTGCACGCGTTGTCGCTGGCGTTGCCGGACACGCCGCACACCTGCTGAATGCTCGTCTGCGAGTACAGGCTGTTCAGCGGATAAAACGGCAGCTGGACGTCGTAGCGGACGCCGAGGTTCAGCGTCACGTTCTGGCGGATGCGCCAGCGGTCCTGGCCGTAGACGCCGAATTCGCGCTGCCGGCCGCGCTGCGTGCCGAGTCCCAGATAGGAGTACTTGCCCGATCCTTCGTCAATCCTCGCGTCGCCGGAAATCTGGCTCACGCGTCCCGTGAGCAGCGCGTAGAGATTCGACGCCGCGGTCAGATCCGCCGCCGATCCGCCGGGGAAGTTCGCGGCGGTGAACAGCGAGTTGGCGGGATCGTTGGACAGCACCTGGAAGTTGATCGACGGTACCAGCGTCTGGTTCTTCAGCCAGATATCGTACTGGGTAAAGGACCCGCCGACGCTGACGCTGTGCGACCCGCGCAGCCAGTTCACCGTGTCGTCCAGTAGCACGCTGTTTGCGTTGCGCGACTGCGGCGTCGGGGCCGGGGCGGGACTGGTCAGCGTCGAGCCGACCGATGGGAAGATCAGCCGGAATCCGGCCTGGTTCGCAACGGGGCCGGTGAACTGGCCCTTGGCGAATTCGGTGAAGAACTGGACCGGCGCGCCCCTCGTTGACGATGTCGCGCGACAGCGTCGAACGCACCGACCCGGACCATCCCAGACGGATCGAGCTCTGCCCCGCCGCCACCGGGAAGCCGGGGAAGGAGTACTCGCGGTTGTTGAGCGTGTCGGGGTAGTCGGTGAACTTCTGATAGTTGTACGCGAACTTCGCCCGGTGCTTCTGCGTGATGTTGTAGTCGAGACTGAACGTCGGATAGTGCCGCTGGGACTGCGTCGGCACGTTGAAGGAGAACGCCTGAAGATTCCGATCGGTGTCCTGCAGCGATCCGCCGGAGACGGCCGAGCGGATATCGGACAGCAGCTTGCCGATCGTCGGATCGACCGCCGAGAGCTGCCCGCTCGCCGCGGCGAGCGCGAGCACGTTGACGCATCCGCTCGCGTAGCAGTAGTTGCCACCCTGCGCCGACGGATTCAGGACGACGCGGTTGTTGCGGGTGACGTCGCTCGGCTGGCGGAGCTCTTCGTAGTTCACGAAGAAGAACGCCCTGTTGTGGCCGTCGAAGAGGCCCGGGAGCATGATCGGGCCGCCGGCCCGGAAGCCGCCCTGGTTCTGGCGCAACTTGGCTTTCTTCACGCCGTCGCGGTTGTTGAACCAGGTGTTCGCGTTCAGCCAGTCGCGGCGGCCGAAGTAGTAGCCGCTGCCGGTGAAGCTGTTCGTGCCGCTGCGCGTCACGAACTTCACCTGCACGGCGCCCTGGCCGGCATCGCCCGCGTCCTGTGAGGCCGTCGAGACCGTCACCTCTTCGATCGCGTCGAGGCGCGGGCTGACGATCGCGAAGAAGCCGTCGCTCGTTCTGAGTGTGTTGTCCTGCACGTTGACGCCGTCGAGCGTGATGTTGATCGTGCCGCGCGGCAGGCCGTTGATGACCGCCTGGCGGTTGCCGTTGGCGGTGGTCACGCCCGGCAGCATGTTGACGAAGTCCATCGCGCTGCGCGTGGTGAGCGGCAGCTGCGCGATCTGCTTCGTGTTGATCGTCTGCGCGACGGTCGACGACTGGGTTTGCACGATCTCAGACGTCGACGACACGGTGATTTGCTCGCTGACGCCGCCCACTTCCATCGTCGCCTTCACATTCGCCGGTGAAGCGGCGGTCAGGACGACGTTCTGGATGACGAACGTCTTGAATCCTTGCAGCGTGACCGTGACCGTGTAGGTGCCGATGCGCATGCTCGGCATCGAGAAGGCGCCGCCCGAGTTCGTCACCGCATTGGTGACGACGCCCGTTTCAGTGTGCTTCGCCGCAACGTCGGCGCCTGGGATCACGGCGCCCGACGGATCGGTGACGGTGCCGGAGAGGGTTTGCGAGGTCGCACCCTGCGCCCGGGCGAGCGTGCCGAGCGAACAGAACGCGGCGGTGAGCACGACAGTCAGCCCAAGCCGAGACACACTGCGAATCATTGAATGCTCCATCCTTCGCGCAGCACCCGGCACCGGGCGAGCCGTTGCGGCGCATGAGTCCACGTCCCCGAACGTCGATGGATTCAGTCTGTATACACACGGAAACCGCGACAGGGCGTCACAGTCTGTCGCAGGGCGAATCGGTCGATCCGTCCCGCGACCGCACACGTCCGTGTGATGCGAAAAACTACAGCGATTGCGGGCAGTTCGTCAAGAACAGCCTATTGGATGAACGGGATACAAGGAATTGGATTGCCGCGGGGGGAGTATGCGGCCGTTGAACTGGGACGGGCCATTCCCGCCCGTCCCAGTCACTAAACTTATCAAACGATTAGACTTACCTATCGTTCAGAAGCGAATCCGGAACGCCATCTGCATCGTCCGCTGCTGATCGACGGCGGCGGTGACCTGATAACTGTCGGGCACCGCGCCAATGCCGCTGACCGGATTGAAGTTCACGCGGTTGAATACGTTGAACACCTGAAGCTGCGCTTCGAGCTTCACGCTCCCCGCCACGGCGATCCCCTTCACGAGGTTCATGTCGACGCGGATCACTTTCGGTCCCGTCACGATGAGACTGCGCACGCCGCAACTGCCGAAGCCGGTCAGGGTGTTGGTGTTCGACGTCTGCGCCGTCTCGAGGCAGTCGGGACCATTGGGCGGCGCGAAGTACCGGCCGTTCGGCGCGCCTGCGCTGTAGCCGGTCGCGTTGACGCTGAACGCCTTCACGGTGTTGTCGATGATGTCCTGCGGGAGCAGATACACCAGCGTGCGATACGGATTGGCCGGATCGGTCACCAGACGCGTCTTGAACGACTTGCGTACGTCGTCGGGCGTCATGCCGACGAGGCGCACGTCGCCGAGATCGATCATGCGTCCGCTCTGAAGGCGCGCGACGCCCTCATAGCCCCAGTTGCCGATGATCCGCTGCAGCACCGGATTGACGTTGCCGCCGAATCGCTTGCCGCGACCGAACGGCAGCTCGTACAGCCACGTCGTGGACCAGACGTGGCGGACGTTGCCGCTCGCGCTACCGGCGGAATTCGTGAAGTTCTCTTCCGTCTCCATGTACGGCCGATGGAAGGAATAGAACTGCTGCTGCCAGCCCTTCCCGTAGGTGTAGTTCGACTGAACCTGGATGCCGCCGGCGAAGCGCCGGTTCAGAATGAGCTGAATGCCATCGTAGTGCGTGTCGGGACCGTTCGCCACGACGTTCGCGTTCGTAACGTCGGGATTCGCGACCCAGAAGTTCGAGGGCATGCCGGCGGCAAGCCCGTTCGCCAGCAGGCTCCCCGTGCCACGGATGGAGCTCGCGATGGCGAAGGGATTCGGATTCAACCCGAAGAGCGGCTGCACGAAGGTGCTGTTCGTCCAGTTGGTGCCCGTGTACTTGGTTGGATCTGTCGCAGCTGTCCCGCCGCTGAGATACGCCAGGAGGATCGGCAGCGGAGACGTTCCCGGAATGCCGGTATACGCGAACGTGCTGCCCCTGCCGGCGGCGATGTTCGCGACCAGGTTCGCCTGCGCGAGCCTGAACTCGTCGACGAACTTGTTCTCGACGATGTTCAGCTCGTTGTAATTGAGGTAGCCGTTGACGGCGCTCAGGGTCCAGGCGCCGACGTTCTTCGTGTGGATGTAGCGCGCCTCGAAGGACATGTCCTTCGTCAGCCCGCGCTGCCAGCCGGCCGAGAACGAGTTGCCATACGGCGTCTTGACGTTCGGATCGAAAGTGAACACGCTCGAGCTGACGCTCGGCACGACCATGGGGAACGTGCGCGTCACCGGTACCGCCGGCGCGCCCAGGTCGCCGCCGGTCAGCAACAACGGCACTGCGCCGAAATTGTTGTTCTGCTGACTCCGCGTGGCATCGATCGCAATGCCGGGATTGCCGCCGAAGACGCCGGTGAAATCGCTCATGCCGCCGCGCTGATAGCCGCGGCTGAAGCCCGCCCGCACGACCGAGTTGCCTTCCTTGCCGAGCAGCGTGTGCAGCCAGCCCTGATCCCGCCCGACCGTCCAGGCGGCGCCGATGCTCGGCGCGAGGTCGTGCCAGTCGGTGTTGTACGCCTTCGTCCCCTTCGGCAGCTGCTTGAAGGTCGTCGGGGATCCCTGCAGCACGCCGGGCTTGAATAGGTTGCCGAGGCCGGTCACGGTCGATCCGGGAACGAAACCGCTGCCGGTCCCCGTGACACCGAAAATGTCTCCGAGCGTCGCCCTCGAGTAGCTGTCGTTCAGCGAGTAAAACGGCTGCTGCACGTCATACCGCAGACCGGCGTTGACGGTCAGGTTCGGTCTCCAGCGCCACGAGTCCTGCACGAACGTGCCCCACTGCGGCAGCCGCCCGTACTGATTGCTGGCGCCGAGCACCGTATAGTTGCCGTCGCCGCCGATGCGCGCCTCGCGTCCGATCGACGCGACGCGGCCGGTCAGTATCGCGTACAGGTTCCGCGCGTTGGTCAAGTCGGTCGCCGACGCACCCGGGAAATTCGCGGCGACAAACAGGCTGTCCGCCGGATCGCCCGTGCCCGTCATGCCGAGATTGATCTGCGGCACGAGCTGCTGGTTGTAGAGCCAGACACCCGCGCGGGTGTACGACAGGCCGGTGCTGACGGCGTGCGATCCCTTGATCCAGTTCAGCGTGTCTTCGAACACGCGGGTCTTGCCTTCGCGCGCGCTCGGGGTGTTCTGAACGCTCGGATTCTGGATGCTCTTGAACGCGTTCCAGCGGATGTCGTAGCCCTGCATGTCGGCGACCGGCGTCCCGCCGTACATCGTCACCGCCAGGTCGGGCGAGAACTTCGTCGCGCCGCCCGTGGCGCCGAAGCGCACTTCGTTGACGAGGTTGTTCGTCAGCGTCGATCGCAGCGATCCCTGGCCGGAGTAGCGCTGAGAGTCCTGCAGGCCGTGGACCGGGAATCCCGGAAAGGCCGGCTGGCGCGAGTTGGTCGTGTCGGGATTGGCGAGGATGTGGTTCCTCGTCGTCGTGAACGTCACGCGGTGCTTCGACGTGATGTTGTAGTCGAGGCGCACCGTTGGATAGGTCGTCGTGTTCTTCGTCGCCGCCTGCCACGCCAGCGTCTGCGTGAGCGGATCGGTCGTCGCCGAGAGGCTGCCCTGCGACGTCGTCGCGCGGACGTCGGCGAGCAGCTTCGCGACGATGGGATCGATGCGCGCGATCTGTCCGTTCCGCGCCGCGAGCGCCATCAGGTCGACGGTACCGCCGCCGTACTGGAACAGGCCCTGTTCGGACTGCGGACTCATGATCGTGCGGTTGTTCGTCACGGAGCCCGGCGAGCGCAGCTCCTCGTAGTTGACGAAGAAGAAGGCTTTGTCGCGGCCGTCCCAGACCATCGGGATCAGGACGGGGCCGCCGACGCTGAATCCCGGCTGGTATTGCGAGAGCACCGGCGTGGAAAGAGGTTTGCCCGTCGCGTCCACGTTCCGGTGCAGGTTGAACCACGTGTTCGAATTCATCCAGTCCCGGCGCAGGTAGTAGTAGCCGCTGCCCGCCAGCCGGTTCGTGCCCGAGCGCGTCACGAACTTCACCTGCACGGCGCCCTGGCCGGCCATGTCAGCCCCCTGCGACGCGGTGGCGACGGTCACTTCCTCGACGGCGTCGAGCCGCGGGCTCACGCGCGCGAACATGCCGTCGGACGTCTTCAGGTAGTTGTCCTGGATGTTCATGCCATCGAGCGTGATGTTGATCGCGCTCTGCGGCAGGCCGTTGACGGTCGAGCCCCGGATGGTTCCGTCGGTGGAGGTGACACCAGGCATGTACGACACGAGGTCGAATGCCGCGCGCCCGGGCACAGGCAGGTTCGCAATCTGGCGCGCGTTGAGCGTCTGCGCGATCGCGGTCGACTGGGTCTGGACGATGTCGCTGGCGGCGCCGACCGTGACGTTCTCCTGGACGCCGCCGCCTTCGAGCGTCGTCTTGACGTTGGCCGGACCGCTGATGCTCACGTGGACGCCCTTGAGCACGGCGGTCTTGAATCCCTGCAGCGCGACGGTGACGGTATAGGTGCCAGACGGCACGGCCGGAATCTGGAAGGCGCCTGTGGCCGTGCTCACCGCACGGAACGTCGTGCCCGTGGCGTCGTCGACAGCGGTGATGTCCGCGCCAGGCACCGCCGCGCCAGACGAGTCAACGACCGTGCCTGAAATCTGAGAGGTGGAGCTCCCCTGAGCGAAGACCGTCGATGTCCCGACATCCAGGACGCCGGCGGCGAGGAGGACACAAACGAACACCATCCGAGCAGAACTCGTCATGCAGTGCTCCTTGCTGGGCGCAATGATCGGACCTGGAGGGGCGTACAGGAATGGCGCAACGCTGTGTGCTCGCACCAGTGGCCCCCCACCACCGGCGCGGTATACAGCGCGTATGCAGCGAACGGTAGCGCGTTCCCGGCAGCGCGTCAAGGCTGGAAATTGCATATTCCTCTTACGAGTTCGCGGAATGGAACACGAGCGAACCGCAGGTCAGTCCGCCCTCGGCTTTCGCAAGCTCCCCGGCGTCGATCGCCAGCGTCGTGAGACCGGCCGCGTCCAGGCGCGCGCGCGTCCGCGGATGCTCCCCGGCGCAGATCACCCGATCGCCGATGCGCAGGACATTGGCCGCTGCCGGTTCGGAGGTATCCACCTCGATCAGCGCGAAATCCTTGAAGACGTCCCCGTCGATCCACCGCGGATTGATGAGCAGCATGTCCGCCTGCCCGCCGTAGCCGTGGCGAAGGCGGGCGAGTGTGACCGCGGATTTCAGGTGCAGACAGCCGGTCACTCGCACCCCGATCGTCTCGATGCCGTAAGGCGCCAGGATCGCGGCGAGCTGGCGCGCGCCGTCCTCATTGGTCCGGCCGCTGATGCCGACGAAGACCCGCCCGGAGGTGACGAGCACATCCCCGCCGTCGAGCGTGCCCGGCGCGGCGATGAACGCCAGCCGCCGATACGGCGCGAGCGCCGCCTCCACGGTTGCCGATTCGCCGCGCCGCGACGCCGCGCCCGGCCGCGCCATCACCGCGACATCGTCGAACACGACCGCCGTGTCCTCGACGAACACCGAGTCGGGATGCCCGGGCAGATCCGGCAGCCGCTTCACGAGGCAGCCGAGGCTCGCCAGCGCCGCTTCGTACAGAGCGTGCTGCGCGACCGCGCGCGCGTAGTCAATCGGCTCGCGCGCGAGATGGGTCAGCTCGCACTTGTCGATCGCCGGCGGTACGCTGCGCGTCAGAGCGATCAACATTTGGCAATTTGGGAATTTGGAAACTTGGAAATTTTGTAATCCAGCATCGCACGCGCGACCGCGCGTGCTTCAAAGAGCCGGCGGTAGCCGGCGCAAGCCAGATTTCCAAATTCCCCAATTTCCAAATTTCCAGATTAGAAGATTGTCTGTATCGATTGCAGCGCGTAGTCGATGACGCGGGTCGGCAGGACGCCCAGGTAGAACGTGGCGAGGACGGCAAAGCCGAGCGCGGTCATGGACGCCAACGAGACCGCCGGACGCGCCGGCGCGGACTCGTCCTCCGTCATGTACATCATGACGACAATGCGGAGGTAGAAGAAGACGGAGACCACACTGGAGAGGACGCCGATGATCGCGAGCGCGTAATGGCCGTCCTGCACCGCGGCAGCGAAGATGTACCACTTGCCGATGAAGCCCGCGGTCGGCGGGAAGCCCCCGAGCGACAGCAGGAACACGGTCATCAGCCCGGCCAGACCGGGCCGCATGCGCCAGAGGCCCGCGAAATCGCGGAGCTGATCGTGCGGATGCTCGCCGGTGCCGAGCAGCGCGACGATGCCCAGCGCGCCGAGATTCGCGACGGCATAGGCGAGCAGGTAGAAGAGCACCGCGGCCTTCCCCGCGGCGTTCGCGGAGACGATGCCCAGCAGCAGATAGCCCGCGTGCGCGATGCTCGAATACGCGAGCATCCGCTTGACGTTGTTCTGCAGCACGCCGAGCACCGTGCCGGCGATCATCGTCAGCGCCGCGATGACGGAGAGCACAGGAACCCACTGCGCCTGCATCGGCTCGAGCGTCGAGAGGAACACGCGGACGAACGCCCCGAACGCGGCTGCCTTGACGCCGGTCGACATGAACGCCGTCACGATCGTGGGCGCCCCTTCGTACGCGTCGGGCGTCCACATGTGGAACGGGACGGCCGAGACCTTGAAGCAGAAGCCCACCGCGAGCAGACCGACGGTCAGCCACGCGAGCGTCGGGGTCGGGCCGGACGCCATCGCGGCGCCGACCACGTCGAGACGCGTCGATCCCGACATCGTGAACGCGAACGCGATGCCGTACAGGAAGAACGCGCTCGAAAAGGCGCCGAGCAGGAAATACTTGAACGCCGCTTCGGCGCCCGCGGCGCTCGCGCGGCGAAGCCCGGTGAGCACGTAGACGGCCAGCGAGAGCACCTCGAGCGCCAGGAAGATCACCAGCAGATCCGTCGCGGCCGCCATCAGCATCATCCCGCTGATCGCGAACAGCGTCAGCGCGTAGTATTCCCCGGCGGGGAGATCGTCGCGCTCGATCACGTCATGCGAGAAGATCATCGTCAGAATGCCGATGATGCAGAGCACGATGTTGATGAAGAGCGAGAAGTTGTCGGCGCGGACGACGCCGAAGCTCACCGCGTCGGTGTCCCAGAGGAAGCAGGAGGCGACCAGCGCGCCCACCAGGCCGATCAGGCCGAATCCGGCGATGTACATCCGCTCGCCCGGATGGCGGATCGCCTCCGCCAGCATCGCGGCGATCGCGGCGAGTACGACGATCAGGATCGGGATGGTGGCCGCGAACGCGTTCATCGGCCGCCTCCACCAGTAGGCCCGACCTTGAGGTCGGGCGTCTTCGGGTCGGCCTGCTTGCTCGTTCGAACACGCCCGACCTGAAGGTCGGGCCTACTGGTGGCGCTGATTCGAGCGACAGTGCTCACGCCGTTGATCCGCTCGATCACCCGCACGACGGATGCTTCCATCGGCTTCAGGAAGTAGTTGGGCGCGACGCCCATGAAGACGCACATCGCAATCGTCGGCGCCATCATCGCCCACTCACGGCCCGTGAGATCCGGCAGCCGGCGGTTCTTCTCGTTGGTGACCTCGCCGTAATTCACGCGCTGGAACATCCGCAACATGTACACCGCCGAGAGGATCACCCCCGTCGCCGCGGCGGCGGCCGTGCGCGGATGCGCCCGGAAGACGCCCAGCAGGATCAGGAACTCGCCGATGAAGCCGTTCATGCCCGGCAGCGCGATCGACGACAGCGTGATCAGCAGGAACGCGCGGACCAGCATCGGCGTGACTGCCGCGAGCCCGCCGAACTCCGAAATCAACCGCGTGTGCCGGCGGTCCGACAGCATGCCGACGATCATGAAGAGGCCGCCCGTGCTGACGCCGTGATTCAGCATCTGATAGACCCCGCCCTGCACGCCGTTGACGTTGAGCGCACACAGGCCGAGCACGACGAAGCCGAGATGGCTGACGCTGGAGTAGGCGACCAGCTTCTTGAGGTCCGGCTGCACCATCGCGACGAGCGCGCCGTAGACGATCCCGATGATCGCGAGCACCGCGAGGTACGGCACGAAGTACGCCGCCGCGGCCGGGAAGAGCGGGAACGAGAAGCGCAGCAGCCCGTACGTCCCCATCTTCAGCATCACGCCCGCCAGAATGACGGAGCCCGCGGTCGGCGCCTCGACGTGCGCGTCCGGCAGCCAGGTGTGGAACGGAAAGAGCGGGACCTTGATCGCGAACGCGACCGTGAACGCCAGGAAGAACCATTTCTCCAGGACCCACGACAGATGGTCCGAGTAGAGATCGAGCAGGTCGAAGCTGGGCTGCCCCGTCGCCGCCGAATGCGCCCACGCCAGTCCGATGATCGCGATCAGCATCAGGACGCTGCCCGCCATCGTGTAGAGGATGAACTTGATGGCGGCGTAGATGCGCCGCTCGTAGCCCCAGATCCCGATCAGGAAATACATCGGGATGAGCATCGCGTCCCAGAACAGATAAAAGAGGAACAGGTCGAGCGACACGAACACGCCGAGCATCGCCGTCTCGAGCGCGAGCATGAAGAACGAGAACTGCTTCACGTTCTTGTGGATCGACTGCCACGACGACAGCAGCGCGAGCGGCGTCAGAAACCCGGTCAGGACGATCAGGAACAGGCTGATGCCGTCGACGCCGAGGTGATAGCTGATGCCGAACTGCGGCAGCCACGCGTGGCGCTCGACGAGCTGGAAGTCGGGACTCGCAGAGTTGAAGACCCACCACAGATACAGCGTCGCCGCGAAGGCGGCGAGCGACACGCCCAGCGCCACGGCGCGGACCAGGCCCTCGCGCTCGGGGCGATCGCCGCCGCCGGCCGCGAGCAGGACCAGCAGCGCGCCGGCCAGTGGGAGAAAGACGATGGTTGATAAAAGCATTCGTTATCTGTCGGTCATCGGTCATCGG